>Ga0208040_1002697_pt1 | contig 15223 bp, 17 predicted proteins | sample AD_UKC083_MetaG_FD_184431 | JGI IMG/M metagenome (GOLD analysis project Ga0208040, IMG submission 184431) | Active sludge microbial communities of municipal wastewater-treating anaerobic digesters from USA - AD_UKC083_MetaG (SPAdes) (version 2) | ecosystem: Engineered > Bioreactor > Anaerobic >...
TAAGCGGTTTGTTGTAAATATCCACGCTACAACCCAATATGTCATTTTCAAGATAGCTTGCGCCGTAAGCGTCGATTGGTTCTTGTCCGAGTGCTGCCGCATAAAGCAGTTTTGATGGCACTCCGTACATTGCCGACTTCTGCATACGATTTGCAACTTCATCTTTATTAAAGCTATTCTGTTCAAGGAATATTATCTCAAACAGATAATCGTCGTGGATTGACATTTCACGCTGATATTTAACATTAAATACCCTCTGTATCTGCCACAATACCTTCATCATCATTGTTGCGTCAACGATAAGAGAAAGCTCAATAACCTTATATGTGGGATTTGCACCCAAACCAAACAGTAGGGGAGAGATACCAATGTTATTGAACAAGTCTTTTGTTGCATCCTCGGTATAGTCCTTTTGAGCATTAGTGGTATCTTTAAGAGTAATACCTTCTGCCTTAAATGGATTGACCGCAACACCAATTCCTTCTGGTACAGCACCCGCTATCTGATCGTAATACTTCTTAATTTGCTCGTATGACAACGCTGGATTGCCGTCACTATCAGTTTCAACTGTGTAGTTGATGAGTTTGTAATTGTCAAGAATTGCGCCGTCTTTCTGTATCTCCTGATAGGTTTCAAGGTCAATAATTGCCTTAAATGCGCCCGCCAGTGGGGGAATGATAAACGGATATTCCTCATCAAACTTTATGCAAATCTGATTGCGTGGCACAAACCACCTCATTGTCTTGTCGCCTTTATTGTCCTTACCGTCGCCCTTGTACGCCAAATACGCCCTCTCAAACTCCTTACCATATGACGGGAGCATGAGTTTGGTTTTCTTGGTGTCAAAGTACGAAAGATCAAACGCAAATCGCCAAACGCCATTTTCTACTGATACCAGTCGGCAATATTTGTGCTGAAGCGGCTTTAAGAAGAAACTGCGCTTGTCCTCTATCATAAGTCCGTAATAAATACCGTCAACAAGTGTGCGTACCATTATCTGCGGATTGATGTCCTTGAACTTGAACCGCGCACATTTTAAAGCGTAGTCTATGTATTGCTGTTCAAACTTATCCTTATCCACAGTCTTGATGTTCTCCAATGGGCGTATTACATAGTTGTTGGTCAGTGTCGTCGCCAGCATGATAACTGCTCGCCTGTAATGCGGTGAGATTGCAAAGTAAAAGCGGCTGATTTCACGCAACACTTCCGCAGACGATGCTACCGTGGGATCGCCCAATGCTGCGAGTATCGTCTTGCGAGGGTATTTGCGTAAGAATACTGACACCTCGTCCATGTTTGACTTTAAGTCGAGAAGCACGTCCGAGCGAAGTTTCGCAAACCGTTTGAGATTATATATTTCGTTGTCCATAAGTCACCGCCTTTCATTTGTAGGATTTCGCCGCACGTCCAAAGAAGCATAAATCTTCTTCGACTAGCTTCGGCTTGTTTATAATATTACCACGCCTTAATTCATATAGCCTATGAGCCAACATGATTAAAACGTAGAAGCGGTCATCGTGCATACGGTTTTCTTTCTCTTTTGACAAAGCATAATTAACCGTTGTCCTTTCCGCATTTTCAGTTTTATGAATTGAAGTAACCTCATTTTTCATAAGGTCAATTTGTATTAATGCCATTTTTTCATCGTCCGACAACTCATGGTTTACCCATATCTCGTTACCATCATTGTCTATGCCTTCGATAACTTTTATAAAGTCTTGCCCCGAATATTCATACGGGAACTTGATTACCCCTAAATCCATAAGTTCAATCATTTCTTCAACCATCTGAGTACGATATTTCTTAGGACTTATAAGGCGCAGTTTGTCGCAAGCATTAGGGTATCGGCTAACATAGGTTTGATACAACTCATTTGTTTTATCAATAAATCCTCTGTGAGTTTTACCAAACTTATCCGAATAGTCATTAAGCAGTCCGTCAGCATAAGCACTAACGCCGCCACCTCCCGCACCACTATCAATTTCCAAAATGTCCAAAAATTCATAATCGGGATTTTGACCGTTATAAAGATTGACAAGTTTACGCAACTCGTCTAATTGTCTGTTAGAATCAAGTTTATATTTCTGTTTAGTGGCATTATCAATCATGTTCACGCAGTTGATAATATCGCCACACCAACCCAACTCTTTATCTTGGTAAATATTCATAACGCCAATAATAGAGTTATCTGCGGCACGCGCAGGATCGAAAGCTATAGCTATTTTACTGTTAGGTTTCCAATGTAAAGTAGGTAAGTGAAAATTCTCGTTTCGACGTATAGTGTCCCACTTTACAATCTGGCTACTTCCGCCGTCCATAGTAGGCTGATTAAAATATTCTCTAAGTGCTTTGTCCTTATTGCTTTTGAGAGCTGCATCAACTTTATCTCTCGTTAGTAGAGGAGTATATGGTTCTCCGTTCATGTAAGTTTGAATTGCAACATCACAAATCATATCGCAAACAAAATAATCTCTATCTCCTGCAAGCATACGCTTTGAGAAGTTTTTGTAATGTTTGTAGAACGTCTTGTCCATTTGGTCTTGAGATGAAGCATACACCAACTGAGTGGGTACTTTTCTGTGTTCCGCTTCTGGGTTATAATTTTCCTCAATAGATGTTGAGAAGTCACTGTTCTGTGTAGCAAAAGCTTCACAAACTGTAATCAGTTCATCAGAACAAAATGCGCCCTCATCAAAAAATACGAGCGTAGCCCTTCGGCTTCTTGCCGAATCTGGGCGACTATTCAATGTATTGATTGAACTGCCGTTATAAAATTCAACTTCATATCCAGCAGGATTATGGCTAAATCCTGTCTTATTGGTCGCAGTCTTTTTAGTTTCCTTTTCAACAATGTCTTTAAGAGAACGAATTGAAGCAGCCGTCTTACCCATACGAGTGATTATTTCTTCGAGTTTTGAAAACGTTTCCTTTGCCTGATCTCCAACAGATGATACTATGTATATTGCTTGATTCTCATAAAGAATCGCCTTTAATATCATAAGTATTGTGCCCAAAAAGGATTTTCCAAAGTTTCGGCTGCAACACCACACACTATGTGATGCATTCCATGTGCTTTGCAATATCCATTTTTGAGCATCAATCAGGCGGATTCCTAATAAATCTTCAGCCGCAATACACGGGTTGCGCCTATAATACGCAATAGACTCTGCGTCTAATTCGCAGATTTTTCTCTTAATTGGAGTAAGAATGATTTTACGTTTTGCCATCGTCATCACCATTCTTTAATTTCTGTATTTCAACAAGCAGTTGCCTTTTTTCTTCCATAAGGTCATCAACCTTTTCTTGTAATTCAACTACCATTTGTCTCTTAATATCGTTTATTTCACGCATATCATTCTCATCAAAGAATGTATTTTTCTGTATGGCGTTCATCGAAACTTCTGCCGCCCATTGAGTTCCAGCAGATTTAAGTTGGTCATAGTAATCGGCTTCAGCTCTGTCAAAGTCCTTTTCCCTAAGATCACGCATAAGATATGTTAATGTAGATTTACCTATATCTTTGTTAGACCTGTTCTTTACTGAGATTTCATTTTCCTTTGCAATCTTATCATTTGACTGCACAAGTTTTCCTTTCATCTCATTTAAAACTTGAATATCCTTACTATCGGTCAATGGCTTTAATTGAGCAATGAGCAAATCGTACTGTCTTATCTGATTGTTATTGTTGACAATCTGAATAATTTGAGATAATTTATAGTTATCGTCAACAACTTCTTCATCATCTAAATACTTTACAAGTTCTCCAAATAAATAACGTCTGTCACTTGATTGATAACCTGCAAACGGATCGTAGCCTATAACTTCTATAACTGTATCTACATTCTTTCTTTCTTCGCCCGTCCAGTTTTCTTCCATCATTTCGTCAGCTTCTTGCTTTGAACGCAGAAATTGCTCACTATTAATGCTCGACATAACATAATCTACAAATGTAAGATTTTTATTCTGTGATAAATTGAGTCTCTTAATATAGTCACCCAATCTAATATCTCCACTATTTTTTTCTTTCATTTGCATATATATTTTTTCTGAGAAAAACCAACCTACCTCGCCACAAGTAACCAATAGAGCCAACTTTTCGTCTTGGTATTTTTCTCTCATGCGAGCAAAAAAGTCATCGCAACAATAAGTGCACACAGTGCTATAACCATCATTGCCATTATACAAAGAGTTCTGAATTACTTTAAAAAACTTACCCTCTGGTTCTTGAACAATCTTGCCACAGCAAGAGCATTTGTACAGAGGTGGTAAAGTAGTTGTATCTATTTTGCGATATTTAGGCTTTGCCTTTTTCTCCAAGGTTTGTTTTGAACCTCTTGCTGGCACTCCACTCACTCCTTTATCTCATTTAAAAATTCCGTAAACGTCACACTCGGTATCAAACTGCACTGTTGCTTCATTATCGGTAAAAATACTCTCGTGATTTCCTCGTCGCTTACATTCACCGTATACTTATCAGCCAGTTTCCAATACTCTCTGCAAACTGCCAAATAGTCGTCCTTATTCTCAGGCGTATCATCCAGTACGATTTGATAATAGTAATACACCATCACCAAGTTTTGTAAAATACGACGCACAACCTTTTCACCGCCCATGCCACGCTTTTCACAGTCACGGATATACTCAGCCGAAGCCACCACAAACTGCTTCTTGTTTTTGTAAAGGCTTTCATGTGTCACGCTCTTTGCGTTGTCTCGCCACATATAGCCACAAAACGGCACATATGTCACCTTACCGCCCATATCAATGAGTAACTGGTGGAACTCCATATCCTCATTTATGCGAAGCTTCTCGTTGAAAAACAAGTTATTGTCGATTAAGAACTGCCGTCTGTAATATTTGTTGTGACACCAAACTGGTGACTTCTCAATCTTCTTAATGGCAATCCCGTTGTCCTGCCGCATTTCACTTTCAAAATCTCCTGCGAGCATATCAACCTTTTCAGACTTAATGCGGTTGTACATGATTTCTAAGGTGATTGGGCTTGTGAACTGATCGTCCGCATCAATGAAGCAGACATAATCCGCAGATGCGTTACGGATTCCTGTGTTTCGAGCTTGCCCGCAACCCCCGTTCTTTTCCCTTTGTACATAAACAATATTTAGGTCGTCAAACTTACTCAGTATATCCGAGTAACTCAAATTATCTGCGTCATTTACGACAAGCACTTCTACATCGGCAGCAATGCTTTGCATGGCGATTGAGTACAGAGTTTTCGCAATAGTATCTCTTGCGTTATAACAAGGGATTATAACTGACATTTTATACATAATGCCACTCCTTTAATTCAAAATGGTGCGCCGTCCAACATCATCGCAGTTGGACAACACAAAAGCCCCGACGATCGGGGCATCTAAGGAGGAAATAAAAATTTGAAGTTGTCTAATAAAATGTGGGTTCAAACAAGACCAAACATCTCGTCAATTATAACACCTTTCCTTTGTGAACTACCCACCGTCTAAAGCCAGTGGGATTTCTGGCTGAATTCTTTAATTACTCCGATCTATCTGCCTTTAATGCTTATGACGTTGACGATACGTCTGGTGCAAAACTCAACCTCGTGCGGTCAGTTTCACATAATGCGCGAATTTAGATTGTGCTCTAAATCCCATAATGCGCAATATACAAGCACGAAAATCAAAGCGAAACCTGTGCGCACAGACAACGCGATGCAAGAGATGCTTGAAAACTCTTTCCTTGAAAGACCTACCGTGGTACGCTTGCAGCAGAGGCGTGGTAGGTACATTGGTGCGGACTCCGAGGAATGACCTCAGACCATTTACTAAGCGCATTGTCTATAGCTACGCTGTTCAACTTACACCTACAAGGCTATCCGCATATGGGCGGCACAATTACTGACTGCCGCCTTGTCAGTGTCGGTTCTCCCGTCAGGAGGAGTGGTGCGGATTACAACATCGTTGCAGTTGCTCTCCACATCGCCCCTTTTCGGGGCGTACCTCTACATTTTACTTGCGGAGCTGCGCAAGAACTTATTTGAAGCCAGCTATTGCCAGCCTTAAAAGTCAAATCTTATCCTTCTTTATCTGGAACGGTATAACTGTACCCTTGATAGGATAGTCGACCGCACTCTTTGCATCATACTCTATAAAGTATGTGCCTTCGGGGAATGCTTTTTCCGTCTTAAACACCACAGGCTCACCAATGATTTCGCCAGTGCTGAATATCGACACGAGCATATTGCCGTCGTTCATCTGGGCTGTCGCAATATCGTTATCCATCAGGTCGGCGCACTCCATGTTGAGATAGAAACTATTTCCATTAATTGTCTTTTCAAACAGTGTTGCAAGAACGCCCTGATAATCCTCATAGTTGATGATAAGGCTAACCATATCATCGTCCATGACGTTAAACAAAACGTCGGTTATGAAGTCCTGATAGGACTCGTATTTCTTATATGATGCGTTTACCATAAAACGCCCTCCTTTAATTCAATTTAATAGTATGCTTAGTAACAAGCCCATTTCCTTCTTCAAATATGAGCATTGTCGCACTTGCATTAGAAGATCTCATAAGACTTGTACTATAATTATCAATACCAATAATACTTCCTACTGATATACCTTCACAGTCAAATCCGTATTCTTCAGCATGATGTTTATGTCCACCTATAAGATAATTCACTCTAAGACCATAAAGCCTTGATAGGTTATCAATAGCAGTCTTGAGAGACTTTACTTCTCCGTGTATTCCCATAAGATTATATCCAACGATATTAGCGTAGATATAGCCAGTAGGATTCTGAGCAATAGTTACGCAAGGATTATCCTGCAAGCGTGTCTTAATAGTATGAATGATTACCTTGCTAAGGTTTTCTCCCTTAAAGGCATTTTTAGGAGCAGAGCAAAGTCTAAGCTGGTTATGATTACTGTCCTCTACCATCTGTAAATCCACATTTACAAATTTGCTGACTTCATTTATCCAATTAGCCATGAAATCGGCATAGATAAGAGCAGAGTCAATAATGCCCCATCTGAGCTTAAACAAATTGTCAGTTAAGCGCAGAAGTCCATCGTTATCATCTCCAAGTCCAAAGATATGCAGAGATGTTATATTTTCTCTCTCACAAATCTCCTTGACTTTATCTCTTAGATACCACATACGCTGATAGAATATTTCGGGGCTATAAGAATTAAGAATTTCTCCGAATAAGCCCTTAATCTCAAATTCAGTATTAAAATGAGCATCAGCCAAGCAAAGAACTGCACCACGATTATTCTCGGCAATACTTCTCGAAGAAGGAACATCAATAGGTGTAAGATTTGCTATACCATCTGCAATTCTTTCATACACCATTTCTTCTCTGGCATTATCTCTAAGCCAACGATTATATTCCAGTTTGTCAGTCTGCAACTTCTTGCGTTCTTTTTCAAGCTCACGCTTCTGGATTTCAAGTTCCTTGCTAACAGAAACATCATTGCCAACACACTTTTTAATGGCACTATCCATGAGATTCCAATATTCGTAAGCTTTTCTATAGCAAGCCTCAGAATAATCACGATGCAGCCTTTGATTTAATACATTGGCAACTTCCTGCCAACTTCCATACTGCTCTTTTTTAGAACATACTTCCCAAATAACAATGTATTCAGAATCGGTAAACTTCTTCACCTCTTTTTATTCCTCCTTGAATTCAAATTGTGATTTACTGAATCACGATTCACTGAATTTATGCAATCTCAATTGACTCGCCAACTGAGATTGACACCTCCGAGCCGGCAAAATCATCAAGCAGACTTGCCAGTTCTAAAGCCTCGCCATCCTCAATCTCTATGACAACACTATTGCTATCTTTATCTACATTTAGAACACCCTTGATACCAAGCGTGTTCTTGCGTATCACATTTGCTTTCGCCATATTATCTCCTTTTACACTTTTCGCATTTTTCTGAGTCGTGTTTCCCCACGAAATCGCATTTTTCTAAAGGACGGGTGGTGTCTATCCACCAAATCCCTTCACTTGTTTATTCTAACTCGTCTGCCATATTTGATAACCAACCACGATAGTTAGTAGCCAGTTCACATACCGCGCACCTATCATCTTTTGAAAAATGATTGAGGTACTTTACAAAACCACTTCTCTCCGGGTTATGAAAAAGATCACACTGTTTGCTATGACCAATAACTATAACCTTGCAAGAATCGTGCATACGAGTTAGAACCTTCTTTAATTCATCAAAATAATAATTTTGAGCTTCGTCAATTATGACAACCTTGTTCTCAAAATTAGTTCCTCTGAGAAATGTGTGCGTTATTGCCTTTACATAAGCCGTTCCATTTTTCTCGTTCATAATATCATCAAAAGTTGCGGTATTAATGTTTACCCCAATCTTTTCAAGAGCTTCATAGAATGGTTCTGCGTAGGGAGAAGATTTTTCTTCTAACGAGCCTTTAAGATAACCTTGTTTCTCCTCCATACAAGGACTGCTAATATAAACTATTCCATCATATCTGCCATACTTGACAAGCAAATCCGCTACTCCTGTTGCGATTGTGGTTTTGCCAGTTCCAGCCTTTGCATTGCAAAAAACAATAGTCTTGTCTGGCGACCATATAGCATTCCTAAATGCCTGTTGCTCATTATCTAATTCCAAACCATAAAACGGGTGATTTTCTAATGTCTCAGGCACATTGCTGTAATCTATAATTTTAGACTTCTTAGTCATACGCTACCTCACTTCTTGCAATCACACTTGTCGTGGTCACACTCACAAGGCATATCTCCCATAAATCCAAACACTTCTGTTATATCAATATCTTCGCCTATAATAGCATCAACAAATCCATTTTCTTTGCCTTCGTCAGCAAACCAATATGTGTCTGCTCTTGCTATACTTGAAAGATAATCCGCTGTAAGTTTTGTCTTATTTGCAATGAGCTTATTTACACGCTCATCAACCTTGTCATAAAACTTAGCCGCGTCTTTTACCTTGCTCGAAACATTACTATCACAAGTCCAACCGTCGTGATATAAGAATGAAGCATTCTTAGTAGCAAGTCTAAAATCACACTGAGTAAAAATGTTAAACGCCATGCTATATGCGTAGCCAATGCAAATTGCAATTACAGGCACACGGCTTGCGTTGATTGCATCACATAAAGCAAGTCCGTCCATAACAGAGCCGCCGCCAGAATTAATAATGAGTATAATCGGTTGCATATCTTCTGGTTCAAGTCCAACATCTACTCCATTTATTTTATATATCTGCATTATTATTGTATGAAGCACATCTGAATTTACTTCACCATCAAGATACATAATGCGATCTTGCATATCTTCAAGGACAAGCTTTTCACCAAGCCCAATATTCATTACAGTCTGAATACCTCCACCTGCTAATTCAGCAAGCATCTCTGGTGTAACTTCTGCATATCCTTCTGGGATTTTCTTCTCTGTAGTTTCCCCTGTTTTTGTTTCAGGTTTCTTCTTAGCCATAAAACAAGTCCTCACTTGAATTGAGTTAGTCATCCGACCACCTTTGTCATGCAAAGGATTTAGACTTCGCCGTATGTGAGTACGACATTCTGCGACTTACGATACTGGTCAAGCAACTCTACAAGATATTTATCCTCACAAAGATAATATTTCTTGCGCTTACTATCCTGTCTCATTACACGGGTAATTCCATCAGAGATTCCATGCTGTCTGATGTAAGTTGCTTCTTCTTTGTTAATTTCAATCATGTTTTTCACATCTTTCATGTTTGATATTTGAATACATGAGCAAATGTTCATATATCCATATTCCCCACTATCTGAAAGAGAAAAAACGGCGTAATATCGCCGTTTATCTCATGTTAATTATTTTACTATCGTGCAAATTTACGCTAATTTTTGCTTAAAATAGTCGTAATCAAACAGTTTTACGCAGTTTTCATTGCTCTTTTTTGAGAGTTTATATTGCTCCCCAGAACTACTTCTTATCATTTCGTACAGGTCGGCGTTACCTGTTGCAAACAATGTGTCAAAAATTGTTCTGGCAAATCCTGCATTCTTATCCTTATCAATTTCTCTAAGAAGAAGATACAACTCTACATCGTTCAAATGAATGTTTGCAATATAGTCTACACAGCGACTTCTGATTTCTGCGACTTCTTTGGTTATGAGCTTTTTCTCGTCTTTGGTTTTATCCGTATACCCAATATATGCACTCTGAATACTTCCACGCATAGTCTTAATCTTATTTATAATCTCGTAAACCTTATTGTATAAACGAGAATTTACTTTACGCCAATCTACGTCCATAGGCTTGATAATCTCACAAAATGGTAGATTTTTTGCTTCAATCTTGTCAGCTCTAAACTTATCAATTGCCTTTTGTAAGTAATCCATAGATGTTTCAAACTGCCTATAATGTTGATTGGGATTGAGCGTATAACCATTTCCGAGGGTGATATTACGAAAAAAAAGCGGCTTAGTAAACCTTTCTTTACCATCAATATCAGTGTAAATGCCATATTTCTCTTTAAGCGTGGCAAGCATTTTTGACGTATCAACATCAAACATCTTTTTGGCACGATCAATTTCCGATCCACTGGCAGCACTAAGTATACAAATATCATCATATAATTCATGTTGATGCCTAATTGCATCTTCATTTGGGACACCCTGCTTAACTTCATTGCAAATGCGTTCCCACATTATTGAATTAAGATACTGCGATTGATTAACAATCTGACCGATTAGATTGACACTTGTATTTATATCAAGCTGCGCTTTTGACTTTGCGTCATAAGTCCACTGAATCTTCTTAGCCTCAATGAAACTCGTAGGCACTCTAAACTTGCCATAATTTTTCTTAGCGGCATTTATAAGAACTTCATTGTCGGTCAAAAGAACCTGATCACTGTCAAAATCTGCGCCTTGAAGTCTCTGCAAGATATTCTCACCAATACTATTTACATGAACAACCTCTTTGCTTGATACAAAATATTTCTCATGCAATGAGCTTGCCACATTTTTTGCTAACAATACATCTCCTGAATTAATATGCGGTGATCTTGTACCAAGAACCATTTTGCCGTACTCGAATCTCTTTGTATGAATATTGCCAACTCCTAAAATGCTTTCACCCTTAAACGTGCCAATAGCAGCTTGCAACATTTCTATGCCATTGCCAATCAACGTTTCATAATTGCCACTAATCCATATATGCCCCTTGCGATATTCTTTTAGCATAGACTTCACAAGCTCCTTGCGGAAGTTGTCATACAGCTTCGTTTCTACAAACTTGCTATTCATACCCATTACCTTCATCACAACCTCGTCACGATTAAGACAAGGCTCATCACTATCGGCTAAAGCATAAGGGTATTTAAGATGATAACGCATTACCGCAGCATCCTTGCGGATGAGATTAAGATAATCAAAGTTAGGCTTTAACAATGCCTGTATATCATCACGGGTGAGTTGCAGAGAATTAAGTAGTTGATAATGACATTGCACCATTCTGCCATCGAGATACTTAGTAGGTCTTTCGTATTTTACTATGCCAAAAGTTGTGTAGAGATTATCCAGCCATTGCTCAATAGTGCCAAACTTTACATACTTAATACTGGACGGAGTGGTAATAAGCTTAATATCTTCTATACACGTTGCTCTGGTATAACCCTTAAGCTGAGATACTTCTGTAATGCCATTATCTCTAAACCAGTCCTGTATTCTCGTCTTAAATGATGCACTCTTAAAGAAACGGTTGCGAAGAAGAAGCATTGTCCTATCTGCGTAATGCTCATCATACATACTTACATCTAATAGGCTTTGCCCATCCCAAATGCTGTTCTTTATCTTGGCTCGTTCCTCTTTAGCAACAAAATCTTCACCTTCGCCATAGACCGCTACAACATCATCTTCAAACTCCGACTCATAGTCATCAATGACAAGTATATTTTCAGGGCGTATCTCAAGAGTGTCAATGCAACTACTGGAAGGTAATGAGATGTAGGCTTCAAATGCGGCAAGGTCAATCTTGTCTCCCTCTTTAATCTTTAAACCACATAATTCCCATTTGTGCATTGCAGGATAAAGGTTCTCATCTATAAAGAGACACTTACCAACACGACTACTTCCCGATGATCTCTTATAACGCACATACTTTATGCCATTACAGATGAATCCATTCTCGTAAAGGTCAAAGCGAAGCTCTCCACGGCTCATAAGCGTTGGTATGCTCTTACCAAGTTTTATCTTGCGGTTTACTTCATCATGCACAAAATACTTCGGCACACCGTCCCATACTACAACTTCATCTTCTGCTACGTCGCCTATCTTAACGCCTATGCAGATTCCGTCTTTATAGAATGTTCTGTCGCCATACTTGCCAATCTCTTTGATGTCTGCCATGCCATATCCGTCACGCACATATATGTCCCCATGACGATTCCACTCTTTATAGGCTAAATCAAAGTCTACGTTAATAACACGCTGAGTAAATTCCTTGCCCAACTCCTTATCAAAGAAGAATGAACTACGATTATGATAATGTTGATAGGCGACTTCACGAAGCTTCATAAGGTCAAGACTAAAGTCGAGCGTATTCTTCCAACGCTTCAAATTAGTATTGGTATGACCAAGAACCGCGCCTTTATCATCCACTATGGGATTAACCAATCTTTTGGCTGCATAAAGGTCTTTTGCCTCACATGAGAGTATATATACCGAATTTGTTTCCAATCTCATTCCTCCTTATCGTTAATTTGTTGCTTTGTCCGCACAAAAATAATAGTGAATCTTAGTACCCCTTGCACATTTCGTGTAATTTCTTCTCAATTCTTTCCAACTCGTCAATATAGTCTCTCACAGTCTGTATCTGACCGTCAGCAATTTTTTCTTTCACCAGTATCTCAGCCAATCTCCGCAGCATTGCAGTCACCGTCTGAAAATACCCAACTTCCTCTCGCTTCTCGACCATTTCGCCTGTTCCTCTGCGAGTCTTGAAATCTTGCTTCTCACGCATAAATGTATGTACCAGAATATACTGATTCTCGTCAATCTCAAATGACCAACCGTCTGTAATTGTTATTTTCATTTTCTCCTCCTTTGATTTTAACGGCAAATCAACGCAAATTTGCCACGCTAATTTTCATAATATAATTTGATTTTATAAAATTTAGAACGCCAAATTACCAATCAAAACGCAATGTTTTTACAGTCTTACATCACCATTCCGTAACATTGCCAGAAACGCTTGCCCCTGAGCTTCTGAAATCTCATGCAGTCCTTGCTTGCCATAATATGCAAGCAAGGCTTCATATGCGTTAACTCCTCTTTCGTCTGTAGAGTACGCCTTAATCTTCAAGGTTGTCTCTGATTCCAATATAATCACTCCTTTCTATCCAGTGTTGTGCTTGCTCATCTGTAACGTTAGTGAGCTTGCAAATTTTTAAATCCTTTAACATCTGTCTTAGGGCAGAACCCTTATTGTCGCCCATAGACAGAACTCGTTTAATCATCTCTAAAGTCATAAACCATATCGCTCCCTCATCGTTATAATAACATTACGAAGCTGATTGTTTTCTATGTTTAACTGTTCATTCTTGTCCTGTAGCAGTTGAACCTTTTCGGTAAGCTGGTTGATTTTTTCTGTACGGGCGTTTCTTTCTGCTTTACGTTTTTCTTTCATGCGCTCTGCATCCTGTGTGCGCTTGCGCCACTCTGCACAAGCAGGACAATATTTGCGTCGCTTATCATAAAATAATTGTCTCTTTTCGTACAGGTCGTTACCACACATTTTACATTTTGGCATAGTGTCCATTTAACCACTCCCCCAGAATTTTTCGACTACGTAATAACCATTTTAACCCCTAAACCCATCGGGGGAGTAGTTATTGTACATCCCGATGGTCACGAATAATAATATCGGGTACTTTATTAATTGGCGACCTACTTCTCTTACCAATCATATCAAGACTCTTTTGGTATTCAGGTCTGAGTCTCGCTCTCTCTATATCAGCAAGTTCTATCATTGACTTTGCTATTGCCGACTTCTTATCGTAGATGAAAAACTGGTATTCAAGAGCCTCGCCTGTGTTCTCATTGAGCCAACTCAGTGTGAAATATTTATACAACCCATCCGAGTTACTACAAGCTTCAACATCTGTAATTAAATATTCCAACGCTCTGAGTTCTTCTTTCTGTTTGTTCAATCGGTCAAGCTCTTGTTCAGACCGAATAAAATTTAAATCGTCAACTTTTTTGTGCGATATTAAAAATCGCCAAAACAGATAACCAATACCAATTAAATATGCAAGACTAAGTAATGTGTCCATTATTATCACGCTCCCTGTAATATATAACCATAGTTAATCCATAAATAATATCCTCCGCAAACTAATGATCCCAACAGTGCAAGTTTGACTATTGGATTATACAGTGTCGCCACTAAAATATGTGGCATCCACCGTTTTGCGAAAATCATATTTCGCCTAATAAATCTTCGATATCGTTTATACTTTTTAAATTTCGGATTACCCTTTCCGATATCGGCAAACTTCTTCAAGTCGCCTATGCTATCCTCATCGTTATAGTCATAGATAGAATTGTATCTATCCATAGCCCACCCCTCTCTCATGAGGAGAGCTATCTTTAATTTGTTTGGATTGGCATATTTAGTAAACCAAAAATACTCTACGACCGAGAATCGAAATGCTTTTTCTCCATATTTATTCCAATCTTTTTGCAACCGATCTGAGTGATGTTTACCTTTGCGTAACTCGTTTTTATGTTGATAAAATCTATGCTGTATATCTATGGATTCTCCAATGTATCTTTTCCCATTAACTCGATTCTTTATCATATAAACACCTACTGAGATAAGCCATCACCTCGTATGTATATTCTCTCTTTGGCGATTCATCTCACCACTAAAGTGGCGAGTGTTCTCGCCTAAATTATAAAGCTGCGCAGGATATAACATCAAATCTCTCCCTTCCGCTTACAATAGCACTGATACGCTTCGCCGTAGCACATGGTTGTCGCAATTTCCTTGTCCGCCACCCACACATGAAAGATCGGCGTTGTGTAGGAATAACAAGGAACACCATCTCCTATCCTGCGCTGAGTTTCGTATAAGCCCGTTACATCTGAATCGTGCTCAAGCCTACGCAAAATAACGTCATCGCTAAATCGTGCAGCCCAATCACTCAAATTACTCATTGCGCAGTTCCTCCAATCTCAGTTTTGCAGCGTA
>Ga0208040_1002706_pt1 | contig 15177 bp, 13 predicted proteins | sample AD_UKC083_MetaG_FD_184431 | JGI IMG/M metagenome (GOLD analysis project Ga0208040, IMG submission 184431) | Active sludge microbial communities of municipal wastewater-treating anaerobic digesters from USA - AD_UKC083_MetaG (SPAdes) (version 2) | ecosystem: Engineered > Bioreactor > Anaerobic >...
CCTGCCCGGCCAGGTGCCGCCCAGACCCGCCGCGGTGGATACTGCCGAACGCCGCGCGCTGGCGCGTGATATTGCCAGGCAGTCCATCACGCTGCTGAAAAATGAGGGTGATTTGCTGCCCCTTTCACTAACAACAAAAAAGATTGCCGTGATTGGTCTGAATGCTACTACGCGCGTGACCGGCGGGGGGAGTTCATTTGTCAAAGGACTATATTGGGTCACGCCCCTGGAAGGCTTGCGGCAAGCTTTGGGACCCGAAGTGGAACTCGTGTACGAGCCAGGCGCGGATAACCGCGTGCTCCCACAGGTGATCGAGCCAGAATCTTTTTCGCAAGCGGACGGCAGCGTCGGGCTGCAAGCCTGCCTTTTTAACCACCCAAACTTTGAGGGCGAACCCTTACGAAAGACCGACCTAGCGTTGGATTCCTGGTGGGGCGGCATGGGTCCCGCGGAAGGAAAAATAAACCCGCGCTGCTTCAGCGGCACCTGGGAAGGGCTTTACAAGGCAGCCGTGAGCGGTGAAACCCCGCTTTTTTTGGCAAATAACGGCCACGCGAAATTGTATCTGGATGACGAGCTTGTCGTGGAAAATCACAGCGGAGACGTCATTCCGGATTATGGTAATTTCAGTTCTGTCTTGGTAGGCGGCTCGGCTGCCCTCGAAGCTGGCAAGCAATACCGCCTGAGAGTGGAATACACCTTCGAAACGGTGGGCGGCTTCCCGTTCCTCCAGTTGGCGCACCTGCCCCCTTACGTTGCGGAAGATGGGCGCGCGCGAGCAATTCAAGCTGCCGCTAATTCTGATGTTGCGATTTTCTTTGCTGGCAATCCTGATGGCTACGAAACGGAAGGCGCGGACCGCCCATCTATGCGCCTGCCGGGCAGCCAGGACCAGCTCATCGAGGATATTGTCGCGGCGAATCCACGCACAATTGTGGTCATTCACGCCGGCGCGCCTATAGAAATGCCATGGGCAGAGAAAGTGCCCGCGATTGTGTGGGCTTACTACCCAGGCCAGGAAGGTGGGAACGCGCTTGCGGATTTGCTTACCGGCGCGGTATCCCCATCTGGCAAACTGCCGATGTCCATCCCCTACCGTCTTGAGGATGACCCAACCTTTATTAATTACCCAGGAGACGAGTCCATTTACTATGGAGAAGGCATTTTCGTGGGATACCGCAATTATGACTTGCGAAAGATGGACGTGCGCTTCGCATTTGGGCATGGGCTTTCCTATACCCGCTTTGAGTATGAGGGTTTGCACTGCCCGGAAAGCTTCCATATCGGAGAAAAGGTTGAAATCAGCTTTACGCTGCGCAACTGCGGTGAACGGGACGGCGCGGAAATCGCGCAGGTTTATGTGCGCGATGTGCAATCCAGCGTGCAGCGGCCTGTTCGGGAACTAAAGGGCTTTAGTCGCGTCAGCCTGAACGCTGGCGAGCAAGCCAACGTGACCATCCAATTGGATGAACGCGCGTTTAGTTTCTACGACCAGGACAGGCACTGTTGGACGATGGAGCCGGGTTACTTCGAAATTGAGGTGGGAGGTTCCTCACGCGACATCCGTCTGAAGGGCAGCATCAGGTTGGAGGCCTAAATCGCTCACCTTTATGCATGTGCCAATCGTAGAGAATACGCAAAGTATCACGCGCTCTGAGCTCTTGAACGAAAAGGTAAAATTCCCTAACAATGATGAAAAAAGCTCCCAATCGGGAGCTTTTGCTTTTGTTTACTGCTCTTCTTTCAGACGGACTAAAATCAAGGATTTTCCAGCTGGCTTCTTCAAATCAAAAAAGGTTTTGCGGGAGCGCAAGAGCTGAGCCAATTGTTTTGCCCCGTATGTGCGCGGGTCAAAGCCTGGGTCAATCCGGCGCAGCGCGGTGCCAACTTCTGAAAGCGTTGACCACCCGTCGTCATCAGAGCCCGCCATATCAATCGCCTGATTAACTTTTTCTATCAGTTCCACGTCCGCCTGCGTGAGCTGTTCCAGCTTCTGCTGCTTCTGAACGGCTTTTCTTTTTTGTTTTTCGCGCTCTTCCAGGTTCTCTGTGTAGATGAACACGTCACAGGCGGAAACAAACGCCCGCGGGGTGGATTGTTTCCCAATGCCAATGACCATTTTGCCGCTCTCGCGGATGCGCGTGGCAAGCCGGGTGTAATCGCTGTCGCTTGAAACCAGACAGAACCCATCCACCTGGTCCTTATGCAGGATGTCCATCGCGTCAATAATCATCGCGGAGTCGGTGGCGTTTTTCCCGATAGTGTAGCGGAATTGCTGGATAGGCTGGAAGGCATAAGAATTCAGGATATCCTTCCAGGATTTCATATTGGCGGTCGTCCAATCCCCATAGACGCGGCGAATTGTCGCGTTCCCGAAGCGGGCGGACTCTACCACGATTTGTTCAATTAAGCTGGACTGCGCGTTATCGCCGTCAATAAGGATAGCGACGCGCTTTTCTGTATTGTTGTTGTTAGTTATTTCAGAGTTCATACATTCATTATACCTTTTATACTTGCTGGCTGCGAGGTGACCTGCGGCCGCTCAAATCTTCCTTCTTCGCACTTTCTAAAGTGTACGCAAAAAAAAGCCGCGGTCTCTGCCGCGGCGCTTATTTAGCAAACGCTTACTCCGTGTTTCCTGTAATAATTCTGATGGTACTCCTCCGCAGGGTAAAAACTTTCAAGCATGATTAGCTGGGTCACCACTGGGCGGTCAAACGCGCCGGAGACTTCCAAAAAGGCGATTACCTGTTCAATGGTTTCCTTTTCTTCCTGAGAAGTGTAGAACACCACCGAACGGTACTGCGAACCAAAATCAAGCCCCTGAGAGCAGCACGTCGTTGGGTCGTGATAAGAGAAGAAAAGTTCGAGGAGCTGCTGAAAACTGATCACATCTGTGTCAAAGACCACCTTAACCGTCTCAGCGTGGCCAGTTGTATCCTGACAGACCTGACGGTAAGTCGGCTCCTTGGTAGTGCCGCCGGAATAGCCCACCTGGGTCTCCAGAACGCCTTGAACGCACTGAAATTTAGCTTCCAGCCCCCAAAAACATCCCCCCGCGAAATATGCTTCCTTCCTCATTTGCGATCCAATTCCTCTTTTTCATTTTTTTCCGGCACAAAGCGTAAAGCTGCCGAGTTCAAGCAATATCGTAATCCTGTAGGCTTAGGTCCGTCCGAAAATACGTGCCCCAAATGGGCATCACAGCGCGCGCAGCGCACTTCCTGCCGTACCATGCCGTAGCTTAGGTCCAAAACCTTCTCAATATTTTCTGCGGCTACAGGCGTGAAAAACGACGGCCAGCCAGTGCCCGAGTCGAACTTGCTGGCGGAGGAAAATAATTCCAAATCACAGCAGACGCATCGGTAGACTCCGGCCTGCTTGTGGTCGTAAAAAACACCGCAAAAAGGCGCTTCTGTTCCTTTTCTGCGCGTTACGCGGTACTGTTCTTCAGTCAGCAGCGCGCGCCATTCTTCATCGGTTTTGTGAATCTTTTCCATATTTATCAATTGAGAATATATCATGGAAAAACGAATGCAAGCGCGCTTGCACACTCCTAGTACAGCCTTGTTAACATAAAAAGCTGCCGGTCTCGGCAGCTCTTAACAACGAGAATACATTACTTACAGGTCACCCTTGTGCGCCGCCCAGACAGCTAAACCGATGATGCCAGCGTCATTTCCCAAGTCACCAGGCACAATTTCAACTTGTTCAGATGGCATAATAATCATGCGCCGTTTCACTTCTTCCCGAATCGGGCGCAAGAGCAGTTCCCCGGCCGCTGCTACCCCGCCTGTCACGACCACGCGCTTTGGCCCTACTACCAAAGCTGCATTCATGATTGCCACGCCAATGTAAGCGCCGGCGGTATCCCAAATTGAAAGCGCGACTTCGTCGCCAGCTTCCGCGGCAGTCGCAATGACATGCGCGGTAATTTTGTTGAGGTCGTAATTCACTAGCTCGCCAATTTTCGTCGCTTGCCCCTGTACCACCGCTTTTAAGCCCATGGCCGCGATGGCCGGACCGGACGCGAAAGTTTCCACGCAGCCGTAGTTGCCGCAACCGCACTTGGGGCCGTGAAAATCCACAGTTATGTGCCCGAGCTCTCCGGCAGTGCCGCCCTGATTCAGGACTAGCTGGTTATTAATCACCACGCCACCGCCGATGCCGGTTCCAATCGCAAGGCAGAGCATGCAATCCACACCCTTGCCGGCGCCATATGCCCATTCTCCATAGGTGATTGCGCGAACATCGTTCATGAGGTATACCGGCACCTTGAGGTGACTTTCCAGCAGGGCTTTTAACGGGACGTCAATCCAGTGTCCAGGGAAATTTGGGATGAAGCTGGTGAGCCCCTTCTCAATATCCAGTCTGCCCGGGGCGGATAAGCCCACACCACCAATCTGGGACCACTCAAAACCCGCTTCGGCAACCATTTCCGTGATCAGATTCGCAATGCGGCTGATGACCGCCTCGTGGCCGAGGTATGAGAGTGTTTTGGTGTCCTTGGAGGCAATTACCTGACCGGTGCTCATATCCACCAGCCCGGCTTTGATGTTCGTGCCGCCTAAATCGCAGCCTACGTAGTACTGGGTATGCATGCTTTCTCTCCTGCTTGCGTTATTTCAGAAAGAATTATACACGCCGCGGGCGGAATTCGGACGAGCGGAATCTGCTTTCTTGTGTAGGCAGCCGCAGAATGAGGAAAATTGCGGCGATATCTATCAGTCAAGAGAAGCAAGCCTCAAGGAGGAAATTCGTCCTTGGGGAGAGGCGCAGGGAAGTCGGGTTAATTCGCAATGCTAATCGTCAAACACTGCCAGCTATCACCTTGCTAAGAGAGATGGTATGGATTTTTATTGGGTAGAGAATCTTGGAAGAAAAATAGTAGGAGTGAAGTACTTGAGCTAAAGCGATTGAGCTGGAGGTGAAAGATGAGGATTTTCCTCGAAACATGGTGACATAATTTCTGTTGGATAACCTTAGATCGCTCTGAAATGAGAGGATAAGGACGAGATTCGCTATTTCTCGTTTACATGTAATATAGAAGACCATACAAATGGGATAAAACAAAGATACAAGCTGGAATATGAACTCAGCGGTTTTATTGAAGGAAGCTTAAAAGCGACAGCACTTAAACGCAATGGCTTAACATGAAAAGCAAGGGGAAAGGGTTCGTGATGAGCGCCATATATAGGGGCAGTGAAGCGTTTCACCCTCATTAACAAAAAATGGCGAGGCTGGGATTTGCCTGTACCCTTCGGGCAAACCCAGAACCAAACCCTTTTGCCATTAAAACAAAAAATGGCGAGGCTGGGATTTGCCTGTACCCTTCGGGCAAACCCAGAACCAAACCCTTTTGCCATTAAAACAAAAAATGGCGAGGCTGGGATTTGACCCCAGAACCAATGGCTTATGAGTCCACTGCTCCACCGTTGAGCTACCTCGCCTAACGCGCGATGATATTACCCGATTCGACGAAAAATGTCAACATAAAGCCCGTCTCCAATATCCGGTATAATGGCTGTGTGCCGCAATGACGGCGCAAGAAGGGCTTTTTGATGCCTGACATTAGTGAAGTTACGAAGTACTTCCCTTCCGCGACGCAGAACCTGATAAACAGGATTTGGAGCGCTGTGCCGGAAAACGAACGCCGCAACCTCGAAGACACCTTCAAAGGACTGCCGCTCGACAAGAACCCCCTGAACGCGCTAATCGACCTGGCTGTCATTCAACTCAAATCCACATTCAGCAAAGCCCGTAAGGTTGCCATCATTGGCCCGGCTAACGTGGGGAAGTCCACTCTTTTCAACCAGTTCATCCGCTCAAAGACTGATAAAGCTGTCGTCGGTCCCATACCCGGCACCACGCGCCTGAACCAGGAAGCTGACGCCGGCATGTTCGCGATTGTCGACACGCCTGGCGCGGACGCGGTTGGTTACGTTGGTCAACAAGAACGCGATTATGCCATGGCAGCCGCCAGCCAAGCCGACTTCCTCATCCTCATGTTTGACTCCATCCAGGGCGTCAAACAAACCGAATTGGAGCTCTACGAGGAAATCCTGGCGCTCAAGAAGCCTTTTCTGATTATGCTCAATAAGATTGACCTGACCCGCAAGGATCACGACGCGGTCATTCGCAAAGCTGCTGAAAACCTGGGCGTCAAAGCGCAGGAAATTTTGCCGATTTCGGCTTTAAAGGGCGAGGGCATCTCCAGCATCACAATGGCAATCGTTGCATCTGATCCCGGCATGACAGTCTCGTTGGCACGGGCGATGCCGCAGTACCGCCAGAAGCTAGCCTGGCGCAGCATCACAACTGCCGCGTCACTTTCAGCTGCCATAGCCCTTACGCCTCTCCCTGTGATTGATTTCCTCCCGCTGCTGGCCAACCAGGTCAGCATGGTGCTAACGATTGCGCGTATTTACCAGTACAAGATTACCCCAGAACGGGCCAAGGAGTTGATTGGGACATTTGGCTTGGGATTGATCGGACGGACGCTCTTCCAACAGCTTTCCAAAGCAGGCGGCGTGCCCGGTTGGCTGCTGTCCTCCGCGATTGCCACCTCAATGACAGTTGCCATGGGATATGCCTCCATGCAGTGGTTTGATAAAGGCGAGAAGGTCAGTCAGGAAAAGCTAAAGGCTTTGAGTCAGAAACTTACGAACACGACCTTAGCGCGACTAAAGGAAAGTTTCCGGCGGAAACCCTCAAAGCAAAGGATGGAAGAAACGATCAGCGCGCTCCTCAGCCAGTCTCCGTTGGAATTAAGCCCGGTCCGAGGAGAACAGGCCAAGCCTCCGGACAGAACAGAAAAACCTGAATAAATTCCATCGTCTCAAAACTGGCGTTTTAACCAAAACAAGCTCCCGAATTCGGGAGCTTGTTGGTTTGGTTTTGGGATTAAATTAAGCCTACTTCTTTGCCCACCTTGGCAAACACATCCAGCACGTGCTCCAGCTGGTCCCGGGTGTGGGTTGCCATATAGCTGGTGCGCAGCAGCTGTCGGCCAGGCGCGGTAGCCGGGCTGATGACCGGGTTCACGAACACGCCATTATCAAACAGCAGCCGCCAGGTCAGGAAAGTCAGCTCATCGTCCCCGATAATGATTGGAATGACCGGCGTGCAGGAATGCCCGGTGTCAAAGCCAAGCTGCTTAAATCCTTCCCGCATGAAGTCTCCATTGCGGATGACGCTCTCAACTCGCTCGGGCTCTTCGCGCATGATTTGCAGGGCAGCCAATACTGTGGCTGTATTCGCCGGCGGGATGCTGGCACTGAAGATAAGACTGCGCGCGGTGTGCTTGATGTAATCCACCACGGGGAAGCTGCCCGCAATAAAGCCGCCGATGGATGCCATGGATTTGCTGAAGGTAGACATGATTAAATCGGTCTTATCGGTCAGGCCGAATTGCGCGGCGGTTCCCCGCCCACCGCCTAATATGCCAAAGGCATGCGCGTCATCCACCATCAGGCGTATTCCGTAACGCTGGCACAAGGCCACAATCTCCGGCAGCGGCGCGATATCGCCTTCCATGCTGAAGAGGCCGTCCACGACTAATAATTTGCCCTTGTCCGCCGGCAAGCTCTTAAGCACGCGTTCCAGGTGCTCCATGTCGTTGTGACGGAAACGTTCAATCTTGCCGCCGCTCAAAAACGCACCATCCACGATGCTGGCGTGGTCTTCTTTATCGAGAATGACAATGTCATTCTTGCCAACCAAAGCGCTAATGGTGCCCAGGTTCACCTGCATGCCGGTGGAAAACACCAGCGCGGCTTCCATGCCAACCCATTCTGCCAGCTCTCTCTCCAGATTTTCAATCAGGGTCATGTTTCCGTTCAAGAAACGCGAGCCGGTGCAGCTGGTGCCGTATTCCGCGATTGCGTCCATGGCCGCTTTACGAACCTTTGGATGCGTGGTCAGGCCCAGGTAATTGTTGGAGCCGCACATAATAATCCGGCGACCCTCGTACAGCACCTCGGTGCCTTCATTCTTGTCCAGCGGAATAAAGTAGGGATAAGTCCCTCTTTCCCTGGCATCGCTAACAACTTTGAAATCCAAACATTTCTTAAAGATATCCATCTCACACTCTTTCAATTAGGATAATGACTGCATAAAGACAAACGCGATTATAACCTATCCTGCAATTCCGTAAATTCGATCACTTACCATCCATGCTATACTTAATTTCTAAACCAACACTGAATCAATACAGTTATAGGGAAGGACTCGCCATGAAGAAGCTATTCATGATTATTACCGCGCTTTTAATGCTGAGCGCTTGCAACGCCCCAACCAGCGAGGTGCCTACCGAGGACCTCATCGGCACCGCGGTCGCCGTGGCGCTCACCAACGCGCCAACGAACACGCCAATACCTCCAACCGCTGCGCCGCCCACTGCAGTGCCTGAGCTTCCAACGGAAACTGCCACAAGCATCCCCAGCGCGACCCCCACGGAAGCGCCGACGCCAACCCCAACGCTTAACCCGCAGGACCCAGCGCTGCAGTACGGCAGTCCAGATAAGATTGAAGATTTCTCAACAATCACAGGCGCGTGGAATTATGAGGATGACTGGTCGAGCTGGAATGTCAACGACGGTTTCCTGAACATCTACTCCAAAGGCACGCCTTACTGGCACAGCTGGTATACCACCGGCCAGAAAATCCAGAATTTTTACCTTGAAGCCGAACTGAGCATGCCTAACTGTTCGGGCAAGGACCGCATTGGCCTGGCTTTCCGCCTTACGGAAGGCAGCCGCTTCTACTTCATGGGTCTGACATGCGACGGCACCTGGGGCTTCAACCGCTACACGGCTTCCAATGCTTCCGAAACTATCCTGGCTTATCAGCCCTCCGATAAAATCCGACCCACGAATGAAACCAACCGCATCGGCGTATTGGCAAATGGGAACAGTTTTGGGTTTTATATCAATGGCGCGCTGGTCGGTTCCGTAAGCGATGATACCTACCCCGGACCCGGCACTACCGGCTTTGTCAGCATGTCAGCCGGCACCGTTAACTTCAAGACCAGCGTGGACGTTTTGCGTTATTGGCTCCTGCCCTGATTTTTTTGATATAATTTTGCAACAGGCGTAATATCAGAGCTTATTACGCCTGTCCTTTTAATATTGCTGTGACAAGGTTGCGCCATGACAGTTAACGAATACATGAAAAACCCGCATCTGGACGGAGATAGTTTTTTACTGGAAGGAGGGCGCGTGGGAGTAGTCCTCTTTCACGGTCTGACAGCCACTACAGCGGAAGTTCGCCTATTGGGCGAGCACTTGCACAGCTTAGGATACACCATCTCGGCGCCTTTGCTCCCCGGTCACGGCACCCACCCGGATAAGCTGAACCGCTGCAAATGGATGGACTGGTATGAGAGCGCGGAAGCCGCTTTTTTGGAAATGCGAGAGCGCAGCGACAAAGTGTTCATTGGCGGCGAATCCATGGGAGCGCTGCTCGCGCTCCTGATTGCCAGCCGGTACGAACAAGTTGCTGGCGTTTTTCTGGCGGCACCCGCGCTCAAAATTCGCAACCTGGAAGCCGCTTATCTGTTGCAGCACTTTATCCGCTACATGGATAAGCACCAGGCGGAAGACAACCTGCCCTGGAAAGGTTATAACGTCTACCCGGTTAAGAGCCTGGCGCAGTTAGGAAAACTTCAGAACGTGGTGAAGAAAGAACTACCCGCAGTCACCCAGCCGCTGCTGGTATTCATCGGCGGGAAGGATAAGAGCGTGCAACCTGCGACTGGCAACCTAATAATGTCTCGGGTCAATTCCAAAGACAGACGGCTGATTCAGATGCAGAATTCCCCTCACGTGATGCTGCTGGCGGAGGAACGACATCACATATTTTCGCAGACTGCTGCCTTCATTCACGCCCTCGTCTGAAAAACCAACGAGGCTCTGTTTAACCCACCAAAAAGCCTCGCCTTTTTCTCACGCCCTTGTAGAAATATCTGGTTATTCCCACCAATTTTGGCAAAGTCAATTGACGCTGCTCAACCACGCGTGTATACTGAATTTTTGTCTGTCTTTATAGAGTATTGACACTGGCAAACGTGGACTGATTAATGATGCAACATAACGTAGAATACCCTCCTCTGGACCCAAGAACAGTTGTGTCCAGCAAAAACGGACTCACAGCCCTCTGGCGGCTGATGTCTGGCTATCATGGGCATTACTTGCTCTCTGCCCTGATGCTGGCTGTCTCTGCCACCGCCCGCGCAGGAATTTACCTTTTCCTGGGTTGGTTCGTAGATCATATTCTCAAGGAAGGCCGCTTTGGGAGCGAACTGCTCCTTTCGGCAGCGGGATTTATGTGCCTGATCCTCGTCCAAGCTACCTCTGGCTTTCTCTCCAACCAGATGGCTGCCCAAACCGCTGAATCCAGCACCCGCCGCCTGCGCGACCTGCTATTTGACCATATTCAAAGGCTTTCATTTGCCTATCACGCCGAGGCAAAAACTGGCGACTTGCTTGAACGCGCATCTTCAGACGTGGACACCCTGCGCCGCTTTATCAGCGACCAGGCCATAGGCGTGGCGCGCATCATCGCCATTTTCATCATCAACTTCACCGCCATCCTACAGCTTAACACCAAGCTGGCCTTCATTTCAGTCATTATTGTGCCAGTGATTTTGGTGGTTTCCATTTTGTTCTTCCGCAAGCTTTCCAAAGCCTACGAAGCCTATCAGGAACAGGAAGCGGTCATTTCCACAAACCTGCAAGAGAACCTCAGTGGCGTGCGCGTGGTAAAAGCATTTGCGCGTCAGACCTATGAAATTGAGAAGTTCGAAAAGAATAACTTTGAGAAATACCGGCGCGGCCGGAAGCTGAACATGATGCACTCTCTGTTTTGGCCGATCTCAGACACATTCTGCGCGGCTCAGTTGGTTGGCAGCAACATCATGGCGGCCTTCATGGCAATTGACGGCGTCATCACCCTGGGCAATTACATGTCGTTTACCGGCTTGCTTGGCTGGCTGATCTGGCCTATCCGCAACCTGGGCCGACTCATTGTGGACACCTCCCGAGCGCTGGTCTCACTCAAACGTGTGACGGAAGTGCTGCGGGTTTCCCAGGAACCGCTTTTTGAAGGCGTACACATCCCTGCGGGGGGTGTTCAGGGCAGCATTCGCTTTGACCACGTCAGTTTCGCCTATGAAAAAGACCGCCCGGTGCTGGAGGATATATCGTTTGACTGTCAGGCGGGTCAGGTTGTGGCTCTGCTCGGCTCCACCGGCTCCGGTAAGACCTCCCTGGTTAATTTGCTGCCGCGTTTTTATGATGTGACGGCTGGCCATATCCTTTTGGATGGCGTGGATCTGCGCGAGTATCCGCGGCACTATCTACGTTCACAAATTGGCATTGTGGAACAGGAACCGTTTCTCTTTTCCTGCTCCATCCGCGACAATATTACCTATGGAATCACGCGGGAGGTCACTCAGGACGAGATTGAGGAAGCCGCCCGCGAGGCAGCGATTCATGATGTAATCCTGGGATTTGCAAATGGTTACGACACACTGGTGGGTGAACGCGGCGTGACGCTCTCCGGCGGTCAGAAACAGCGGGTCGCAATCGCGCGCACGCTGCTGATTAACCCGCGCATTCTAATCCTGGATGACTCCACTTCTTCAGTAGATATGGAAACCGAAGTGCAAATTCGCCAGGCGCTTGAAAAACTGATGGAAAACCGCACAACATTCATTATCGCGCATCGCATCCAAAGCATCATGAGCGCTGGCCTGATCCTGGTCTTCGACCAGGGCAAGATTGTGCAGTCTGGCGTTCACGAGGAGCTGATTCAGCAGCCAGGCATTTATCGCAGCATTTACGACATTCAGACGCGCATCGATAGCGCTCTGCAAGAGGAAATTGACCGTGTCCACCTATTATGATGAAAACGAATTGGACGACAACGTTCCATTAAAGAGCAATGTGCTGAAGCGTTTATTCAGCACGCTGCGCCCGCATTGGAAAACATTGGCAGGCGGCGTTCTCGCAATTGTGGTCGTCTCCCTGTTAGATGCCTACTTTACGATTCTCAGCAAGCGCATTATCGATGAGGGCATCACGCTGCAGGATAAGACTGCCGTGCTGCGCTTCTTCACGATTTACGGCGCCATTGTTCTGATACAAGCCGTGGGCGTGTTCTTTTTTATCTATCTGGTTGGGGTGCAGGGTGAGCGCGTGCGTTATGATCTGCGAAAGCAGCTTTTTAACCACTTACAGGATCTTTCGCTATCCTATTTCAGCAAGACCCCGCTTGGCTGGATCATGTCCCGCGTCACATCCGACACAGAAAAAATGGCGGAACTGCTCACCTGGGGCGTTATTGATACTTCATACGCCTTTGTAAGCATTATCGTTTCGGCGATATTTATGTTTACGATTAATTGGCAACTGGCATTGATTGTCCTCTTTTCTCTGCCGGTGATGATTTACGCTGCTTTTAAATTCCGACTGCGCATCTACCATCACTACCGTCTCTCGCGCAAAGCCAACTCAAAGATGACCGCCAGCCTGAACGAAAACATCACCGGTGTGCGAGTTGTCAAAGCGCTGCGCCGTGAGGACCGCAACCTGAAAGATTTCAGAGTGCTTTCGACCGCGATGTACAAATCCAGTTACCGCGCGGCCTACCTTTCCGCGCTTTTCCAGCCGACCATTCAGATGGTCAGCGCGGTATCCTTAGGCTTGATTTTGTGGCGCGGCGGCATCAGAGTGGAGCTCGGCAGCATCACGATTGGTGGACTGCAGGCTTTCATCTCCTATATCATGATGATTCTCTGGCCTATCCAGGACCTGGCTCGGGTCTACGCCGACATGCAGAACGCGGTGGCGTCTTCTGAGCGCGTCTTCTCGCTGATGGACACGCAGCCAGCCATCCATAACCGCCCTAATGCCTCGGAAGCTGTCTCTTTGGCTGGCGATATCGCCTTTGAGCGTGTGTCTTTTCGTTACGAAGATGATGAACCGGTCATCCGCAATCTTAGTTTCCACATCCCATATGGGCAGACAATCGCCCTCGTTGGTCCGACCGGCGGCGGGAAGACCACTATCGTCAACCTGCTCTGCCGCTTTTATGAGCCGACCGAAGGCGTGATTCGCATTGCGGACATGGATTACATGGACCTGAACCTGCAAACAATTCAATCTCGCATTGGCGTGGTATTGCAAACCCCGCACCTCTTTTCCGGCAGCATTCGCGAGAACATCCGCTACGGGAAATTAGAAGCGACCAATGAAGAAATTGAAGAGGCCGCCAAGTTGGCTGGCGCCCACGACTTTATCCAGCACTTTGAGCATGGTTATGATCAGAACGTTGGCGAAGGCGGCAATCTGCTCTCCGTTGGTCAAAAGCAACTTATCAGCATCGCCCGCGCCATTCTCTCCAATCCAGACATCTTTGTAATGGACGAAGCCACCAGCTCAGTCGACACTCTCACGGAAGCGCTCATCCAAAACGGCATGGAAAAACTGATGACCGGCCGCACCAGCTTTATCATCGCGCATCGCCTCTCTACCATCAAGAACGCCGATAAGATTTTCGTGATTCAAGACGGTCAGATCGCGGAAAGTGGCAATCACCATGATCTTATGCTGCTACAAGGTCATTACTATCGGCTTTACACCCAGCAATTCCGACACGAACTTGAATCAAAACTCGACCCTTACAGCGATATTCCCGCTGCGCCGGCTCTAAGTTAAAGGAAAACAGGCATGCAATTCGCTGTAAACTATTCGGTTCCAATGGAGAATCTGCTGCGCGAAGGCGCCGCAGACTGCGATCTGCTGAAGTGCCCTGAATGGGAAGGCGTCGTTAACGCTGCCAGACCACTGCGGCCGGTGCATATCCATTTTGAAATTGTTGTTGGGAACGGAGGCTTTGAGCATTTGGATTTCGACCTCATCCGTTCGATGCTTGCCAACTCTCAAACTCCGCACCTGAACTGCCATCTGTTGGGACGAGCTGATCTGGACCCTGAGAGCCCGGCTGACCGACGAAAGCTGGTTGAGAACTGGGTCTCAGAGATGCGATATCTCAAGGAACAGGCACCCGGCGTCAAGTTGGTGGCGGAAAACTTGCCTTTCATACCAAACTACTACGGAAGCAAAATCGGTTCCACGCCGGAAATGATTGCTCAGGCAATTGTGGAAGCAGATGCTGGTATGCTATTTGACCTTTCGCACGCGCGCATTAGCTGCCATTACCTCGGAATGGAGCTCAAAGATTATGTAGCCTGCCTTCCCATGGAACGGCTGGCGGAGCTGCACATTACCGGGCTTCGGTATTACCGCGGTTACTTGAACGATCACTTTGAGATGATGCCAGAAGATTGGGAAGCAGCGGAATGGGCATGCGCGCAAATCCGAGCTGGGCTCTGGCGAGAACCGGAAATTGCCGCTTTTGAATACGGCGGCGTCGGCGAGGTTTTTGGCTGGCGCACGCAGGAATGGGTGCTGCGGCAGCAGGTGCCGCGCCTGGCCAAGCTATGTGCTTGATAACAATTCCCGCTGGGTTTTCCTGCACCGCTCTCTGACCGCTCTTTACGCGTTCCTTAATCCATTTGGCATGGAATTGGAAGCCAGTTATCAGGATATTGCAATCTATCGCGATATTCCAAATCAGGCTGTGGCTGAAGTCGCCGTAAATGACGTTTGTGAAGTTCTAATGGGCAGTCTTAATCAATTTGATTAAGTCAATGGCCATCATCTCTTTGAGAGGAATTTCAAGAAGCAGGCGGTGCTTCAAACAAAAATTGGTTTATTTCTCCACAATGATCCAGGCAAGCGAATCCTCCAGTTCGATGCGTCCCATAGAAGACTTGCCCTGAAATAAAGCGAGGATTTGCTGGGGGGAGAGAAAGTGGCTGCGCATCAACGCCAATTTTTCAGCGATAGCGATAAATTTAACCCCTAAAAAGTGGATATCGGGCTCTTCAATAATAATGCGCCCGCCCGGTCGTAGAATTCTCCAGAGCTCATCGACAGTTTTTTGTTGGTCAGCCACATGATGCAAAGCATCCACCATGATTATGCAATCAAAGGTGCCGCTCTGGAAAGGCAAGTTCTCGGTTAATGACAAAATTGGCTGCAATCCATCTTTTTTTGTGCTTCCTGGAGCATCTTATAGGATTCGTCAGCTACCAGTATTTGGGCAGCTTTA
>Ga0208040_1002716_pt1 | contig 15144 bp, 17 predicted proteins | sample AD_UKC083_MetaG_FD_184431 | JGI IMG/M metagenome (GOLD analysis project Ga0208040, IMG submission 184431) | Active sludge microbial communities of municipal wastewater-treating anaerobic digesters from USA - AD_UKC083_MetaG (SPAdes) (version 2) | ecosystem: Engineered > Bioreactor > Anaerobic >...
GACCATCCTGTAAAATCAGTAGTGCCTAAACAAGACATATGGTAAGGGTAAGTAGCTGATTCTATAGAGCTTTATTTATGGGATCATGAAGTTGGGTTAAGCAAGTTGAGAAGGCCTGACCCTGCCAATGAAAGAAGACTGCTTATTGACCGGCCATTCAACAATAAAGTCAACATTTACCTCGGTCCCGTTCACCGGCATGAAATAAACCTTGATGAAACGAACATTTTTATGGGTATCTGTCAGCAGCATAATGCAGAATGCGGTATCCATTTGCCCGGGTGTCCTCCGCATGCGGAAGTGATTGTAAATGGAATCTTCAGCCTGTTCCCGGATATAGAAAGACCCCAGTATGCGGATAAGAGCGAGGAAGCAAGGCTGGGCGAAATGCTGCAGGAAATAATGGCGATGGAGTGATCAGAATTCTAAGGGCTATTCCCCTTTACAAAAACTCTCCCATTCCCCTCTTCCCTTGAGGACATCACGGTATACCTCCAGCGCTTTGTTGACCAATGGCATACCTCCATACGGGGCCAACTGGAAGAAAACCTCGGCAAGCTTTTTCGGGTCGCAGCCCACATTAAGAGCGGCATTCACATGTAATTTCAGTTCTTCCGCTGCTCCGAGCGCAGCAAGCATGGCGCAGGCAGCCATCTGCCTTTCGGGAAGCGTTAAAACCGTGCGGGAGTAAAGGTTGCCGGTAATGAACATGGAAAGGTCATTGGCGAGATCTCTGTCGAATTCCTTCCATGTGAGGTAGGGCGGGTCCATCTTTATGCCATTGCCGAAAAGCTTGTTTGCCGTATTCTGCGTTCTCTTCCTTATTTCGTCACTCATTGTACAATTCCTCCTGATTTTAACAGTAAAATCTTTTAACATGGGTGTTTTACTACGTCAACAATTCTGCAAATAGGATATATACTTTATTCATGGCCTGCTCCTCCTTGCAGGGTTTGGGCTTGGTGGCTTTATTATCATATAAGTATAAAGGGCCGTACTTTTATATATAGTTTTACCGGACACTAATGAATCAGTTTATTAAAACAGCTCAACATTATCTCCCAGATCTTTTTCGGATGGTATGCTGTTTTTTTCAACATACCTTTTTATGCCCCTGTTTGGGTCGATTATTGCATGAGAATGATGAATTCTTCGCTCACTCTGCATAGTGTATTTGTTTTCCATATGTTTCAGCGTCTTAACGTTCATCTGGAAATCCATCCCGGGCATAAGCTCCAGCGCTTCAGATACAATCGAATCGAGAACAGAAAGGACTTTATTGATCCGCCCGGTAAAAAGGTCGTTCACATGTATGCCGGACAGTGTATTGTTAATGTGGTTGGCAAGTTCCCGTCCTCCTTTCTCTATCTTCTTGAGGAGAGCTGTGATTGTTTCATTTGTGATACGAAGCCTTTCAGTGAGGGTATTGAGATCCGAAAGCATGCTGCCCGTTTCTGTCGTTTGTTCTTGTGTGCTGGCATTTATATTCTGATGCAGGCTTTCAGCTTTTGAAATAATCTTCTGAAGTTCATCTGATATTTCTGTTTTCTGTATCCGGACATCAACGGATAATTTCTGTATTGCCTCTGCAATAACACCTAACGGAGCTCCTTCCGAACCTGTGTGTGCCGATTTCACGCGGGCATTCAATGCAATCAGCTCAATCTCCATACTGATATCTTCTATGTCGCTCACGAATTGGGACATGCTACCCACTGTTTTAATAAGATTTTCCATTGTGCCGTATAATTCTCTGATCGCCTCATTATTTTCTCTGAGTGAGGACATCATGGAAGACACCCCCGACTCTATTCGTAAAAAAAACGACGAGGATACTTCGTCTTCGGTGCCGGCAACCTTTTTGACATCTTCGCACAGTTCGGCAATATTGTCTGCAATACCTGTCAGGTTGTCCATAATACTCCCCACGGCATGGGTGAATTTTTCCTGTGCGTCCGCCAACTGGGCCTTCTGGAGCTCGCATACGATCCCTGTCTCCTGAATAATCTTTTCTATATCCGGGTTTTCATCGGCCAGACCTATGCTCACTTTATGGAGCGCCTCCTCTACGTGCTCAACCTGCTGCCTAGTAATATCATGGAACTGCATAGAAGCAACAACCTCCCCTATGTTGCCGGAAACAGACTCGAGTTCAGCAGATATCTTGCGGGCCGTCCGTGATGAGAGTTCATTTTTTTGTGCAAGCAGCGTCAGGGTTGCCCGGGTGCTCTCGAGGATTGTTTTATCCTTGTCGCCCCGTTTATTTTTCAAAAGAGAAATCCGCCTGTGTGTCTGCTCAATTGACGTCTTCAGCGACTCTGCACTGGATATGATATCAGCAAATTTGAATTGAATGAGTGTCGCCAGCTTCTCAACATCATCTGCTATAGTAACAAAGCCATTTGTGTAATTGTTGATTTGTGCGCTCTCAATTTTCGTTGAGATACTTAATATCCTGAGTATCTTAACGATCTTCTTAAAACTCGCCATAGGCCTATAGATGTTATCGATACTTTGGTTAATATCGTTGAGGATTTCTGTTCCGTTCCGAAATCCTGATTCAGCCTCTCTTATGTAATGGTTCATACGGTCAAGGAGATCCCTGAAGCTTGCCACTACCATAGCCAATTCAGTTTCCGACATGGAGGAGACAAGCGACGACGACATCTTTGAGATGTCCCAGGCACGGGCATAGAAGTTATTCAGGTCAGCCCCGATGGAGAGAAACTCATTCTCTGTGGAAGTGCTCAGCGCATGGAGGTCTATGCAGAGATTATCCAGTTTTTCTTTCCATATCCGGCAGGTTTGCTCATCTACGATCATATGGCGTTATCCTCCTTCCGTCTATCAAACTTAATCTACTTCTCCCTGAACAATTTGTGTCAAGTTTCTGAAGGAAGGTGATGCCGTCCATGCGGGGCATTTCCACATCGAGGGTAATTACATCGGGGACAGCATCTCTTATACGCTCAACAGCAATGTAGGGATCTGTGGCTACCCCTATTACCTCTATCTGGGGATCGGAAGAGAGAATATCCCGCATTGCCTGTCTTACTACGGCCGAGTCGTCAACGATAAGAACTTTAATCTTGTTGTTCATGGTCTTCCTTATATTATCGCAGTTTCCGGTATACAGTCGGGGCTACCTGCGCCAGGGGCACATACATGCCGAGGATCGTTTCGGAATGCCCCATAAAGATATACCCGTCAGCGGAAAGGCGGCTGCAGAACCTATTGAGCAGTTTTTCCTGAGTAAAGACCTTTGCACGGTAAATTATCCTTAAATGTCTTGTAACTATATGATAAATATGGTATATTGGTGAATATTAAACCCTCAGGAGACCTCCCCATGACAGATAAATTCACCACAAAAGGTTTTGCCGATTACTTTATAGAACAAAGAGGATATACAGACACATTTTTAGAAAAGATCGATATGCTCATTAACTGGAAGAACATTGAAAGCCTTTTAAACAAAAAATACAAAAAGGTTGAAAGTGCTGACGGAAGACCGGCATATCCGCCATTACCTATGTTTAAGCTTTTATTGCTGCAAAGGTGGAACAACTTAAGTGACCCGCAAGCAGAGGCAGCTTTAAAGGACCGCATCTCATTTATCCTTTTTACAGGATTTTCCATATCAAGTTCAATACCCGATTACTCTACCATCTGCAGGTTCAGAAATGCCCTCCTTGAACTCGATCTCTATGAAAAACTGATGGATGAGATAAACTCACAGATTGAATCTAAAGGTCTGATGGTAAAAGAAGGTGCCATAGTTGACGCCACCATCATAGAGTCCTCACGCAGACCAAGGAAGGTCATTGAGGTAATGCCGGAAGACCGGCATGAGGAAAAATCAGAGATGTCTGCCTCTGTCGTAACCTATTCCGACGACCCCGACGCAAAGTGGATTAAAAAAGGCAAGAAGGCCTATTACGGATATAAGGGCCATATATCAGTTGACGCTAAAGAAGGGTTTATCTTAAGGGGACACATCACTCCTGCCAGTACTGCCGATACCACAGAATTAGAAAGGATCATCACTGAATCTCATCTTCCTGAAGGTTCATTTGTCTTTGCAGACAAGGGATACGCAAGTGATAAAAACAGAAGCATACTTGCAGACAATAAACTCATAGACGGTATCATGCATAAGGCGTACCGGAATAAACCCCTTGATATCGCACAAAGGTTTATCAACAGATTTATAAGCTCGGTACGGTATAAGGTAGAACAAACCATAGGAACCCTAAAAAGAGGTTATCAATTCTTCCGAATGAGGTATAAGGGATTAGAAAAGGGGAACATGGAGTTTCTATTGAATGCTATGGCATTCAACCTGAAGAAGGCGGCAGCAATGATAGAATAAAGGAGTAAGAATATCATAAAAGCATGTAATGAACTAATCATAGAAGATAAAACCACCACCCCATGAGATAGAGTGAACATAAAAAATAGCAATGAGGATACAAAAAGAAGAGGGGTTGGGGTTATGCAAAAGTCTCAATAAAGATCAACTCCATTAACTGTTACGTTCGGCATATTTTTATAACCTCCAAATTGACTTCTCGGCTTAGTCGGGTTGGTATCACGGGTTGGAGCCTGAATATAGGCAATGAAAGTGTCTTGACCAGCGACTGCACCATTTCTTTCCTCCAGTTCATATACATCACCAAGTATTCTATCTGTAGCAAGTTATAGTATATTTAAAGCATCGTTAAACAAAGACAGAAGATGTTCCACAACTACACCAGGTACGAGGGCGTAAGCACTGGATTCAATCAATCCGGAATTCTCTTTATCTGCAAATGTAAAAACTGTTTGACCCCGATTCCGAACATGGCATATTGTTGCCCATATCTTACCACTGGGAACAGCGTAGGGTACCAGTATCACATCGGCTAATCCGGCAACAAGGTCGTTCCGCTGTACTGCCTGAACGGCCGTTGTTCGACGTACATCCTGGTCAAACTGCGAGACCACCAGAAGACGATTTTCACTGATAGCACATCGAGCGTTATTGCCCAATCGCAAGCCGGGCAAGCCCTTGGCTGCACAGAGGACTACAGACTGTTTTCCACGAAGGAGTATATCCAGACACTGGCGCTCCATCGGTGAATGAAAGCTGCCAACAACCGTGATTCCGGCATCACGAATTTCCCTGACAACATCGAAGGTCTTGATGACGATACTGCCTGGACAACTGATAGAACAAAGCAGTCCCAGCAGGCGGTTGTGTATGATAGCCGTATTGCCAAGGGTGTAAAGACAGCCCGGAGCAGCCATACCTAACCGATCATTAAGGACGGCAGGGTAGTCTATCTCTCCATGTTCAATCCTGTGTATCACGCCTTTATGTCTCACTGGTTATTACGATTTCCCGCCCCTGTTCAGGATGCTTACGATAATCCTCTTTAACGTTTCCATTTCATCAGGATTGCTTTCGGCAATCATCAGCGTGATTGCAGCCAGGGTATTTCCATCAATAAGGGTTGTATTGTCTGGACTGTATAATATGCCGTTTATGTTGAGAAAATAGAGAAATACTGCTGCTGCAATCCGTTTGTTCCCATCGATGAAAGAATGATTTTTAACGATCAGATAGAGAAGCATGGTTGCCTTCTCCTCAATGGAGGGGTAGAGTTCCTTTCCTCCGAAAGTCTGATAAATCTGCCCGATTGAACTACTGAAGGAATCGTCCTTTTCCTTACCGAAAAGCGGCGAATTGAACTCGTCTTTTGTCTGCCCGATAATGTGCTTACATTCTTCGTATGTTATAAGGACTGCTTCTTTTTCCGTAAGACCTTTTGAGTCCAGTTTCCCGTTATCATAATCATCGATAATGCCCAAGCCTTTAGAAAAATCAGAGATTATGTTGACAAAGGTTTTTGCCTGATCTAACTGTGGGGCTTGACTTGTGATGCTCCGTTCGAGCAATTGAATACCGGCCTTGAGGGTTTTCAGTTCCTTTTCGCGCTCACTCAAACGTTTTTCGTTGAGGGCATAGCCTTTCATCAAATATTCTCTCAGAACATTGTTTGCCCAGATTCGGAATTGGGTACCCCGTTTAGAGTTGACGCGGTAGCCGACAGATAGAATTACATCCAGATTGAAGTATTCAATTTGCCTTTCGACATGCCTGCCGCCTTCATTTTGAACTGTTGCAAAAAATGCAACAGTTGCCTCCCTGCAAAGTTCGCCGGTCTCAAAAATGTTCCGCAGATGCCTTGAAATAACTGATTTATCCCGATCAAACAAATCGGATATCTGGTTGAGATTTAGCCATAAACTCTCATTGTGCAGAGAGACAGATATCTCGGCCTTACCATCTTCACGTTGATAGATTACTATTTCGCCTTTGTTGTTCATCGGGTTACCCCAGACCCTGATGTCAATCGTGGATACGAAACCTTCGCTTTTTTTAAGAAATCACGCTCCATCTTTACCTGGGCAAGTTCGCGCTTGAGGTTTAATAGTTCCAATTCTGTTTCGCTCAATGGTTTCTTTGAGCTTCCTACGTTGGATGCCTTGCCTTTTTTCTCTGCCCTTACCCAATAGGTTATGGTTGACTTAAGAGTATATAATATACGTGCAACCTCAGATGCCTTCATTCCACCCTCTGTTATCATCTTCACTGCTTCTTCTTCCGAGTTCTCTTGTATATACTGCGTTTGGAATCTTTTTCCACGCTAATACCTCCGTTTCTGTATTGTACATCAACTTTGGTATCCACGAAAAGCATTATAAAAAACTTTATTGGGTTAACAGTAACAAAAAAACCCGCTATTTCTAACGGGTTTATGCACCTTATTGGATTGTATTGGATTATCAAATGGTGGAGGCGGTGGGAATCGAACCCACGTCCAAAAAAGAAGACCTCAAAGAGCCTACATGCTTAGTCAGTGTTTTTAATCTCAAACGGTGAAACACCCGCTGACAGGTTTTTCATCGTTCCAGCCTATAAATTTCACCCAGCCCTATAGGCTTCAGACCGGACTATCCTGCTTGTATCACACCATACACGGACTTGAAGCAGGCAGAAAGTCCGGATGATGTAGCCGCCTTATGCGGCTAGTGCGTACTCGAAAGAGTCTGCAGTTGTGTTTATGTCCGCTTATTTGCGGGTAAGCAGTAACCCGACATGCCTCTTTGACCCTTGCTTCCCTGTCGAAGCCAGTCGCCCCCTTATTGTTTTAGTATGGAGGGTAAAGCATTCAGTAAATAGTGAAACAAATGAACCTCCATACTGATCTTTCTTTATCTCAATCTCATTTCCCTTTCATTGATACGTTTTTCATCTTTACGTTTAATGCTTTCCCTTTTATCATAAAGAGTTTTGCCTTTTGCAAGTGCAATTTCCGTTTTTGCCCTATTTCTTTTATCAAAATACATAGAAAGCGCAACCAGTGTATAGCCTCTTTCTTTAACCTTGCCAAAAAGCCTGCTTATCTCTCTTTTGTGCATCAGAAGTTTTCGCTCCCTCTTTGGTTCATGGTTGTATATATTGCCGCACGAATAAGGGCTTATATGGGCATTCACAAGAAATAGTTCACCACCTTTGATTTTAGCAAAACTGTCCTTTAGATTTGCCTTTCCTTCACGAAGGGATTTGACCTCTGTCCCGGTAAGAACAATCCCGGCCTCGAAGGTTTCTTCAATATGGTATTCATGGTATGCCTTCCTGTTTGTACAAATCGTTTTCATAAGTCTATTATAACACAGATACGATTCTTTTTAAAGTACCACAGGAAATCAGGGATATTGCGGCGGCGTCTTCAGCCCGAGTGTTTCTTCGATGCCGATAGCCACGTTCATATTCTGTATGGCTTGACCCGAGGCACCCTTGATGAGATTGTCAATAGTTGAAATAATAACGATTCTGCCGTCTTCAAAAGTCTTAAGGCCTATATCACAGAAATTTGAAAAACGCGTAAACCTTGTGTCAGGATAAACCCCTTCATCCATAATTCTGACAAATGGTTCATCTTTGTAAGTTTTTTTGAACAGATCCAAAATGTCTGACGTTTTATAAGGGTTTTTAAGTCTGCTGTATGTCGTTGAGAGGATTCCTCTATTCATTGGCAACAGATGTGGTGTAAACATGACCTGCAGGTCTTGATATTTATTCACTTCTTTTTGTATTTCTGGTTCGTGTCTGTGAAGACCAACGTTATAAGCCCTGAAACCCTCAGATACCTCACAAAAGAGGCTCCCTATCTTTGCATCTCTTCCCGCCCCGCTCACACCGGATTTTGAGTCAATAAAAATGTCACCGCTCAAAAGGCCTTCTTTTAAAAGTGGATAAAAGGCTAATATGGCAGAGGTTGGATAACAGCCTGGGTTTCCTATGATTTTTGCACCCCTGATCTTGTCTTTGTATAGTTCAGGGAGACCAAAAACAGCTTGCTTCGCAAGTTCGGGCGCTATATGTTTTATATAGGTTTTTTCATAAATCGATAGGTCTTCGAACCTGAAATCTGCACTTAAATCAATCAGTACAGATTTATCGTTAAAGAGCGTTTTTGCCGTTGTCATTGATGTACCATGGGGAAGGCACAGGAAATACACATCACATTTATCACTGTGATCATCGTCTGTTGGAACGAGCGTTTCCTCGAATAGCCCCCTAAAAAGCGGAAATATATCAGATATCCTTTTTCCTTTATAGGTATTCGACGTAACAAGTGTAATCTTTACGAGCGGATGATTTATGAGTAAAGAAATAAGGGCTACTCCTGTATAGCCAGTAGCCCCTATAATACCAACATTCAACATAGAAGGATTATCTCTTTGAGAACTGGAAGCTGGCCCTTGCAGCCTTTTTGCCGTATTTCTTCCTCTCTTTTGCCCTCGGGTCCCTTGTGATTAATCCCTGCTTTTTTAGAGTCGTTCTCAGCCCTGCATTGAATTCAAGAAGTGCTTTTGCTATGCCATGAGCCAATGCCCAAGCCTGAGCCGGAATTCCACCACCATAGATGGCTGCAACTACATCGAATTTTCCTGCATTGTCAGTCAGCAACAACGGTTTATTAACCATTATTTTTAACTCTTCAACAGGAAAATAGTCATTGAGAGCCCTGCCGTTGATCAGAAAGTTTCCTTCACCTTGTTTTATCCACACCCTTGCTACTGCAGTCTTTCTTTTACCGGTAGCGTAGTACCTCTTTTCAGGCACCTTGTACCTCCTTTATATCTAATTCCTTTGGCATTTGAGCTTTGTGGGGATGGTTGCTCCCCTTATAAACCTTTAATTTTTTAAGCAATTGTCTCCCAAGTATATTCTTAGGAAGCATACCTTTTACCGCAATTGTTATAACGTCTTCCGGTTTTTTTTGAAGCATGGTTTTTGCGTTAACCACCTTCAGACCGCCCGGGTAACCACTGTGTCTTTCGTAAGACTTATCAGTTAATTTGTTACCGGTAAGTTTAACCTTTTCTGCGTTAACAACGATGATGAAATCACCTGTATCGGCATGTGGCGTATATGTTGGTTTGGTTTTGCCCCTAAGTATCGCGGCTACCTGCGCTGCCAGCCTTCCAAGAACAACCCCTTCGGCATTTACCAGGTACCAATTTTTGGTTATTTCGCCTTCTTTAGGAAAATATGTTTTCATAAAAGCTTCACCCTGTCAAAAATTTGCTTAAATTAATACATTTTACGTGTCTAAGTCAAGCAAAACTTTCCTTTATTTCTACTTGAGCCCATAGAGTGGTGTTTTTTGAATGGATTAAAAAACCTCAAGGAAAATTTTATGTTATGATTTCGCTAAAACAAAACGCATGGCGTTAATTCCGCTGGTCTTAAATAACCGCATCTTGTGGTATCAACTTTAATCATTGATAACAAAGGGGTTTTATGTTAAAAAGATATGTTGTGAAAAATCCGAACACGAACCCCTTGAACAGGAACCTTTTTATCTGGCTATTCATAGTACTTTTCGGTCTTTTTATATTTAACATATACTACAAGCCAAAAAAGGCTTATGATATGGTCATTTTTAGCGATTTTATCGAGGCAGTTCAGTCTAACAACATCATCTCTGTAACGATTCAAGGCAAAAACATTATCGGAACATATAAAAACGGTAAAGAGTTTAAAAGTTATGCCGCTGATGACCCTGAACTTGTGAAAATGCTAAGAGAGCATGGCATAAGGATTAATGCAAAGCCGGAAGAGGATTCTGGAATGTGGCAGAATATTTTTATTTCATGGTTTCCTATGCTCCTTTTGATTGCAGTATGGATATTTTTCATGAGACAGATGCAGTCAGGTGGTGGAAAGGCTATGGCATTTGGTAAAAGCAAGGCAAGGTTGTTCACGAATAAGGATAACAAGGTTACATTTCAAGATGTTGCAGGTGTCGAGGAGGCCAAAGAGGAACTGGAAGAGGTTATAGAGTTCCTTGTTGATCCGAAAAAGTTTACAAAACTCGGTGGTAGAATTCCCAAAGGGGTGCTTCTTGTAGGGCCACCTGGGACAGGAAAAACCTTACTTGCAAGGGCAATAGCCGGGGAAGCGAATGTGCCATTTTTTAGTATAAGCGGTTCAGATTTTGTCGAGATGTTTGTAGGCGTTGGCGCATCTCGCGTCAGGGATCTGTTCAACCAGGGCAAAAAGAGTGCCCCATGTATAATATTTATCGACGAGATAGATGCCGTTGGTAGACATAGGGGTGCCGGTTTGGGTGGAGGGCATGACGAGCGTGAACAGACCTTAAATCAGCTTCTTGTTGAGATGGATGGCTTTGAGTCCAATGAAGGTGTTATTGTGATGTCAGCAACGAACAGACCCGACGTGCTTGATCCGGCTTTGTTGAGGCCTGGCAGATTTGACAGGCAGATAGTTGTTTCTACACCCGATGTAAAAGGTCGTGAATTGATTTTAGGGATTCATACACGTAAGACAGTTCTTGCTAAAAATGTAGATCTTTCGATTATAGCAAGGGGCACGCCTGGTTTCTCAGGCGCAGACCTGGCGAATCTTGTTAACGAGGCTGCCCTTATGGCAGCGAGACGTGGAAAAAAAGAGATCGAAATGGATGACTTCGAGCATGCCAAGGACAAGGTTCTAATGGGCGTTGAACGCCGCAGTATGATAATACCCGTGCAGGAGAGAAAAAATGCAGCTTACCATGAGGCGGGCCATACACTTGTTGCCAAGATGTTACCAAATGCAGACCCCATACACAAGGTCACAATAATCCCGCGTGGGAGGGCGCTCGGTATAACACAGCAGCTCCCCATTGACGAAAGACACACCTACTCAAAGGAATATCTACTCGATAACATTACCATTCTACTTGGTGGAAGGGTGGCAGAGGAACTCGTGTTGAACCACATGACCACAGGGGCCGGGAATGATATTGAAAGGGCTACGGCAATTGTCAGAAAGATGGTATGCGAATGGGGTATGAGTGAAAAACTGGGACCACTGAACTATGGAAAAAATGAGGAACATATTTTTCTTGGAAGAGAAATTGGAAGAAATAGAGATTTCAGTGAAGATACCGCACAAGAGATTGATCAAGAATTAAGAAAAATTATCACAGATTGTTATAATAGGGCTAAGGGTATTATTGTTAATAACATGGATACATTGCATGCTCTGGCAAATGCGCTTCTCGAGAAAGAGTCCCTCGATGGCCTTGAAATCGACAAAATAATAGGGGAAATCAATAATGAAGCGGGTGATAGCGCGCTGCAATAGACCGCTTATCATGGGTATCCTGAATGTCACGCCCGATTCCTTTTTTGACGGCGGGAAACACAATACAATTGAAGAAGCCGTAAAACATGCACTTTTAATGGTCGATGATGGTGCAAACATTATAGATGTAGGTGGTGAATCAACAAGACCATTCTCTGAGCCTGTTTCGGTAGAAGTGGAGTTGGAAAGGGTTATACCCGTCATAGAGGGCATACGTAGCAAATCCTATATACCGATTTCGATCGATACAAGTAAGGCAAAAGTCGCCAAAGAGGCCTGCAAGGTTGGGGCAGATATAGTAAACGACATTAGCGGTTTCACTTTTGATGAGTATATGGTTGATACTGTTAGTAAAGCCGGAGTACAGGCAGTTATCATGCATACAAAAGGAACACCGAAAAACATGCAGAACAACCCCTTTTATGAAAATGTAATCTCTGAAATAACAGAATTTTTCAAGGAGCGTATCGCTTTTGCCGATAGGCATGGGATAGAAAAGGACCGCATTATTCTTGATCCTGGTATCGGTTTTGGGAAAAGGGTCTCAGATAATCTCGAAATAATAAAACATCTGAAGACATTCAAGGAATTTGATATGCCCATTATGATTGGTACTTCGATGAAATCTTTTATTGGGCATGTGACCAATGCACCTCTGGAAGAAAGAAAAGAAGAGACGCTTGCAAGCATTGCCATATCTGTATGGAATGGTGCAGATATTGTCAGGGTTCACGATGTAAAGAGTGCAAAAAAAACCATACAGATCGTTGATGCAATAATGAAGGCTGAATCCTGGAAACAGCAAATATCGGATAATTAAATGACGCCGAGCGCTTTATGCATTGTTTTTGATGTCTGAAAATATACCTGTGACACACGGAATATAAATGCCATGCATCCGATATTCTGTGTTCAATAATTGAAAGCGGGAAATATGATCCATTTACTAAGATGGCAAGATGTAATAGATGTTTTGCTTGTTGCCTTTATTATATACAGGACATTTTTGTTAATAAAAGGAACCAGAGCGGTCCAGATTATCATCGGTTTCATCATAGTATTTTTTATATTTTATTTTTCTAAAAAATTTGAACTGTTTACCATTGGATGGATTCTTAACAATTTTGTTGGTTCCATCGTCCTTATAATAGTAGTTATATTCCAGAGCGATATAAGAAGGATTCTCCTTGCCATAGGCAGAAGCCCGTTTTTTAAGCAGATGAGCTATGTCAAGGAAACATTGTTCTACGATGAACTCTGTAATGCCTGTGTTGCAATGGGACAAAAAAAGAATGGTGCGCTGATAGTCATAGAGAGGAAAATAGGCCTTGAAGAGTTTATGGAGGTAGGCATAATGCTTGATGCTGAGGTAAATGCAGAGTTAATAATCAGCATCTTTCAGTCCAAGTCTCCCTTGCATGATGGTGCGATGATAATAAGAGAAGGCAGAATAAGGGCATCGGGCTGCATCCTTCCATTAGCACTTAAGGGTGATATCGACAAACGTTTTGGTACAAGACACAGAGCGGCTATAGGTATTACAGAGGTTACAGATGCGCTCGTATTTGTGGTTTCGGAAGAGAGCGGCAAGTTATCTTATGCCTATGGCGGAGACATAGTTACAAACGTGAGTGGAGATGATTTGAAGAGGGTTTTAAAGGAACGGTTGGGATGAGAAAAAAGACAGGGATTTTTGCAGTAGATATGCTGAGGATGAAAGGAAAATAAGAAGGCTTGTCAAGTTTGCTAAAAAGATATGTATTCAAGGATTTCAAGCTAAAGATACTTTCACTTGTTCTTGCAGCTATGCTCTGGTTTGCTGTTTCACATATTGGCGAAACAAGGATGAGTTTTTCTGTAAAGATAGATTTTGATAAACTTGGAAAAGAATTTATCATTAAAAGGGTTGATAATGATGAGGTCATCATTACGGTCTATGGGCCTGTATCGATATTGAAGGGCATCCGTACCCGTGATATAAAGCTTAGATTAAATCTGGGCGATGCGAAAGAGGGGCTTCATGTCTTCACGCTGCGAGGAAACGATGTCCAGATGCCAAAAGGCTTAAGACTTGACACCTTAAAGCCAGACTTTGTAACCGTTGAACTCGACAGGGTGATTGAAAAAAGACTCAAAACCATTGTTAGATTAGACGACAAATGGAAAGATATCTATAAGATAAAGGTATGGTTTCCTCAGTATGTTTATGCAGAAGGGACAAAAAATTCACTGGAAAAAATCGACACAATAGAGACGTTTCCGATTGAAGGTAATTTCTTTTCGGATGAGGAGACTGTTGAAATTCCTCTGGATATAAAGGATATGCATATAAAAAGGTTAAAACCGGACATTATTAAGGTTGTATTAAGGAGGTATTGATGAAAAAACTCATGGTTAATATCGATCATGTTGCAACATTGAGACAGGCAAGAGGAACACATTATCCAGAACCTGTTTATGCTGCCAGCATTGCAGAGACAGCAGGGGCATCAGGAATTATAGTTCATTTACGTGAGGACAGACGTCACATAAATGACAGGGATGTAAAGATATTAAGAGAAGTTGTGAAGACAAAGCTAAACCTCGAAATGGCAGCCACAGATGAGATGGTAGCTATCGCAAGAGATATTAAACCCGATATGATCACCCTTGTTCCGGAAAAGAGAGAGGAGTTGACTACAGAAGGCGGTCTCGATGTAGTCGGACTTACTAAAAAAATACAGATGGCTGTCGAATCTGTAAAAAATAAAGGTATCAAGGTAAGTCTTTTTGTTGACCCAGTAGAGAAACAGATTATTGCGTCAAAAGAAATCGGCGCAGATATGGTTGAAATTCATACAGGTGCCTACAGCGACGCCTTAAATGAAAAAATACAGGATAAGGAACTAAAAAAGGTAATAGATGCAGCAAGAAAGGGAAAGGAACTAGGGCTTGGGGTAAATGCAGGCCATGGTTTGCACTATCATAATGTGAGAAAAATTGTGGCGATACCGGAAATCGATGAATTGAGTATAGGTCACAGTATAATAGCAAGGGCTGTGTTCACAGGATTTGAACAGGCGGTGAGAGATATGCTAAGACTAATCAAAGAAAATTAGGTAGCTACAGACATATACAGCAAGTTTTTATCTGTGGAATATTATAAAAATGCTGGGGGTCAGCGCAAACAGAAAAAGGCCTTCCGAAGTAGGGTGTCGGAACTTTTTCTATAACCCCTCAAGCAATAAAATATACAAACACTGGACATGCAAGCCAACCCATGTGTCACTTCATGGGATTTGATGAAAATATCATCACAACATGGTCAACAACCATGGGCGCGTATGCAAGAATCTTTCAAGAAAAAGGGTTTAAATTCTGTTTCCTATAAATTTTTTGTACACCCGAAAACTGCATTTGAAATGAATGTACCCGTAGTGTGAGCCATGACAAGG
>Ga0208040_1002717_pt1 | contig 15141 bp, 10 predicted proteins | sample AD_UKC083_MetaG_FD_184431 | JGI IMG/M metagenome (GOLD analysis project Ga0208040, IMG submission 184431) | Active sludge microbial communities of municipal wastewater-treating anaerobic digesters from USA - AD_UKC083_MetaG (SPAdes) (version 2) | ecosystem: Engineered > Bioreactor > Anaerobic >...
GTGATGTACAAAAAATTAATGGATTTGAAAAAACCGGTTGATTTTCTGGAAGTTGAAGGACAGGGCCACGGATTTAAGGGACTCGAAAATAATATGTTATATTATAAAACCATATTCTCTTTCCTGGAAAAAGCGGTTTAACTCTTTCATGAGAAGGACAGTAGGAAGAAATTCTTTATCTTTGAAACAGAAGATCATCTCATGAAAAAATCAATACTTTTTTTTGCGTTGGCCCTGTGTCCGGTCCTGACCGGGGCCCAACCCTACTTACAGAGCCAGACGGTTGATGTGAGTAGGGATTTTGGGGATTTCAGCAATACGTATTTTTTTGCCGATTCGATAGCTTCATTCAACGGCGTCTCGGCTTCCGGAACTTTATCCTGGAAACGTCAGAGTCTGTATGCACGGCAGGCGTTCAACACCACTACAGTGCTTCCTCAGGCACTGAAAATGTTGGATTTTCCTGATTCAGAATATGAAAATAATCCCCGCCTCGGTTTTCGGCTGGATTTTATCTCGGCCTCTACGGTTCGTATTCAGGTATATACCTCGCCGGTCGTTTTTGAGGAAGAAGACACCCTCATGCTGGCCGGTCCGCTTCCGGCGGACAAAAACTGGAAGTTCACCAGGGATTCGAAGGGTTATAGATATACAGGTTCCTGCGGTTCTGTCCTGGTTGAGGAATACCCGTTCCGCATAGTGCTTTTTGACGCAAACGGAAAAAAACTCACGCAGACACGACACTGGAAAGACAACGACTCCACGCAGATAAAAGTATTGCCTTTTAATTTCATCAAAAGGGCATCGGATAACACGAGAAGCATCAACCCGGTTCTGTCTCTTTCCCCTAACGAAAGGATAGTAGGCTGCGGGGAATCGGCCACCGGGCTGAATAAGGTGGGACAGAAAGTTCACCTGTTTGTGACGGATCCGCAGGGCCCCGAGTCGGACGGGATGTACAAACCTGTACCGTTTTTCATCAGCAGCCGCGGCTATGGGGTGTTCATGCATACCTCGGCCCCGGTGACCTGCGATTTCGGCGTCTCGTACATAGGAGCCGCCAAGTTGTTCATGGCCGATGAAACGATGGATATGTTCCTGTTTTTTGGCAAACCGGCGGAAGTAATAGACGCTTATACCGATATAACCGGGAAAGCGGCTATGCCTCCCGTATGGTCTTTCGGGACGTGGATGAGCCGTATAACGTATTTCTCCCAGGAGGAAGGGTACCGTGTAGCCTCGGAACTGAGAAAGAACCGGATACCGGCCGATGTGATCCACTTCGATACGGGTTGGTTCGCTACCGACTGGCAGTGTGATTACCGTTTTGCGCCGGATCGTTTTCCCGATGCACAAAAAATGATAAACGACCTGCTGGCCGACGGTTTTCATATCTCGCTGTGGCAACTGCCGTATTTTACGCCGCACAATAGCTATTATAAAGAGTTGATAGAAAAAGGGCTGTACGTAAAGAACGAAAAAGGGGGTCTTCCGTACGAAGATGTGGTGCTTGATTTTTCGAATCCCCAAACGGTAGCCTGGTACCAGGAAAAACTGGCCGGATTACTCAAAATGGGAATAGGGGCCATAAAAGTCGATTTTGGGGAAGGAGCCCCGCTTAACGGATGGTATGCCAGCGGCAGGGGAGGCCTGTACGAGCATAACCTGTATCCCTTGCGTTATAATAAAGCTGTGGCCGATATCACCCATGCGGTGAAAGGCGAGCATATTATGTGGGCGCGGAGCGCCTGGGCCGGTTCGCAACGCTATCCCCTGCACTGGGGGGGCGATGCGGCTAATACCGATATGGGCATGCTGGGTACGTTGCGTTGCGGCTTGTCTGTTGGTTTGTGCGGATTCTCTTTCTGGAGCCATGATGTAGGAGGTTTTGTACAGAGTTGTCCGGAAGAATTGTACCGCAGATGGCTTCCTTTCGGTTTTCTTACCTCACATACGCGCATACACGGAGCTCCGCCCACCGAACCATGGTTTTACGGGCAGGATTTTGTAGAGGCATTCCGTCGTACGGCCGAAATGAAATACCGGCTCATGCCTTACATTCTTGAACAGGCGCGTGAATGCACCCGTACGGGACTTCCCATGTTGCGTGCTTTGCTCATAGAATATCCCGACGATCCGGCTGTCTGGACCATAGAGGACCAGTACCTTTTCGGACGGGATATCCTTGTGGCCCCGTTGTTTGAGAGCGCTACCCTCAGGCACGTATATCTTCCCGGAGGCAAATGGGTAGATTACCAGAGCGGCAAAGTGTATGAAAAAGGATGGCACACTATTGAAGCCGGTGAAATTCCCGCTGTAATACTGGTACGCAAAGGCGCCGTCATTCCGGTTGCTCCCGTTGCGCAGTCCACAGATAAGATAGACTGGAACAAAGTCAGCAATCTGAGATATTAAATCATTCACAGTAAAAACGTCAATATGGTGACGAATTTAACAATAAATTTGTCAATCCAATAAAAGTGCTATTTTTGTATTTCGGAAAAAATACTATGAAGCCGGTAAAACGATTAATACAAGACAGAGTAGTTGAGAGAATAGAACCGAATAAGACTATTCTTATTTTTGGCGCGCGAAGAGTAGGCAAAACAGTATTGATACGCCAGTTGATAGATAGTTTTGAAGGCAAAACAATGTTGCTCAATGGAGAAGATTACAATACTTTAGCTTTGTTGGAAGAACGATCTATTGCGAATTACAGACATGTTCTGGAAGGTGTCAAGTTGCTGGCAATAGATGAGGCGCAGAATATTCCGGATATTGGTTCAAAGTTAAAATTGATAGTTGACGAGATTAAAGATATTCGTATAATTGCAAGTGGATCGTCTTCTTTCGATTTATTGAATAAAGCTGGCGAACCGTTGGTAGGGCGAGGCACGCAATTTTATCTTATGCCTTTTTCTCAAAGAGAAATAGCGCAGACTGAAACAGCTCTGGATACCCTCCAAAATCTCGAATCGCGTTTGATATATGGCTCTTACCCGGAAGTGGTAACATTGAAGAGCTTTGAACGCAAGACCGATTATTTGCGGGATATTGTAAGCGCTTATCTGCTGAAAGATATTTTAACCATTGACGGGCTAAAAAATTCCGGCAAGATGAAAGACCTGTTACGCCTGATCGCATTTCAACTTGGGAATGAAGTGTCTTATGATGAACTTGGAAAACAGCTTGGTATGAGTAAAAATACTGTTGAAAAGTATCTAGACCTGCTTTCCAAAGTTTTCGTTGTATATCGTCTCGGAGCCTATGCACGGAATTTACGCAAGGAGGTAACAAAAGCCGGTAAATGGTATTTTTATGACAACGGAATACGTAATGCGATAATTGGTAATTTCAATCCTTTGTCTATCCGACAGGATATTGGCGCATTATGGGAAAATTATCTGATAAGTGAACGTATCAAGGCTAACAATAATGAAGGCTTAGGTAAAGAGTTCTATTTTTGGAGGACGTATGACCGTCAGGAAATAGATCTTATTGAAGAAAGTTCAAACTCGCTTATCGCTTTGGAATTGAAGTGGGGGAATAAAAAACCGAATATACCGGGTGCTTTTCATGAGGCCTATCCGAATGCAACGTTTGATGTAGTGAATAAAGATAATTACCTGGTTTATATTTAGTTTATTCCGTATTTGATCTTGAACATAACCGAAATGGGCTGCAGGAGATAATCGAAAATCTTGATATATATCACAGATGTTTCGATTAGAATGCAACCGAAGACGGTCTGTGACCTGCTCTACACCAATGCAGCTGTTTCTATATTAAGTAAAGGGGGCTGACAAATTCACTCGGTTTTTATGGCTTCTGCAGGATTCTGTGTGGCGGCTCTGTAGGAATGCCGCCAGAGGGTGGACATGGAAATGATCACTGTTACAGTCCCGGAGAATAAAAACATCCACGGAGATAATGCGGCTTTAACGGCAAAATTTTTCACGTAACCGTTAAGGATAAGCCAGACAACCGGGCTGGCAATAAAGAAGGAAACAATAATGATTACTAAATATTTTTTAGTTACTTTCCGAGTGGATTGATCTCATTATCAAAAAGTTTTTGTGCGAGTGCCACGGACAGAACGACACTTCCGGGTTGTTGAAGTACTGTCGTTTTGTCGCCGGCCAGGAGCGGGTAATCGAATACCTGAAAAAAGCAACTGTCGGCAACAATAATATCGGCATTAAATGTATTAGGCTTATCGCCCGTAATTTCACCGTCATGTATAACGGAAATAGCCGTATGACTGCTTATTTCGGGAACCAGATCAAAAGCCGGAGAGGAATCCGGACCTTTTGTAAATTTCATTGGAAAAGAGAGCGTAGATTTCTGTAATACCGGAACAAAAATACAATCGGCTTCTTTATAGAACCGGTCCGTAGTTTTTTCCCGGTATACATAAGAGGCTACTAACAGCAGGCTTGTAAGCCCCAGTATCAGACCAATGATACTGATCAGGAAATAACCCCTGTAGTGTTTCAGGGTTATCCAGGCGAAGCGGATTGTTGTTTTCATATAATATCATGATTTTCTTCCAGTTTTCGTTTGATTTTGGATTTGCTTGAACGAATATTATCTGTTGTAATATTTAATAATCCGGCAATGAGTTCATTCGAAAAACCGCTTTCGGATAATTTATGAATGAGTTTTTCCCGGTCGCTGAGCTGAGGGGGAAGGCTGTTATCGTTATTGAAGATAGTGTTGAAAAGAGGATCTTGTATAATAGCAGAACACGATTGGCGGTATTCTTTGTTCATGCTGAAAATCTTTTCCTGCAGGCTGTGATACAATTCGGGACAGGCTTCGCGATTCTTGTTGGCCAGTCGGTTAACTCCGGCAACAAAGTCGGGAAGGATTCCCATTGTAGAATTGATTGCCGTCACAAAGAAACGCAGTTGATCTGTTTTTTGCTGTTGTATGGTTTCCAGCCGTTTGTTTCTTGCTGCTGTGTGCTTCCAATAAATGATTCCAAATGATAAAATCAATGTGGCGGCAAACAGGGCCACGAAACCTAAGATAAAAGCTCTTTTCTTTAATTTTTCTTTCAGCAACTTTTGTTGCATTTCAGCAAAATTGTATTTCTTTTCAAGTTCCAGGATCCGTTTTTCATTTACTACGTTGTGATAGGTATGAAACGATTTCAGTGCTTTATTATAATATTCCGAAGATTTTTTGTATTCCCCGGTTAGTGCATACAAATTGGCCAGATGCTTATAGAATAAATAGTTGTCAATGTTTATTGAATCTGCAATCGCATTAATACAGGCTTCGCCGTAAACCATGGCACTGTCAATGCGATTCAGTTTTACATAAAACTGAGAAATATCAAAAAGCATTCTTGGTTTATCGGTGCCAATAAATGCTATTGCTTCATTAAAAGTATGTTCTGTCTGATAATAATAAGCGTTAACTTTTTTTAAATATGGGACTAATTCATTGGGAATAGAGTCCAGAGTATTTAATTGTAAAACAATTTCTTCGGCTTCTTCGGTTCTTTTCAGCAATATTTTTGAATAAAATAAGTTTATTAGTGTCCCAACATAGTTTTGGTGATTCTTTGTTTTTTTACAAACGCTCAACTCCTTTTCAAAATAAATATCTGCCTCGGTATAATTTACATTCCGCATAGAAATATCCCCCAGGTATCCATATAAAAGTACCAGAAGCTGCGGATCTTCTATTGCATGGGTTTTCATGACCTGTTCTGCTTCCCTCAAATGGATATATGGCAATGTGTCCATCGAATTGAGCGCATAACGGACAATTCCCAGGTAAATGAGAGATCGCGCAAAAAGCGCCGGATCTTTGCCGGTCCGGTACCAGTCTGTAGCAGACAAAATAATGGAGTCATCGTGAATTTCAACATCAGATTGATCCCAGGCAATGGTCAACAGCAGGTTATAATAGGCCCGGTCGGCCGGGGAATAGTTCACAACATCCATCTTTTCAAGACGTTCTGTAACTTGCTCCGGCTGACTGAGTACCAGACTGTCAAGTGAAGCAAGTTGCTCATGCATGGAAGATCCTGTTGAGTTACAGGCAACCATCAGGAATACAACAGGCCAGACTATGGGAAAATTCCTCATTAATTCTATACTAAAATTTCCATGAAAGTCCAATATGCGCTAAAAAAGGATAATCTGCCTGTAAGTACAGACCAAAATGGTTACCAAAAAGTACACGGGTACCTGCATATGCATGCACCTGGAATGAGTAATCATGGGTTACCTCCGGTTTTACGAGTGTTCCGTCCGGAGTATCTGTGGTCAATTTCGTCAGTTTTAGATAATACAAACCGGCGCCTCCGCCCGCAAATATTTCCCATTTTTTTATAAGTGTAAAATGAAACGTGGCCTGGGGTGTGATGCAGGAGCCAATCGCTTTTGAGGTTATACGGCCGTCCTGATATCCTACAAAGTGACTTTCATAGAAGGGAATTATGCTCAGTCCGGCACCTAAAGAGGCCCTTTTCCCGTTATCCCATACTCCGATATCAATAGAAACAGGAAATGTTTGCGGTCCCAGAAAAATGACACCGTAACCGGCAGACGCCATCACTTTTCCTTTTGGCAATATGACTTCCTGTGCAGAACAGGGTAGAAAGCACGCTACAGAAATGATAAACAAAATGGTCTTTTTCATGATAGAGAGACAGATATTGTTGTCTTGATAACTAACAATATTTTGTGTAAATATATATATATGTGCATAAAAACAACTCTTCAGGCAAAGTTTTTTCCCGGAACAAAATTATCTTTGTCATATGGAAAAAGCGATTTTTGCCGCCGGTTGTTTCTGGGGCGTACAATACTATTTTGAAAAAGCTCCCGGTGTGGAACATACTACTGTGGGCTACATTGGAGGGCATAAGGAAAATCCCGTTTACGAAGAAGTTAAATCACATACTACCGGCCATGCCGAAGCTATTGAGGTGGCGTTTGATCCCGGCCTGACGAGCTTCAGGGAGCTCTGCGTACTCTTTTTTGAGATTCACGATCCGGAGCAGACAGACGGACAGGGACCCGATAAAGGTCCTCAATACCGTTCGGAAATATTCTATTTGAACGAAGAACAGCGCACTGTTGCCCTGGAGCTTATGCAAGAGCTGAAGGCGAAAGGTTACACGGTACATACGCGTCTGACGCCGGCTTCCACATTCTGGCCGGCAGAAGACTGTCATCAGCATTATTACGGAAAAACAGGGCACAGCCCATATTGTCATTTCAGAGTAAAAAAATTTTAATCATGGCCGACGAGAAGATTATTTTTTCTATGAACGGGGTCAGCAAGATCCTTCCTTCAAGCAATAAAGTCATTCTGAAAGGTATATACCTTTCTTTTTTTTACGGAGCCAAAATAGGTGTTATAGGGCTCAACGGGTCCGGGAAATCCACGTTGTTGAAAATCATTGCCGGGATAGAAAAAGGCACCGAGGGCGAAGTGGTCTGGGCTCCCGGCTACTCTGTGGGTTACCTGGAACAGGAACCGCATCTTGACCCTGCCAAGACGGTGCGCCAGGTAGTGGAGGAAGGCGTACAGGAAGTGGCCGATCTGCTTAAAGAGTACGAGGCAGTGAACCTGAAGTTTGCCGAGCCTCTCGGCGATGAAGAAATGAATAATCTGATCCTGAAACAGGGCGAGCTGACCGAGAAGATAGACAACCTCGGCGCCTGGGATCTCGATGCCAAGTTGCAGCGGGCCATGGATGCTCTCCAATGCCCCAATCCCGAATGGCCGGTGAAGAATCTGAGCGGCGGCGAACGGCGCCGCGTGGCACTGTGCCGCTTATTGCTCCGCGAACCGGACGTACTGCTGCTGGACGAGCCCACAAACCACCTGGATACGGAAAGCGTTCAGTGGCTCGAGGCTCATTTACAACAATACAAAGGCACTGTCATTGCCGTTACGCACGACCGCTATTTCCTGGACAACGTGGCCGGCTGGATCCTGGAGCTCGACCGCGGAGAAGGGATCCCCTGGAAAGGAAATTACTCTTCCTGGTTGGAACAAAAATCGGGACGGCTGGCTATGGAAGAAAAGCAGGAAAGCAAACGCCGCAAAACCCTGGAACGCGAACTGGAATGGGTGCGTATGGCGCCTAAAGCCCGTCGCGCCAAATCCAAAGCCCGTCTTTCCGCCTATGAGAAAATGCTCAACGAGGACGGCCGGCAGAAAGAAGAACGGCTCGAGATTTTTATTCCCAACGGGCCGAGGCTGGGGGACCAGGTGATTGAGGCATCGGGTGTATCCAAGGCTTACGGAGACAAACTCCTCTTTGAAGATCTGAATTTCAAACTGCCTCCTGCCGGCATTGTAGGAGTTATCGGACCCAACGGGGCGGGTAAAACCACTTTGTTCCGGCTGATCATGGGTACCGAGACGCCCGATTCCGGTTCGTTCAGGGTAGGAGAAACGGTTCGTCTGGCTTACGTAGATCAGCAGCACAAGCAAATAGACGCGGAGAAGACCGTCTATCAAACCATTGCGCAGGATTCGGAATTCGTGAAACTGGCCAACAGGGAGGTAAACGCCCGGGCCTATGTATCACGGTTTAATTTTTCCGGGGCCGATCAGGAAAAGAAATGCGGAATACTGAGCGGAGGCGAGCGGAACCGGCTGCACCTGGCCCTCACATTAAAAGAAAATGCCAATGTGTTGCTGCTGGACGAGCCTACCAACGACGTGGATGTGAATACTATAAGGGCCCTGGAAGAGGGGTTGGAGAACTTTGCCGGTTGTGCCGTCATCGTATCTCACGACCGTTGGTTCCTGGACCGGATTGCCACTCATATCCTGGCTTTCGAAGGCGACTCCAAAGTGTATTTCTTTGAAGGCAGTTACAGCGAATACGAAGAAAATCGCAGGCGCCGCCTGGGCACCGAAATCAAACCCTTCAAGTATAAAAAATTACAGGGTTAACACATAATTATAATTCAGTATGAAAAAATTAGTTGTATTTCTTTTTGCTTTGTTCCTTTTACAGGTTCATACCTACGGACAACAGGCTATTTTTCAGGGAGCACCCCAGATCGTTTCTCCCGAGATCCATTCAGACGGCTCCGTTACTTTCCGCTTTCAGGCTCCGAATGCCGGAGAGGTCAGGCTTACAGGCGATTTTCTGCCGCCCGACGGCTGGATGCCCGGTAGTGTTACTATGGAAAAAAATGCAGAAGGTGTGTGGTCTTACACAACCCGGCCGTTATCTTCAGATCTGTACGGATACGCTTTTATTGTAGACGGGCTAAGATCTATGGACCCTAATAACGTATATATGATCCGAGATGTGGCTTCTGTGACCAATGTTTTTATTGTTCCCGGCGGGCAGGGCGATTATTACTCGGTCAACAAAGTGCCTCACGGGACCGTCTTACGTACTTGGTATGACAGTCCTTCGGACCAGTATGAACAAAAGCGCCGTATTACCATTTATACTCCTCCGGGGTATGAAAACGGCAAGGACAAATATCCCGTTTTCTATCTGTTACACGGGATGGGCGGCGACGAAGAAGCCTGGATCAACCTGGGACGTACGTCGCAAATACTGGACAATCTGATTGCCAGCGGAAAAGCGAAACCCATGATCGTGGTTATGTCTAACGGAAATGTAATTCAGGAAGCAGCTCCCGGCGAATCTTCCCTGGGTTTGTACAAGCCTGGTATGCAATTGGACGGAACAATGGACGGACAATTTGAGGTCGCTTTCAAAGATGTGATCAAATTTGTGGAAAGCCGGTTCCGGGTTATTCCCCGTAAATCTGACAGGGCTGTTGCCGGCCTGTCCATGGGCGGATTTCATGCGCTTCATATATCCCGGTATTATCCCAATACGTTTGATTATATAGGTTTGTTTTCCGCAGCTATTATGACGGATGAAAGACAGGCGTCCAATCCCGTTTACGCCGGCTTTGACAAAACGCTCCAGGCTCAGAAAGATAATGGCTATAAATTATACTGGATAGGCATAGGCAAAACAGATTTCCTTTATAAAGCCAACGCTGAATACAGGCAGAAGTTGGACAAGATGCAAATGCCTTATGTTTACAGGGAAAGCGAAGGCGGACATACCTGGACCAACTGGCGGTTATACCTGACTGAATTTGTGCCGCTGTTGTTTAAATAGTGAAAAAAACCTGAAAAATGAAAAAATACCTGACTTTCTTATTGATTGCAATGTTCGTATCTCTCATGGCCATCCGGTGCGGAGAACACAGGCAACCTACTGTCTATATAGACGGAGTTCCTCAATTGAACCCGGACAATATAGATGAGATCATCCCGGCTATGACCCTGGACGAGAAGGTGTCGTTGCTTATTGGCACCGGCATGGCCGGTTTTTCAGGTGACGATCCGGTAATAGGCGAGACAAGGGACCTGGTTCCCGGGGCTGCCGGTACTACCTGGCCGGTTCCGCGCCTGGGTATCCCGGCCATTGTTCTGGCGGACGGCCCGGCCGGTTTGCGCATTGCCCCGCAGAGACCGGGCGATACGGCCACCTATTTCTGTACAGCCTTTCCCATTGCCACTCAACTGGCCTCGTCGTGGGACCTTGATCTGGTAAGGGAAGCGGGAGTACATATGGGCGCCGAGGTCCTTGAATACGGAGTGGACGTACTGCTGGGACCCGGCATGAATCTGCACCGTAATCCCCTTTGCGGACGTAACTTTGAATATTACTCGGAAGATCCTTTCCTCACAGGGAAAATGGCAGCTGCCATGGTAACCGGCGTTCAGTCCAACGGAGTGGGAACTTCTGTTAAGCATTTTGCTGCCAACAGCCAGGAAACGAACCGTATGGCCAACGATGCCCGTATGTCTGTGCGCGCCCTGAGGGAATTATATCTGAAAGGGTTCGAGATAGCGGTTAAAGAGGCTCAACCCCGTACCATCATGACCTCGTACAACAAAATTAACGGTACCTATACTTCCGAAAGCCGGGATTTGCTCACTACCGTTACCCGTAGCGAGTGGGGGTTTGAAGGGACTATAATGACCGACTGGTTTGGGGGAAAAGATGCCGCTGCACAGGTCTATGCAGGGAACGATCTGCTTATGCCCGGACGCCCGGATCAGAAAGAAGCCATTATGAAAGCATTACAGGAGGGTACTCTGGAAGAAAAATACGTGGACGAAAATGTTAAAAGAATACTGGAGCTGATTGTTAATTCTCCGCGCTTCAAAGGGTATGCATACTCAAATAAACCCGACCTTCAAACTAATGCCCTGGTAACGCGCCGTGCGGGAGCCGAAGGTATGGTATTGCTGAAAAACGATTCCGGGACACTTCCTTTGACTGACAGTATCAAAAACATTGCCGCGTTCGGAAATACATCCTATGCTTTCATTTCGGGAGGTACCGGCAGCGGTGATGTGAATGAAGCATATACCGTATCGCTTGTTCAGGGGCTGACCAATGCCGGTTATGTACTTGATGAAAGTCTTAATTCTGCATACGAAGCCTACCGGAAAACTGAACTGGAGAAACAGGCTAAGGCCTATGAGGGGCAACAGTGGTTTATGCCCAAAGCGCCTATTGGCGAATACCTTCCCCCGGACAAAAATATTGCTGTGCCGGCCGATAAAAACGAATTGGCTATTATTACAATAGGCCGGAATTCCGGGGAATTTACCGACCGAAAACTGGCGGATGATTTCTTGCTTAGTCAGACGGAAAAAAAGCTCATAGAAAAGGTTTGCGAAGCTTTTCATGCCCGGGGAAAGAAAGTGGTACTTATAATAAACGCCGGCGGTGTTATTGAAACCGCTTCGTGGAAATCTCTTCCCGACGCCATTCTTCTGGCCTGGCAGGGCGGGCAGGAAGGCGGAAATGCCGTGGCTGATATTCTTTCCGGGAAGGTTAATCCGTCCGGAAAGCTCACCATGACTTTTCCCGTGGGTTGGGAAGATCATCCTTCTTCCGCTGAATTTCCGGCCGGAGCCGATATGGATATTATGGCTCTGCTGGCTGCAATGACCGGAGGTGATGAGCAGAAAGACAAAGACGCTGTCCGTACGGTTGACTATACAGACTATGTGGAAGATATCTTTGTGGGGTATCGTGCCTTTGAACATAGCGGGACGGCCGTTTCGTATCCTTTCGGATACGGGCTTTCCTATACTGCCTTTGAGTACGGGATACCTGCTGTCTCGGCTAAAAAAGACGTGTTCACCATAACCGTGGAAGTGAAGAATACGGGCGAAACGGCCGGTCGGGAAGTGGTTCAGGTTTATGTGGGCGCTCCTGCAAAAGATATGATTAAACCGGTAAAAGAGTTGCGTGCTTTTGGCAAGACCAAACTGTTGGAGCCGGGTGAATCGGAAACGCTTGCTTTTACATTTACTGCGCGGGATCTGGCCTCTTTTGATGCCGTCCGTTCGGGTTGGGTAACCGAAAGCGGCTTATATAAAATTTATCTGGGCGCTTCTTCTGCCGATATTCGCCGGGAGACTTCTGCAACTGTGAAAAAGGAAATATTTGTGGCTGTTAACAACGTATTAACTCCGCAGATCTGATTTTTTCCGGAAAATAGATTTTGTTGTGGAAAACCACCTCGTCCGGGGTGGTTTTTTCCTGTTAAATAGTAAATTTGACGTATGAAAAGAATTACAACCCTGGTGGTACTGTTGGCATGTCTGCCAATGGACGCACAAGAAAAAGCCGTCATTGACCTGCTGCCTCAAAAGGAAACATGGCGCATAGAAAAAGAGATTTACGGACATTTCGCCGAGCATTTGGGCACCTGTATTTACGGGGGCCTCTGGGTAGGTCCCGATTCTCACATTCCCAATACGCAGGGATACCGTAACGACGTGCTCGATGCCCTGAAAAACCTGCAGATACCGGTCCTGCGGTGGCCGGGCGGCTGTTTTGCCGATGAGTACCACTGGCGTGAGGGGATAGGTCCGCGGCAACTGAGACCAAAAATGATCAATACCCACTGGGGAGGGACCGTGGAGGATAACAGTTTTGGTACGCATGAATTCCTTAATCTTTGCGAATTATTGGGTTGTGAACCCTATGTAAGCGCAAACCTCGGAAGCGGGACGGTAGAGGAAATGGCCGACTGGGTTGAATATATGACCTCCCCCGCTGACAGCCCTTTGGCTAATCTCCGACGGGAAAACGGACGGGATAAACCATGGAAAGTCACCTATCTGGGAGTGGGGAATGAGAGTTGGGGCTGCGGAGGCAATATGCGTCCCGAGTTCTATGCAGACCAGTACCGCAGGTATGCCACTTATTGCCGGAATTTCGGGGATAACCGATTGTTTAAAATTGCGGTGGGGCCCAGTGATTTTGACGTTAACTGGACAGAGGTTATGATGAAGAACGTAGGCAGACGCATGGACGGACTTTCGGTCCATTTTTATACGGTTTATAATTGGAATGCCAAAGGCTCCGCCACAAAGTTCACCTCCGACGATTATTACTGGACACTTGGAAAATGCCTGGATATAGATAATGTGATAAAGTCTCACAGTGCCGTAATGGACCGGACCGATCCTGATAAACGGATCTCTCTCATGGTAGACGAATGGGGAACCTGGTGGGATGAAGAGCCGGGTACCGTACGGGGTCATTTATATCAGCAAAATACGCTGCGGGATGCTTTTGTGGCTGCCCTTTCGCTTATGGTATTTCACCAACACGCAGACCGGGTCAAAATGGCGAATATAGCACAGCTGGCGAATGTACTCCAGGCGATGGTCCTGACCAAAGACGACAAAATGGTGCTTACTCCCTCTTATCATGTGTTTGAAATGTTCAAAGTGCATCAGGGGGCTGCCTTTATGCCGCTCAATGTGAAGGCTTCGGATATTATAACACGTGACAAACGTGTCATTCAGACGGTATATGCCACCGCTTCTGTGAATGAAAAGGGGATAATGCACATTTCACTGGCCAATGTCTGTCTGGACAGGTCATGTGAAGTTACTATCAATCTGAACGGGGCTCATTTCAAAGAACCCGCAGGCAGGATACTTACCTCGGCGCAAATAACGGATTATAACGATTTTGATAATCCTCATACCGTCATGCCGGTTGCCTATTCAGGTATAAAGTCCGGCAATGGCACTCTTACACTTACCATGCCTGCCAAATCCATTGTAACACTGGAGCTGCTCCCGGCCGGAAAATAAAGGAAATGAAAGGCCCGTTATTAAAAAGAAATCACTATTTTTGATAGTTATTCACAAAAAATACAGATCTAAAATTACTAATATGACAACAGAGAAAAAAAGCTATGCATTGCCCATTGCAATGATGTTCGCCTTGTTTTTTATGATTGCATTCGTGACGGGCTTGCCCAGTCCAATGGGTGTGATCGTAGCTAAACAGTTTGGAGCAACTAATTTCCAATCACAATTAGGATTCTTTGCCAATTTTATTGCCTATGCCTTTATGGGTATACCTGCCGGTATGATGCTCAAAAGAGTCGGATACAAAAAGACCGCCCTGTCTGCCATCACCGTAGGATTCATTGGTGTGGGCGTTCAGTTCCTTTCCGGTCAGGTGCAGAGTTTTACCGTTTACCTTATTGGAGCATTCATATCCGGTTTCTCCATGTGTATGCTCAATACAGTAGTGAACCCTATGCTGAATACCCTGGGCGGCGGTGGAAATAAAGGCAATCAGCTTATTCAGTTCGGAGGTTCCATTAACTCCGTTGCTGCTACCATTACCCCCATGCTTGTAGGTTATCTTATGGGGGCGGAGGCAGGACGTACCATAGAAAAGGCAAATCCCGCGCTGTTCCTTGCCATGGGTATTTTCGCACTGGCTTTCATTGTGCTGGCTTTCGTTAAAATTCCCGAACCTCACATTACCCCCAAAGCCTTGGTAAAAGAAAAAGATCCTTACGGTCCTATGTCTTTCCGTCATTTCATTCTCGGAACCATTGCTATTTTTGTATACGTAGGTGTGGAGATTGGCATTCCCAGTACAGCCAACCTGCTGATGACCCAGCCTTTAGACGAAGGCGGTCTGGCAATGGATGCTGCTATTGCCGGCAGTGTGGTGGGAACCTACTGGCTGCTGATGCTGGTGGGTCGTTTGCTGGGCGCTGTTGTCGGAGCAAAAGTCTCCAGTAAACTCATGATGGGCGTGGTTTCATCCGCAGCCCTTGT
>Ga0208040_1002729_pt1 | contig 15059 bp, 13 predicted proteins | sample AD_UKC083_MetaG_FD_184431 | JGI IMG/M metagenome (GOLD analysis project Ga0208040, IMG submission 184431) | Active sludge microbial communities of municipal wastewater-treating anaerobic digesters from USA - AD_UKC083_MetaG (SPAdes) (version 2) | ecosystem: Engineered > Bioreactor > Anaerobic >...
AGATTACTTCATAAGTTTTTTTAATTGCATTCAGATTTTCTCTGATCTTCTGATACTGCATTTCGATATTTTCTTCTTCATTATAAACAGGAAGAACAACCGAAAGATATGTTTTCTTTTTAACTGTTTTTTTAGGAGGCATATGTTTTCCCTTTTTAATTACAGACGGGCAGGACCCGTCTGTAATGATGTTTATTATTTTGCACCGAGCATTTTAGCATAATCTTCTGTGATTGTAAAGGCTTCGCGGAGAAAAATGTCCTTTGTTGCATCGAATACTTTTTCATCCTTGCTTTTTTCTTCCGATATCTTTCTGATATCATCTTCAACAGCTTCTGCCTTTGCGTCTTTTTTCAGGCTGACTCTTTTTGCGGAGAGAACAGTTTTGTATTCTTCAATTTTTTTATTCAGATCCTGAAATTCTTTATCTGCCTTGATTCTTCTTTCAGAATTTCTCTTCAGCATCGAAAGTGTTGCAGGAGTCAGATATTTATTTGCTACCGAACGGTATTCGGCCTTTTTAATCGGCTGCCATGCGAGAGGATATTTCATCTTGCTTTCATCGAAATCAAAGACTTCCATGAGATCAGGAATCTTGATGTCGGCTTCAATTCCGTTTAAGTTGTTTGAAGTTCCTGAAGGCTGGTAAAAAATCTGAATGGTAACTTTGATTGCCCCGGTAGAATCGAAGCTTCTCAGATCCTGTACAGTTCCTTTTCCGAAAGTTCTTGATGAACCGAGGATTATTCCGCGGCCGTAGTCTTTTATTGCGCCTGCAAAAATTTCAGATGCGCTCGCGCTTCCTTTGTCTATAAGAACTGTTAAAGGTCCGTCATAGTAAATGTTGGAATCTTCATCTTTATGAATATCTATATTGTCGCTGTATTTTACCTGAAGAACCGGACCGCTCTTTATGAAAAGACCAACGGCTCTGACTGCCTCTGCAAGAGATCCGCCCGGATTTCCTCTGAGGTCGACAACTATTCCTTTGACTTTCTGTTTCTGAAGTTCAACAAGAGCATTATACAAATCCTGTGAACAGTATTTGCTTCCTTCTTTTACGGGTGCATAAAATTCCGGAAACTTGATGTATCCGATTTTTCCGTTTTTGCCGTTATAAACATCATACTTGATTTCTTTATCTTTAAGGGCTACCGTATCTCTTACTATCGGAATGATAACGGTTTTTTCCTGCTTTGTTTGAGGATCTGTTCTTACAACGGTGAGAACTACTTTAGTTCCTTTCTTTCCTCTGATTTTGCTGACAGCCTTTGAAAGCGGAATATCTATAACTTCTTCCGGTTCGTCGCTTCCCTGTGCAACAGCGATTATTTTATCGTTAACCTTGAGCGCAGCAGCTTCTGGAAGCTTTGACGCCGGTCCGCCTTTGATTATGGATTCTACGAAAACAAATCCGTCTTCCGATCTCAAAACAGCTCCGATTCCCGACAGCTGAAGTTCCATGGATATTCTGAAATCCTGAAATTCTTCAGGCGTCAGATAGTTTGTGTGCGGATCGAGAGCCATACAGAACATGTTTAAATAAATAGAAAATATTCTGTCCTTTGAAAATTCTTCGTTTTCTTTTTTGACGGTATTGTATTTTTTTGAAAGTTTCTCTCTTGCGTCGTCAAGACTTTTGCCGGTCTTCATGTAGTTCAGAAGCTGGTATTTGACGAAAATGCGCCATCTTTCATTAAGTTCTTTTTCATCCGAGCAGTAGGCGAGTTTTTCGCGGTCAAGGTCAATATATTCATCAACATCAAAATTATGATCGGCTTTTACAAGCTCGTCAAAATATTTCATCCGTTCGGTAAATCTTTTTGTGAATGTCCCGAAAATCTTGTTTAAAAATGTATAATCTTTTGAAGTGGTGTAATCATCGAGATTATTCTTATCTTTCATAAATTCGTCTATGTCCGACTGGTGGAAATAGAGTTTAGATGAATCGAGATATGAAAGCATCAGATTCAGTGTGCGTTCCGAAATTTCATCATTGAAACTGTGCTGGGAAACGTGCATTGAAAGAATGCGGTTCATCAGCGGCATAATATCACCCTGACTTAGTTTTTCGGCGCGTGATCCGCAGCCGAAAACAAACAGCAGAGTAAAAAGTGTTATCGAAGCGGTTCGCTTGAAAATTTTGTTCATTAGTTCCCCCGTTTATTGCAGTTATTGAGATTCCTTAAAAAGCGTCTTTTCGTCAATAAATATTTCGTATTGCACTAGCGGACTTCTGAGTGCATGCTCAATCAATGATGAAAAGATCACAAAAATGATTTGATTATATTCGCGTATGAAATAAAATCATTATCTATTAGTCTCGGAGGAACAATGATTGTTACACTGGTAAATGTCTGGGTCAAAAAAGACCATCTGGACGATTTTATAAATGCTACGGTTGAAAACCACACTCATTCGGTGATGGAAGAGGGTAATCTCCGCTTTGATGTGCTTAGGAATAATTCCGATCCATGCCGCTTTACATTATATGAAGCTTATGAATCCGAGGCTGCTGCGGCAAAACACAAGGAAACCGCTCATTATCTTAAATGGCGTGACACTGTAGCTCCGTGGATGGAAAAACCGCGGGAAGGTATATCTCATTCTGTAATAATGCCTACTGATAAAAAGGGATGGAAATGAATTTTTCTGTTTCAAAAATGCCTGAACTCTATTTCGGCGCAGGGAAGTTTCCTTTTCTCACGGATATTATTCTCCGTTACGGAAAACGTGCTCTGATTATTACCGGAGGTATTTCTTTCGAGAAATCCGGAAATCTGCAAAGCTTGATGGAGCACTCTGCAGCAAAGGGAATCGAGCTTTATTTCTACCGTGTTGCAGCCGAACCATCGCCTTCAATAATCGACGAAGCTGTTTCCATTCATTCCAAACACGGAATAGACTGTGTCGTTGCAATAGGCGGCGGAAGTTCCATTGACGCTGGCAAGGCAATCAGCTGTATGCTTAAAGAAACAGGAAGCGTGACCGATTATCTTGAAGGTGTCGGGAAACATAAACCGTCGGGCATGAAACTCCCGTTTATAGCTCTTCCGACGACTGCAGGCACGGGAAGCGAAGCTACCAAGAACGCCGTTATAACAGAAAGAGGCGAACACGGATTTAAGAAGTCCCTGCGTCATGATTTATTTGTGCCTGACGTTGCTCTCATTGATCCGGCTTTGTCATCAACGCTTCCGCCGGCTACAACAGCTTATTGCGCGCTGGATGCTTTTGCCCAGCTTATCGAGTCGTATCTTTCGGATAAGGCGAATATATTTACGGATTCACTTGCACTGCCTTCTCTTAACAAAGCACTTGAATCCCTTGAGAAACTTGCTCGCGGTGATATAATTGATATCAATATTCGTTCATCCCTTGCATATTGCGCTTATATCTCAGGTGTTACACTTGCAAATGCGGGTCTCGGGCTGTGTCACGGTGTTGCCGGTCCCATGGGCGGATTCGCCTCAATCCCTCACGGAATAGCATGCGCAAATATGATAGTGCCTTCTTTGAGATACAGTCTTGAAAAGTTTTCAGAAGATAATAAGAAATATTCATCTTATATAAAAAAGATGGCTATGGTCGGACGTGATTTGACCGGAGCTGATATGCATGATGTTTCTTCTGCGCGGACATTTATCGACCGGCTTGAGAAAATAGTCAAAACTATCGGAGTACCGAAACTTTCAGCATTCGGTATTGACTCACGGGCTGCTGTTAAAATCGCAGAATCATCCGAAAGCAAAAATTCTCCGGTAAAGGCTTCTGCGGCTGATTTTGCCATGATGATTGAATCGATGATATAATAAAACTGATTATATCAATATTTATTTCTTTATAAATGTTCCGAATAGTGCGAAAATAATATGAGTCTCATTTTATCTGGAGTATTATGCGCGGACTTGTTATATTTCTATCATTGATTTCATCTGTTTTTCCGGCTCTTTATGCAGATACCCCTCAAGAAATTAACAGAAGGGGTGCCGAGCTCGGTAAGCAGAACAAGTATGACGAGGCAATGCAGGAATTTGCCAAGGCTTCGGAAATATATAACAAAGAGAGCGCCAAATATTATCATAATAAGGCATGGGCACTTGAACTTCAGGGTAAAAACGATGAAGCTGTAAAGTTCTACGAAAAGGCTCTTGAAAGAAATCCTTCTCAGGCAGATTCGATTGAAAGACTCGGTTATCATCATTATAGAAAAGGCGAATATGATAAAGCTGTTGAGCTCGGGGAAAAAGCTGCTGAGATAAATCCGCGTGTTCCGTATCTTAATGACTGGCTTCCTGAGGCGTACAGGCTTAATCTTCTGGCGAAATCATCTGAGCCCGAAAAAGCTATAAATGAAGAAATAGAATCTGAAGAACAGCCGCAGGCGGAACAAGAAAAGAAAGAGAATGCCTTTGAATATTTCGGTTTCTCATTCGATCTCAGTTTGCGTTACGGAAGAAACGTCAGAGGCGGAAGACCATATTATATTAAATCAGAATCCAAAACAGTAAACTTGCCGTTTTCACTGAGCATGTGGTTTCGTCCGAATGATTTTTTTATGTTCAGCATGAAGGCTGAAAATCCTTATTGGGGAGCATCTGTTGACCGTGCTGTGTCGCAGCAGGAATTTTTAGAAGGAATGTTTTCGATCGGTTCGTTTTCGATAGGCTGCGGTCTCTGGTTTACTCATTATACGGAAGATTTTGTTTTTGAAAGTTCCGAAAGTCTTAATGACTGCAAAATGGGAATTCTCATGTCGTATTACGATGATAAATCCGAAACAAATATCCGGCTATATCCCAGACTCTTTTTGCGTGATACTGAAAAATTTTCTGACGGAAGAACCCTCGACTGCGGAATGTATGAGTTCGCTTATTCATATACCGTTCACAAGGCTCTTCGATATTATTCGAGAATATCCGAGTACGATTTTTATCTTTTTGATCATGATGCCGTCATGTCCCATTATTGGGGATTTTTTGAAATTGCAATAGGTTTGTCGCTTGATTATAAATCAGGAAGTCTTATGAAAGGCGGTTCTATTTATATCGAATATGCGAAAAGAATTAATCTCAGAAAACTCAATGAGGATGAACCTTATAACACATTTAACGGGCAGGGATTTCTTGGGTTTGATTCTTCGAAAGATCCTTCATATTTTTCGGGACAGCGTTCAAGAAGCCATATACTCCGCGTGGGAGCTTTGGAGAAAATTGATTCAAAATCATATCTTTATCAGAAACTGATTCTCGAAATTGTTGATCGTCACGAAGATCATCAGGAGCTTCTGATCGGCTTCGGCGGAGGAATAAATTTATGAAAAAAATTATTCCATTCGTCATGATAATCGCGGGCATTTCTGTTTTTGCCCAAAGTGCATCCGAACTCAACAGAAGGGGCGTCGATAAGGCTAATTCAAATAATCTTAAAAGTGCAATCGAAGATTTCGATTCCGCTATAGAAAAAAATGATATTTCCTCCGCAAAAGTATATCACAATATGGGCCACGTTGCTGAACTGAAAGGCGATGAAACCGCTGCATTGAAATTTTATGAAGAGGCATTGAACCGTGATCCGAATCTGGTTCCTTCTCTCGAAAGGGCATGTGAGTTATACTCAAAATCAGGTCTTTATGCTAACGCAATTATTTCAGGTGAGAAAGTACTTAAGCTGGATCCCATGAATAAGAATGTCCTGCCGTGGCTTGAAACGGCTTATTCCGAGAGATTCAGAGTTAAAAGAAATGAAATTACACTGCTTGAAAAAGATAAGCTTTATTCTAAATCTCTTGAGTCGGCAAAGGAAGAGAAAGCTGAAGAGAAAAAAAATGTTTTCAGAATTTCGCTTTCAGGGATGCTCAGGTACGCATTTATTTCAGGAGATGATAAAGACTTTAAGTATGTCAAAACAGAAGGTCTTGGCTCAATAGATTTTCCGTTAAAGGCGGCTGTTAATATTGATCCTTCCGACAACTGGTCTTTTGCCGCAGTCTGCGGTGTTCCTTATTTCGGTGCGCTGATGCCCGAAGTTCTAAATTTTTATGAAAGAGTTGAAGTATATTACGGCCGGGAAAATGTATATCTGGGTATTGGATTTTCCGGTTATCATTATCGCGGGGATGAAGTCTGGGGAGAGGAAGAAAAGTTCAATGATTTTAAAATCGGATTTGCTCTGAAAACATCCTCCGAGAAGTCTGAATTTATACTTCAGTTTTATCCGGCTCTCATTCCATATGACGCGGGTTACAGTCCCGTGCGCACTCTTGATGTATCTCATCTGAATATTGAATATCTTTTCAAAATAAAGAATATGGGTATTAAGACACGTTTTACTACTTACGGATTTACTTTTTATGATCATGGAGCAGAGCTTTCAAATTACGCAGGTTCCTATGATATTGCGTTGGGCGTGCTTTTTACATTTAGCAGAAATTTCAGTATTTTCGGCGAATTCTGCGAGCGGATATATATGATCGATTATCTGAATGAAAAGCCGTATTCCGGAATGAACGGGCAGGGTTTTTTCGGATTCAACAGGTTTAAATGGTTCCGAGGGGCTCCCATGAGCGGACATTATTCGAATTCTCATGTAATTTCGTGTAAATTTGAAGAAAAGACAAGTCCGGCTTCTTTTTATCAGAAGCTTTCTGTCGAAATAGTCCCGCCGTCAAAAAAACAGTATGATGTCGTACTTGACTGTGGAATTTCTCTCGGTTTCTAGCAAATTATTTCAAAACATGCGAAATTTTCTTTTAAGCATAAGCTAATCAGCCGATATATAGTAAGAAGCGGAATGTTTTCTGTCTCGGAGGATTCGATGTTTAGAAGAACTTTTATAATGCTGGCTTTATTTATTCCCGTGTCTCTGACTTTTTCTCAGAGTGATGCGGTAAAAGACGAAAAGAATAAAACAAAAATCGAAAAGCCTGAGCAGATTATTTCAACCGATATTTTCGGAATAGAGCATCTTTCATTTAATAAAAAAATTGACCCGGCCGGAAAAGGTGAACTTCTTCAGGTAGAATTTGCTCTTAAAAATAATACGGATTCGCCGCTTGAACTGTATATTTTCATGATGGGGACGGTTGAAGACAAAGAATGGGTATGGAACACTTTTAATAACCGCAAAGTCAGCTTAAAGAAAATAGTTATTAAAGATTTCGCCTCTACCCCTGATGACAAATCGCAGTTCGAAAAGGAAGAAGACGGAAAGAAAGTGATCAATAAGTATCCGAAAGATTTCAAGACTGGAATCAATCCTGACACAGGTAAGCCGTATGTTCTTGAAAGCTATCTTCCTGTAAGAACGGAGCTTTTGGCTAAATATAGAAAGAAGTATCAGTTTTTCAATTATGCCACAATATATATTTTTGATAATGAGGGAGAACTTCTCTTTTATCAGAATTATTCTTTAGATAAAATAAGACATTAACAAAATAAAAAGACCGCTTTCGCGGTCTTTTTTATTATCTATTGATTTGTCGAATTATCGTCTGATTAAGGCATTGAAACTTTTGTAAGAGATTCGAAAGCTTTAGGGAAGTCTTCAACTTTAAGCGCATCGACTCTTGCATGAAATTCCGGAAGCATTTTCTGGAAATCGTCATCAGTGCGGAGTTCTTCTTTATTGAAATCAGGTTTGAATATTTCCATTGTCTCTTCTGCAAGAGTATGAAGATTCTTGAATTTTCCTTTTTCATTAAGAACAACGCTTGTCATTGCAAGCATGAGTAATCCGCCCGGAATTGCTCCGATTGCCGTTGTATCCATGGCAGGATAGCAAAGTCTGACAGCTTTTACGCCGAAATTGTTTTTCGCATCAGACATACTCTTTCTCTGAAGAATCTTGGCTCCTGCCAGAGGCCCCATCCCGTAGACGGGATCATCTTTCTCGAAATCATAATCTGCGAAAGCTACTATGCTTACATCTTTTTTTATGAGACCGGCTTTTGCAAGAGGTTCAACCCATAGAGTAGTAGAAGTTCCCATGAACTTGTTTGTTCTCTCTATGTCGCCTTCATTAGCTACGGCAACATCAACCATTCCGAATTTTTTGAAATTGTCGATTTTTGAAAAATCAGGATACTGATAAACCGGATGATAAGACAGGTCGATATCTTTAACTTTTATTGTGCCGTGTTCTTCGTAGCGTTTTGTTGCACCGGCTGCAATTCCGTTAATCAGATGAACAACTGAATATTTTTCCTTGATTGTGTTAACTACTTCTTCTATTGCTTTAGGATCAGTTGCGTCAATATTCCACCATCTTGAATCAATGTTCTGCTTAGCCGCTTCTTTCTTAATCGATTCAACATGATTGTAGCCTATCTGAAGATTAGCTCTGTCATAATGCACTCCGTAAACCGGAATCTTTTCGCCGAAAAGAAGCTGAAGCGTTACTGCACGGAGAATTCCGTTTGAGCCGCCGAGCATCAAAACAACATGGTCAGCCGGAAGTTTTACGCCGATAGGTTTTATCTCTTTTAGCTGTTTTTCAAGAAGCTCGTCTGCGCCTTTCTGTCCCTCTGACATGAGGGTTTTCATGATAACCTTCAAATCAGCCCCGCCGAGAGGCTTCTTTTCAAATGTTTCAAGCTGCATTTATTCCTCCAAAATATGAACAAAAACAGAATTTGAGCAGTTACATTTTATGTAAAGTAATTATTTTCTGATAAGTTCCGCGAAAATTTTAAGAGCTTTCTCTGTTTTATCAGAAAAGAGGCATGCGGAATTTAGTCTGAAATAATTAACGAAATTGTTTCTTGCAGAAAAAATTATTCCGGGGGCGATCGTGAAGCCGTTTTTTACAGCGAGATAAGCTGTTTTTCGCGAATCGGTTTTTTGAGGTGCCTTGATCCAGAGAAAGAAGCCGCCTTCAGGATTGCTGACTTCGCATTCAGGGATATATTCAGAAAAATATGCCTGATAAGCAGAGATGTTTTCCCTGTAAATTCTGCGGAGTTTTTTCATCGAATGAGTGTAAAAGCTCTTAGTCATAAATGAAGCAAGACCTGATTGAATGAATGCAGACGGAACAGAATATGCCGTGTTAAGTATTCTGTGAATATCCTTCTGGTAAATTCCGCCCGCTACCCAGCCTGTTTTATAGCCCGGCGCGATTGATTTGCTGAGGCTGGATACATAAATTGTGTTGTCGGGATTGTATGATTTTACAGCCCGCGGTTTTGATGAAAAAAACAAGTCGCCGTAGCTGTCGTCTTCGATAACAGGAATTCCGTATTTCGCGGAAATAAAGGCAAGTCTCTCCTTCGCTGAATCGGTCATCTTCGCGCCGGTCGGGTTTGAAAAATTCGGAGATAAAATAACTGCTGATATTTTTTTCTTTTTAACTGTTTTTTCAAATGTATCTACATCAAAACCTGATATGCAGTCAGTCTGAATTTCGAGCGCTTTTAATCCGAGTTTAGCGATCAGACCGAAAAATCCGTGATATCCGGGAGACTCAACCGCAACTGAATCACCGGTTTTAGTAACTGCGAGAAGAGCCGACAAAAGTCCGGGTGTTGCTCCTGAAGTTATTATTATTTCATCGGATGATGTTTCACAGAATGATTCGATCATCTTGCGCGAAAAAATTTCTCTTAGAGCGTTGTTGCCTCTGCCGAAATTATAACGGTTGTTGCGGTCAGGATTTTCGCGTATACGTCTTGAGAGATGAAGTGAAATCTCTTCATTGATCTTTGCGTCGGAATAGGGAAAACCTATGCCGAGCGGTATTATATCTTCGCGCATTGAATCTTCGAGAAGCGCTTCAGTCTCGGGAGAAATTTTTATATGGTCAGTTAAAATTTTAATTTTCGTGTCAGATTCGATAAAATTGCTGATAGCGGAATGACTGAACCGCATGTTTTCGGGGCGAACGTAATAGCCGGACTGCGGATGACTTGCGATAATTCCCTGTTCTTCGAGAAGTCTGTAGCCGTTTAGAATGGTCATCATGCTGAGGTTCATCTGAACCGACATCTCGCGGATTGACGGAATTTTATCGCGGGATTTTAAGACTCCGCTTTCTATGAGTTTTTTTATACGGTCTGCAACCGTCAGATATTTCTTCATTGTGAATAAGTATAACAGCGTTGGAAAATGTCAACTGTTATATGTAAATTATGCGTTCACTGCATATTGCAAATCAGTAAAGTTAAATGTAGAACATGGCATCAAAAGGAGATCATATGAATATTAAATTTGAAAAACTTTCGGAAAACCATGATGTTGATGTAATGGATGTCTTTAATTACTATGCCGAAAATGAGTTTTCATCCTTTGCTGCCGGGCGGATGCCTGAAAAGTTTTTCAGCATGATGCTGAATTCTATTTCGGCATATCCGGCTTATGCGGTTTATGCAGATTCATTATTTGCGGGTTTCGGTTTTTTGCGGCCGTATAGTCCGATGGGCGTATTTAAGAAAACAGCTTCTGTTTCTTATTTTCTGCATCCGCCATTTACGGGAAAAGGAATCGGAAGCGCCTTTCTTGATAAGCTGATTGGTGAAGCCGCAGAAACAGGAATAGAAAATATCATGGCTGAAATAGCTTCTGAAAATCAGGCAAGTATTAACTTTCATAAGAAGCATAATTTTAATGAATGCGGAAGATTTCCATCAATAGCTGAAAAATTCGATAAAAAATTCGACATAGTCTGGATGCATAGAAATATAAAGTGAAATTTTTGCTGATTGTATTCAATCAGCAAAATTAAAAAGATAACCGAGTTTAAAATAGAATTCATTTTCTGATTTGCGTGAATATAAATTGAAACCTGCACCAGCGCAGATCAGAGAATCGGAATGAACAGGGTAGGTGAAGCAAAGACCCGTGTAAAAACCCGGAAAATATTTTTTGCCGTCATCATCGGTTTTATACTTCGAGGTAAATCCCGCTTCAGCACCAGCAAAAAGAATCATTGTCTGGAGTCCGAGTTTTCCGGAGTATGATTTTTCTCTGATTTTGTATCCTGCATCGATAGATGCGAGAAATGAAAAAAATCCGAGATATCCCGCTTTTCCGGATAGAAATACTGCGCCGTCATTGCGTTTATCGCCGTCAAAAGAGCGGATGTAATCGAAAGATGTTCCGATTGCCTTGACCGGTATTGACGCGCCCATCTGGTTTGCGAATATGTTTATGCTGAATAATCCGGCTGAAATGAATATGACTGCGATATATTTTTTCATGGGATATTTATATCATATTTAACCGGTTTGTCAATCAGAATGATAGGGGGATGCTTCGTATATAAACGGTTTGTTTGGCTTTCTAAATATTTCCGCCGCGCGCAAATTATAATTTACCTGCGCCATCAGCTGTTGATTTCGGAATAGCTACGTTTAATCACGCAACATATGATCTTTTTTATTTTATTGGGGTTGTTGCGTGTAAGGATTTGCCAGAGGAAATTTGTGGATGTAAAATTTAAGTGCCTGTCCTGTGCGGGTCAACTGCTTTATACCAGAGTCACTGATAAGATGCATTGTGCCATTTCGTGTTGCTTGAAAAGTGGTTGAAGTATTGCAGTGAATGGGGCGGAATTTCTTTGTAGGACAACTTAACTTTGGGTTCTAAAATGTATGGGACAGTAGTGAAAATATATATCACCGTTAAAAAGTTTGATAACAGTTTTTTTATCTGAAACGTTTATTAAACATTCTGAATTCTGCAGCAGTGCAATCTGATGTCCGGCACTTCTTATAACAACCGAAGATTTATCTCCGGTCTTAATGCGGTCTCCGTTTTCAAGATCAGTCAACTCTGATATTTTTAATGATGCGCCGCTTCTCATAATATTTATAGAACCGTCAGATGCAAGGATCTGTGCTGAATCTTTTTCGTTATGATTCAGCACTACAGTAAGTAAAATCAATGATGTGCAGAATATCAATGCGAATGATCCGTATGCGATGCGTGTACTCTTTCTCATGGAAAAATTAAAACCTAATCGTGAAAATGCATATCTAAACGCAACAGCAATATTCGGAAATGACAATTCCGGATTTTCTTTTCTGAGAATGCGGGCATGTGTCCTGCGCATTGAATGGTTAATTCTCATCCGGGTGATAAAAGATCTCCGGTGGTTGAGTTTATATTTTCCTATTAAAGCGGCAATGCTGTCAAAATATTTCATAGCAAATCCTCTATGTTTGCAATTCCTCTTTCTTTCAACTTAGATCTCACTTTGTCGGAAATCCGGCCATACCTGTAAACCGCCTGTTTATAGCTTATCTTGAGATACGCACAAGCTTGAGTGATGGAATAATTGTAAACGGCTACAAGATCGAAAAGCGCTGCGTCACGGTCACCCTCTTCATTGATGATCTCATCAATAACCTGAGTGATCATTATTCTTGCGTCACGAAAACCGTTTACATACCCGACACTGATATCATCAAACAGCGCTTTAACATCAATATCCTTGTGATGTTTCTCGCGATAGTATTCATATACGACATTTCTCAGGCATCCGAACAGCCAGCGGCGCGGCATTTCGATCTCATCAACCTTTCGGTACATGATTGTGAATACCTCCTGGCAGATATCCTCAGCGTCATGAAAATTACTCACCTTCGACAGCACTACGTTGAAAACCAGCGCATAATACGTATCGTAGAGAGAATTAAACAAATCGGTTTTCTGATCAGAAAGGCGATCGGCCATAAAGAGTTTGTTCCTCTTATAATAATAAAGTGATAAAAAATGAGAAATATTCCTAAAAAATAATTCTCATTTCAAAAAAAAATAGGAATCAGCAATACACAGACAAACTGGAAACTTCTGATTATATATACATACCGTCCATACGGTTGCGTTTTATCAATCATTTTTTGCGTCTGTAAAATTTATAAATGCTTGAATCACTATCATAAATTATATTATTTCAAAAAAAAATTTCTGCTTTCGCGGAGATCGGAAAAAAAAATTCCGCAATCACAACATAGATTCCATTAACTGCCAAAGCTTACAGTGAATATTCTCTTGAAAAGCCCATACGGAATCTGAAGGCGTTACGATTGCAGTCTTATTTTCTGCTGTAAAGCGATGAATTTGTTATGCATCCTTGTTTCGTATCAGCAGCCGTGTTCGCATTGCCCATTGGTTGAATTGCTCCGATATTACCCATATGTTCCTGCTTTGAGACGGATAAGATATGCTGATTAACCGCCACTGTAATATAAATATTTGATTGACTGAATGCTGATTATATTATCAACTCCTGATGTGATTTTACTTGTGCAAGTTTTATGTTACGGCGGAAACGAATGACTGAAGAAAATTCTTTTACCGATGAAGATTTAAGCCGCATCAGGCAAAAGGCTTTCAGTTCAGAGCTGAAGGGGCTTATTTCAAAAGTCACAAGGGAAGTTCATTCCGAAGATTCCGTAAAAAAACCGGATCCCTTATATTCTGCATCAAATATTTTTTACCGGGCGTTGAATAGGCCGTATCTGAATTCGGATTTTATTGATGGCATGGAATTTCGTTTTTTTTCGGAAGAATCCCATGCGTCTGCTGAAATATACAGCTATGATTGTGAAAAGTCGCTCTATTCTTCGAATTCTTCTAAATCGATTATCCCTACTAAGGATTTTTTCCGCAAACTTCGCAAAAAAAAGCCTTTTGAATATCCATTTTCAGGTTCAGTTTTAAAAATATTCCCTTTTTCTGATTTTACGGAATTATTTGATAATGAATACTTTCCGCCTTTTATTGTTTCACCTGACGGTGATTTTTCTAAACTCGCTTCGATTGATGCTCTTATAAGGAAAATTGAAACCAGAGCATATGAACCGGATTTTATGAGTCTGGCAAAGATTATGATTCAGCTTACGGATTATTATGATAAGAATTTTCTTATTTCACTTTCCGCTTCAGAAAAACTTCCTGAATCATTGTTTCTTTTAAGCCGGATAAAGTCCATTGTTAAAGTTAAATGCCCCGATGTAGAAATTATAATTTCTTCCCAGCGTAAAATGGTATTATTTTCTGATTCTTCTTCCGCTGAAAAAGCGCTGTCTCTGGCAGTTGAAAACGAGAAGGTTATTTTTGAAGAAATAAAAAACATCCGAAACGAAATATTTTCAATCTTCGGTTAAGATATAATTTCCGGAATATTTTTATAAATCAAATAAGTTTCTTTTCTTTTAATGCGAGCCGTATAGTATCAAGCTGGTTTGCATTGTTTATTACTTTGACGATATGTATTCCGTCATCGGAAAGCTTTACAGGTTTTGCTTCAGAGTAATAACTCGCCGCTATTTTCCCCTGAACTCTTTTGAATTTGCAGAATACACGTACTTCCGGTTGAAGAATCCTGTCCGGATTGTATGAATCAATCAGAGCGAGTTCTTCAGAATTAAGCGCGCAGATATCGTTTTTCTTGAAAATATCTTCAGTGCAGTTAAGAAGAGAAGGCATTATGTTTATAAAATCGGATACAAGTTCGTAGTCGAATATCGTATCAATGCTGTTTATTATCGCGTGGACGGCCTGAATAGAGGTAAAAGATTCTTTCCGGAATGGTCTAACCGTGGTAAGAGCGTCGTAAATGTCGCAGATGGAAATCAGTTTCGGAAATACCGGAAGATTTTCATACGGGAGCTGATAATAACCGTTGTTGTTGAATTTCTCATGATGAAACAAAACTCCCTGCTGAATGATCGGATCCGTATTGTTTACGTTTTTTATCATCTCGTAGCCGAGCTGTGGATGACGTTTTACTTTTTGAAATTCAGAGACGTTGAATGCTCCTTCCTTATTAAGTAATTGTTTGTCTATTTGTTTGTGCCCGATGTCGTGAAGATATGCCGAAAGTGTTATAGAACGCAGTTCGTCTTCGTTGAATTTTTTCATGCGCTTGGCAAGAACCGCAGTCATGAATCCGACATTTACTGAATGGTTGTATAAGTAATCATCGAAAGAGCTGAGTTCCTTCAATAGGTCTATTTCTTCTATTTCAATTGAATTGAGTTCTGAAAGAACCTCGTCAACTACCTGTTCGGCTGCACGATAGCCTGTTTTGCTGAGCTTGTTTGTTTTTTCAACTTC
>Ga0208040_1002759_pt1 | contig 14966 bp, 9 predicted proteins | sample AD_UKC083_MetaG_FD_184431 | JGI IMG/M metagenome (GOLD analysis project Ga0208040, IMG submission 184431) | Active sludge microbial communities of municipal wastewater-treating anaerobic digesters from USA - AD_UKC083_MetaG (SPAdes) (version 2) | ecosystem: Engineered > Bioreactor > Anaerobic >...
GCTCCAACTGCCACCACCTCGTCGGGGTTTACGCCCTTGTGAGGGGCTTTGCCGAAGAATTTCTCCACAATCTGCTGTATGGCAGGGATACGGGTTGATCCGCCCACGAGGAGTACCTCGTCAATATCCGATGCCTTGAGTCCGGCGTCTGAGAGTGCCTTGCGGCAGGGCTCAAGAGTGGCCTGGATCAGGGAATCACAGAGCTGCTCAAACTTTGCACGGGTGAGGGTCTTCACAAGGTGCTTGGGAATACCGTCAACAGGCATGATGTAGGGGAGGTTGATCTCCGTTGAAGTTTGGCTGGAAAGCTCGATTTTAGCCTTCTCCGCAGCCTCTTTCAGTCTCTGGAGAGCCATGGGGTCCTTCCTGAGGTCAATGCCTGAATTATCTGCCATAAACTCCTCAGCGAGCCAGTTGATGATCTGGTAGTCAAAGTCGTCACCTCCGAGGTGTGTGTCACCGTTGGTGGATTTCACTTCAAATACACCGTCTCCCAGTTCGAGGATGGAGATATCAAATGTGCCGCCGCCGAGGTCGAATACGGCTACCTTCATATCCTTGTGCTGTTTGTCAAGACCATAGGCGAGGGCTGCTGCCGTAGGCTCGTTTATAATTCTCCTTACCTTGAATCCTGCAATTTCACCGGCCTCTTTTGTGGCCTGGCGCTGAGAGTCGCTGAAGTATGCGGGCACTGTGATGACTGCTTCTGTCACTGTCTGTCCCAGATAGTCTTCGGCTGTCTTTTTCATCTTCTGAAGTACCATTGCCGAGATCTCCTGTGGAGAATAGAGACGTCCGTCAATATCTACGCGAGGAGTATTGTTGTCACCCTTTACAACCTTGTAAGATACTCTCTTACTCTCTTTTGAAACCCTGTCGTATGTTTCGCCCATAAATCTCTTTATGGAGAAAATGGTTCTTTCAGGGTTTGTGATAGCCTGTCTTTTGGCGGGATCACCTATTTTTCTTTCGCCGTTGTCGGCAAATGCCACAATCGAAGGAGTGGTCCTTTTGCCTTCGCTGTTGATGATTACAACGGGTTCTTTACCTTCCATAACGGCTACGCACGAGTTCGTGGTGCCGAGGTCAATACCGATAATTTTTCCCATAATTCGTTTCTATTATTCTTTATTATTGTTGACAATTAATTGTGAGGTTTTTCCGTCACGACAATCAATAGCGCCAAGATTGTGCCAATCCCGTAAATCAGCTTGGGGACTGACAATGTGGCAGACTGGTGTTGTTTTATGGGTGCAAGAAGATAGAATGAATGTCATTTTTTACTGCCTCTCCGAGACAGCTATAATGAGATCCGTAACCTGATCCGCTTTTCGGAATATGGGTTAAAATGCGCCCTCTTTCTGTTTTCGGAAATAATATTCCCAATAGGTGCCTTTGGCCATACGGTCCACGGTAGGAATATCCGCTTGAGCCATAGCAAAAGATATTTCGTAGAAGAGTTTTTGCGTAGCGGCGGATATGCCGAATACGTTCGGATCCACACCGGCAAGGAGCAAGGCTTCTTCATAGTGGCGGGGTATGCGCTTCCACTTGAAAATGCTGAACGCCTCCACAAAGTTGTTTAGATCCCCCTGAAGCATCAGATAGCAGAGAAATCTTTCCTGTGCAATGCCGGAGTCGATGCCGGCGAGGGCGAGCTGCAGTAGGTCGTATTGAGGATTGTTGGTGGTGGTTCGTGCCCCACTGCTCAGATGATCTGCAGGAGGGATGGAGTCCTGCGCACCCTCAAATCTCTTCAGGAGTTTGCTGGCTGAGCTTGAATATCTGGGGCTGCGACTGATAATCTGCGCATACTTGCGCACCATTGTGTAGTTGCCCAGTATATTGTTGTATCTGATCATCTGTGAGAGCGAAAAATGGGTCATCCCGTGCGGGAAATGACAGGAATACTGGAAAATGTGGTGTAGAGCCTCATTGTAGTTGCCCATATAGTAGTTGAGCAGGGAGTTGAAATAGTTGCCCTCGACACTCTGTATTCCCTCCATATCAAAATCCTCTATATTTTGGATGGGATAGGTGAAAAGACGCTCTCCGAGCTCACCTGTATATCCCATGGCCAGGAATGCGTAGGGCATCATCTCCGGACGGTCTATAGTACTCTGCGGAGTGACATTCTCCAGCACCTTGTTCCAGTCCCCTTTGTAAGTGGCGTATCGCACTTTTGCGGTTGTTTCATCGCTTCGTATATCTTTGCTGATGGAGACAAAGAGTGCCGCACTTATTAAAAAAACGGCTATAGTTATAAGCTCCCATATTCTGATCGGCGCAGCTTCTTTCTTTTTTAGTAGGAGTGCTGCAAAAGCGAGTATGGATGAGATTAATAGCACCTTAAAGAGGATCAGAGGAGTCGTGGCGATTGCTGCAAATATCCAGCAGAGGCAGGCTATGATAGCTGCTTCCACTGTGTGGAAAGGCACTCTTATACGTTGTAAGAAAAAGTTAAAGAGAAGAAATATCAGCGTTGCGGCCAGCGCATTGAGTAGTGGCCCTACAATCGGTATCTCATAAAACTGCAGACAAAATGATTCCAGAAGGTGGGATAGGGGCCAGGATGTGGCGAAAGTCTCTCTAAAATAATCACCCGTAAACAGGAACAGACTGTTTTGCCCTTGAATGATCGCCGTATAGCTCTGAAACAGAGCACCTATGCAGAATACGACTGCAAACAGCAGCACTGCTATGATATATTTTCCTCTATTTTTCATCATTTGAAGAGTTTTGAAACAGCTATTTCGTAATCTTTTACCTCACCCTTTATAAACTCCGGGATATTGTAGGATTTCAGGCGCAGCGTGTTGTGTTTGAAATTTTTCTGCGGCAGCAGGAAAGGCTTGTCAAACTCTCCGTTGCCCTTGTAATGTGCTATGTAGACTCGGGTGTAGCGTCCATCCAGCCGGCGGCTTCCGAAGATCACCCATTTGCCGTTGGAAGACCAGCTGTGGTAGCTTTCGGCCTTGTCGCTATTTAGAATTTCCGCAGGAAACGCCTCTTTGGATTCAACATTATACATCCAAAGATCTGCCTCGTCATGCCAGATTGGGAAGGTTCCGAATGCGGTGTGGGTAAAGAGCACATATCCATCATGATAACGTGGAAATGAGACCGAGCAACTGTCATCACCGAATAGTTCTTCAGGTTCTCCAATAAATTGACCATTCTCAAACTTTGCAGACATCAATCTGTAATGCACCTGACCACGGTTGTTGGCCACATTTTCGACTGATGCAGCGGAGCAGAAATAGAGCGTGGATCCATCTTCAGACCATGAGGGGAAGGTCTCCATCCGCGTCTCCAGAGAGAGCTGCGGTACAAGAATGACCGAGTCGGTCTGAAGGTCCATCAGTATGATGTCCGAAGCGGTATCGTAAACCTCTATCGGCTGATATTCGTTGATGGTAAAGCACTGACGGGTGTTATTGGAGGAGAAGGCTACATAACGGCCGGAGGGGTGCCAGGCGGGATAGGTGCCTTGTCTTTGTGATCCAACCTCTGCAAGATTGACCAGCCGTATCTGATCTCCGTCAATGAAGACAGTGCCACCCCCTTTCCCTCTGGCGTGAAACAACATCTTTTGCGGGTCTCCGGAGTCAAAAGTGTGGCAGTTGACACACCCCATATCATTTGCTCGGTTCGACACGATACGGCTCTCCTTATAGGATGCGAGCTCTCTCTGCGCTATGACGATGTTGTGCCAGCTTTCGTAGCCCGGCTCTATCAGCCTGTAGGCGATGTAGGGGTCTATAAGGTCGGCTGAGATATATACGGGGAAAGCTTTGTGAATAGTGCCTTTTTTATCACCCTTGCGCCACGATGTAACGGAGTACCATAGAGTGTCACCCTCTCTCTCCGTTTCGAAGCGGCAATTGGTGCCGTCAGCCATTTCAAAGGTGAGCGGTGCGATCCCTTCGGGTATGGTAACGCCGATATAATCGGGTATGATATCGGGATAAGAGTCGCTCGGGATGCTTTCGGAGGGTGCACCCGAGCAGGAATGAAGCAGTATCGCAATCAGGGAAATCCCCGTTATATAATGTATGAGTTTCATGCTGTTTATAATTTATCTTTGCAATATTGGCGACCAGTCAACTGGTGCTTCGACTGTGAGAGTCTCCTTGGTTACGGGATGAATCAGTGAGAGGCGTCGTGCATGCAGCGAGATTCCACCGTCAGGATTGGAACGGGGAGCACCGTATTTGAGGTCTCCTTTGATGGGACAACCAATTGCGGAGAGCTGGCAGCGGATCTGATGATGGCGTCCCGTGAGCAGTTCCACCTCTACCAACCAATAGCGCTCGGTCTGCTCCAGGGTTTTATAGCGGAGTCGGGCCTCTTTTGCTCCTTCTGGGATTCTGGCTCCTGCACCCGCAGGATAGGCGTAGCTGCGGTTTTGATTTTCATTCTTTTTCAGGAAATGGACCAGTTCTCCCTCCGGAGGCTCCGGACTGACGGCTGTCAAAGCCCAATAATATTTGTCGACGCTCCCTTCACGGAACATACTATTTAGTCTTTCGAGCGACTTGGATCTTTTGGCAAAAATGGTTACACCGCTTACAGGTCTGTCGAGACGATGAGGTACTCCCATGAATACGTTTCCCGGCTTTGAATCGCGTTGGGCCACAAATGCCTTCAGAGTCTCGCTCAACGGCTCGTCTCCGGTCTTGTCACCCTGCACAATCTCACCGACACGCTTGTTGAATACAATCATATGATTGTCTTCGTAGAGAATTCTCGAAGAAATATCCTCAAACTCACTTTCTGAAAGTTTCCTGTATATCATAATCAACGCATTTTGCGAGATTCCCGGCGCATCATAATCAATGTAAGTGCGAGATTCCCACACAATTGTGACTACGTTTTCGTCCGGTACGCTTCCGTTTTTCAATTACTTACAAAGATAGCAAAACTCATTGATTTTTTGCTCTTTGCAAACGATTTACGGGAATATGATGGTGAATCCCCATTCGTGATTTTCTCCGGCAGGGATCATTGCGTAGTCATCAGGCACTGCTCCCCAGCTGTCATATCCTCCTACACCCATCTGTCGCCAATCGAGACAAACCTCGACATAATCCCTCATATTGGAGGTGATATCGTTGACATGCGTCTGTCGTCCCAGATCGAAATCATCCACGGAATTGCGCAGGGCGTTGAATTCCATATACTCATCCGCCAGAATTGTCATATCTGCAAATTCAAGGCGGCGTACGTCGCAATGGTGACCGCACTCCTGAGGTCTGACATAGGGGACATATTCGGTTTTTGCACTGCTTGTATAGTGTCCTATAATGGAACCTTCTTTGCGGTCGATATAGTTTTCCTTCGGTCCCCGACCGAAATAGCTGAAATAATCGTTGGATGCGTGAAGTCTGAAACGCACCCCGATTCTTGGCACAATTTGGAGGGCCTTGTTGCCATCGGTCTCTGTTTCTATTGCGTTGAAACGCGTTGAAACGTGTATGACCGCATTTTGAGTTACTCTATATTCAATTTCAAAAGTGTTTCCGGTGGGTAAGATATAAACAACTTTCAGCAATGCATCATTTCCATCCATAGTAGCATATGCTGATGCTTTAAAACTAGTCGAGGCCTCTTTCCAGAAGGCATTTACCTTGTTCATTCCATTGCCGACATCATTGTCAGTAGATGCTCGCCGGAAGTTGGGCCTGATGCCAAAGCCGTCGGCAAAACGCTCCTTGCCATCAACTTTGAGCGAGGTTACAGTGCAGAGCGATTTGTCATAGACCATTTCTAAACGTTTATTGCGGATAGTAATAACTCCGAAATTTTCATCAATAACCAACGCATTGCCCTTTTTCATTTTCGGAAGAGAGACATTCCCGCGAAGCGAAATGGGGAACTGGGCCGAAGCCACCTCGTGGCCTGCCGGCACAAGCCTTTCGGCACTCTTGGTTACCGCCGAAAAGCGGATATAATAATCCACATCCTTTTTGAACTTCAATCTCTTATAGGAAAGATCAAATGACTCCACATGCTGCGGCGCAGTAGAGAAATTGAGTTTTCCCTTGCGTATCACTTTGCCGTCGCCCTCGATGAACCAATGAATGTCATATCCCTCCAAAGTGGTGAAATAGTGTAGATTGGTAATGGTAAATCCTTTGCCTGAGGCGGCATCGTCAGCCTCAAACAGGATATTGGTATATGCGTGACGCACCTCCTCCATAGATGGGTGAGGAGTACGGTCGGGAGCCACTATACCATTGCAGCAGAAATTGGCATCACTTGGCATATCAACACCATAATCACCTCCATATGCCCAGTAATCATATCCCTTTTCATCCTTCTCCAAAAACCCTTGATCCACCCAATCCCAGATAAAAGCCCCCTGCAACTGCGGATAGAGGCGGATTTGCTCCCATTGAGCACTAATGCCGCCGTTGGAATTACCCATTGCGTGCGAATATTCGCTCGGTACCACGGGACGGTCGCAGCCCTCTTGGCCCATTTTTGCAAACCAGTCGGCAGAGGGGTACTGGGGCACATACATATCGGTATTCCATTCGAGCAAAGCCCTTTCATAGACGATCGGACGGTTCATCCCGTGCTCTGCCTTCTCGCGCTCCTCAATCCATTCATAAGCCTTGTACATATTGTATCCGTTGCCTGCCTCATTGCCCAGAGATAGAATTGTAACACAGGCATAATTCTTACACCTCTCATACATATTTAAAATACGATCCATGTGCAGTACGTAAAAATCGCGGTTGTTGCCCAGAGTGCCTCCCTCACGCAGATTGTACCCCATTCCGTGCGACTCGATATTGGCCTCGTGATAGACATAGAAACCCAGTTCGTCGCATAGCTCATAGAACATTCTCGGCTGGGGATAGTGTGCAGTTCGGATTGCATTGATATTGTTTTTGCGCATCAATTCCAGGTCTTTCAGCATCAGTTCTCTGCTCACGTAGTGGCCTGTAACCTGGTCGTGTTCATGCATATTGACCCCCTTGAATTTAATCGGTTGTCCGTTGACAAAGAAGAGTCCATCCCTGATTTCAAACCTCCGAAATCCCACTCTGAATGGGATATATTCATTTTCCACCCTCATCAACAGAGTATAGAGAGTCGGGTTCTCTGCTGACCAGGGCTTGACATTCTCTATTTTTGCGCTGAAATTGACGATGCCGTCGCCGGAAATGCTGAGCCCTGAAGCAACTGTTTTCCCTTTATCATCCAGAAGTTCAAATGCCGTCTCCAACTCGCGGGAATCGGGATTTGTAAGCTCCATACGAAGTTTTAGCAAACCCTCGCCTGATTCTCTGAGAATCGGGGTTACGGTAAAGTCCCGAAGGGAAGTACGCTCCTGTGCCGATATATAGACGTCCCTCTCTATGCCGCTGATCCTCCAGAAATCCTGACACTCCAGCCAGGTGCCTGTACTCCATCTCATTATCTTGATTACAAGATGGTTTGAACCCGATTTGAGGTGGTTGGAGATACACCATTGCGCTCTGTCTTTGGAGTTTTCGCTGTAGCCTACTTCGATTCCGTTTATATAGACATACACGCCCGATTTCGCCCCGTCAAGATTGAGGAAAATCTCCTTGCCGTGCCACTCTTGAGGAATGGTGAAAGTGCGCTGATAGACGCCTGCCGGGATTGCCTCCGGCAGTGCCGGCTTTACGCTGCGGGTATAGGGAAATTCGTAAGGATGGTTGACGTAGATCGGGATGCCGAATCCTTGTCTCTCCCAGTTGCCCGGAACATTGATTTCGCTCCACTTTTCAGTGGAAATGTCCGGTTTCTCGACACCTGCGGGGAGGTTCCGGTAGTCATCGGTATAGAGAAATTTCCATGTGCCGTTGAGCGAGTGATAGAAAGGAGAGCTCTCGTAAGTGCCTTTCAAGGCAGCCTCACGGCTGCTGAAAACGGAAAACTCCGTCCTCGGATACTCTTTTCCGGCCCCGGTGGTCTGCAGATCATTCCAGTAGGGAACTCCGTAAGTATTCACGCCGAACAGCAACACAGTTATAAATAGGTATAAACGTTTCATCATATGGCTGTTTATAGTTGAATCTACAAATATACAATAATAGTTCCGAGTTCCGAGTGTGTAGTGTGTAGTATGTAGTGTGGTAAATTTTTCGTCTTAGTACACTTCAAATAACATGAGCGTAGAAAAATTTTGTTTTTTCGGAGCTATGTTATTTGAAGTTATACGAGTTATTGTATAGTTCTGAATGTGTAGATTTATTAATCTAATATACCTCAACAACATCTGCGTAGAAAAATTTTGTTTTTTCGGAGCCATGTTATTTGAAGTTATACGAGTTATTGTATAGTTCTGAGTGTGTAGATTTATTCATCATACTACAAGAAACACGTGCCTATAAAACTTTTGCGTTTTCAGGGCACGTATTATTTGGATATGAAGTGCTAAATACAAAGAAAGAGTCCTTTGCTAATAAGAATATATTTGCCCAAGTCATATTTATTGTTTTTATTTGCAATAAATTGTATAATAAAGACACTAATAATTTTATTTATTTACATAACCTTTAAATTTCCATATTATGAGCAAAGATTCATTACCACGTGAAGGAAGCGTGTGGTCGGAGGGAACGGTTTTGAATCCCTTTACAGATTTTGGTTTCAAGTATCTTTTCGGAACCGAGAAAAACAAGGACCTGACTATCGGTTTTATTAACATCATTCTCAAAGAGGAGCTCGATAGTCCTATTGATGAAATCGAGTTTTTGGACAAGGAATTGATCCCTTCCATCGAAGATGCAAAACGGTCGGTTGTTGACGTCCTATGCAGAACCAAGGATGGAGTACGTTACCTGATCGAAATGCAGAATCAGTACTACAGGCACATGTTTGATAGATTGATCTATTACCATTGCGATCTTATAAGTGATACCGTCAGCCGCGGAGACAAGAAAAGGTATGGCGATATCAAGAAGGTTTTCACCATCTGTTTGAGCAATTTTCAGATTGAGAGAAATGGTCAAATCAAAAACGAGTACAAGATGTGCAATACGAAAACAGGAAAAGTAATAAGCAATAAGCAACATAATACACATTATCACTCTGCAGCTTCCCTGCGTCAATGTTAAAAACATCGCTAAAAGTGGTAAAGATTATGAAAGTTTATTAGCTTTGCTAAAACTAATGACTGACAGGAAAATGGGAATCACTTATAACGAATTCAAAAAAGCAGTTGATGAGATTGATGTATCCGATAAAATCAAGAGATACTTCATGGATCTTATCTGCAAGGCCGCGTTGACAAGACTGACCGAAAAGGAGCGTCAAGAATATCGCGATCATTATTTTGCAGTCACAATTGATGATGTTATCGAATCCGCACGCGAAGAGGGATTAGAAGAAGGCATAAAGGAAGGTATGGAGAAAGGAATGGAGAAAGGTAAGGCCGAAGGCATACGCCAGGTTGCAAAGTCATTGTTGTCTCAAGGCTTGCCATTGGAGACTATTTCAAAAGCCACCGGCTTATCACAGAAAGAAATCAGCAAGTTGTCTTAACTCCATCCATGTTATTAGGTGTGAGATGTAATATTATTCATCTAATACACCCCAAACAACATCATAATTCTATCATCCAAACGCCAATTGCTAATTGCCAATTGCCAATTGCTAATTGCCAAACAGGCCTCTCCAACCACTCTATTTTGTTTTTTAACGAAATAGACTACCCCAATATTTTTTTCTTTTTGGAAAGCATCTTATTTTTACGCATCTGTTTAAAAATTTAAACAGACGTATCAAGGGAACTAAAATATTAACTACAATATGAAAAGACTTTTTGCGATAATCACGCTTGTTTCGATGATTTCTTTTGCGGGTTGTGTGGATCTTGATGATCTCTGGAGCGAGATAAATCTTCTGAAACAGAAAAACTCGGAGCAATTAAAGGAACTCGAGGAACAAAAAGAGGAGTTTGCCTCCCTGGAGGAGCTTTTGGCAAGCCTCGAAAAGGTTGCCGCCAATGTTAACACCGAGATCAGCTCCATCAAAGGATTGGTGGATGCCCTCACCAACAACGTGGGCATTTCCTCTTACAAGGAATTGGCCGACAAGAGCGGCTATGAGCTTATTATGACCGACGGTAGCACAATCGTCCTTAGGGACGGCAAAGAGGGTGCTGCCGGCAAGGATGGTAAGGATGGTGCCGACGGCAAGACAGGTGCTGCAGGAGCGACTCCTACCGTATCGGTTAAACTCCACAGTGACGGTCTGCTCTATTGGACCATCAATGGCGACTTCATGCTTGATGATAGCGGCAATAAGATTCCGGCCCAGGGCAAGGCCGGTAAAGATGGTCAGGATGGCAAAGATGGAGCAGATGGTGCCACGGGCGCTCCGGGCAAGGACGGTAAAGATGGCAAGGATGGCAAAGATGGTATTGCAGGAGCCGCCGGCAAGGATGGCGTTACACCGCTTTTGAGGGTTAATTCCAATCTGTATTGGGAAATGAGTCTCAATGGCGGTACTTCATGGCAGCTTGTGAGGGATGCAAAGAACAATCCGATAAAGGCTCAAGGTCCGGCCGGTCCGCAAGGCACTGCCGGTAAACCCGGCACTCCCGGTCAACCCGGTGCTCAGGGTCCTACCGGCCCTCAGGGTCCGAAGGGTGATACGGGAGAAGATGGCGATGTGAGTCTTACGATAACTGAAACGGAGGATGCTTTCATTATCGTTTACAAAGGAGTAACATTTACCCTTCCCAAACCACCTACGCCACCCCTCATGACCATTTCCTTTACTACCACCATTAGTGTAGGTGAAAGCATTTCATTAAATATTGATGCGGCAGCTGAGGATCGGGCCGATGTGTGGATAGACCTAAATAACAATGGAATAAAGGATTCGGGCGAATGTGACATATTATTTGATAATCATAAGAATTACACTATCGGTGCACAAACCATTACCATCTATGGCAAGGTAACTGCCCTTGATTGCTCATTAATCGATCTTACTGCTATTGATGTAACCAAGAACCATTTATTGCAGTTTCTATTTTGTGCAGGGAACTCACTCACAGAGCTTGATATAAGCAAAAATACAGATTTATGGATGCTATATTGTTCTTACAACTCACTCTCTACGCTTAATTTGACCAAAAACACACAATTAGCTTTTCTATACTGTTCCGACAATCTACTCACCACACTCGACGTAAGCCAAAACATAGCGTTAGTGGAACTCCAGTGTGACAAAAACTCTCTCACCTCTCTTGATGTAACTAATAATACGGAATTAGAGAGCCTTAGTTGCTATGGCAACCAAATAACGGGAGGACAAATGGAGATTCTGGTCAATAGTCTGGTAAATAGAAATAGTAAAACTCAAGGTTGGTTTTATGTTCATGACCCCGATAACCCCACTAATGTCATTACTCAAGCACAGGCACTTAAAGCAGAGAATAAAAACTGGAGGGTACTTGATATAAATGGCAATGCCTACGGGGGCGTAGAACCTCCTCCTGCAGTTTCTTCCATGACCCTCACTACCACTAATAACGTGGGTGAGACTATTTCATTACTTATTAGTGCTTCTGAGGCCGACAAAGCCGATGTTTGGATAGATCTTAACAATAATGGAACAAAGGATCCGGGCGAAAGTGACATTCTATTTGATAGTGATAAAGATTATACCCTCGGTGCACAAACCATTACCATCTATGGTAAGGTGACTGATTTGGATTGTTCAGACAACTCACTAACCGCGCTTGACGTAAGCCATAATGCTGCATTACAGCAATTGGAATGTTACGTCAACTCACTCTCTACGCTTGATGTCACCAAAAATACTGCATTAACGTATCTTGATTGTGGCTATAATTTACTCCCTACGCTTGATGTCACCAAAAACACTGTATTAGAGGAATTGCTTTGTGACGAAAACTCTCTTACCGAGCTTGATGTGACCAATAATACGGAATTGCTTTTTATAGTTTGCCATGCCAACCAGATAGAAGGAGATAAAATGGAGACTTTGGTCAATAGTCTGTTCGACAGAAAAAACATAGCCGAAGGTTATTTTATGGTTCATAGTAGTACCACGCCCACTAATGTCATTACACAAACACAAGTAGCAAAAGCAAAGGCCAAAAATTGGCGCGTGCTTGATGATCAATATCATGACTACGATGGCATTTAAGGTGATTTTTCTTCTGTTTTGTTTAACAACATTTGTATAAAAAATAGATAATCAATATGAAAAAGTTTTTTACAACAATAACTCTCTTGTCGATGTTCCTGGTTGTGGGCTGCGTTGACCTGGATGAGCTTTGGAATGAGATTGATTTCCTGAAAAAGCAAAATGCGGAGAAGGCTAGGGAACTGGAGGAAGAGAATGCTAAGTTCGCTGCTTTTGAAGAGTTTTATAAGAGTGTGGAGAAGCTGACTGGCAGTGCCAACTCGGAAATCACCTCCCTCAAAGGATTGATTGATGCCCTCTCCAACAGATTGAGCGTGGTCTCCTATAAAGAATTGGAAGATAAGAGCGGCTATGAGCTTATTATGAGCGACGGCAGCAAGATTACCCTTAAGCATGGCGCAAAGGGTGCCGCCGGTAAGGATGGAAAAGATGGAGCTGAGGGAGAGGCCGGTATCGACGGAATTACCCCTGAAATCAGTGTTAAACTACATACCGACGGCTTGCTCTACTGGACCCTCAACGATGACTTCCTGCTTGATGCCAATGGCAATATGATCCCTGCACAGGGCAAGGATGGCAAGGATGGAAAAGATGGCAAAGATGGTGCAGATGGTGCTCAGGGCACCCCTGGCAAGGATGGCAAGGACGGTAAGGATGGAGCAACAGGTGCTACAGGCGCTGCAGGAAAAGATGCAATTACCCCGCTATTGAGGATTAACTCCGACTTATACTGGGAAATGAGCCTTGACGGCGGTCTGAAGTGGCAACTTGTGACTGACGCCAACAAAAGACCCATAAAGGCACAAGGCCCTCAAGGTGCTGCCGGTGCTGCAGGTCAAAGTCCTGCCGGTCCTAAGGGTCCTACCGGTGATCAGGGTGCCCCTGGAGAAAAAGGTGAGCCGGGTAAAGATGGCGATGCCAACCTGACAATCACTGAAACAGAAACTACCATCACCATCATTTATAATGGTGTTACCTTCACCATTCCCAAAGGTGAAATGCCTCCTCTCAAGATGACCCTCACCACTACCAAGACCGTAGGTGATACTATTAGAGTATTTTTAAGGGCAGCTGCTGAGGACCAAGCCGATGTATGGATTGACCTCAATAACAACGGAAAAAAAGACTCCGGGGAAGATAATGTTACATTTGGTGGTTGGGCTTATTACACCCTCGAAGCACAAACTGTTACGATATATGGTAAAGTAACGTTGTTTAATTGCTCAAAAAACAATCTCACTGCGCTTGACGTAAGCCATAATGCTGCATTAGAGCAATTGTTTTGTCACACCAACTCACTCTCTGTGCTAGATGTCACCAAAAACACTGCATTACAGGAATTGGGTTGTAAATCCAACTCACTCTCTACTCTTGATGTCACCAAAAATATTGCATTAACGTATCTTAATTGTGGCGGCAATTTACTCACTACACTTGACGTAAGCCATAATGCTGCATTAGTGAACTTGTATTGTTATGAAAACTCTCTTACCTCACTTGATGTAACCAATAATACGGAATTGGGTTTTATAGATTGCTGTGCCAACCAAATAGAAGGAGAGAAAATGGAGACTTTGGTGAATAGTCTTGTGGATAGAAGCGGCATACTTAAAGGTAGTTTTTATGTTCATGACCCTGATAAACCCACTAATGTCATCACCAAAGCACAGGTACTTATAGCAGAGGGGAAAAATTGGCGAGTCATGGACATTGATGGCAATGACTACGATGGCATTCAACCTCCTCCTGCAGTTTCTTCAATGACCCTCACCACCACCCAGAACGTAGGTGAGACTATTTCATTATTTATTGACGCTGCTGAGGCTGACAAAGCCGATGTTTGGATAGACCTGAATAATAATGGAACAAAGGATCCGGATGAAAGTGACATATTATTTGAAGGTAATAAGGATTACACCCTCGGTGCGCAAAATGTTACCATCTATGGTAATGTGACAGTGCTGGATTGTTCTAATAACTCACTCACCGTGCTTGATCTAAGTAAAAATACTGCATTAACGTATCTTGGTTGTTGCGGCAATTCACTCACCACGCTTGACGTCACCAAAAACATTGCATTACAGCAATTGGCTTGTTATCAAAACTCTCTCACCACGCTTGATGTCACCAAAAATATTGCATTAATAGAGCTTTTATGTTTCGAAAATTTACTCACCTCGCTTGATGTTACCAAAAACACTTTATTGTCGACGCTGAATTGTTCTTCTAATTCCCTCACTTCGCTTGACCTTTCTCAAAACACCGTGTTACAGACCCTATTTTGTTACGAAAATCAAATCAAAAAAGCGGCAATGGATTATCTGGTAAATTCCATAGTCGATCGCAGCGGGATGGCTCAGGGAATGTATGACATGGAAGGGACAAGTGGTGTAGGAAATGAATTCGATGCTTCCCACTTAAGCGCTCTTAACTTAAAGAACTGGTTTTGTTTCTAATAATCGCTTATTCCTTATGAATTTTAATTTGTATAAAAAATAGATAATCAATATGAAAAAGTTTTTTACAACAATAACAATTTTGGCGATGTTCCTGGTTGTAGGCTGCGTTGACCTTGATGAGCTTTGGAGTGAGATCGATCTTCTGAAGAAGCAAGGTGAAGAGCAAGCTGATGAACTTGCGGAAAGGAAGGCCAAAATCGCAGAGTATAAGGCTTGGCTGGAGAGCTTGAAGCAGGTGACAAGCGATGCCAACTCTGAGGTTAGCTCCATAAAGGGGTTGGTGGATGCCATGACCAAAAAGGTCTATATAGTTTCTTATACGGAATTGGCTGATAAGAGTGG
>Ga0208040_1002764_pt1 | contig 14961 bp, 8 predicted proteins | sample AD_UKC083_MetaG_FD_184431 | JGI IMG/M metagenome (GOLD analysis project Ga0208040, IMG submission 184431) | Active sludge microbial communities of municipal wastewater-treating anaerobic digesters from USA - AD_UKC083_MetaG (SPAdes) (version 2) | ecosystem: Engineered > Bioreactor > Anaerobic >...
AATGGCGTTTTGCTTTTGATCGCGATGGATGAAAGGGAATTGAGGATTGAAGTTGGGTATGGTCTCGAAGGTGCACTGACGGACTTGGAGAGTGGGCAGATTATCGAAAAGGTAATAACTCCAAAATTTCGAGATAGTGATTTCGTAGGTGGAATAACTGATGGAGTTTTTGCCTTGAAAGAAGCGGTAAAAGGTGAATACACCGCGCCTGAAGGGTATGGTGATGAAACAATTAGTGATTCTTTGGCCGAAATTATCGGAATAGCTTTTTTCATTTTTATTAATATTATTTTCAATCTAGGCAGGGTGTTTCGTGGGATCGGCGCGTCCAGAGCTATTTGGCCTGGAGCTGTTTTTGGCGGATTTTTTGCGGCACTTTTTAGTTTAATGCTTGGTGCGACTTGGATTACTTTTTTAATTTGGTTTGTGGTACTCGCTGGGCTTGGCCTTTTGATTGATTGGTTTTTATCCAGAGCTAAATGCCTGGATAACTGGAGAAAACACACCAAGGAAAAACATGATAAAGGCGGAGGATGGTGGTTTATCGGAGGCGGACGCGGTGGCAGTGGTGGTGGATTTGGTGGAGGCGGATTTGGCGGGTTTGGTGGAGGATCGAGTGGTGGAGGTGGAGCGAGTGGGAGATGGTAAAGGTTTTAATTAAATTTAAAGCCTAATTTTGGAACTTTATTTCTCGAAGATGATCGGGACGATCAACGGACGACGTTCGAGTTTTTGGTGAGCATATCGTTCAACAACTCCTTCAATGTAATGTTTAATTTCTTTGCGATCAGCATTTGGCTTTTTTTTCAAAAACTGCTTGTACGCGTCTGCTACGAGAGCACTGATTTCTTTTGTGATTTCCTCATACTCATGCATATAAATAAAACCGCGAGACATAATATTTGGTGCTTCATTTATCCTGTGTGTTTTTTTATCCACACTCAACATTACGAGCAAAATGCCGTTTTGAGACATTTTTTGGCGTTCAATCATTACTTGAGATCCGATCGTGCCTTCGCCAAGACCGTCTATAAGAATATATTTCGCTTCAACTTTTTCTTTTGAGACGTGCATAATGGCTCCCGCGTGTTGAGCTGTAGCACTTTCCATAAGTGGTATTTCCAGAATTTCACCATTCTGAATGATCACGCAATTAGCTTCAGGAATTCCACATTCGATAGCGAGTTCCTTGTGCGCCTGGCGCATGAAATATTCACCATGGACCGGCGCGAAATACTTCGGACGAACCATTTGAATCATCTGTTTCAGTTCGTCCTGATACGCGTGGCCCGATGTATGAATCTGACTGATTTGGTGATGGATAACTTTCGCTCCAAGCATGTTGAGACTGTTTATAACAGTAAAGATGGAACGTTCATTGCCGATGATCGGAGTAGAAGAGACAATCACCGTGTCGCCTTTTTTGATGCTTACTTGAGGGTGGTCGTTCATAGCGATCTTCGTGAGGGCTGAAACGGCTTCGCCCTGTGACCCGGTCGTCATTATCAAAATTTCATTATCAGGGGCTTTGCTTACATTTTTTATATCGCGAATTAAGTTCGTTTGAATTTTTAAGTATCCTAAATTTAGTGCGAGATTCACATTTTCCTTCATACTTCGTCCGGAAATATAAACCTTTCGATTTGTTTTTTGCGCGTATTCAAATATCTGCTGAATGCGCCCGATAAGTGAAGAAAAACTCGCGATAATTATGCGGCCTTTAGCATTAGTAATAAGTTTACCAAGATTTTCACCAATCGCTGCCTCAGACATAGTGTGTCCCGGTTTCAATGCGTTTGTAGAATCTGAAAGAAGAACTGTGACCGAACGGTTTCCAAGTGCTTTTATTTTTTCAATATCCGCCTTTGGCTGAATACCTGCAGGTGAGTCATCAAACTTGAAATCTCCTGTATGTACCACGCGAGTAGGCTGTGAGTTTCGTCCGTTTGGGGTGCTGATCACTATCCCGACTGAGTCTGGAATCGAGTGTGCGACGCGAAAAAACTCTAGTATGAAAGCACCAAATCGGAGTGTCTCTTTTGGGTCGATCGTGTGAAGACGTACGAATTTTGTGAGTTTAAATTCATCAATTCTGCCTTCAATAAGACCTCGTGTGAGCTTCGTCGCGTAGACCGGCGGGAAGCCAATCTTCGGCAAAATATATGGAAGTCCACCAATGTGGTCGAGATGTCCGTGAGTGATCACGACTGCCTTTATGTGTTTCTGATTTTCCTCGAGGTATGCAGGATCCGGCAAAACGTAATCAACTCCCAACATGTCTTCTTCCGGGAATTGAAGTCCTATATCAACGACTATAATTTGTTTGTCTTGTGGACGACCTGTCGCATTGTATTCGTATGCCGTCATATTCTTACCCACCTCGTTCAAGCCACCGATCGGGATTATGCGTAAGCCCTTGAATGCAGCCATTTGTTTTGATTTCGTCTTTTGTGGACGAGATTTCACAGCTACAGTTTTTGGCGCGCTGGCGACGTACTGTTTTGCTTGATTGAAAGCGTCTTTAGCTTTTTGGCGTGCTGAATTGGGGTCTGCCGGCTTGTTGCCATTGGGGATTGTTGAATGATTTTTTGAATGATTTTTTTGCTTTTGTTTAAAGCTCTTGTTTAAGTTCATATTCTCTTGTTTGTTAGTTTTATTGTTATTTTGATTTTGCGCATTGCGCTTAAAAAATTTTCCTTTTTTAGGATTTTGATGATTTACGTTTGTAGAATGGCGAGAGCCCTCGGCTTTGTGCTGAGATTCCTTTGTAGAACTGCTGTTCTGAAGATTTGGAGTTTGAAGCGGTTTATTTTCTCCTTTCTCTATAATCCTCGTTATCCACTCTGTTAATTTATCTTTTTTTCCGTTATTCATCTGTTATTACTTATCGTGTTTGTACTATTGTAGCATAAATTCTTAATTATTCCAAATAACGAATTTTTGTTTTTCAGCAAATTGGTTTAGAATTGATCCTGGATTGTCTTTGAATTGACACTAAAGTTTCTAATAATTAAACCTCTTTTATCAATGAATCAACGAAGTAAAATTGCGGTTCTTGGGTACGGTGTCGAGGGTAAATCGATGCTTAAATATTTACTGAAACATAAATACAGTAATGTAACTGTGTGTGATAAACGCGTTCACTTGGACGAAAAAATGCCTAATGGAGTTTCTGTGCGATTAGGGGAACATTATTTGGATGATCTTGGAGATTTCGATATTGTCTTTCGCAGTCCCGGCATCACTTATTTTGATCCTTCAATTGTAGCCGCTAGGCTCGCCGGAGCGGAGGTCACTTCTCCAACACAGTTTTTCTTGAACAACTGTCCTTGCACTGTCGTTGGAGTTACCGGTACAAAAGGCAAAGGGACGACTTCAACTTTGATTTATGAAATTTTGAAAGAGGCTTTTGCGAGCGGGGATTATTTAATGGCTATGAAAGGCCGAAAGCGACACGCTTATCTCGGAGGAAATATCGGAAATTCACCAATTGATTTTTTGGATAAATTAAAAGGTGATGATGTGGTCGTACTGGAAATGAGTTGTTTTCAACTTGGAGATTTGAAAAAAAGTCCGCATGTCGCGGTCTTGCTAAATACAACCAGTGACCATTTGGATTATTATCCGGATCGCGATGAATACTTGAGAGCAAAAGAGTTGATTTTGGCGCATCAGGATGAGGATGATTTGGCAATCTTGAATCAGGATTATGAATATTCTAAATATTATGAGCCTCAAGTTCGTGGAAGACTTTCGTGGATAAGCCCGAGAGGTGAGGGTCTGAAAAATGGAATGGATGGAGATGGTGCGGTTTACACAGAGGAAGGCGTGATCATGTATTCTCATAGCGGGAAATCTGTGATGGTGATGCCTGTGCGAAATGTCGCTTTGATCGGGTCTCATAATATTGAAAATGTTTGCTCTGCTATTGCCGCTGTGAAAGAATTCGGTGTTTCGGATGCGGTGATTGAGAAGGTTGTGAAAAAATTCAAAGGCTTACCTCACAGACTGGAGTTTGTGCGTACTTTGAATGGCGTGAAATATTACAATGATTCTTTTTCTACAAATCCTCAGACTTCAATGGCCGCTGTGGATTCTTTTGATGTGCCTACTATTTTGATCGCAGGAGGGTCGGACAAAGGATTGGATTATTATGAATGGGCTAGGAAAATTTTAATAAAACCTTCTTTGCAAGGAGTTGTTTTGTTTGGCGAAACTTCCGAGAAAATGTGGGATGCGATAAACACCGCCGAGAAAAAATTAAAAGAAGGTGAAGGAAGTCCGACTATGCTCGCGATGTGTAAAAATTTAAAAGAGGCTATTTCGAAGGCGAAAAAATATGCTGAAGAAATTTTAGTGAAAGGTGAGATTGTGAGTGGGGATAGAATGTGCTTCAAAACCGGCAAAACTGACATTGTGCGAAAAAAAGTGAAAAACGCTGTCGTCGTCATGTCTCCTGCGGCCGCGAGCTTCGATCAATTCAAGGACTATAAGGATCGAGGGAAGAAATTTACAGAGATGGTGGAGGAGCTATAAAGACGCAATGTCGGAATCGCTTTTCTTCAGGAGCTTCAACATTGAAGGAGTGACTGCTTTTGTGAGTATAAGGAGGCTGAAATAAAGAATGCCTGCGAGGGGGATTAGGACGAGCAAGCCGGCGTTTTGCATGTATTGAAATGAAAGTGGTTGCGCGTAGTAGACGAACAAGCCCATCACTATTGATGAAGCGATTATTTTTATTGTGGTGAATGGATTTAGTGAGAATTTGAAATGTTTGTAGGCTGTGCGAGCGGAGAGAGTCAGGATGATCGCGGCGGAGAGGACTGAGATAAATGCTGATCCGCGGAAACCGTATGTCGGGATGATTAAAATATTGCCGATAATGTTAAAAATCACCGCCGCGAGATTGATATATAAAATTTTCTTTTGTTTGTCGAGTGAGAGGAGAATGAACATAAATAATGTAGAAAGAAATTGCAGAGCCATCGCAAACATCAGGATCTTGAGCGCGATGTCGGAGCCGTAAAAGCCTTCGTCGAGCCTGCTTAAAAATGCAGGGCTGGATACTATCGCTATGAGCGGGTAGGCGAGTGCGAACGCACCGATTAGAAATGGAAATGCAAGTGCTGATAAAAAATCGAAACTGTGGCGAATGATCGTTCTGGATTTTTCAGTATTTTTTTCTGACATTGAACGTGTAAGCACTGGTAAAACTGAATTCATAAAGAAAAGTGGGATGATCGAAACTGCGTCGATGATGCGCATTGCAACTGCATAAATACCAACTTCTTGTGCGTCTTTTATGAGAGACAAAAGTATTGAATCAATGCGGAAGTAAATCGTGTTTAAAATAAGGGCGACGCCGTAGGGTAGTGATTTTTTTAAAATTTCTTTGCAAAACTCTAGGTCAAATTGAAATACCAAAGGAGTGATGCGTCGCACATTAAAATAAGTAAAAAGAAGCATCGCAAAATTACCAACTACCCCAGCAATTATCATTCCATAAAATGGTATTGAGAGGTCTCTTGGTTGCACAGGCAGTGCTTCGTTTGACAATGCTTGGATTGATCCAATTTGCATTTCACCAGGATTTTGCGGAAACAAATAATATGCGACAAAAAGCATTCCTAAAATCATAATAACTTTACCGAGAATCTGGGCCATCGAGGCAATGTGCATTTTGAGTTTCGTCTGAAGAACGGATGTGATCGTGCCGTTTGTTATTGTGAAAAAAATTGAAAGTGTCGCTATTGAAACACCGAGCGGAATTAAGCTTCCCGAATATTTCGGGATCATAAATACCGCGCCTATCGCAACAAGCATCATAAAAACGACAAAAATTGTCCTGAGCGTGAGAATGTTCCCTATTATTTTCGGGATTTTTTTCTCGTCCTTCGACATTTCAGTAATCGCAATTGTAAAAAGCCCCATGTCCGCCGCGATGCTGAAGAAAGCCAAAAATTCATATGTGACCGCATACTGTCCATAGCCTTCTATGCTCAAATAATTTGTCGCGATTTTTAGTGTGATGATCGCAAGCGCGGCCATACTGAAACGGCCGATTATCTGCCAAATTGTGTTCGAAAGAATTTTGCGAGCAACACTCATAAATACTTTAACTAAATAACAAGCGATTCAAAACTTGCTGTATTTTACCAAAAATAAGATTTTTAACCAGACGGAAATGATTCCCCCATAAGACTTTTTATACTACTGCGAGTATATGCTAATAATACTAGATGTCTTGTTGGTATATTTGGAAGATTATCTCTTATTATCATTTCTTGTAATATTCTAAACGTTCTTGTTTTTTGAATTATCTCCATTACACCACGGTAAGCATCTCTCATTCTGCTATCTTCCTCATCCATATCTGCCATTAAGGCATCAACCCTTTTGTGCCAATTTTCATCCGTCGAACAATTTTCGTCTTCCATCAACATTCTTTCCACCTGACGTTCAATCATTTCATTTATGTTTTTAGGCTGAATCACTTGTAAAACTTGCTCCGCCACCATTGTTCCTATGTTTGACACATAATCGTTTGGATCAAATGTTTCTTGACCACTCTCTAAGGCCTCCGCTATTTTCACCATAACTTTCGTAGCAATATATCTTGGGTTGCTCATCCAGCTATTTTCTTCTTCACCCTCATATCTCTTCATTCCACAATCTACTCCTATCCTACCATTTTGATTTAAGCGTAGTGCATATCCAACCTTAGATTGTATTCGTAAAAATGTTTCACCTATTGAATGTTTCCATTCTCCCGGATCGTTTAATTCCGCTATCCTCGCCCTAATAAAGTGCCCTGCCTCCTCTCTTGTAGGGAATTTTTGTTCGCAAATTTCCGTAGCGTGATCTCTAATTCTATTAATTATTTTCACCGTGACTATTAGGTTACAATAAGGGTGCAAAATATAAGATTCTCCCTTGTTTGTCAAGTATATACTGACGTAAATATTATTACCTTATTCACCTTTGAGAGGTTGTTAGTTTCTTGGATTTTTGCTAAATTGCCATGGACAAACTCTGAACTCAAAATGTTTTATGCACGAATACAAATCAAAATTAGAAGATCTTAAATCATATATCTACAAGGCTTATGAAAGCCAAAAAATCGACTCTAAAAAAGAAGAATTAAAGGGTCTGAGTGAGCAAATGGCAAACCCCGGATTTTGGGGAGTACCTGAGGAGGCTCAGAAAATCACGAAACATGCTAGTGAGCTCGAAAAAACAATTTCAAAATGGGAGCGCGTTAAAGAATATGTAGATGAACTTGTTGGCTTATTTCCAGATATAAAGCCTGAGACCGACCCTGATGGTGCGGAGGATTTTAAAAAAATGTTCGATGAACTGCAAGTGATGTGGGACAAACTAGAAATAGAAACTTTTCTTGGTGGGAAATATGATCGAATGGGTGCAATTCTTACTATTCACGCGGGGACCGGAGGAACTGATGCGCAGGATTTTGGAGAGATGCTTAAGCGTATGTACTTGCGATTTATTGAGATGTCAGACCAACACGGTGATGAAGAATGGAAGGCTACTATCATCGATGAATCCCGTGGTGAAGAGGCGGGGATCAAGAGTGTAACGATCTCGGTTGAAGGCCCTTTTGCTTATGGTTATATGAAAGGGGAGAGTGGGGTTCATAGACTTGTACGGTTGTCGCCTTTCAATGCCGGATCAACTCGTGAAACTTCTTTTGTTTTGGTTGAAATTTTGCCTGATGTTTCTGAAATGGAAGCTGAACTGGAAGAGAGGCTAAAAATTGATGAAAAAGACCTACGAATAGACACATATCGTTCGAGTGGTCCCGGTGGCCAAAACGTGAATAAAACCGACTCTGCCGTACGCATTACACATATTCCAACTGGCATAGCAGTCGCGTGTCAAAATGAAAGGAGCCAATTACAAAACAAGGAACAGGCGATGAAAATTCTTCGCGCGAAATTAATGGATTTGATGGAAAAAGAACAGGCCGAGGAGATTGGGCAATTAAGAGCAGGGAAGCAAGAAATGACTTTTGGAAGCCAAATTCGCTCGTATGTCCTCCATCCATACAAGATGGTAAAAGATCATCGCACCGATTATGAAGAAAGCAATCCCGACAAAGTTTTAAATGGTGAACTGGAGGGTTTTATTGAAGCGGAGCTGAAGAAGACAAAATAAGTGTAAACGAGTTTTAAAAAGCTCAGATTTAGTTTTGTATTTTCAGGCTTCTGTTTTGGCCTTTTTCGTGGTATAATCTTAAGATTATTAAAATAAAAATTAAACAAAAAAAATGACGCCGGAAAAAAATAATTCTTCTACAAATGAAGTTAAAGCCAGAGCTAGTCTGGAAAAACTATTAGATCCTAAATTAACAAAAGACGAATTTAAGAGACTTTCAGAGGAAATTTCTCAAAACCTAGCTGAGACATCTGAATCAAAACGCATTCTTCTTGAATTTTTTGAAAGTGGAAAACATTCGCTCGATGCTTTAAAGAAAATTTTGAAACTTGAGGATGATAGAACTTACACTCTATTAGGTGGAGTAGATCGCGCTATCCATTCAAAAAAAATGAGTAGAGAAAATGAAATTATTGAGACTGTCGGCGACAAACAAATCAATTGGTATGAAGCAAAAGCATCCGCAGCAAAAAAATTTACAGAGCTTGAGAATCACGTTGATTACTCTTCTTTTAAATTAACCACACAGGAATATCAAAGAGTAAAAAAAGTGATAGTTGCCCTACAGAGTTGTGGAAATACTGATGAAAAATTTAAAGAATTTATTAAAAAAAATAAATTTGGTGACGATGAAGTTTACGGACCAAAAGGCGCCTTGAATTTATTATTAGCATTCCAGAGAGCTACGGTCGCAATCCCTCAGTTTCTTTTATTGCCTGTTAATTTCAATGGAGAAAAGCCATTATTTAAAGGTAAAATTATATTAAAACTTGGAAAAATTTTTGGAGACAGGCCAAAAGATCGTTTTGCTATGACCTTGGAAAACACGATTAAAAGTGATGCTGAAATCCCTGCTGATAGCGGACTTCCGAAAAAGAGGCAAGACTTGGCAGAGGATTTATCTGGGCCGGCCCCAGCTCCAAAGCCCCAGCCTGTTCAACCTGCTCCTCAACCTAAACCAGCTCCGAAACCTGAACCTACTCCTGCTCCTCAGTCTGGCGATGCTTCTGGGCGCGCTAAATTGCCTCCTGTTCCGAAACCTATCCCGACCCCGAAACCGGCTCCAAAACCAATACCGACCCCTAAGCCAGCTCCGAAACCTGAACCTACTCCTGCTCCGAAGCCCGTTCAGCCAGCTCCAGCTCCTCAGCCTGTCGATGCTTCAGGGCGTGCTAAGTTGCCTCCTGTTCCGAAGCCTATCCCGACCCCGAAACCGGCTCCAAAACCAATACCGACCCCTAAGCCAGCTCCGAAACCTGAACCTACTCCTGCTCCTCAGCCAAAACCGACTCCAGCTCCAAAACCTGTCCCTCAACAACAAATAAGTCCTGACAAAAATATAAAATTCAAAAATGTTGATGGCAGGACATTATTAAATAAAAAGGATCTTGTCGTTCCTCGATTAAAAGATAACAGCAACAGGTTGTTAGTTAGCAATAATCCTGAAAACAACAATACAAGAAATTTGGATCATATTACACAGACGTTAAAGCTCGGGCATATGAGATCAAAAAATTTAAATGAAACTAAAGATAAACTTCGAAAAGGACTTTTGGTCCAACTAGACGATCAAAATATGCATTATCGTATTGATCCTCTAGATATCGCCGAAAAAGAGAGGCGATCTCTTTTGCCTCACACTGCGTCGTTGATAAAAAAATTAAGCGACAAAGTAAATGACATACTACACCAGGAGGGTCTTCCAGCAAAATACAGAGTTCGTCTGCTAGTTAGTAGCGCTTATAGAACTAATAAACGCGCGGATTCTCCAAATGCATCCAAAGACCGTAGAGGCAGTGCCCATGAATACGGAAATTCTTTCGACGTTCAATGGTATCGCGTTGATTTAATTGATACTACTACCGGAGAGTGGAGCGAAGTCAGAGGCGGGAATCTAATTCCTTCATATTCCGAAGCAATAGCGCGCGCATTAACACAAATCGATGCTGATATCCCGAAAGGTAAAAAATATCCAAGAGGTATGCTTTTGGGAATCAAGGAACGTACAGTTAGATGTTTCCATATATCCGATTACGGTGTAAATGAATCGCCTTATCAGAGTCCTATTGACTCTGCGAAACAGATCGGTCGACCTTCTGAACAGGCTCAAAAAAGCCAAAACCCGGCCCCTGCACAGAAGCCTGCATCACCTCAAGAGTCTGCGCCTGTATTAAATGAAGATGTTTCAAAGCCGATCAAGGATCGCATTTCTCTTTTCAGGGCCGACATATTTGATGTCAAAACCCGCGAATCAATTTTGCAACAAAATCATTTAAAACAAATAATATACAGAATAGACGCATACTATAAATTAATCGAAAAAAATAAAAGATTCTCTAAACAAGAGAAGCAAGCTGTTAAAAAACTATTAGATGAGACTAAAACTCTTATGGCAGCTTTAAAAGAGTTAAGTGGAAAAAATCCTCTTTATTTGGAGCGTCCATCGAAACATGTAAAAGCGCTTTTCAAAACGGATCTATGGTCGCTGGATTTAATTAAAAATTATTGGGAACGAAATAATAAACTCTGCGTCTTAAACACGACCGATAATTGGAATACAAAATTAAACATCGTAAGAGATAGTGAAAAACAGTCTGTTAGAACGACAATGTCAAATTTGAGAAGATTTGATAGGCGTAATGAGCCTAAAAATCTCAATGAAATGAAAAGCATAATCCAAGATGAATGGGCGAAGGCTTTAAAATCTACAAATCCTCCTTCTATGCTAGGAGAACTTGTTAGGCCAGATTATTTCTTGGGCACGATTTTGACTGAATTATATTCATTCTCAACCATCTACACTGATAGTGGTAGAAAATTATTTTTGGAGGCTGCTGCAAAACATCCTGAAGGAGTAATAACTTCTTCACCTGCTATAAGCGACGGCCACTCGTCATTTGGAGCGTATCAAACTTTTTTGAGTACCCATAATGAAACTGTAGGGGGAAAAATTGCCTTTGAAAATTGCTTGTCTTTTAGATGTCAAACCAACGTTATAGTTAAATTTACGACAAATAATCTTGGAAAACTTGAAGAGAGACTATTTAAAAATAAATCTCCAAAACAGAAACAGTCTTTAATTAAAAACATGTTTCGCGGTAGCGAGGCCAAGAAATTTATCTATGAATATTTGAGGCTTACTCATCATGGAGACCTTGTGTTTAGCGATAATTTAAATAATTTGTGTGCAAATCCACCTCGTGACCTAAAGAGTTTTATAAAGAAATTTTGGAAGGCTGCAAATACTGATGCTGAGCCATATATGCGTAAAGAACAAGCTCCTCAAAGAGCGAAAATCACCAAACTTTCGAGGGGGTTGAATTAGTATTGGGGTTTTGGTTAATCGCTACTTGTACATTCCAAGTCTCCTTGCATAATGATTTTAGAAGAACCATCTTCATTTGGCGGAGTTTTTTCGATGACAGCTTTGCAGGCAAAATCAATCCCGTCCATCGGCACCTTAATCTCTACCGGTACTAAATTATCTGTCTTATCAATATCCTCTAAGACAATTATTTTGGGTTTTCCACTTGCTCTACATGCCGGTGTATATCCTTTTTGTTCGCGAGATATTTCACAATATATTGTTTTAAATTGGGGTATTATTGATTCTGGTTCTGCTGTTTGCTCTGCGGTCGTGGTCAGTGTCGGCTCAAGTTCAACCATTGCCTCTGTGTTTGACTTCTTTGATCCCTGATGATAGTAAGCCGCCCCTCCTATTCCCACTGTCAAAGCCCCCGTAAACATCAACGCTAACCCAATTTTTGATCTTATAATTGAAACTCTCTTTCTTCTCCCGTCATCTTTCTCTAAATATTCAAAATATTGTTCCGTCGCGGTAATGTCTTTAAGGTTTTCAGATGCATCCTGTGAAGCTGATAAATCATCTATTTCTTCTCTTTCAAATGTAATAATTAAATCCCTAGATCCATCACTATTTTCCGCACCAATTTTGTTGTATGACACTTTAACGCCTTCTTCTGGTTCTAGATAATCAGAGATATCATCCATAAAAAGAATAATTCCACACGGATAGACATTGGATATATTGGGCAAACTTACTCTTATAGAAACACTTGTTTCTCCTTTTTCCATGGCCTCTCTTAATTCTTTTCTTACCCTGTCAATAAAACCATGTAACATTTCTTTTCCAATATTTGAGTAATCACTTCTCTCGGAATAATCCCGTCTTCTCTCCGGTAATGTTGTCCCATCGGCAAAACGACGACATCCTTGCTCGACAACACGCTCACCAGACGAATATAAATACTCGAAATACTCTTCAAGTCTTTGTAAATTTACCGAAGGTCTTTTTAAGTTTTCATCTTGCCTATCGCGGTGTTCCATAAATTCATCATTTAATGATAGACACTATTATATAACTGTTTTTGCATTTGTCAACAACATGTCTTGATGATATAATACCTTTTGCTTTAGTAATCAACCATGAAAAAATTAAAAATAGAAACAGGTAGCGATAATCAGATTCTACGAAACATGTCCAGGGATGTTTTAAGTCTTGATCTTAAGACTCCGAGGTTTGGTCTTGCATTAAGTGATTTCATTAAAGAAATGAAAAGGCAACTCGAGATTGAAAGAGGGCTTGGAATAGCGGCTCCGCAAGTTGGGGAAAATGTGCAAATTTGTCTTTGTAAAATCAACCATAAGGATTCTAACGAAATGTTGCTAGTGATGATAAATCCAAAAATCACTTGGAAATCTTGGGATGGGGACATGAAAATCTCTCCCGGAATGAACCCAGAAAAAGTACTTCTCCCCGAGGGCGCCGATGTGGATGAAGAGGGATGTTTAAGTTTGCCGGGCTATTACACTAATGTAGTTAGAGCAAATAAAATCACTGTGGACTTTTTTGATGGCAGAGGTCTTTTGAAAAAGACCATGAAAGGAAAAACTTCTACTTTAGACAGAATAACTCTAAATCTAGAAGGACTGAATGCGCGAGTAGTGCAACACGAAACTGATCACCTCAACGGTGTACTGATATGTGACAGGGTAAAGTAAAATCCTTTCTACTCTATTTCAACTGCATCTCCTGACTGGAGTGGCTCCGACTCTGCTTTTTCATCTACTTCAGCTTTGCATTCCTCCAAAAATCCATTTAGATCTTGTAATTTTTTAGTGGTAACCGATGATCTACTTCTGTCTTGCGCGTCTTTGACTGTTTTTATAACTGTCATATCCTCTGATACCAAATTAGCCTTGAGGCTTATTTCAGTATTTGGATATAGTTTTGGATCTAAAATCAATTTAAGAGTAACACCATCGTTTCCAAAAGTTACATTTTCTTTTCGTCTTGAAATCCTCACCCCTTTTACAGATACGGCATCTACTATCTGGATTATTTTTTCCGCTCTTTTTATGAGATTAATCAAAGTCTCTTTATAACCGTTTTCTTTGGTAAAATTCACCCACATACCATCCTTGTATTCAAGATACCAAGCGTCTTCATCTAGAGCTCTTTGAATATAACCCAACATTTTCCCGTCCTTATACAACTCACCTTTTGCATCCTCTGCTCCTGTAGATATATTTCTAAGTTCTAATCCTAAATCGGAATTATCGTTTATAAACTTTACTCCTTCAATCAATTCTTTTCGGCCATCCACTGATTTATCTGCGCCGACTTCAAGTGATGCAACTTTTTCTACTAATTCTCCATCCTTAACTTTGTAACCTAAGTTGTCTAAAACAACTACATCTTCTGGAGTTTTCTCATGCAATTGTATGTATCCAATTTCTACTCCATTGTTTGTAAGTTTTGATTTTATTCCAAATCCTAACTTCTCCTCTTTTGAGTCAAAAAATCTTGCATCTTTCGTAGAGTAGCTTGCTCCTAATTTATCAAGTACTACTCTCTCCGCTTCGCGTAATAAATGTTGAGTCTCCTGTGGAATTTTTACTTTATCCAAGTCTGTCTTTCTTGAATCCAAAGCGCTCTCTGATTCAAAATTTAATGAAGCAACTTGTTGTGCAAAATCTACCCCTTGTGGCCTCTTATTTTTGTTATCAAGAACCGAAACCTTATCTTTATATTCTTCATGGACAACTAATGATCCAATTTTTACTCCATTTTTGTATAAGCCCACCATCATGTAAGCACCAAAAATATCCCCAATTGTTGCATCTTTTCTAACCACCGGGGTCAAACCAATTGCATACTCACTTCCTAATTCTTTAACCTTATTTTCCAAGATTTCATAAAGTTCCTTTCTCTTGGCTTCATCCATTTCCAGTTTATTATTTTCCACTTCCGTATTAACCATATTTTCCACAATGCTATCTTCCAAACTCTTAAGTCTTTCGTTCAGAGTTGCTATTACTCCTTCTTTTGGTGTTGCTTGAACCACATCTCCATTATTATCTATAATACTAATTTGTGGAATTTTCCTACTGTCGGGATCTACGTATCCTCCTTGTCCCAAGTTCTCTTCAAAGAGAAAAATTCTACCAATCACCGATCCGTTTTTAACCAGTTGTACTTGTGTATTAAAGCCCAGTCCCGGAAATTTTGGATTATCAAGCTTTGAAAATATTTTTTCCCCGGCTGAATATTGACCTCCCAGTTTTGCAATTATATCGTCCGCTGCCATGTTTAATTTGTCTTTAATCTCTTCAGGCACTTCAATCCGCCTGGTTTTTGCTGGACTTTTTTCCCTGCGAACCGATGTTGCCTCGCTTAACTCCAAATAACTCTTCAAGGCATTAAGAGTGTTAATTCCGGCGCGTCCGTCGGCACCATCTTTTCCTACGTCATGACCTGCGTCT
>Ga0208040_1002765_pt1 | contig 14958 bp, 11 predicted proteins | sample AD_UKC083_MetaG_FD_184431 | JGI IMG/M metagenome (GOLD analysis project Ga0208040, IMG submission 184431) | Active sludge microbial communities of municipal wastewater-treating anaerobic digesters from USA - AD_UKC083_MetaG (SPAdes) (version 2) | ecosystem: Engineered > Bioreactor > Anaerobic >...
CAGCCTGATTTTATAAGTGTGACATATGGTGCAGGCGGAGGGAAAAATGGCTGCAAGACCATACAGATTGCCTCTGATATACAGAACAGGTACGGAGTGGAAAGTGTTGCACATCTTCCGTGCATCGGTCTTACAAAGTCTCAGGCAAAAGAGATACTTGACAGTATGGAGGAAAACGGCATCGAAAATGTCCTTGCCCTTCGCGGTGACAGGACAGATGGTACTGAGCTTTGCGGTGATTTCCAGCACGCAAGTGATCTCATTGCCTTCATCAGGGATAACTACGATCTCAATATCCTTGCTGCCTGTTATCCTGAGATACATCCCGAGAGCGGTGGGGCTGTTGATGATCTGAAATGGCTGAAATATAAAGTTGAGTGCGGTGCAGATCATCTTATAACACAGCTCTTTCTGGATAACGGCTATTTCTATGATTTCTATGAAAAGACACAGATCGCAGGTGTGGATGTGCCCATTGAAGCAGGTATCATGCCCGTGACAAATAAGAGGCAGATCGAACGCATGGTAAAAATGTGCAGAGTTGAGCTGCCGAAGAAATTTGTTCGTGTGCTTGAAAAATATGAGCATAACGAAACGGCTCTCCGTGATGCAGGTATCGCCTATGCCATTGATCAGATCACAGATCTTATCGCAGAGGGCGTTGACGGGATACACCTGTATACCATGAATAACAGCTTCATAGCACACAGGATATATGATGCTGTGCAGAATCTTATCTCAGTCAGCACAAAGGTATAAAGATTGAAGCGAAGCACCCTTACAGTTCAGCTGTGAGGGCTTTGCTGTTTCTATTATCAGACCATTCACTGTAGGGTGGAGCTCGGATACACAATGGATCGTAATAAACACACTATCAAATAAACAGCATCATTTATCCAAACTGTCACACAAAGCAAAGGGCAAAAGCTCCGTGAAGAGCAGGCACGCTGAGCGGTAAATACAGCTTGCAGGAAAGAAATAAAAAAGTCCCATACAGACTTCGTAAAGAAAGCCTATATGGGACTTAATGATCCCGGACTCGATCCTGCCGTACAGAAAGCATATATATATGCTTATTTTGCAGGTCTCAGATCTGCCTTTTAGTTGTACATTGATCCACTTTATACAGCAACGGGAGTATGATGCTTTTCTTCATCATACTCCCGTTTTTTATGTTATTTGCTTAGCTTAATGACATTGTTCTCCGGATGCGGGCTTGTTACTGCTGACCTGTTTTAATACGGTTCTATCTTTTTATTGGTTATACAAGTGCCACAAAGTCGGCATCGTCTTCAACAAGGCAGATCCACTTTGTTCCTTCGCTGTTTATAGAGCCCCATACACGGCTGTCCAGTCCATATCTGACTTTATAGATCTTGACCCTGTTGCCTTTCTTTAAAGTCGAGAGCTTCTCGCCGTAATATGTACTCGGCTTATACCTTACATTAAGAACATTCACACATACTTCTACAGTTCTGCCATTAGGGAAGCTATGTCTTCTGTCATACTGATCCAGAAGCTTTTTATAAGTCGTATAATTAACAGATTCAACGTAAGAGAGCGATACCCATTCACCGCCGTTGGAGCTTGATATCTTGCCCCAGCCGTTCTTTGTCTGATAAACGTAAACGGGTGTATCAAAGTCCAGCTGTCTTAAAGATTTGTAACCTGTTCCGGGGCCTTTTCTGACATTAAGATCGTTTGCAATTACTCTGCCATAAGTAATAGATGATGCGGCGTCAGCTTCCAGTGAATTAAAAATAGAAAACTTTGAATTAGATGAATTGAATGATGTCGGGATCGCTACACAAGCCAGAAGCATGAAAGCGGAAAGCAGTGTGCCGATAATTCTTCTGAGATGTTTTTTCATTGTTTTTTACTTCCTTTTCTTAATATTTCAAGACACTGCGGTCTTGTTGATGTGATTGAAGATAGTTTGATGTGTGATCGCGTGAAGTTGATATTTTAAGCTGAAATGTTTTGCTCAGAAAAGATATGCCGTATTACTGTATCGCGGTAAGCCCCCTGCCTGAAAGCTGCCGATGCGGCAATGAGTACATGGAAATGCTTTTGCATCAGAGTGCTGCCTGTCCGGGACTTACTGCCTTTTGCAAAGAACGAGTCCATGTGGAGAGATGTGAATGTCATTAATGCTGTATCTGATGGATATACATAGCGTTTACATATTCAGTTTTCAAGCTGCTCTGCCTTATAGAATGTATCATATATCATTTTTGATTATTTGTCAATATATCTATGCAGATCAAATAATAGAAATCCTCGCTTTCCGGGGAAGAGCTGCCAATTGTAAACTTTATATGAAGCCTGTATGAACTCTGTATGCTTTTGCATAATTGCCGTTTCCCCGTAATGAAACGGAGATGGCAGAAGTATTGTAACTGCATCAGGAGAAGCTGTCCAAAAAGTGCAATTATTCAGAGTCCGGAAGACTTCTTTTGAAGCTTTCGTTGATGATCTTTCTGTAATTATCACTGAAATCGGCAAGGGATGAGTAGGTATTCTTTTCGTCATCACTGATATTGTTATCGAGCAATGTACTTTTATCAGGTGCGGTAGCCTGAAGATAATAGCCTATGACCTGTGTTGTATCAAATTTCAGTGTGATAGCCTGATCAGAGAAATATGTGTGGACACCTGCCATATCAGAATTGCCGCTTTCATCCCTGCCTCTGAAAAAGAGAAATCCGCCGTTTGAATCAGCGTGTTTTTCAAAAGCTTTTCTGGTTTTTTCTGTTATCAGACCTTCATATTTGAATTTTATCTGAATATTGTTTGCGAGCACCATAGAAACGGGATAACACGGGAAAATAGTATCCTGCATTTCTTTTAGCCTTTCCTCAGTGATGCCGTTGGAGCTCCTGCTTTCCGACGGAGAAATAAGCGACTTGCTCAGTCGGAACATATCACCTGTAAGTGAGAAAACTCCGGGGTTGAACCACTCACGGACTATGCCTATCTTCGCTATATTCATGCTTACCTGGACGGTAAATTTTTCGGTGCTTCCGAATACGTCTTCAAGTCTTTCCTTTTCGCTTATCCTGCTGCTCCTGTGTCCGTTGAAAAGGAAGCTTTTTCCTGATGAAACGGCAGAGGAAGAAGTGTAATAAGATGTCTTTATATCCAGCGCCTCAGCATCGGTTTCAAATTCTATCTTGGTAAATCCCTTAGGAGTAGTCGGAGAAACTATATCCTCCTGCAATGTATCATCTGAGATGTTCTCGTGGATAGCCGAGGATATGCTGAGCTGCTGATAAAGCATTTCTATTTCGCGGCCAATTTCATCGAGTTCTTTTTTTATTGGTCTGATAAGCTCTGCATATGTAGTTTTGTTCTTGGCTTCAACAGTTTTTAACAGAGTATCTGTAAGCTCGGCAGCTTGTTCAAGATAATGGTCGTGAGCGTCAAGATCATTTCTTGCCAGTTTGTTTATCGAAGCCAGGAGCTCCTTATTGGTGATCCGGGAATTATCGATGGGGAAAGAATTACTTATGAGTTTTTCAAGGACTCTTTCATTGAGATCGATCTTGGACCTTGATCTTATTTCCATTGCGGGAATGATGACTTTAAGGAATTTGGCTGTACTGAATTTTGCTGCGGTCATTTTTTCTGTGTCAGATTTGTATTTACGCACACTTTCCATTGAGCCTTTAAGTTCCTTTGAGCCGAGATCATTGACCACGAGCCTGCATATATCGCTTACGCCGGAGATCAGAAATTCTCTTCTGAGTGACAGACGCTGTATTTTTTCGACCAGCTTTTCGGGACTGTCGATAAGCTCAGCAGAAGTGAATGAATTTCCGATCATTTCAAACCAGTTCTTAGGCTCGAATTCCACCGGATAGGTATATCCGCCGTTTGGAGTTATCTTACGGTAATTATAGATATTCTGCCTTGCTTCCTGAAGCTCTGCGCCTGAGCCGCTGTCAAGTATTCCCTCAAGGACCTTCATATCATTCGGTGAGAATACAGATAGCACCTTTGCTTTCTTTTCGTTGATCCTGTCAAGATGATCCTCGGCATTATCCTCATACCATTCAAGGTATTCCCGTTCATAATCGTCCTTTATAGGATACTGTTCCTTAAGCTCTTCCTTTCTGGCTGAGATGATCTTCTTCCAGTCATATATTTCCTGCACATATTCGTCATACAGCCTGAAATAAACTTCCTGAAGAGTATATTCTTTCTCTGCACCATCGCCGAAATCATAAGAATAGGGAGAGATAAGAAGCTTTCTCAGCCTGTTCTTATGAAGCGCAAGCCTCTTGTTTATCTTGGGGGTCAGTACATCAAGAGCCATTTTGTACTGATAGGCAAGATTGCGGCCGTTGTCCGAATTTGCCATAAAACAGGGATCAAACATTTTGTTTGCAAGCTTTGCCTCATTAGCCTCGATCAGCGGCCCCTTGATGTCGCTTTTCAGATCGTATTTGTAATCGTCCTGATAAAGAATGATACCCGGCAGGAGCAGGCAAAGAAACTGGTTGTAATCATTTCCTCCGATTTTTGCATCGATCTCATCATAGACCTGTGTGGCAAAGGCCTTTTTTGATCTTGTATCTGTTGATTTTTCGTTTATATCCGCGGCCGTTGGTTTTACAGGCTCTGATTTTTCTTTCATGTCCCTGACCTTTCCTATTAAGCAGGCAAGCTTTTGAAGATTGTCCCTGGTCGATCTGCTGTTTCTTGTGGCGTCAACAGTGAGTTTTGACAAAATGAGCGATGGATCAGAAGGAGTACGTGAAAATGCGGGATCTGAAAATTTCCCCTTAGAAAGACTGCCTTCTGATCTTAGTTCTTTTGATAGTTTATCTTTATCATCAGCCATTGTAGCAACTCCTTCTATGATGAAAGTAAGTTTATTCCATATCGTTGATCACAGCCGCAGGGAAGATACAGCTGTATCTCCCCTGGCTGTAAGATGTCATATTACTTCTTGTTGAGCAGCTCGTTATTTGCGTCGATGATCTCCTTATAGCTCTTGACGAAATCAGTAATTGTATTGATGATCTTTGTGTTTGCAGAATTCTCCGGATACTTATCGCTGTTGTCAGCGGGGACGTTTTCAAGATAATAGCCTATTATCTGAGGAGTTGGTATCCTGATAACAACAGAATATACATCTTCATTTTTCTCGTTCTTTGTGTGAGTCGTAGTTGTTTTGCTTCCGCTTCCCTTATTGAAGAACAGAAGTCTCTTTGATTTTGAAGCCTGTGATTCCATCTTCTGTATCGATGAATAGAAAGATGAGTTGTTCGTTGTATACTTGATAGTAATATCTCGTCCCAGGAGCATAGCAACAGGATAGCACGGGAAGATATAGTTATTTGGATTGTAGTTTTTAGCATCAAAGCTTTCGGAAACTGTTTTATCAGTCAGATGATACATATCATCTGAAAGAACGAATACGCCGGGGTTGAACCATTCTCTTTCAATGCCGACCTTTGCAATATTCATTCCTATTTCGATATTTGTGCCTGCGGAAGCACACATTTTTTCAAATTCCGTTTCTGTATTTGTTGTCTGTTTCTTTGTTTTGAATACCCAGAAGCCCGAGCTTTTGACTTTTGTTGATACTGTAACAGTTTCATCGGTCTCTTCTTTTTCCTGTGTGACCGTATGGGAAATATAGAATGAAGAATATCCGGGAGGAACAGTATTCGGAGCAACAGCTTCTTCTGAACTGCCGTAAGTAGTTGCTGCCATCTTGATCTTTATCCCGAGATCAGATATTTCTTTATTGATATGGTCAAGCTGTGTTTTCAGCATATCGGCGGCGTTCTTCAATTCAGCCCTGCCCTCTAAAGCAGATACATATCAGTATTTACTCATCAGGCGGATGAAGCTTTCTTCTTCCTGCCTTTCCCATAACATCTCCTTTGAAGCCATAAACGGCAGCGAATACTACAAGTGGTTCGAGAGCCCCTCCCTTGCAAACCGCGTATCCTATACCTTTACAAGATGCGTGGCAGGCTCAGCGGACTTCACTCCCACGGGCATACCGATATACGGAATAAAGGCAACGGCAGGCTTTGCTCTTGCGGACGTTGTCACCATAGAATCGGGCATACAGCATTTCGCCCAGTCGGTCTACACCTATGAGGGCTCATCGGCACTGCCCCTGCTAAATGACGTTCCCGTAGTATGGGACGATATGAAGGTACTGGACGGCTATCCCATGCAGTTCAATGTCACCGCAAGACGCAACGGCAGCGACTGGTACATAGGCGCCTCCACACTGGCAGCAAGGAAGGTGGATATACACCTTTCCGACCTGATAGACAGCGGAACCTACAACGCATATATCTTCGCGGACAACGCCGACGGCAGCGACCTTGAGGTCATTGTACTGAATGACTTAACAGCGGAGGACACTATCTCGCGGAGCCTTCTTGAAAACGGCGGCTTCGTCATAAAGCTGACAAAGGGCGCTATGAAGCTGACCACTCCCTACTCCAACTACAGGAGCTATGAGGCGGAGAACGCAGTGCTCTCGGGCAAGGCTTCCATTACCGCAGGCAAGCAGGGCAAATACTGCTCCAACGATGCCTATGTGGGCTATGTAGGCGGCGACGGTCAGAGCGCTGTTACCTTCAATGACGTGACTGTAGACAAGGCAGGTAAGTACACTGTCAGGATATACTATGTCTCGGGCGAGCCTCGCAGCCTTAAAGTAGATATAAACGGCAGCTACGTCACCACTCTTGACCAGCTCTACGCCAACAAAAATGACTGGTCGGGAATAAGAGCTGTGAACCTTGAGGCGGAGCTGAAGGAGGGAAAGAACACCATCAGACTCTACAATGACAGGGGATACGGTCCATCAATTGACCGTATTGCAGTCGCCATACCCGAAAGCAGGGTCATAGGCGATGTGGACTTCAACGGCAGGCTCAATGTGGCGGACCTTGTCCTCACCACGAGGTACATACAGGGCAGCATCACCTTCTCCACGGAGCAGCACAGAGTTGCCGACGTGAACGAGGACGGCACTGCCGATGTATTCGACCTTATCAGATACCGAAAGCTTCTGACTTCTTAATATCCTTATATAAGCACCCGCCCCGTTTACTGTATCATCAGCGAACGGGGCGGGCGCTTAGATAAATCATAATTTTGCGGAGCAAAATTATGATTTGAGCCCTTAGCCCTTAGCCGTCCCCTACAAATGTAAATTTTGATTTGAGTTTAGAGTTGAGAGTTTAAAGTTGAAAGTTGTGGAGTCGCCTGCGGCGACAATATTTAAATATTGTGAGCGAAGCGAACACATTAACTCTCAACTCTCAACTTTCAACTATCAACTTAGCGCATACGCGCTGAATCTTGATTTATGTCAGTAAAAAATACAGCCGAGAGCTTCCGTGAACTCCCTGTACATATACAGCGAACCCAGGGCTATGAGGGGGATATTATTCTCCGCAGCATAGCTGTAAGCCGCAGCTGCTCCCTCGGTGAGGTCTGCAAAGGCTGTAGTGGGAAGTCCGCGTCCTGTCAGTGTTTCTGCCAGTTTTTCGCTGTCAAGGGAACGTGGATTATCGGGCTTTACTGCAAAGGCCTGCACCGCCAGCTCTCCCAGCATATCCGCATAGAGGCTGTACTCCTTGTCCGCCATTACGCCAATGAGGAGCGCTACCTTTTTATCCCCGAAATACAGGCGGATACTGTCCGCCGCACAGCGTATTCCGTCGGGATTGTGGGCGCCGTCATATATGATGAGGGGCTCCCTGCACAGCACCTCGAAGCGTCCGTGCCACTTAACTGACGCAAGACCGCTTTTCACTGCCTCAAAGGGAATATCAAGCCCCTCACTCCTGAGTATCTCCACACAGCTCAGCACGTTCAACGCATTGGTGAACTGATATGTGCCCAGGAGCGTTATGTGGAGCTTCTCGCCCTCCCAGGTGATGTCCGCACCGTTGGTGGTGCAGCAGTTCTCGTCCCATGAGAACCGCGAATAATCGGGAAGGAACAGCTCCGCATCCATAGCTTTTGCCCTGTTGGCGATGATCTCATAGGCTTCTTCGCTGTCGCCGCCGAAGTAAACAGGTCTGCCCTGCTTTATGATGCCTGCCTTGTGGGAGGCTATCTCCCCGACGGTATCGCCGAGAAAGGCGCTGTGATCCTTCTGGACGTTGGTGATCACCGAGAGCACAGGAGCCTTTATAACGTTGGTGGAGTCAAGGTCGCCGCCCATGCCGCATTCAACTACGGCTATATCGCAGCCCCGGCGCACGAACAGCTCAAAGGCTGCCGCCGTCAGCACCTCGAACTCCGTGGGCTTTTCATTCATGCTCTCGCAAATAGGAGCTATATCGCCGATAAGGTCGGCAAATTCCTGCTGTGAGATCTCCTCACCGCCTATACGGAAGCTATCTGTGACAGATGTGATGGCAGGTGAAGAAAATCCCCCCACCCTATAGCCTGCGCTTTTCAGCACAGCCGTCAGCATAGCCCCGAAGGAGCCCTTTCCGTTGGTGCCCGAGATATGGACAGTCCTTACCCTGTCCTGTGGGTCTCCCATGATGTGAAGAAGCTCGGTAACACGGGAAAGTCCCAGAACGCTGCCTCTTTCGGCAGCCTTTTTCATGTACTCAAGTGCTTCTGTGTAGTTCATTTCTTCCTGATCTTTTCAAGCTGAGCCGTGAACGCCTTGTTGCTCATGAGCATATAGATTATGCTGATCTCGATGACAGCCATTACCAGGCTTGTCACAGGTCTCCAGATGAGTTGGGGACGCATTGCGGGGAAGAGAAAATACAGACTTGTTGTGGTGATGAGCACAGAGCCCACAAGTCTTGCGATGATGACAGACAGTGCTATTCTGGGGAGAGCCTTGGTCTTGAATACATTATTATATACAAGTCCTGCCATAAAGCCTGTTGCCGCTGCGCCTAATGTTATCATGGGCGCGGGTGTCATGCCTGTTACCAGGCAGCCGATAAGGTCTGCGCCTGCACCTACTGCGGCGCCGATAAAGGGTCCGAAGAAGATGCCTGCCATAAGTATGGGCAGTGTCTCGGCGCTAATGCGGATAACGCTGAAGATGTCAACTCTCAGTGATTTTCCCACAACGCTGATAGCGATGAGCAGCGCTGCCAGTACCAGTACCTTTGTGCTTCCGAAAAGTCTGATATCAGACTTTACTGCTGTTCCTCTGTTGTTTGCAGCCATAAAAATAACCTCCTTTTCCTCACTCATACGACAAGAAAAGAAGGTTCTGTTTCTTTTTTAGTTGTCCTATGAAGCGGGATGCAAAATGTGAACCGTAAGCCTGAGCTTTTCGTTTGACCGACAACTCCCCGTTCGGTCAACACTGGAATACCTTGTGGTATAACGAACACATTTTTACTCTTCAAATGATTTTTTGCAGTGCCTTACTGCACTATTATTATACGATGAAAAAACGCCTTTGTCAATAGTCTGAAGCACGAAAACACGGCTTGTTCCGCTATTTGTCAAAATGCTCTAAATGATAGTCCGCCCATGGTTAATTTAGGTAAAAAAGCCGAAAATGAATAAAACCCTTGACAAAACCTCACAATAGTGATAAATTATAGTTAGCACTCAGAGAGTTAGAGTGCTAACGAGGTCAGTAGACAGATCGATAAAGGGAGGGAGTATCGTGGACGAAAGAAAACTGAAGATACTCGCTGCCGTGGTTGACGAATATGTCAGGACGGGTGAACCCGTCGGCTCGAAATCGATCTCGAAGCTGGAAAATATCAATGTTTCCTCCGCTACTATCCGAAACGATATGGCGGCTCTCGAACAGCTGGGCTACCTTGAACAGCCCCATACCTCGGCAGGACGAGTTCCTACCTTCAAGGGCTATCGCCTCTACATCGACGAGCTCATGACTCCTCACGATATCCCCGAGGAGGAAAAAAAGCTTATAGACGAGATGCTTGGTGATAAGGATACCCCCGAGGAGCTCCTTGTGCAGAACGCCGCTACGGCTCTCACGGAGATCACCCACTGCGCCGCAGTTGTAACAAACGCTGTTCCGAGATTTTCGGTCATATCAAAGGTGGAAGTTATACCCACAGGAAAGCGCCTCTACGTTATCCTGCTCATAACCTCCAGCGGAAACATCAAGAACAAGGCTTGCAGACTCGAATTCGACCTCAGCCATGAACAGCTCGATTTCTTTACACATTATATAGAGGAAAATCTCAGCGGAGTCTCCGTAGATGAGCTCTCCGAGGAGATGATGGACAATATGGTTGCCGCAGTAAGCGCCTACATGGTATCGCTTTCACCACTTGTAAAGGGCATATGCGAGCTCTCCGAGGACCTTCGTCAGCAGGAGCTGACAGTCAGCGGAAGCGAAAAGCTCCTGTCCTGCGACGAGCTGGACAAAATGGAGGTCGTCAAGTTCATAGAATACAAGGACGGTCTCTCAGAGCTCCTTGAAAACGCATTCAGCGGCGTACAGGTCAAGTTCGGTGCGGAGAACGACAGCTTCGCTATCGGAAATTCAAGCCTTATCGCCTCCAAGTACCGCAAGGACGGCAAGGAGGCAGGCTCTCTGGGAGTCATAGGTCCCATGAGAGTGGATTACAAAAAGATCATTCCATACGTCGAATACCTGACGCAGAGGATATCCTCGCTGATGGACAGCGGCGATGATGACATCATAAACGCTCCCGACAATTTGCAGGAGCCGTAGAAAGGAGCAATGACCGATGGAAAAAAATGAGAATATCTCAGAGGAGCTGGAAGAGCAGGAAGAGCTCGGCGGCGATACCGCAGAGGCTCCCGAAGAGGAAAATACAGATGAGCTTGAAGAAGCCGACGCGGTCAGCGAGTACAATGATACCGCAACTCAGTTCTCAGACCTTGAGGACGCACTGGCAGAGGCTAACGACAAGTACCTGAAGCTCTTTGCTGAGTATGACAACTACCGCAAGAGGACTGCCAAGGAAAAGACAGAGACCTATCAGAACGCTTCCGTAAAATGCGTGGAGAAGCTCCTCCCCGTACTGGACAGCTTCGAGAGATCTCTTGAGGCAGAGTGTTCCGATGAGAACTTCAAGAACGGCATGAGCATGATATACAACCAGCTCACAGCCTTCCTGACACAGATGAATGTGACAGAGATAGAGGCTCTCGGCGCGGAATTCGATCCTAACGTACACAACGCTATCCAGCAGCAGGACGGCACCGACTATGCAAGCAACCACGTCTGTGCAGTCTTCCAGAAGGGCTATATGCTCGGCGACAAGCTGGTCCGCCCCGCAATGGTGGCAGTGGCAGTTTAGCACGGAGCACTAAACAATTCATAATTATTTGAATTTATGCATTATGCATTGCAGCCAATTGAATTCCGGCTGCAAGTAAAAAATACTTTTTATAAGCGATAAAAATAAGCCGATCACACCCATAATTCAATTATGCATTATGCATTATGAATTATGCATTATAAATTAGGAGGAATTTATTATGGGAAAAATCATTGGTATCGATCTTGGTACAACTAACTCTTGCGTAGCAGTTATGGAGGGCGGTAACGCTGTAGTTATCCCCAACAATGAAGGCGCAAGAACAACTCCTTCCGTTGTTGCTTTCACAAACAACGGCGAGCGTCTCGTAGGTCAGGTGGCTAAGAGACAGGCTATCACAAACCACGACAGAACAGTTTCTTCTATCAAGAGACACATGGGTTCTGATTATAAAGTAAGCATCGACGGCAAGAACTACACTCCTCAGGAGATCTCCGCTATGATCCTTCAGAAGCTGAAGGCTGACGCAGAGGCTTATCTGGGCGAGCCCGTAACAGAGGCTGTTATCACAGTTCCTGCTTACTTCACAGACTCACAGAGACAGGCTACAAAGGACGCAGGTCAGATCGCAGGTCTTACCGTTAAGCGTATCATCAACGAGCCTACAGCCGCAGCTCTCTCCTACGGTATCGACAAGGAAGAGGAGCAGACCGTTATGGTTTACGACCTGGGCGGCGGTACATTCGATGTTTCTATCATCGAAATGGGCGAGGACGTTCAGCAGGTACTTGCTACAGCAGGTAACAACCGTCTCGGCGGTGACGACTTCGACCAGCGTATAATCAACTGGATCGTTGAGGAATTCAAGAAGACTGAGGGCATCGACCTTTCACAGGACAAGATGGCTGCACAGAGACTCAAGGACGCAGCTGAGAAGTCCAAGATTGAGCTTTCTTCCACAACAACTTCAAACATCAACATCCCCTTCATCACTGTTGACGCTACAGGCACTCCCAAGCACCTTGACCTTACTCTTACACAGGCTAAGTTCAACGAGCTCACAGCTGACCTGGTAGAGGCTGCTATGGGACCTGTAAGACAGGCTCTCAGCGACAGCGGTCTCAACATCTCAGAGATCAACAAGGTCCTCATGGTCGGCGGTTCTTCAAGAATCCCCGCTGTTCAGGAAGCTGTAAAGAAGCTTATCGGCAAGGAACCCTTCAAGGGCATCAACCCTGATGAGTGCGTAGCTCTCGGTGCTGCATACCAGGGCGGCGTTCTCGGCGGCGACGTCAAGAACGGACTCCTCCTCCTCGATGTAACTCCCCTTTCACTGGGTATCGAGACAGCAGGCGGCGTATGCACAAGAATGATCGAGAGAAATACAACTATCCCTACAAAGAAGTCACAGGTATTCTCAACCTACGCAGACAATCAGCCTGCTGTTGATATCAATGTACTTCAGGGTGAGCGTGAGTTCGCACGCGACAACAAGCAGCTGGGTACATTCCGTCTCGACGGTATCGCTCCCGCTCCCAGAGGAATCCCCCAGATCGAGGTAACATTCGATATCGACCAGAACGGTATCGTTCACGTATCTGCTAAGGACCTGGGCACAGGCAAGGAGCAGAACATCTCAATCACAGCTTCCACAAATATGTCCAAGGAAGACATCGACAAGGCTGTAAAGGAAGCCGAGCAGTACGCTGCTGAGGATAAGAAGCGCCGTGAGGCAGTTGACAACAAGAACGAGGCTGAGAACCTGGTATTCCAGTGTGAGAAGGCTCTCACAGACTTCGGCAACAAGGTATCTGCTGACGAGAAGTCAAACATCGAGGCTAAGTGCACAGCTCTCAAGTCTGCTATCGCTGCCGACAACGCTGACGAGATCAAGAACCTGAAGGAAAACCTCCAGAAGGCATTCTATGACCTCTCGGCAAAGATCTACCAGCAGGCAGCTCCCAACGGCGGCGCTCAGGGCATCGATCCTTCACAGTTCGCAAACATGGGCGGTGCTGCTGACGCAGGCGCTCAGGGCGGCAACGATGACGGAGTAGTTGACGCAGACTTCACTGAAGTTTGATAATGGAACACAATAAATGGCTGAAAAAGCTCGTTATAATAATCATTCTGTGTGCCATAGCCTTTATAGGTCTGAAGCTGTTCGATGAATTTGCCAAAGATGACCTGGGCGATTATGACGGCGGCAGAGGAGAGTATGTAGACGAGATAGAAAACGGCTGATTTTTAGGGCGGAATTCCTTCCGCCCTAAAGGTGTATTTACAGGCGCGGCAAAATATTACCGTTATGATAGTATTATGACGCGAAAAAGGGAGCGGAGGCTCTCCGCCCGCCCTAAAGGTGTATTTACAGGCACGGCAAATTAGTAAGTAGAAAGTAGTAAGTAGAAAGTAGTTTTTGCTTCTTCATGCTACTCTCTACTCTCTACTCACTGCTCACTAATAAGGAGAATAGATATGGCAGAAAAAAGAGATTATTACGAGATCCTCGGTCTCCAGAAGGGGGCTTCCGAGGACGAGATAAAAAAAGCCTTCCGTAAAAAGGCAAGAGAGAACCACCCCGACCTCCACCCCGACGATCCCTCTTATGTTGAGAAGTTCCAGGAGATAAACGAGGCTCATGAGGTGCTTTCAGACCCCGAAAAGCGTGCAAGATATGACCAGTTCGGCCACGCAGGCGTTGACCCCAGCTACGGCGGCGGCGCTGACGGCATGGGCGGCTTCGGCGGCTTTGCCGATATGGACGATATCCTCGGCAGCATCTTCGGCGGCTTCGGCTTCGGCGGCGGCTCAAAGCGCTCAAACGCAAACGCTCCCAGAAGAGGCTCGGATATTCAGGAGACCGTTACCATCAACTTCATGGACGCCTGCACAGGCAAGAAGTACGACCTGAGAGTCAATCGTATGTGTGTCTGCGACTCCTGTAAGGGATCGGGCGCAGAGGCAGGCTCAACACCCGATATCTGTCCGGACTGTCAGGGCAGAGGCTCGGTAAAGACCACACAGCGCACTCCCTTCGGCGCCATCTCATCATCAAAGCCATGTCCTCACTGCGGAGGCAAGGGTAAGATAATCAAGAACCCCTGCTCAAAGTGCCGCGGCGTCGGCAGAGTCAGAGTGCAGAAGACCGTTTCAATCGACATCCCCGCAGGTATTGACGACGGACAGACACTGCGTATCGGCGGTCAGGGCGACTGCGGTATCAACGGCGGTCCCAACGGCGACCTCCTCGTAGGTATCAACGTAAAGTCCCACCCCATTTTCAAGCGCGAGGGCTATGACATACACTGTGATATACCTGTTACTTATATGGAAGCCGTTCTCGGTGCGGAGATAACCGTCCCCACCATTGACGGCGATGTGAAGTATACCATAGGCGAAGGCACACAGACAGGCACTATCTTCCGCCTCAAGGGCAAGGGTGTACAGAGACTCCACCGCACAGACCGTGGAAACCAGTATGTAAAGATATACGTTGAGGTGCCCAAGAACCTTTCCAAGAAGCAGAAGGACCTGCTGAAGCAGTTTGAGGCTTCACTCACAGAAAAAAACTACGCAAAGCGCCAGAGCTTCTTCGAGAAGCTCCGCTCAAAGCTGGATCTTTGATAAATAACGCAGACCTGCTGCATATAGTTGCAGGTCTGTTTTTATACCAAAAGGAGGCAGGACTATGTATGAACAGGATTATATAATGCGC
>Ga0208040_1002782_pt1 | contig 14871 bp, 19 predicted proteins | sample AD_UKC083_MetaG_FD_184431 | JGI IMG/M metagenome (GOLD analysis project Ga0208040, IMG submission 184431) | Active sludge microbial communities of municipal wastewater-treating anaerobic digesters from USA - AD_UKC083_MetaG (SPAdes) (version 2) | ecosystem: Engineered > Bioreactor > Anaerobic >...
TGACCTTTTTTGAAATCCTGATAGTCTCGGTAACTTTTCATCTCTTCGATCTGCTTCTTCACGTTTACCGCTTCCGTTTCAATCGTCTCGCCGACAATTGATCCTGCTGCCGCTCCGAAAAGCCCGTATGCGAGTTTCATGAAAAGTGTCGTCGGCTCGAAAGCCATGGCGACCAATACGGCTCCTGCGATTGCTGTGATACCTTTGGTTCCCATTGTGTAAGTCCTCCTTTGGTTTGATTTGTATTTTAATAATTTCTATATGTTATTCTTGATTATCAGATTTTCTGATGCGGCAAGAGAAGATAAATGATATGAGTTTCAGAAATATTACCCAGCTCGCGCCGGTAACAAACAACCAGAAGGAATTATTCTAATGTCTGATGCGAATAAACAGTTTCCCTATATTGACAGTACAGGAAATATCGTCATACCGTTTAACACCGATCCCAAATATCACTCCTGGAACGGTGGACAGCCATTGACGGTCACTTTAAAAGAGCTCAATGTGCCGAAAGATATTTGGCATCAATATTCCGAAAAACCTTATCCCGAAAATGCAGTTTAATCCGGAGAAATACTATCCAATGACTATCGACGGAAAATATGAAATTACAGAAATGGAACTTTGGGAAAAGAAAGACATCGATTTAACCGAAACCGGTTATTTCAACATTTCTGGTTCAGATGGAAATTTTCACTTCATTTGTGTTGACGGCCAGATGGATATTAAAAAGCAGAAAGGCAATCACTACAAGTTCTCCTGGGAAGGCAATGATGAATGCACACCAGTAAGCGGATTCGGAGACTTTATTTTTCAGGATAATACATTAATCGGCAGAATATATTTTCATGACGGTGACGACAGCTCCTTTCTCTCCAGAAAGATGAAGATTCAGAAAAAATAATATCCCGGGAATGCGGCGCGAACTGGACACTGATCATTTTAAAGAAGGATCATGATGGCAAAGCAGCAAACGACAAGGCGACAGAAAAACATTTTCCGTCTATTACAGGAACGTAAAAAAGTTCGGAAACCAAAGCCAAGCCGTCTTTTTAAGAAGAAATAAGCCAGCCCTTGCCGGTATATAAGAAAACCTTAACCCGCAAAACTTGATTATGATTGAATTTCATGAATTTATAATGTATAAGCACTTATAATTTCAACACAAATACCAAGGAGGACATAGATGAACAAACAAGAATTGATCGAAGAAGTGGCCAAGGTTACGTGCGGCAAGAAAGAAGCGGAAGAGGCATTAGGCGCAACATTGGCGGCAATCCAGAAAGCATTGAAAAAGGGTGATTCAGTAACATTGGTAGGATTCGGCACTTTTTCCGTGAGCAAAAGAAAAGCCAGAAAAGGCAGAAATCCCCAAACTGGTGAGGCTATTAAAATAGCTGCAAAGAAAGTTCCTGTATTTAAAGCCGGCAAAGGTTTTAAAGACGCCGTTAAATAAACCGGTTTATCTTATCGTGTGCTATGATTATTAAGCCATCTCATGCTCTCGTGGGATGGCTTTTTTGATTTCATTGATAACAAGCTGAAAGGTGCGGATTTCAAGCGAGTGAATTTTTTGGATGATGATGGTCTGATGTTCTTCCTGTACTAAACACATTGTCAACCCTGGCAAATATGATTGCTTTCAACCAGCAATAAATGGTTTTAATTTCTCAGCTATTGTGATATTTATTGGCTGTCGTGTATTGTGTCACCTATGGGAAACTATGCGGCAAACGGAGAAAACAAACATCAACCTAAATATCGGGAGAAACCGGTCTACTCGACTCAATTAAAGTTGATCAGGCAAATGAAAACTAAAGGGGTTGTTCAAAGGTCTCTTTTTGTCAGGAAATTTGCCAAGAGAAAAAAGTGAATTATTCGCCACAAAAAAATAAGTAAAAGCCATTCGAAGGGAAAAGATGAATACAGCACTCGGTTCAGTAGCATGGCGTATCAAGGCACTTATTCATATTCTCATATCTCCCCTTCCATATAACTACAGGATAAATTATTTTATCCAGAATCTGCGTCATGCTTTTTCTAAGGCGAATATGCTCACTGGCTATAGAGTTCAAGTGAAGCATATCATGGGGCTGAATTGTCGCTTTTCTTTAGAGGGGAAAACGGTTTTAGAAATTGGACCAGGATGGTATTCTATCGGGGCAACTCTTTTCTATCTCCTCGGAGCAAAAAAGATTTATTTGATCGACATCCGGCCTGTCCTTTCCTTCAATCTTACAATGAGATACGTAAATTTGCTGGCGGAAAACTATCTTGAGGTGGCACAGGATTTGAGGGTAGATCCCGAGACGATTATAAGGAAATTGAATAAGCTGAAGCAGGTGACGTCAAGAAACGAATTCCTCAATCTGATCAGCGCAGAATACCACGCTCCTGGCGATGCACAGAAAACAACGTTTCCTGACCATTCCATCGATCTTGTCTTTTCTTATGGTGTTCTTGAGCACATACCCTTCACTATCCTTGAAGGGATAATGAAGGAATCTGTAAGGGTATTGAGACCTAATGGAAGACATTACCACAATATAGGGTTGCATGATCATTTTGATTCTGCCGGATTAGGTAATGGGGTATACTTCCTTAAATATTCCCCTTTCATGTGGAAACTGATCGGTGGTAATGACCTTGCCTACCATAACAGACTGAGGAAGTCTGACTACCTGAAGTTGATGAGCAGATATGGTAAGATAACGTGGCAGGATGATGAACTATTGAAAAAAAATATTGAAGCCTTAAAGAGAATTAAGGTTAGTAAAGAATTCAGGTGTTATGATGCCACTGATCTCGCTTACTCTGCGCTATATGTGGAAGTGACTATTTAATGGTAATTGTCCTTGCAGGTAATTCGGTCTTATCTTGATGTGGCACTATCATCTATGCATCGAGACATTTGAATTTTTTGACACTTGATCAAGGTTGAAGAACGGCATGTCATGAGAATAAGAAAGCTTTGTATAATTAATATTTTGTCATCGCGCGGAGCGTAAGCGACCTTGTGATCCCTTTAAATATCAATAACTAATGAAATTGCTTCGCTACGTTCACAATAACGGATGTATATTATGCAAATCTTTCGAATAAGCGGAAGTCTTTACCGATACGCTTGAGACCTTTGATCAACGGCTTATTTGAATATCTGGCCGAAGGCGGGTTTCCCGTAGCCCAGGGGCTATTGCAGCAAGTGCGTGTCCAATTGCTTCAAGGCTATGTTGACACCGTGTTGTTCCGTGACATCACCCAAGGCGTTCCAGCGTACTGAGGTTTTAGCGCTGCGATTACTTACTTTCGATCCGTAATGCTTGTTTTCAATAACTTGGCGCCACTCACACTTTGTAGGTGAAGTTATTTTTTTGCACACACCTGTTTTTCTCAGGAAAGACTCGCTGAGTACTGAGAGAAAGCTTGATAAAAGCATCGCAACATAGCACATCTTGCATACGTTTTTAATCAATGCTCGACAGATAGTAATTACCCACATGCTCAGATTCATTATTTACATATAGAAGACATATGTATGTAATTTTGAAAACCGCTTCTATTCGAACATACATATGTCCTTGCATAACGGAACATTTTAGAAAAATAAAAAAGTGTTTTCTTCTTTTCTTTTCACAGACACCACCGGCGCCACTACTTTCATAGCGGCCGCCGGCGCATCATCTTCTTCATTCACTCCCCCGAAAACATCTCCTCCAGAAACGGTGAGCGCTTCACTGGCCTTCCAGCATAAGTGCTGGAACAGGTCAGATAAAGCTGCTTCATCGCTCGGCTAATACCCACAAATGCGATTCTTCGTTCTTCTTCGATGTCACCGTTTTTATGCGGAAGCATTCCGTCAATCAAGCCGGTGACAAATACGACTGGAAACTCCAGTCCCTTGGCTTTGTGGATGGTCATTAAACTGACACCATCCTTGTCATTGGACGTTTCATCCTTGAAACTGTCCGTGTAATTCAACAACGACCGAATGTCGCTATATCTTGTCGCTGCCAGCTGTAGCTGGTTTACATTGGCGACCTTCTCATCATCAGGACTTGGAACGTCGTCATCTGTGATAAAACGATCATATTCCAGAGCTTCCCTCAGAATACCGATCATCTCGGCCGGCTCCAGTTGGCTCTTGTCCCTTATTAAGGGGTCTATAATCTCGACAAACTGTTTGATATATTTTCTCAGATAAGGAATCTCAATCCGCATCGTCTTGAGTGCTTGATACAGATGGACTTCTTTCTGGTTGGCATAGCCTTCCAGTTCCGTCATGAAGTTCTTGCCGATATAACGGTTGGGTACATTGATTATTTTTCTCAATGCATCATCACCGTCATCGGAATTTGGGTCGTCGATAAATCTCAGATATTCAAGCAATGTTTTCACTTCATGTCTCTGGTAAAAGCTCATGCCGTTTTCCACATGATAGGGAATCTTATATTTGGAAAAGCCTTCCTCTATGATTCTGCTTTGGCAATTGGCCCTATACAGAATGGCAATATCCTTATAGCTGTATCCCTTTCTTTCCAGAAGGTCTTTAATTTCATTGACGATCTGTAAAGATTCGTCTTCTTCGTTAACACCGGCAAGAGTTACAACGGTTTCTCCATTGGCGTTCTCCGTCCTTAGCGTCTTTTCGATCTTTCTGGTATTATGGGCAATCAGCTTCTGGCAAACATTCAGTATCTCCGGTGTTGATCTGTAGTTCATATCCAGAATGAACTGCCTGGCATTCCTGAACATCTCGTTAAAGTTCAGAATATTACCCACAGATGCGCCGGTGAAGGCATAGATTGATTGCCAGTCATCGCCGCATACCCAAAAGCTTGAGTCTCCGTTTCTTTCAGAGACCAATAATTTCAAGATGCCCATCTGGGCCGGGTTCGTATCCTGAAATTCATCGACCAAAATATGGCTGTACTGCTCCTGATATTTTTTCCTGACCTCTTTGTTCTCCTTCAGGAGCTTGTAAGTCTCCATCAGAAGGTCGTTCAGATCAAGTTGCATGTTTCGTCGTTTGGACTCTTCATACGCCATATAAATATGGCCGATTTTCATCATGGCTAAATCTCCGAGATACATCTCCTGGAATTCCTGCCAGGTAATGAGATTGTTTTTAGCCAATCCGATTTCCCTGACAATCATGCCTGATGGAATCTTACCGACCTTCTCTTTCTTGGCGAGCTTCTTGATCAATGTCAACTGGTCCTTCTCTGTGATGATCTCAAAGGTCTTGCCTTCACTTTTTAATAATGAATAGCAGAACGCATGAATCGTTTGCAGTTGAACCTTTGACGTCATCTTGTTCAATACCGGTTTCAATCTCTCCTTCATGGCGGCGGCGGCATTTCTGGTAAAGGTCAATCCCAGGATATTCTCCGGCGCTACACCATGATTACGGATCAGATTGCCGATCCGGTGAGTCATGGTGAGTGTTTTGCCGCTTCCGGGTATGGCCAGCACACTGGCGACACCGTTACCGAAGCTGGCCGCCTTACGTTGTTGTTCGTTGAGTTGAGGTCTTTTCTTCATTACCTCCTCCATTATTTTTGTTTTGTGTTTTGGATGATCGTGATGGTTCACGCCGCTTCTTCCCGATACCAGGCATTACAGGCAGTCTTGTAGAAACATTCGTTGCATTTCCAGCTGGTGTCATTCGGAATGAATATGCCTTTTGATATACCTTTCCAGACTTCCTGGATTTTCTTCACAGCTTTCATTTCGTCCTGTTTATCTCTGGCCGTATAGTATCTTTTGAACTGCGGGGTCTTGGTCTTGATCAGACAATCCAGCTTCAGGATGATATTCCTGCCGGCGTATCCGTTGGACCTGCAGAAAAGATGGTACAGGGTCAGTTGCGGATTCCTGCTCACATCATTTTCCGTGTAGGATTTCGCGACGGATTTAAAATCCGTAATAATGATGTTGCCCTGATGATCTTCTTCGACCAAATCCATGACGCCGACAACGGGAACAGGAAGATTTTCAATGTTGAACCGGAATGGCTCCTCGATGGCGATCACCGTGACATTCTCGTCTGAGAAATGGTCATGGTAGGTTTCCAGAAGAGCTTGACCCTTTTCCAGAAACTTGTCGAAGCTGTTCTCCGGGCCATATTTGATTTCAGTGTTGTCAAAGGCCCGGATAGTCCAATGGTAGATAAACCTTTCCTGCAATTGTTCCATGGTTAAAATAGTCCCCATCATTCTTTCCTGGTGGAAATCGGCAAGAGCCTGATGGATGCAGCTTCCAAACTCCATATTGTCGGATTTAAATTCCGGTTTTAGTTGATCTATTCTGGAGAACCGGTAACTCAGGCTGCATTCCATGTATTCGGCAATGGCCGATGCAGACAGGTGGGGACCTTTTCGAAACTCTGATAGTTTCATCCTTTGCTCTCCTTATCTTTAAATTCTGGTTGATTGATGAAAGGCGGCGAGATCCGGGCAAAGGTTTTATTCTTCATCCAGACCCCGCCAATGGTTGTTTATTCGTTGAACAGATTACGCTGCCTGCTGAAGATGCTTGATGAAGTTCTTGGCCTCATCGGCATTGATCTCCACATAGGGCTTCTGGAACTTGTCCGTGAATATCTTCACGATTTGTTCTCCGCTGATGCCCCGTCTTTCGGCAAGTTTTTCAATCGCCTTGACCTGGGCTTCAGACGGTTTAATCTGAGCTTCTGTATTCTCGGGATCAGAAGCTTTCGGATTCTTCTCCCTCTTTGAAGAGGCAGGAGCTCCTGTACTTGAAGCTTTGCCTGTTGCTTCAGATACTTTGTCTGTTTCCTTTTTCGCTTGTTGAGCTTCTTTAATTCTTCGGTCATGAGTCGTCGCTCCTCCTTTTTGTTGCTCCTGCTTCGGCGGAGCCTGAGTGGTCGCTTCAGTGGTTACGGTTTCGGTCCGGGGCTCACGTCGCCTCATTCTGGATTTTCCGGTATCATCATCTAAAAGGTCATCCAGTTCGCCAAGCTCCTCAAGACACGTCATACCAATGTTGGTGAAGTCTCTTAAGGCCCTGGCTTTGGCCCTGGTGGCAGCCACTCTCAGGATATGCTCCACAACCATCCGGTTGACATTGAGAGGGTTGGCATCCGCGATTTCCACGAACAGCTCTCCATCTTTGGATTCGACAGTGGCCTTGCAGATCGCTTCCAGTTTATTATCCTTGGTCGGATACTGGACGGCTTCCACGGTGATCCTTTTGATGCCCTTCTGATGGGCAAGGTCAAGCAGTCCCGTATACAGGACGAATTCCTTGGCTTTAATCTTGATGATGAATCTTTCATCCAACTTTGGAGATTGATTCCGGGCCATCTGAACATTTTTGATGTTGCCGTTGCCGTTGATGACAGCCAGAATATGTTTGCACTGGAAGGTAGGATCTTTCGCAATCATGCTGGTGTAGTCACCGCAGGTGCAGGATCTCGAGCCATTGTTTCCGCTGACCCGATAACAGATCTTCCCTTCCGCGCTTTCCACATAATACTGGCCATCCTCGGCCTGAAACATTTTCAGGCCATTCGATTTATTGCTTCTCTGAGTGATGTCGGCTGAAGTCATGTCTTTCTCCTTTGCTTAGTTAAAAGGGAACATCGTCATGGACAGCTTCGCCCTGGGTTTCGCCTTCGGCGACGGCTTCTTTATTGAAGCCCCGGCCATCCGTTTTGATAAATTCAACCTGGTTGGCGATAAGGCGATAACCCGTTTTCTGATTGCCATGCTCATCCGTCCACTTCTGCTGGTCGAGAAGGCCGTTGACTGCCACCCGGGCGCCTTTGTGCAGGCAGCGGGTGGAAAGTTCCGCGAGTTTGTTGTAGCAGTTGACCTTGACCCAGCTGGTCTTGTCCTTGCCGCTTCTGAAAGCCATCTGGAATGTCGAGATGGCGACTCCGTCAGGTGTGTAAAAATCTTTGGGATCGTCTCCCAGGTTTCCGGTAATGATCACTTGATTCATTTCTTGTTTCTCCTTTCTGATTTTGATTATTGGAATGATTGTAATAATTGGGGAGAGGACAGAGCGGCAGCGAAGCCTGAGCCTGCCTCTAAAACTCTGTCCCTCCCCCTGATGAACTGAATGATGGAGACAAATCTATGGGGAAGATTGCCGTACCAATCCAGCTCATGGTTTTAATTTTACTTATTTGGAAAGTTGATTCGGACAGGTCCTTCAAGGTTAGAAGTATTGGGGATGCTCCATTGGAGTTAAAATCCAGCTCTCGCCGGGTTTAAAATCCCCATGGGAATGCCTTCTCTCTTATGGGTCTGTCCGGTGATTTGATCCTGATACTTCTGATGTGGCAGAATGGATCAACTCTGATACTTAAGACTTGAAAATCTTAAGCGGCAAGAGACATTCTGATCTTCCTTTTCGGCAGATCCTCGATGGAATCTTCAATGGCCTGCTTGAGAATCCCCATGGAAGTCTTGATTCTTTCTTTCATCTGGCCGTTGTAATTGAGGCCGTAGGGCGAGATGCCGGAAACGGTCTGACGGGCTATATCGGCCAGCTCCATCAGCTTCTCATCGTCAAAGATGTTCCGGATGGCCAGATCGGATACGAACTCATGGAGCTTGTTGAACATGCTGCTTTTGATGGTCTTGGGTTGTCCGCCGTTCGTGCTCAGCTTCTCGACCAGGCTGTTTACGATTTCCACAAACTCTTCCCTCAAGGCTACCGCGGCGAGATCCCTGGCTTCCGACATCATGTCTTCGAACTTCTTCTTTTCCCGCTCGAATATCTCCGGCGACAGAATGACGCTCTTGCCGGGGACATCCAGCGCCAGGAACCGGTATTCAAATTTGAACTTGTTTCTGATGTCCAAAGGATAATCCGCTTCGTTGAAGAGATCGGCCAGGTGTCTTTTGGCTTCATCTCTGGCAAGATCATAGGTGGCGATGAAGGCATCCACCTTTTCCAGGAACATGGTCTTCTGGTGCGCCAGGCGCTCGTCCACGAAAGCCAGAGACTCTTTGGGAATCAGGTAGAGGCTCGTGATCGGGAAAGGCAGTGAATACTGCTTCACCAGATCCCTCGCCTGATGGGTCGAGGTATGCAGCGGCCCCAGTAGTTCCGGGTTGATCAGGAATTTTCTCCCTCTCAGCCACTCGCTGTTCTGGGCGACCTTCGACATGTGGCTCTGATCCAGCATTTTTGATCCCATCCAGGTAGATGTGGACAGCTGGATCAGACAGGCTTTTCTGAAAACATTTTGAAATTCTTTCATTTTTTCCTCCTTTTCGATTGGTTAATATCTACCCGCACAACTGCAGGTACTTCTTGGTCTTCTGTTTTCCCTGGTAGTAAGCCGGGGTCAAAAGCTGTGATTTCTCCTTGCCCAGAAGGTCCTTGATAAACTGGGACTCTTTCAGGCAGGACTTTCCGCTAAAGCCTCTGGTCTCGATGGAAATCTCTCCGTCGGCCGAGACGTCGATAATGATCTCTTTCATGGCAGTTTCCTTTGATTGTGATTCCGGGATTTACAGATTGATCAGTCCGAGCTCTCCCATGGACATAAATCCTCTGTTGGATACGATCAGATGGTCACGGATTCTGATGCCCAGCAGCTTGCCGCATCGGATCAGGTTATTCGTGAACGCGACATCTTCCGGACTGGGTTCGGGATTTCCCGAGGGATGGTTGTGTGCCAGGATGATGCAGGCCGCGTTGGCCAGAATCGCTCCTTTGAACACTTCCGTCGCCGTTGATCCGCAGACGTTAAGGCTGCCGATGGCAACGGTTTCGATGCCGATCAGGTGCAGTCTTGTATCCAGCATGACGGACAGCATCATCTCTCTGTCTGCCGACGCCAGTTCATCCTTGACCAGCTGATAAACCTTCTCCACGCTGTTGATCTGCAGGGGCGGCATTTGGTCGTTCTCTCTGATGAGGCAGACCTTGCAGCGGCTGCTCCCGCAACGGTTGAGTAACTTTGTTGTTTCAGTCTCCTGATTAGCTGGTTTGGTTTGTTCAATTGAATATCTTCTTTTCAGGATGGATTCAGCGGTCAATGGTTCACCTCCTTTCGTAGTGATTTAATTTTTAATGGTGACGAATACCGGCGAGGTCTCTTTGATAAGAGTCAGTCCCAGAGATTGCCGGCTTTCATGATGTCATCGAGTGTATAACTTGATTTTGTCCAATGCTTACAAAATGCCAGGTCAATGGTTTTTCTGATACTTACAATCAGTTTATACCGTCCGACACTTTCGTAATTATCGGCGTTAATCTTTCTATCCGTTTCGATGGCCTCTATCGCCCGGCGCTCAAATCTTTCCAGGATGTCCATCAGGGCGTCTCTGGATATGCTGTGATGATACAGATGGTCGATTTTAATATTCTGTCGCCTCCTTTCCGTTTTATAATTCGTTTACCCTGATTTGCAGACGGTCATAGAACCAGTCGGCAATCAGTCTTCGGTGACAGAGCCTGCCCGGCTTCTCCCAGCAAAGGATTACAGCATCTTCCTTCATCTCATGATAGACCTTTTCCGGATCCAGTTTGTCGAGAATGTCTTCCCGGTAGATCTCGGCATAGTTCTGCCAGGAGATTTTGTGATGTTTGTAATCTTTTACCAAAAGCCAGCCCGGGCAAAGCTTCCTGTATAGGCGGGCGTCTTTCAGCCAAGGCAGATGTCTGGGATAGGTGTTGGATACGGCAACCAGGTTCAGTCCCGGCTCTCTGATCCGGTTGGAAAAGTAATACGAAGTTTTCATATATTGTCTTTCCTTCCTGATCTTGTCGGTTTAAGAGAGCCTTAAAACCAATCGCATGGATTGATCTTGTTTAATCTCTCTGACCTGGTACTTTTTCCGTTTAGCTTCCCTTTTGATACGTTCAATGGTGTAGCCTTGTTTCAATATACCGGCGTCTTTGCCGATCTTCTTTTCCAATCCGCCAGCGTGCCAGCTGTCCCAGAGAAGGATGTATTTCGATCCTCTTTTGACGACACCTATCTCATAGGCGCATTCCGGGACTTTAATGGCATGGTCGCAGTGGCCGAGATCATCAGCTGTGATTCCCTCGGGCAAGGGATAGTCGCCGACGGATCGTCCATACCAGTTATAGGTTTGTTGGTTTTCCTGAAAGATGAAGCCGAGCCTTTTACAGGCCAGCTTCAGATCCTCCAGCAATTGTATTTCCAGTTCGATTTTACTGACATGACTCATATCTTTTGTCCTTTCAGTCTATTCTTGATCTATGCCGCTTTATTCCCGTTGAATCCGCAGGTGTTGCATGCAGAAGGGTCTCTACAGCTTTTGCAGATCTTCTCCTTGTCTATCAGATCCGGCAACTTGATGAAGATCGCGTTGAGTGTCCTGGTCATGGGTTGGCCAAGAGACCAGGCAATTCTCCTTAATGTTGCCGATGCCGATTCGTTTAACTCCGGTGTATAGGCCATTTGTCTTCTCCTTTCTGGTGTATTGGATTATAATTTATGAGAGAGACGCATCTTTCACTGTCTGATGCGATATATCTTCCCGAACGGCTCTATCGGGTGCGTATCCATAAAAGCGGACGGGCAGCTCTCTCATCTCAGGGATTAACGATGACTTCTGATTTCTGGTCTGGAATTTCTGATTGATCTTTGGCCGCATCCTTTTTACGGGTCGGCCTGATCTTTCTTTGTTCGTCCGGTTCGTCATCTGGAGTATTGGCGAGTCGGGCTCTGGTTTTTGCCCATTGTCTGAGGGCGTCAATATCTTCCCTCATGGTACGGGATAATGGAACTAAGGCGTCAAACGCCTGGTCGAGACCATCAAATAATGAATCCTTGGCCAGTTGTTCTATTTCCGCTCCGGTGTAGCCAGTGAGTCGGTCGGAACAACTGATAGGAATTTCTGATCCCCATTTGCGATTCATGATTTTTATGATCTCTGTTCTTTCTGATTTTGTAGGAAGGTCGACGAAAAACGTTGCGTCAAACCGACCTGCTCGAATAAACTCTGGTGGAAGCTGAGATATGTTATTTGCTGTCGCCATAACCAGGACGCTGGAAGTTGTTTCCTGCATCCAGGTAAGGGTATGGCCGAACATGGCGGCGCTTGTACCTGCATCGGTTTCGCCGCTTGATCTTGTCCCCGCAAATGCTTTCTCAACTTCATCTATCCAGACGATTGCCTTACCAAAAGCGTCGATCAACCGGGTTGCCTCTCTCATGCGTCTTTCACTTTCGCCCACTAAAGAATTTTTGAGTGAGCCTATATCCAAACGAATGAGTGGCCAGCCCAATATTGATGCTGTCGCTTTTGAGGCTAATGATTTTCCGGTGCCGGGAATGCCGACTAATAGGACTCCTTTAATTTGTGGTAGGTTTGTGCTTTCGGGATTGAATGCTTGTGCTCTGTTGGCGATGAATGATTTAAAGTTGTTTAGTCCTCCTACGTCGGCGATGTCCGCTGGCTCCCAGAATTCCATTAAGCCTGATTTGCGTATCATCTGTGATTTTGCTTCTGATATGACCTTGGTTGAGAAGTAGCCCTTCCTGATTAAGCTAAGAGCGAAGGCTGTTTCAGATTCGAACTCTGTTAGGCCTTTGGCTGCTCGGGCCGCTTTTCTGTTTGGTTTAATATTATGCGGTTTGCCCAGTTCGTTTTGAAGAGTGAATAATTCTTCGTCGTCAGGCAAAGGCAGGTCCACCAGATGGAAGAACTTTTCCACTTCAGGTTTAAGCTGAATAATGGGCGAGACCATGATTAACGCGCAACCGGTGGATTTCCACCTGGCAACGCCGTTCTGGATGGCCTGAATGACTTCAGGGCTTTCCAGGAACAAATGCAGATTATGGCAGATCAGAACAGTATCCTGGTATCCGTTGAGCCAGTTTAAAGCTTCCACCGGGTCTTTGATTTCGTCGATGGGCTTCATTGTGGATGCTTCCCTGATGCCTCTTAAACAGTCCCAGATGACGAAGTTCCAGCCGTCACATGGTAATGCTTCTTCAGCTCTGTGTGGTTCTTGTGTCAGGACGCACAGGGTTGGGAATCCAGCCTGTAAATAGTCTTTGATCATTGATAATTCCTCCTTGAGTTTTATTATTGTCGCCGCAGTGGCGACGGATTGATAAGTTTCAATGTTCGACACGTCTGTTGGTGATGCTGATGAAGAATCGTCAGGCAGGTTCAAGCTCCCCCGCGGGAGTGCTTGAAAATTGCAGAAGACAAAGATCGCATTTGGCTGGATTGTCAAAAGCGATTTGTCTGGAGGGGATGTCTTGGGGGAGTGGTTGGCGAAGAGTGTAAAAAAGGCCAGGCCCTGTTTTATCAGGAGCTCTGGCCGATATAGAAGCATGGTTCAAAAAGTAATGCTCCCGACATGGCTGCCGAGAGCGTCACTTTTCGACTCCTATGAGTATAATTTCTCTATGAAATTCTTAAATATTAAATTATTTTAACAGGTAAGTTGCCATGCTTTACTTCCTGTTGTCCTTCAAGATATCAAAGTTTTCTTCCTTCTTCATCAGTTCTGCGCCGAGCGGTTTTTCATCGGCATTTTCCGGCCTTTTGGCGTAATTATAAGCCGTAACAGCCGCGATGACGTGACAAATCCAGCCCAGGGTTCCACCGGACCCGATCCAGAGGCCTGGCGTGATGATCAGCCAGAAGATTCCCCTCCAGAACGTGCCGTTGTAAAACTGCCCCACACCGGGAATGACCAGGCTCAAGACCGCCGCAATGCCCGGCTTGTTGGTTTCTAAAATCGGCATTGTTCACCTCTTTTTCATCCGGTTCTGATGTTATCATTAAAAGATATTGTTACACCATTGGCTGATACTTGCCTCTGATGTTTTCCAGGATGATTTCAATGGCCTCCGGTTTCGACAATTTCAATTTCCCGGCAATCGTAAGCAGGGCTTCTATCTCATCATTCTTAATACGCTTGTTTATTGTAATGAGAGGCACCAGAGTCCTGAACAGAGAGATAACATACTGAGGGCATTTTTCAACAATAACAGAGGCGGATTTGTTGATAATGTTCATTATTTTTTTCTTCTTCAGCAACTGCTGCACATAGTCCGGGGGCCAGGAATGGAACACAGACAGCATATTCATAAACTCATCATATTCTTCGGCGGCTACATCGCCATCGCTGTTGATTAAATAATAACCGGCGGCGGCCAGAAAATCCAGTCCGGCCTGATCAATATCATCCTCCGGCTGCTCCTGAAGCAGGGCGATCAATTTATCGGTCTGCCGACGGAGATTATTATCCTGGACAAATTTCCGGCTCTGCAGGAAGTTCGTTCTCAGTCGGCTATGGTAAAAGACATCCAATGCCTTGACGCGGAGCGGATTTGCCGGGTGTGTTTCCGTAAGATAATTCAGCCGCGAGGTGGTCATGTCAGCCACCAGTTTGTCGTTCATCGCCATGAAATGCTTTGCATTGACCTGTAAGCTCTCCATGTCCAAACCACTGGACATTTTAAACATTGCGCTCACGGCTGTATCGAAATCATCCACAGCCAGAGAGCCTATGCGATCGGCGGACATTTCACTGAGGTTCGACCAGAGTTGATAGATTTTTTTAATAAAATCGGGGAATCCTGAAGGATAAATATAGTCAACGACATGATTGAAAATTGAATGTTTGTAAATCAGGTGACCCAGTTCATGGCCGATAACGAAACGCATCTCCTTTTCGGTATGTTTTTCCAAAAGGCCGGAGTTGAAAACGATGTAATGGGGTTCATCATCATTGCGATTGAAAAACGACGTTGCGTTAAAACCTGAATCATTGGATATGTAAAAGGCAACCGGGCGATCGGTGTAATTCAGCAGATGAAGGATTTCCTGTGTCAGAGCGTAAAGATTCCCCCCAACCTGCGGCGAGAGCGGCAGATTGAATTGCATTTTTTTAGAC
>Ga0208040_1002786_pt1 | contig 14862 bp, 17 predicted proteins | sample AD_UKC083_MetaG_FD_184431 | JGI IMG/M metagenome (GOLD analysis project Ga0208040, IMG submission 184431) | Active sludge microbial communities of municipal wastewater-treating anaerobic digesters from USA - AD_UKC083_MetaG (SPAdes) (version 2) | ecosystem: Engineered > Bioreactor > Anaerobic >...
AACCGGCTCGTGGGGCGCAAGCTGTTCGAGCCATTTGGCAAAGTCCTGATGGAGTCCGCTCTCGTCGTCGTTGATGAACACGCTGGCAGTGATGTGCATCGCGTTACCAAGTAATTGTTAGTATTAATCCTATTTTCGAGGTCTCAGGAAAGATATAACTTTATCAGATATCATTTAATATAATGATATTATTTCATATTTAAAGATTCCCTGCCCGTTCTGTTGATGTTTCTCCGTGAAGATTTAAATGGATAAATGAAGTAATAATTTAGGAGGCATGCGTATGGAATCAAGAAACAGAAGGATTGCAAATTTCATGTTAGATGAGGATGTATACAACAAACTCAAGATGGCTTCCCTCGCTACTAGAAAACCGATGACAAAGATCATCGAGAAATTGGTACGGGACCATCTGGACACCCTTTCCCATGACTACCTTATCCAGCAGATTTCCAAGATCCCACCGGAGGAACGCCTGGGCCTGATCCACCGAGCCAATGAGGAAGAGCGGCAGATGGAGCAAGACGAACTCAATCTGAAGCGCCAAGCCTAGCCATGCTCAGTGCTCAGGCCCAGGAGTTCACTCCCTGGGCATTCCTTCACAAGCAACCGTTTCCAGACGGTTCACAAATTGGCGAGATAGGCTTCGCGAGCCGACAAGAGGGAGAGCAATACCCTGGTCCCTCCCTCTTCTCGCCCTTCCTTTTGACCAGGGAAGTTTTGGACCAGGGGGTAGTTATGGACTGCAAAAGGCGAGAGATCTGGGGGTTCAATCACAGGCAGGAAGGATGCCGAACCTGCCGAGAACAGTTTGAATGTGAACGGGGCACCCTGAAAAGGCTCCATGGTGTGGCTGCCGATTTCAACCATTGTCTTGATAGTAATATCAGTAGCACAATCAATGATGCGAAGCGGTTGAGGGAAGAAATAAATAGTGCCTGGAATGAGTGGTATAACGATCCTAAACTGAAGCCTGCGGATGCTCTCCGTACATTCAATGATCTTCAGGCCAGTTCTCAGAAGCACATAAAAACCTTTTATGACTTCACCCTGAAAGACCCTACCACGGTGGGAGATGATGAAGGGCTTTTATGCTGGTTGCTCTTTCATTTCAGAAATGACTCGACTGTACTGGAAGAGGTTGAGACTGCCTCCGATGATACCTGGGCACATATTGATGCCATATCTGAAGCGGATAGCCGTGAGTTCAATAAAGCCAGAAGAGCATATGAATCGTATTGCAAGAAGGTTCGGGACGAAAAAGAAGCGAGGCTTAAGCGAAAGAAGAAACCCGGTACAAAGCATGGTTTTCCTCCCCTGTGGTTCAATAGGGACGATGATATCAAGAAACGTCTGGGGAACCCGAATGATAAGGTTTTCCAGAACTTCATACGAATCTACCAGCATCTCTGGGGAATAGAGCAGCAGTTCGATTTCAAGGAATCTTATGCCCTCATGATGAAGCATCACATTCCCTATGTCGATCACACCCCCATTTTCCTGAAACCGATTGACTACGACCGCATCGCCCGACTCCTGGGGATGGCCGAAGGCACTACGTCACTCCGGTACTATATCCAGGAGATGGTTGCGGGCGGTATCCTGAGAAGCTCGGGCAAGAAGTTTCATAAACATGGTCAGCGTCTTCTATCGATCGGCTATTACAGCCTCTATGGAACCGGGAAATACAACAAGATCAAATGGCTCGCCGATGGCCCACAGATGAGAAAGGCGTTACGGGAATTCGAGCCATTCAGGAGGCAGAGGAATCACTCAAAGGGAGCTTCATTGTGAGCTTTTATCAACTGATAGCACTATCACTTGATGAGGTGTTTTGGGGCCTGCCCACTATCAGTTGATGGGGGTCAAGTGATAGTGGGTGAAAATATAACCAATTGGTATTATGGGAGAAATGAATGTTTTTCAAAAATTATAATAATAAGACCTGGGAAAGGATGCATTATAATTTCATACAGCACATCCCATTCCATTCATTCCGGTCGGATGTTAAGAAAAGAATAACATCCTCCCTTCATTCATTTCATGGGATGTGGAAGGGTTTCTACGAAACCCGGCTTGAATTTTTTAATGATTTCTTTTTCAAAAAGCAGCTCCCCCATAAAGCAAAGGTACCGGAGGTGTAGTCATGTGTAAGCTTGAAAAGGTATGGATAGTAGTAGTCCTTCCAGGAAATCTTACTGATGCCCACGCCGAAGTATTCGGGTCAGAAGATGAAGCCCAGAAGCATGCCACGGAGTCCGAGTCCACGGCAGTGGTTCGATGGGTGAGCAAGGATCTCGCCAAGAGGGTGATGTATTGGAAGCGGGATGCATATGTATACGGCTGGTTACTCACCCTTCTTGTCCATGGCAATCTGAAAGAGGCCGGGTATCAGGGTTCCAGGTACGAGCATCTGCCGAGAGATTGGTCGGGTTATAACTCTGAAAGAAATGCCTACTGCAAAAATGAATAATTACAGCCCAGATTCAGGCATTTGCACAGGATGAGCGTAACTAATCAAATGAATCGTTATAAATTATTCGGGGGTTTATGATGGAATTGAAGAGAACAGCATTCCCAGATTTAGGCCAGAATGAAACAAACGAAAGCAAAACAAAGAAGCCCCGGCGAGGAGGATTCAAGAAGGGAGAATACAAGCTCATCCACCGAAGTGATGGGTGGAAGGAAAACACCGAAGAATGCTTTTATAATTGGCTTACCGATATCAAGCCCCGTATCCTTACCAGATCAGGGAAGTGGGAGATCTTCGAGCCCACCGATAAGCAGAGGGAAGTTATCCATGGGGTCTTTGAGCAGGCCAATGGAAAGCTCAAGCACTCCTTGGCCCTCTCCATCCAGCCCCGTAGACACGGCAAGTCAACGGTCTTTGCCCTCATCCTTCTGTTCTTCTTTACGGCCCGTAGGAATCAGAATCTTGCCCTCCTGGGAAACAATGACGAGCATTCCAATAGGGTCCAGCTCCGGCTCCTAAAGAATATTATCAAGAACACCTATGAGCTAAGGCTTAGAATCGATCCCGATGAATGCTTTTACAATGATCACATCCGAAAGGACTCATGGAACAACTATATATTTAAGGCATCGACCACAACAGCGGGAGCCTTCGGAGATAGGATAAATATACTCTGGGTATCAGATCTCCATGCAACCCCTGATATCGAGCCGTTTAATGCCCTTCAAGCCTCCTTGCTCGATTCAGAGGACTCCCTGATCCTGATAGACTCCAATGCAGATGTAAACGGAGGCCCTGTCCATGAAATCCAGAAGGCGGCAGAGAGTGATTCATCCATCTGGGTCAATCACATCGAATACAGGGACTTCGATGAATTCACAGAAAAGGCCCCTGCCTGGATAGACCGGAACAAGGCCCGCCGTATTCAGAAAACGGCTCTCCAGGCAGACTTCGACCGGGACATCCTCGGCAAACGTTCATCACTAGTCAATCGTTTGTTCCCTGAAGAAGTAATCCTAAAATGCCAGGACAGCTACAAGATTCCGGTGATAGACGTTCAATCCCTGGTCCATGGTCGCCCCTACAGTGTGGGCGGCGGTTTAGACCGAGCAAAGAACCTTCTGGCAGGAATCACCGGCGACCACACTGTATGGACAACGATTCTGAAGGTGGCAAACCTTTCCGGCGAGCCTGAGTTCTACATCCTCAACCAAGTGAAATTCCCCCTTAACACAAGCAAAGCAATCAAAGCTGTGGTGAAGGAAGATCATGACAGGTACGGATTCACCAATGTCTGTTTGGAGAATTACGAAGTGACCGACCTCAGACCGTGGTTTGCTGACCAGGGAATTGAATGTGAGTTAATCACGGCAACCGACACCGTCCAGAATGCCTCGTTTCCCGAAATGAACCGAGTAGCACGAGAGGGCAGGCTCCATATCCCTGCCAATTGTCAGGACCTTGTTTCTGAGCTTTCCACTTTCGTTTACAGCCAGCGGAAGATGAGCAACGGGTCGTATAGCTTCGGTCATGTTTCATCGAAGTTTCACGATGATTTTGTCTATTCCACCGCTTGGGCTATCTATAGCCTACGGAACGAAATCCTTTCAGCCTTCAACCTGAACCACATCGATTGCACCCTCCCTAACGCTGCTAGACGAAGTGCCTGCTTCATGATGGGGGGAAACCTGGTCTTGCACTGTTCGGAGCAATGCTCGGCGTTTCACGACGTGAAAACCATGTTCCAGGAGTTCAAAGCTTTCCATGCCCTGGATTCAGAATTAACGATTGTGGAGTTTTATAAGGCATATGTGAAAGCAGATGGCCTTATCCAGTACAACTCATTATAGGAGGATAACGTGTACGAGAATCCCAAGAATCATAAGCAGGCTATATCCCAGGAAACAAGCAACCATCAGACCGAGTACCGATGCATGGCTTGTGGTCGGCTCCTGGGCCGGGGAAGGATTCAGGCCGGGGCGCTAATCATCAGGTGCGGAAAGTGCCATACAATGGTTTCCATCAATGTGAAGGGGGCTACATTGGCTACATTGTGATTCCTTATTTCATTACTGATCTTACTCCATCTTCAATGCCTTGTTGGGTTATCGCTTGATCACGACATTCTACAGGGATAACAACATCATCAGATGGGTCAATCCTTGCACCCTGCAGGCCCATAGCACTGACCCGACCATACTGATATCCAATGCTGTAACAGTCTGATGATGACATACTACTTCCAGATGAACTACTCCCAGAATGACTTGAGCACATCTTGGCTGCGCACATTTTCAGAGAGAAGAAAATAACGAGAACAACTATAACTGCAATGAATTGCACTCCAATGGGTTGATTTTCCAATTTATTTGGATCGGCAGGCATATATCCCCCTCTTGCTGAAAAGATTCATAATAAAACTACTTTATAATTCAATTGTATAAACCTGGAAATGCTTTGGGTCAAGCCTAGGAAGGTATATGTGGTTTATTCCTCAATCATCTCTGCCATGACACTCATTTCTGAAAAAATCTCATTGAATATTTGGGGCTCAATCTGTTTGGCTGCTCTAACTTTACCCATAGCCTTTTTAATGGTCATTGAATCAAAAACACCATCAACCTTTTTTAAATTTCGGATGCTATCTATGATATCTTTCCTCTTACTATTTGGGACTCTAAGCTGATTATCAGAAGATATTATGCATCCCGTTATTTCTTTTTGAGATGAGGGGTAATATCTCTTTGTTTTCTTTTCTTTGATTGAGTGGCCATATTCCCTGACTATTGATGAGATTTCTGTATCCATTTTTTTCTTAGTCTGATGTATTGAGGAGAGGGTCATATCATCTACATAAAGGCTGAAGCGAATTTTATTCTGGTTCGCATATGATTCTATTTTGTCAAACATATCCTGGTATGCCCAATATGCCAATAACTGGCTGCAAGGTGAACCATGAGGGAGAGATCCTTTATGTGTTGTCAGGTCAGTAAGCAACCATGATGTATCTTCAGACATTTTCAGCTTGAATCGGAAGAACCTATATACTGCTTCTCTTGAGCATGTGGGATAGAAATCCCTTAAGTCGTAAGTTACGACAAATCTACAGGGGATATGATACCTTGCGTTATCTATATAGCATACCCCTTTTTTCCCAGAAAAAAGATACTCAGGTGTCGATATCCTCGAAAGGAATTTCAGTAAATTGGCTTGTATATTCTTTAAGATTTTCTTGGGATCTGCAATATCTCGCTTCTTGCCTTTTTTGGTTAATTGCAACTCAACATAATTATTTTTTGATTCCAATAATTTGTTAATATCATCCTTATTCGTTCTCAGCAGTTCATATAACTTCTTTTTGCTTTGTAAGCCATGTAACGGGCTTTTTTCGAGAGGATATGTCCTATGCTCAGGCATTCTCAATGGACTCTAAGAATCTAATTAGCGTTGTTCGCAAAGTTTTTTTGATCTTAGAGTCTGGAATCACCTTATGTGCCCCGTTATTGTCTAATTCTTCTGAAAAGAATAATATGGCTGAAAGTTTGATATCAAAATATTTGGAATATTTATAAAGTAGCTCTAAGGGGGGATGCTTTTTCCCTGATTCAATCTCTGATAGATAACTCGGAGAGATGTCCAACCTTTCGGCTAGATCATAAGCCTTCATATCATTAAAGACACGAATGATCCTGAGCGTCTTCCCAATCATTGTTGTCCCCATTTCATTCAATTTTTTAATGTAGGATCAGAAAGTTAGTTCAGGATTTTGTTTAATAAGTGCGCGAGGTCCATAATGAATCGGAGTATCAATTTTCTATGCATCCATAAAAAATGTAACGTCCTCTTCCAGATGGAACTCTGCGAACCCTGAACATGTGGCAAAGGTGAAACTTTTTTTGAGCTCATAGCTCCTCTCCTTTCCCTTTGGGCCACCTATCGGTGGTACTCCAAAAGTCACCCTTGAAAGGAGTAGGTCCATTACCACACTGTCCTTCCTGATCCATTTACTGCTCAGTGGCGAGTCACCCTCGCCACTGAGCCTGAGCACGCCGCGCATCGATCACGAATCGCCTATCAGGATGCGTGCCCCCACACAGTGAGTTGTTAAACTCTCAAGTGCCGCCATGCGGCACTCCCTAAAACCGTGGGTGAACCTTTCTGTTTCACTAAAAGAACGGTACAATAACTTTAATAAGTTGTCAAGTTATATTCGCTATTAGCGAATTAATTTCCTTGTCATAGATGCAATATATTGATTTTACGTGCTTTCGATTTAATATAACTGATATAGGACATTATATGTCGAACAGAGCCCCTGGAGGCCGTAACAAGCCCCCAGGGGCTTTCCATTTTAGGAGAAAGTGGATGCTTTTCAATTCGATGGTGTCTAGTGTGATGGCAAAGATCATGGGCTCGGGAAGCCTTGACCCGGAGCAGGCCCGAAAAGCTGAAGCCCTTAAACGCCTGCAGTACTACCACGATGAACAGCTTATGTACTTGGAGGCCCAAATCTCCAAGATTTTCAGTGACCCTTCCAAGATCACCACGCCTGTATTCATCAATGTTACCAAGAAAATAATTAACAACCTGTCCCGTGTCTACATTGGCCCCGCCAAGAGGGAGCTTGTGAACGGGACTCAAACGGACTCAGACATTTACCAAACCATCCTCCAGGATTCATCCCTCCCCAGGAAGCTGAAGCTGGCATCCCGGTACACCAAGCTCCTCAAGACCATCCTCATCCGTCCTGTATGGCGTAATGGGGAGATGGATATCGATATCCTGACTCCTGATATCCTCGATGTTGAGCATGGTGATACCCCGGAAGATTTGTTATCCATCACCGTCACCCATTATGCCGATTCAGGAAAGCCCGAGGACACGACTTTCACTCGCTGGACACCCGAGCAGATTGAGACATTGAACTACAGAAAACAGGTGACAGCCTCAGAGCCCAATCCCTACGGCATTCTGCCCTTCATACCCTGCTGGGACAGAACGCCTACGGGCTCTTTCTGGCTTGAGGGGGGTGACGATCTTATCTCCGGGCAGGATGCGATAAATGAGCGTTTAACCGATCTGTGCTATGTGCTGAGGCTCCAAGGCTTCGGGGTACCGTACATAAAGGGGCTTGAATCCAAGGGGGGTCAGTTACGAACAAGGGAAATCTTCCTCGGTCCCGGTAAGGCCCAAGCACTTCCCGCTGATGGGGAACTCGGGTTCGCCAGCACAAATGCCCCTATCTCTGAGATCATCGAGTCCATCCGGTTCCTGATAGGTTCGCTTGCAATCAGCCATGGTTTGAGCGCCCACATCCTAGTAGATGAACCTTCCCAGGAAAGCGGGGTATCAAAGATGGTGTCCTCACAGGAACTCGATGAAATCCGTGCGGACGATATCGAACTTTTCAGAGATTACGAGCATTCCCTGTTCGATATTATGAGAGTGGTTTGGAACACTCATAATCCAGCCCGCAAGATCTCCGACAAGGCCCAACTCAAGGTGGACTTCTTCGATCCAGCTCCCCAGGTATCCCCAGAAGTGCAGGCAGCAGCCTGGAACACCCTCCTCGACATGGGGGTGATCAGTGCAGTGGATGTAGTCATGGAGAGGAATCCAGATATCAAGACCAGGGAGGATGCATTGGCCTTCCTTATCCAGATTCAGCAGGAACAGCAAACACTCAATGAACGGATTATATAGACCCTAAAAACACTCAATATAAGGAGTTGTGTTATGGAACAAGTCGTCAACGCAGACGGTAAAGGCGAAGAAGGAAAAGAAAAGGCCCATGCGGATAACGCCTCCGATAAAGGCGGTAAGATGATCCCCAAGGAGCGGTTCGATCAGATTAACGCTCAGAAAAAAGAGGCCATCGAGGCCCTTGATTCTGTTGTGAAAGAAATGGTCGAGGACATCCCCGAAGAAATGCGGGACTTGGTGCCGGATTTACCTCCTGCACAGAAGATCACATGGATTCGGAACGCCCAGAAGAAAGGCGTTTTCGGAGGGGGCCAGAAAGAAAGTGGGCCGGATTCAAAACGTCCGAGCGGAAAACAGGCCGTGGATTTGAGCGGGCTCTCCCCTGTGGAACTCAGGCGTATGGGGTACAAGCAGTAAAACAAAAAACTCTGCCTTACAATTCAGAGGCCATACAGAGCCCTTTTGTTAGGCAATAACAGGAGGACTCAAAGATGTTAACGTTAGTAGAACAAGCGAAATTGGTTCAAGATCCCCTTCAGAGGGGCGTAATCGAAGAATTCCCCAGGAATAGTGCTGTGCTTCAGTACCTTCCTTTCATGACAGTAAGCAGTGACTCGTACAAGTACAACCGAGAAGCGTCCCTGCCGGGTATCGGTTTCAGGGGCATCAACGAGAGCTATGACGAATCCACAGGTGTTCTTAACCCCGTTGTGGAGAGCTTGGCAATTTTTGGTGGGTTCAGTGATGTTGACCGCGCTCTCGTAAAAACGCAGGGCAACATCAATGACATCAGGGCGATCCATGATGGATTGAAGGCAAAATCTGCGAGCTTATTCTTCAACAAGTGTTTCTTCAAGGGTGATGCGGAATCCGAACCCAGGGGCTTTGATGGGCTTCAGGCACGACTCACCGGAGAACAGGTCATCGACATGGGCTCCACTTCCGGGGGCGATACACTCACTCTTGCAAAGCTCGATGAACTCATTGATGCCGTGCAGGGTGGGCCGGATGTTTTGTTCATGAACAAGGTCATGCGCCGGAAAGTGAATGCCCTGGTACGGGCTGCCGGTTCTGCAATCGAGACTGTCTCAGGAGCCTTTGGCCAGCGCCTTGAAGCGTACGCAGGAATCCCCATCGGGATCATCGAGAACGATGAAACTGATACAGCCATTCTTGGTTTCACTGAAGCCAATCCTGGCGGTGGTGCGGCAGCATCGACCAGCATCTATGCCGTTAAATTCGGGGTTTCAGAGTATGTCTCAGGTCTCCAATGCGGTCCCATGGATATCATTGACATGGGCCTGTACTCCGGTGGCGTTGCGTACCGGACCCTGATTGAGTGGATAGCGGGGCTTGCAATCTTCAGCTCCAAGTCCGCTGCAAGGCTTCGTGGTATCAAAAACGCGTAAGGTATGAGGACGGATGGTGATCAGGGATTGCCAAACGGCTTCAGGACTTAATGCCCGTAGGGGAGAGGGGATCGGCCCCTCTCCCCGCCTCCAATAACATATGATTAACGACATACTAAAATTCCAACATAGGGTAGATCAGCGTAGTAACGCTCTTGCCCAGGACATGATTAAAACCCTCAACGCATCGAGGGAAACAATCATAGGCAAGCTTGCCTCAATTCAGGATAGGTATCTCAAGGGCGACTATACCACCGAGGCATACAAGGCAAAAAAGGCCTTCCTTGAGCATCAACGAGCCGAGATTGAGAAGGTCATTGGGGAGGTCTTTGAAGATGTTAAAGCCCATATCCAAGATGCTTCTATGGATGTGTTCATGGCTACCCAGGACCATACCACCAAGCTGATGAACAAGGCCACGGGGCTTGATGTTACCTTTTTCCATCTCGATGATAAGGTTGTCACAGCTTGGTTTGAAACGGGACTCGTTGAAGGCACGACCCTTACTGAATGGCTCTCCAATCTGGAATCAAACACGGTAAATCGAATCCTCCAGGCACAACGCTCAGCCCTTATAGAAGGGGATTCTTTGAGTGGTATGATCAAGAAACTCCGTGAAGAGGGTATCCAGGGATCATACAACGGATTGAAGGGTCTTGCCCGCACTTCGATGTTATCCGCAGCCAATTATGCACGGGAGCAAACCATTGCCCAAGCCTTCAGGGATGTTATCGATGGATGGCAATTCCTCTCCACTCTCGATAATAGAACATGTATGGAATGTGGATCACTGGATGGGAAGGTATTTGGAGTCAATGAGCCCAAGCCCCCAGCTCCCCTCCATTGGAATTGTAGATGCTGTTACGTCCCGGTGCTGAAATCCATTGAAGGGATGCCGGAACCATCAGAGAAGCGGCCAGCGGTAACAGATGAAGAGACAGGGACTTTCATGGGCTCCTATAACCAATGGTTGAAAAGCCAACTCGAAACAGACCCGGGATTCGTCAGGGATGTTCTCGGCCCCGGACGTTTCGATCTGTTCAAGGCCGGGAAGATAAGCCTTTCCTCGATGGTGACGAACGGCAAGATCGTAAAACTTTCTGACTTGGGATAGGTGCCCAAGTCGGGGCGGGCATCTTTTCCAGATCTGGAAAATTTCCATTTCTGTAAAATTTACAACCAAACATCTATTTACTTTCAGAGGGACACCCTTCCCGATGAGGGCAGGTTTTGCATTTGTATCTTCTATAGGGGGACTGATAGGCCAACTCATAAGTATATCCATGGGGGCATTTAAACTTATTACGTTTGAATCTGCTTTTCAGTTTTTCCAATTCTATCCATTCCCCGGTTTGCTCATCGAAATATTCATACACCCCCGCTTTATCCCCAACTGCCTTGTCATATGATTTTGAGTGGGGCCGCATCAATTCCTCCACCTTTTTCTTTTCTTCTTCCAGTTTCTTTATACAATCCGCAAAGGTGTTCCAAATCATACTGATTACTTCATTCGCCTGGGGGAGCATCCCAGATTGTGGAGGTAGTTTTCCCTGAAGTTCATTAAGTTTGCCAATTCCCATATCCAAAACATTTGAGGCGTATTTTGATTGCTCGAAAACAAGGTTGCTTTCAGTAACCTTCTCAAAGATCGACTCAACGGTTTCAATTCCTCCTTCCTTGTACTTCCCTATCAGGTCGTCTAGTTTTCTATTGGTGATCTCCCGCAGGCCTCCCCTAGTTAATAGGTATTCCCGTAAATCATCGGGAAAGGAGGGTGCCGATATCTTATACAAGATAGATGATTTTACATTCTCAACAAGTTGATCATGACCGAACAGAGCCTTATACACATTCATAAAATTGTGGGCCGTTTCATAGCTGAAATCAAATTGGTCATCTATCCACTTTCTGAATCCATCCTTCAGTATCTTTTTTGCCTCGTACAGAAGCTCCCCGATGTTGAAGATTTCTTGTTTGGTGATTTTAATCCTGATTCGTATTTCATCGGCGATACCATCCAGGCGATGGCTATCTCCATAGCCTATGTGTCCTTGTTTTCGTTTACGCTTCATGCGCTCAGCTTTGGCGTATAAGCTCCCTTTGATTTCTGGTTCTTCCATCGGTGGGGTGTATTTATCTAAAAAACTGTTTTTCCTGGGCATAAAACCTCCAATCATTTTAACTATTATACCACAGGTTGTTAATTATCTATCCAGAACATCCCCCGACCCCTTAAAACCGTTTCCTGGTGGTTATACAATGAAATAGCCCTATGATTTGATGAGGAGATACGTATGTAACTGATAATATAAGATAATTACGTTGAACCCATATGGTTCTAATGATATAAATAATAACGAGATCGGAATGGTGGCTAGACCATTCCGATCCCTGACCAAGGCGCTTAAATGGGGTTAAGCGGATGGCTAAAATCAATATTATCATCTTTTCCAGTAACTCATCAAACCCCTACCAACATTCTCTCCGCGTTCTGCGGGAAAAGGAGGAACAATGAAACAGGCAGTTGGGTATCAACGGGTGAGTACCCAAATCCAGAGTAAGGAGGGCATCAGTCTGGAGGCCCAGGAAGAGAGGATCAGGGCATGGTGCTCCCTTCATGGCTACGAGTTAAAGGGCATCTATAGCGATCCAGGAATATCGGGCCGGAAAGCAAAAAGGCCAGGGCTTCAGAAAGCCCTTTCCCAACTCGGGAAAAAGGATGCTCTGATTGTCTATTCACTTTCCCGGTTATCCCGGTCCACCAAAGATACGTTCGGTATCTGTGATATAATAGAAAAGAGGGGTGCCGACCTTATCAGCCTGTCCGAGGAGATTAATACCACATCGGCAACGGGCAAAATGGTATTCCGGCTCCTGGCGGTCCTGGCTGAGTTTGAGAGTGACCTGATCTCAGAACGGATACGAACTTCCGTAAGCCTGAAACGGTCCAGGAATGAAAAGCTCGGGGGCCGGGTTCCCTTCGGGTTCAATTGCGAGGGCGGTAAGCTAGTCAAGAATCCCCAGGAACAGGGAGTGATCAAGCGGGTGAAGGGGATGAGGAAACGGGGGTTATCTTTACAGAAGATAGCGAACCGGCTCAATGATGAAGGGGTACCGACCAAGATGGGGAAAACATGGTACTCTATGCAAGTCCGGCACATTCTGAAGGTGGCATAGGAGGACTTCATGAGATCATACAGGAAGGAATTATGGTTCAATACAAACCAGAGGATGGAGTTCATAAACATCACCCCTGAGGTTGAAGCCTGCCTCCAGGAGAGCGGAATCAAGGACGGTTTATTACTCGTTAACGCGATGCATATAACCGCCAGTGTTTTCATCAATGATGATGAAAGCGGCCTCCATCACGATTTTGCAAAATGGCTCGAAAAGCTCGCCCCTCATGACCCAGTGTCTTCTTACAAGCACAACGTGGGGGAAGACAATGCAGACGGGCACATGAAGCGGCAGGTCATGGGCCGGGAGGTGGTTGTAGCCATAACTGATGGGAAGCTGGATTTCGGTCCTTGGGAGCAGATCTTCTACGGCGAGTTCGACGGCAGAAGACGCAAGCGCGTCCTAGTGAAGATAATCGGGGTGTAGCTATGAAAGCAGACGTGTTGAGATTTGCACCTATTATTAGGGTGTCGACTGAACAGCAGGAGGATATGGGGGAGTCATTACAGACTCAGAGAAAGAAGATTGAAGAGGCTGTAAAATACCTCGGTGGGGTAGTTCCTGATTACTGTTGGGAAGCATACTTCGGCCAGGAGCATGCCACACCAAATCATGAGCGCAAGAAACTTGATAAACTCCTTGCCGATTCTTCAAAGGCCTTATTTGACGCGGTGATTGTCAGCGATCCCTCCCGATGGTCCCGTGATAACTTGAAGAGCAAGCAGGGCCTGGAGATTCTGAAGAATAATGGGATTCGATTCTTTACGGGAACCACTGAGCACAATTTATATGACCCCACTGCTACAATGTTCTTGGGGATGTCAGCAGAAATAAATGAATACCTTGCAAAGATTCAGTCTTTAAAAAGCCTAGAAAGTCGTATCAGCAGGGCTAAAAGAAATATTCCTTCCGCTGGCAAACTCCCCTATGGCAGGACCTTCGACAGAAAGACCGAGAAATGGGGCATTGATGAAGCTAAGAAAGAAAATATGCAACGGATTGCTGACCTCTACATTAAGGGGGAAAAATCCATCTTTGAGCTTGCTCAGCTTTCCGGCATGAATGAGCAATTCCTTTGGACTATCTTAAAATTTAGGTGTGGAGAGACTTGGACAATCACTTTTGACGACCCTAGATTCAAAATACATGAAACTGTAACACTCAAAATCCCCCGCCTCCTGCCTGAAGAAACCATACAGAAGATCCATGAACGTCTAGAGGCAAATAAGACATTTTCTCATGGACCCTTGAAACATAAGTATCTCCTATCAAGAATGATTTTTTGTGAGGAATGCGGAACAGCAATGACAGCCGAATCCCATCCAAACAGGTCATACCAGATATACCGTCATCAGAGCTCCAGGACCGTTAAAAGGGCCTGTCCCAATAGGAAGGGCTGGTATGTCAGGAAGGATGAGATTGAGGCGGCGGTCATGAATCATCTCTTCGCCCTATTCGGAGATCATACGGCTGTAGAAGCCGCCATCCAGAAGGCAATTCCAGATCACTCCGAGATCGAGGAACTACGAGAGCGCAAATCAGAACATGAAAAAGCTCTTGTAAAGTTAACAAGGGAATCTAACCGGCTGATTGATGCCATTGCAGATGGAACTATACCAAAGGAAAAGGCCAAGGAAAAAATGGATTCCATTGTGGCTCAGGAAGAAGCCTTGAAAGCTGAAGTAGCAAAGATAGAGGCCCGAACGGACAATGTTCCAACAAAAAAACAGATTCAGCAACATGCATCGTTGATTAAGGGAGTTGCTAAGTGGGTTTATTCAAGGGGGGACCATCTTGATCGGATGTCTTGGGATAACAAGAGGAAGTTATGTGAAAGGGTCTTTGCCGGGAAAGATTCCCAGGGAAGGAGGCTTGGGGTCTATATAAGGAAGGAAGGAAAAACTGAAAGATCTTACATCATTCGTGGTATTTTCGGTCATGAAATCATTGGCTATTTGGCAGAAATTAATAGTAAATCATCTTGCCATTCACGAGGACCAGGCCTTCCTGTATGCCGCTTTCCCGCAGGCATTCCTCCACCTGGGGAGTGATGTTGATGAATTCCATGCGCTTGCTCGTGTTGAACCAGAGCTCCTTCCT
>Ga0208040_1002788_pt1 | contig 14857 bp, 19 predicted proteins | sample AD_UKC083_MetaG_FD_184431 | JGI IMG/M metagenome (GOLD analysis project Ga0208040, IMG submission 184431) | Active sludge microbial communities of municipal wastewater-treating anaerobic digesters from USA - AD_UKC083_MetaG (SPAdes) (version 2) | ecosystem: Engineered > Bioreactor > Anaerobic >...
AAAAAAAAAGAGGGGAAAACATTTGATTTCTCCTTTTTTTAATTATATTTGTCTCCAATATGTTCATAAAAATATTTATAAAAAAGTTTCGTTATGAAAATTAATGTTAACCATCCGTCTTTTATGTCATTTTTAACATCCACAACAAATCACATATTATCAGCAATAAACATTAACGAATATTTTACATTAACCAACGAAAAAAAATTGGCTGTTCTATTTACAGTTTTAAGTTTAATAAAAAATCGAACAAAAGTAATTTCCAAATTAAGTGATGCTGAATTAAATCAAGTCATAACATTATTTCGCAAAAAAAATGAAGAAAACGAAAATTATGAATTTGCAGCAATACTAAATGATGTTTTAAAAAATTTTGATGTAATAAATAATTTATCGACCCAAGAAAAAAATCCGAAAAAAACTATTAGAAAAAAAGAAACTAAATAGTCTCAGTTTTCTCCTGATCTTCAATAATAATAGCATCTGGAATTTCAACTAGAAACAATAGCATATCATCTTCATTATTTCTTTTTTTAAGAACAATATCACAACGCCAAAATTCTTTAACATCATTAATATGACCATCTTTAATTGAATTTTTATTCACTTTTCGAAAAACATAATACAACTTATCTTGATATGTTATTAATTCAAATCCTCGTAATGTGTGTAACATTTCGTTTTTGAATAAATATAAATAAAATTAAACATATTGTAACTATTACAAATCCAAATTATTTAATATTTATCATTATATGAAAAAGTATATTTTTACGGAATCACAGGTAAAAACACTGGTAAACAACATAATTGAATGTAACGATGTTTTACTAGAAAATCAGGAAGTCTATAATTTAGAGGGACTTGCTGAAATACTTAGCAGGACCGGCCTTGATGAAATAACATTATTCGATATACTTAAAGATTTATATCGTCATGGTGGTGATGAAGCAATAATAAAAACATTTAAAGAAAGTACTGGTATAGATATTAAAGATGTCGGTAAAGGGAGATATGTTTTTAATTTAAGATAAAAAAAAATAAAAATGAAAAAATATATTTTAACTGAGAAACAAGTGAAAATGGTTGTGGATTCAATCATCCAAGAACAAACAGAAGATGCTTCTCTAGCTGCTACTGTTCAATGTTTTTTAAACCAAATTTTACGAGCCAATTTAAAAATTAACGGTCAAATGGATAAGGACACAACAAGAGCTTTGATTCTTTTCCAGCAAGAAAAAAAGAAAAAAGGGGCTAATATTGTGGCGGATGGAATTTGGGGATATAATACTCAGGGCACATTAACACCTGAAGAGAATAAAATATGGAAAAAATGTCGTCGTAAATACGGGACGGGAATTTAAAATATAGTTGTTATGAGAATTAAAAAATTATTTTGGGAATTATTATTAGAACAACAAAACGACCCAGATGTGGAGTTTGAACCGGATTTACCCAATCAGCCAGTAAATGTGAATGAACCACCAGAAGATGAACCCGAACCGCCAGAAGATGATTCCGATGATCGTCCTGATGATATTGAACGTCAAAATCAAAAAGCACGTCAGAAAAAAGTTTCTCCACACGCAAAAATTATAGCAAAATGGAAAGAAGAAAACCCAGCATTGGACGATGGTGACGCAGAGGCCGCTATTACGTTTTTTAATAACAGAAAAAACGGATTACGTGTTTATAAAGACCCTGAAAAACATCCTGATTATATAAATTTACCCGAAATAACGTCTCTTGTAGTTAGATTTCCTCATTTAAAACCAATCCTTATGGATATATCTAAAATCAGAGACATACAAAACTATAGGTGGGAAGAAATGGAATTCTTTATGGATGTTAATGGTACAATTCAGTCCACACCATTTATGGATTTCAGAATAGAGGGTGATACACCTGAAATACGAAAAGCAAATGCGTTAAAAAAATGGGAATCACCACATAATCGTATTATTAATGAAAATGGAATTACAGTTTATAGAATAACAGGAAAAGATGAAGCAATTGCATTAGGTCGTTTACAACGTATTTTAGTTGCACAATATGGTGGTATAAACTGGTGTATCGGCAATAATGATTATCCAGGATCAAATGAAGGTCGTAATTTATACGCAACATATAGAAGTTATAGTGTTTATTATATCGTTCTTAATAGAAATTACCAAGAAGATCACAGATATTATATTTCCACTATTAACGTGTGTGATATGAATAGTTCAACCGGAAGTAATAATGGTCCTTACATGATAACACCTAGACCAAATGGTACCAACACGAATCAAACATGGGATGATATTGTTAATATTCACCCACAATTAATCGGAAAAAAAGAATTTTTTACATATTACCCATTAACGCCAAAAGAAAAAGCTAGTGCAAAAATAGACAATATTAATTTTAATCAGTATAGTGATAATTTCTTTGGTGCACAATCATTTAATATAAAAAAACAATATATCGAATCAGGAAGAGCTATTAATGACAAGTTGTCTTTTAGAACATTACCATATAGTAAAGATAATACTAAAAATTTAAGAAAATTGTATATTGATACCGTTAATCTTGACAACTATAAAGATAAATTTAAATGTTCAGACATTAATGATCCATTTGGTATTCTAAATATCATCGCCAATGAAACCCCACAGTTATATAAATATTTAGACGAGTATCAATTAAAACAAGTTTTAAATATTAAACGTGGTGTGTGGGCTATTAAAGTTAGCATAATTGGTTCAACATATAATCCAATTGGTATTGATAGAAAAAGCAATTATGTTTTATATACAGATCGTTCTGGCGTTTATTATGGTATTATGAATGTTGATACAATTGAATGGATGGAACCAATGAAATTTGCGTCAACAAAAACAACCCCATTACGTAAAGGAACTGATAGATTTTTCCTGAAAAGATATTCTGCAATGGATGGTGACTATTTCTATTTCCTTACCAATATGAAAACATATATTGATAAAAATTCACCAGATTATGGTGTTGGGCAATATTTGACTGCTGAAGAAGGAAATAATCTTTTAGAATCAGGTGAATATCGTTCATTTCAAAAAGTAATAAAATGAAAAAAGTAATTCTAACCGAAAGTCAAACTAAAACATTAATGGATAACATCATTAAAGAACAAACAATTAATGATAGAACAAATCTTGTTTATGCGACTGGCGATTTTGGTTATATTGGAACAACATTTAAAGGTGGTGAAATTGCCGATATTTCTAAAATAAATTTTGAGTTATCTTATATTGTAGATATTGAATGGAGAAAATATGGCATAAAAGGCATTTATGTGACCAACATTAAAGGCCCGTCACATATTGAACTTGAAATAAGTTATTATCCCGCAAATGATCCTGATGGTGATTTTATTGAAGAAAACATAACAATACCGATTGATTGGAACTCACAAGTCATAACTAACGAAACCGATGATTTGGGATATTTTGGTGTTGATTCTGACATTGAAATTAATTTAACTAACGATAATAACGGAAATATTATTGTCAAAAATATTGAAATTAATGTTCAAAATTTTTAATTAACATTTACTTACTTTTTTATTTTATTTATATTTATTAATGACCTTGTGATTGAGGATCTAGTGCCGGTAAAACGACATTTGAGTTGGAATTGATACCAACAAATAGATGTTCATATAAAAAAAATAAGGAAATGAAAAAAAATGTCAATGTAACGTATCCTCCCAGTGCGTTCATTACCAAAGGTAGACAACGCATAAAGCAATACAACGATACCGTTTATTTAAAAAACGGTGATGAGTTCGAAATAGAACTTTTTAATCCCACACAAAATAAGATTCGTGCTGAGATTTTACTTAATGATGTATCAATAGGTTCGGGTATTGTTCTACGTCCAGGTGAAAGGGTGTTTCTTGATAGGTATCTTGATGAACCAAAGAAATTCAAATTTGAAACATATAATGTGGATATGAATGACCCCACTGTTTTGAGTGCAACAATAAATAATGGTACTGTAACAATTAAATTTTATAAAGAATCGTTTTATACTACACCTGGTAATATTAATACGTGGTATAATTATGTTAATTTTTCTACCGATTTTAATATAAAGACCGATTTATAATGCAACAGCCCCTTACACTTTAACGAATACCCCACCTGTTAGTAGCTTATCACATGATAAATTTGGAAATAGTATTACGTCATCTGAGACAGGAAGAATTGAAAAAGGCTCACAATCTGTTCAATCTTTAGTAAATGATTATACATTATTTGATACATGGTGGACTTGGAGAACAGATTGGAAAATACTTCCGGTTTCACAAAAACCATTTGTTAAAGAAGATTTAACTGTCTATTGTACTAATTGTGGAGCTAAAAGAAAAAAATTTTCACATCGTTTTTGTCCACATTGTGGAATTAAATTTTAATAAAAAAATAAACACACAAGGTCATAAAGGGGAGTAGTCCCCTTTTTTTATAAAAAAATTTGGAAATATCAAAAAAAATACGTTATCTTTACTAATTAAAATTTTAAACGCAATGAAAAGAACAGTTAATTTTTTTATTTTTATCGCAATAATGGTTATTGCAGTGATTTTCTACACCGATTACCGAAACAATTCGGATTATCAAAACTTTAAATCTGATTCATCAATATGGGTTGATGATGATGTTTCTTCTAACACACATTCATTAAATGATGTTTATACTCCCCCAACATCACCAAAATTACAGGTGTTGAACGAATATATCGATTTTAATAATTTCGATGAAAAAAGAATGTGTGATGTTTTGTTTAAAGCAATGAACGATTATCAAAAAAAGATTCATAATGGTGATTCGTTAATTCGTTCTTCAGTTGTCGAACGAATAATTTCTAGAGACAATTATTATTATTTTAAAAATAATTGCGATAGAATTCCATCTAATCAAATGATGAAATTTCATAATCCAAAATGGTATGATATTGATCGTGATGGCAATCCAGATAGAATTTTTAACGATCTACCCGACACGGTAAAAGTTATGCTTATAAATGAAATGAGAGGAACTTATTTTTTACAAGCTAATTGGGATCCATATGCAGAAGATTATATTTTATCTTATGGTGAAATTGTCGGGTCGGTTTCATTTGAAAATCTTCCAATGAATTATAAATACACATATTATGAAATTGCCAAGGATTTAATAAATGGCTGGAACAAATCTATACACCACACACATTTCTTAAATGGTGATTATAAAAATGCTGTTGTTGTTGGTGTTGCCGCATATTATTACAGAAAAAATAGAACTGTATATGTTTCGTTTGTTTATATATCTTAAATCTATTTTATTGTGAACGGTTGAATATCACTTAAAACATATCGTCTGTTTGGTGCTGTAACTTCTGGAACGGTTGGATTTTCTTTGGTCCACCCCGGACCAAATTTGGTAGTTTCACCCATTCCTTTAAATTTAAAAATACCACCCAATTCGGGTAGTTCTTTATTTAATATGTCGGCAATGACCCGGGCTCTTTCTTGTGAAAGGCATAAATCATAATCTCGTCTTGTTTTATTTCCAGCACATGGTTTATAACCACCAGTTATTGGTTGTTCTGGATCGGCATCAACACTAGAATAACCATATATTGTTGGATTTTGGGATTTCATGTGATTGATAAAAGGCTCACCATATTTCTGAATGAGATGTCGTATTTGTTGTATAAACGCACCATATTGTCTTCGTGCTAAATTTTCATCTTTAAATTCAATACTATCAAAGTTGAAGACATCACCAAGAGCCATCGTACTTATTGAAATGGGTGCAACAGCAACTTGTGGTCTGTTTGTGGTTTGTTCTAATTTAAGTGGAATACCAGCCAAATTCATATTAAGTTGACCGGATTCCAATATGCCGAACATATCATTTCCGAATTTATAGATCAATTTATTTCTTTCAAAAAATTCACCCAAAGGATATTCACTACCAAAATCAACCGCAGATTTATATTCTTTTACATCTGGAAGTTTTCTGGTTATAGTTAGTTTAAATGTTCCTTGGTTATTTTGATCGGTAAAAATAACACCATTAACCAAATTATTTTCAATTTGTGCTCTTAAATTTGGATATTTTTCAGAAAGAATTTTATATTCGTTTATTTTTTCAATTTCAGGTATTAAATCGGCTGAGGATGTAACACCAAACGTTAGTTTACTTCTTTCAGGAATAATTAACGCATAAACACCCTGAACCATTCTTCTCATTGGATAGATTCTTTCACCAATTTGTAAACTTAATTGTCCTTTATTATTAACAATTTTAATACTTGTACGATTGAGAATTTCTTTTTCTTTTTTATCGAGAATATCATTAATACGATTTTGTAAAACGATCAACAATCTTTGATCGTTAAGGGTATCGGATTGTTCTTTGAGAACATCTTGTGTTTTTAGAACCCATTTTAACTGTTTTTCAGAGATAAGGATTTTCATATATCATAAATATATAAATAATTACGTTTTTTTATTCAAAACTTTGATATTAACCAAAAATTGTCTATATTTTAATAAATAATGAATTAGATGAAAAAATACTATAATCCAAAAACAAAAAAACTTGAAGATTTATGAAAGGTGGACGGGAAACCCCACTTCTTTAGATGTGGGATGAAAGCCCACTAAAAATATATTTTTCATATATTAATAAAAAGAAAATCAGAAGTTCAAGTAATGTTTAGAGCCGTCAAATATGAACTAAACCCTACCAATACCCAGAAGGAGTTAATCAAGCAGACTTGTGGGTGTTGCAGGAAAGTGTACAACATAATGTTGGACAGGAAGATTAGTGCATATAAGGATGGAAAGCGGAAAATAAGCACCTATGATTTGATAAATGGGTTAGTTTCATTGAAAGAGGAGTTGCCATATCTAAAGGAAGTACCGTCTCAAACTCTGCAACAAGCTGTGATTAACATGGGGAATGCCTTTGACCAATTTTTCAAAAGAGGAAATAAGGGATACCCCAAGTTCAAGAAGAAAGGGTATAGGGATAGTTTCAGAATACCTGCTGCCTGTGTAATTGACTACAACAATTGGACAGTAAAGACAGCAAAGATTGGAACTGTCAGAATATATAAGGGGCACAACAAGCAAATAAAGGGAAATATAAAGTCCTATACCATAACACATACAACTACAGACAGGTATTTCATTTCCGTGTTGTATGAGACAGCGGGCAAGGCAAAACTGAATAACAGCAAGTCTGTTGGCATCGATGTCGGTATCAAGGAATTTGCAACATTAAGCGATGGAAAGGTGTTTGAAAACCAAAAATACCTTAAGTCAAATCTCAGGAAACTGAGGGTGTTGCAAAGGACTGCCAACAGAAGATACAAAGTAGGCAAGAAAAGGGAAGAACAGTCAAACAATTGGAAGAAAGCAGTCAAGCGGGTTGCTAAACTGCAAGAGCATATCGCCTTCCAAAGATACGACTACTTGCATAAAGTCAGCACTTGGATTGCGCAGAACTACTCTACTGTATGCGTTGAGAGTTTGAATGTGAAAGGAATGATGAAGAACCATCACCTTGCGCAGGCAATATCAGATTGCGGATGGGGAATGTTCATCAATATGCTTGAATACAAATGCGACAGTCTTGTAAAGATAGACAAGTGGTTTGCAAGCAGTCAGACTTGTTCTGAGTGTGGGTACAAGAATGAAGAAGTCAAGGATTTGTCCGTCAGGGAATGGACTTGCCCCAAATGCGGGGTGGCTCATAATAGGGACATAAACGCTGCGATAAATATTGAAAGGGAAGGACTATCCCTTTGTGGACATAAGGTAAGTGGTTGCACTATGCCTGTCCCAAGAACCCCACTACTTTAGTGGTGGGAGTAGTCAGAGGTAAAACAGAATATTTTGATGGTGATTCAAAATTATAAAAAAATTAACATTTAAATACATGAAAACATTAAATGATTATTTTGACAAAATTGTATGTATAAATCTAGATAGAAGACCTGATAGATGGGAAGAAAGTCAAAAAGAATTTGAAAAATTAAATATTGTAGTTGAAAGAATTTCGGCTTTAGATGGACGATTTATAAAACCACCACCAGGATTTAAATACCCACCTGGAGCTTTTGCATTACTTTTAACACATATTGAAATCATAAAAGATGCAATAAAAAACAATTACAAAAATTTTCTTTTATTCGAAGATGATGTAGCCTTTATAGATAATTTTTATGAAAAATTTAATGCCAAAATAGATTTCTTACCCGATGACTGGGATATGTTTTATTTGGGTGGTAATCATATTTTACATTGTGGCTGGGGTAAGTTCCAAATGATTACTGGTGATAAAACTTTTGTACCAAATAAATCAAATTATAAAACACTTGATTATGAATTATGTAAAACACCATGGACACAATGTGCCCACGCAGTGGCATTTAATTCAAAATTTTATAACGATTTGTTAAATCAAATACAAAAATATCCCGGTGAAGCAATTGATAATATTCATTTCTTTTCACAAAGAGATGGGTATAATGCTTATACATTTATACCTAGTTTAGCAATACAACGTTCTAGTTTTAGTGATATCGAAAATAAACACACATTTTATGCTGGTAGCGACTTAAATAGTTTTTAAAATGATTAATATAATTGTATTCAGTAAAAATAGAGCTGCCCAACTAGAACTTTTTATAAGAAGTTTTAAAAAATATGTTGCCAATGCTGACAATTATACAATTAAAGTGATTTATCTTTGCACGGATGATCAATATGAAAAGGGCTATCGGAAATTATTTGAAATGAAATATTCTAATGTTGAATACATAAGAGAAAGTAATTTTAAGCAAAATGTTATTGAAACAATTGACACGAATAAAAAATATACAGTATTTTTTGTTGATGATAATATTTTCAAAAATCCATTTGACTTTTTTGATGAACAAATGGAAATCTTTAATAACGATAAAGAAATTTTATGTAGAAGCTTACGACTTCATAAAAATATATCAATTTGTTATCCTGAAGGAAAAAGACCAATTAATCAACCGATTTTTTTGGATAATAATACTTTTCACTGGATGGGTGAACAAGGAGATTATGGATACCCAATGTCATTAGATGGACATATTTTTAGAACTGAACAAATTTACCCATATGTTGTAAATCTATATTATACAAATCCGAATATAATGGAAGGAATGTGGGCGTCACGACCCATGAGACAACCAAAAATGATTTGCTATGATAAATCAATAATTGTAAATAATCCATGTAATAAAGTTCAAACCGTTAATGGTAATATACATGGCAATGTCAATACTATTGATCTAAATAATAATTTTTTAGAAGGAAAAATAATTAGCATGAAAAATATCGATGGTATCGAAAATATTTCATGTCATCAAGAAATTGAAATAATATATGAATAAATGTTATTAAATTTTGATAATATAATTAAAAATTATAATCTTAAGATAAAAGGTGTACTTCATATCGGAGCACATTATGGCCAAGAACATATTGAATATTTAATACATAACATACACAATATAATATATTTTGAACCATTAAAAAATAATTTTAATGTTTTATTGAAAAATATTCAATTTGGTGAAACAATTAAAGCGTATAATATTGCTTTGGGTAATTTTGAAGGTGAAATCGATATGTTTGTTGAAACCACCAACCAGGGTATGAGCAGTTCAATACTTGAGCCGGATAAACACCTAACACAGTATCCGGGAATTGTATTTGATAAAAAAGAAACCGTTTTAATTAATAAACTTGATAATATTCAATATGATAGAAATTTATTTAATTTAATTAACATTGATGTTCAAGGTTATGAATTGGAAGTTTTTAAAGGTGCGACGAAATCATTAGAATATATCGATTATATAATAACAGAAATAAATCGTGATACATTATATAAAAATTGTGTACAAGAAAATGAACTTGATTTGTTTTTGTCTAATTTTGCTTTTGTTAGAGTCGAAACATTTTGGGCTGGTGGAACGTGGGGGGATGCATTATATATAAAACAATGACACAAATGAAATAAAAAAAATAGATGATGGAAAAGGAAAATTGTGTGATATGTGGAAAAGAAACACCGTATCCGAAAGATATGAATATCGAACAAAGAGATAATTATATTGAAGGCGTTGGTCAACTTTGCATTGATTGTTATATTGATTTATATAATAAAAAATATCGTGATAATTTCAAAACATGAAAATATATGTGCTCGGATATAAAGGAATGTTGGGAAGATATGTATATTCTTATCTTATCTCTCAGGGACTAGATGTGGTTGGTTTATCACGGGCAGATATCGATGTTAGAGATCTCGATAAAACACAACTAAAACAATCATTATTTCGTAAGGGTGTCATGCTGAATGATATTATAATTAATTGTATTGGTGATATTGTAATTAATCGTATTACAACAAATGGAATACAACCCAATAGTCAGGATAAAGTCACAGCAATTAAAATTAATTCATTATTTCCATTATATTTGAGTGATTTGTATGAAAATGAAAACTGGAAATTAATTCATATTTCTACTGATACCGTATTTTCAGGAAAACAAGGACAATATAACGAAACCCATCCACATGATTGTACTGATATATATGGAAAAACAAAATCACTTGGTGAACCAGAAAAATCCACAGTAATCAGAACATCAATTATTGGTGAAGAAATTGGACGATCCAGATCTCTAATTGAGTGGGTGAAATCAATGAAAAATCAAACTGTTCGTGGTTATATTAATAATAGATGGAATGGTGTTACTTGTTTACAACTAGCAAAAATAATCGAAAATATAATAGTTAATAATAATTTCTGGAAAGGCGCAAGACACATATTTTCGCCAGAAGTTGTTACCAAATACGAACTAGTTAAATTAATTTCAGATATATATAATCTCAATGTTACTGTGATACCATTTGAATGTGATTTACCTATTGATAGATCATTAACCACAATTTATAATATCAAACAATTTAATATTTCATCGTTAAAAACACAAATTGAAGAACAACGTGATTTTTTTGAAAAAATAAAAAACGTGTAATAGTTAATAATGTCAAAACCTTTTTTAAAATGGGCGGGGGGTAAAACACAAATGTTAACCCATATTCGCGAATATATTCCAACTGAATTAAATAGTGATATAAACACATATGTCGAACCTTTTGTTGGTGGCGGTGCCGTCCTATTTTGGATTTTACGTAATTTCAGTGACGTAAAAAATGTAATCATTAATGATATTAATACTGACTTAACTACAACATATATAATAATACGAGATAATGCCAACGAACTTATATCACAATTAAAAATTTTACAAAAAAAATATTTTACATTTTCATTAGACGAACGTAAAAATTATTATTTGGAAATTCGTCAAAAATTTAATGAACGAAATAATAATCCCGTTATACAAAGCGCATATTTTATTTTTTTAAATAAAACCTGCTATAATGGACTTTATAGAGTGAACAAAAAAAACGAGTTTAATGTTCCGTTTGGAAAATATAAAAATCCCAAAATTTGTGATGAAAAAATATTATTAACTAATAGTCAAAATCTTAAAAATGTAATTATATTAAATGATGATTTCGAAAAAACTTTTAACTATATAGAAGGTAAATCGTTTTTTTATTTTGATCCGCCATATAGACCACTAAATCAAACATCATCATTTAACACATATACCACTGATGGTTTTGATGATATGTCACAAACTAGACTAGCCAGATTTTGTAATAATCTTCATAATGAAAACCATTTGTGGTTATTAAGTAATTCTGATCCCAAAAATTATAATCCAGACGATAATTTTTTTGATGAGCTATATTCAAAATATAGTATTGTGAGAGTCAATGCAAAAAGGTCAATTAATTCCGATGGTTCAAAAAGAGGAAATATTAAAGAACTGTTGATTCGAAATTATTCTTAAAATAATTTTGTTTTTCATATATTTTTTCGTATATTTTATAAATTAAACATTTTATATGAAAAAAATGGGTGAATATATTGCCAATAATAGATATAAAAGAAAAACAAAGATCATTGAAGAAAAAACCAATCAAGATAATAAAATTCATAATGTAACTTGTCCCGTCTGTAAATCAAAAAATAACGAACACATTATAAAAAGAAATAATAATGGCGTATTTGGCCGGGGATTTCGATCGTGGATCATTGATGATTATTTTGTTTGTGAAAATTGTGGAGTAATATTTAAAAAAATTGAAAAATAATGACAATAGATGTAACAGAAAAAAATTTTAATTCCGTGGTGTTAAATTCTTCAAAACCCGTAATGGTTGATTTGTGGGCACCATGGTGTGGTCCTTGTAGAATGATTTCACCAATTCTTGAAGAAATATCTAACGAATATTCAGATGAAATCATTGTTGCCAAATGTAATGTGGATGAAAACCCAACAATCACATTACAATATAGTATAAGAAATATTCCAGCAGTTTTATTTTTCAAAAATGGTGATGTGATTGATCGAATGATCGGCGCAACAAACAAATCCGGATATGTTAAAAAAATTCAAACAATTACGCAATGAAAATAAAAGAAATATTAAATGAATTATTAACATATTATAATGTTAATCGTGGCGTTGGACATACAAGATACAATTAATGAAATTGAAAAACTAGAAGAAGAAATTGAAAAACTAAAAAAAAATAAAATAATTATGGCACATATTATTACCGCACCAAATGAAAAACATAATCTTTCGATATATCATTCACAAAAATTATTTCTAGCTGGCGGAATAACAAATTGTCCGGACTGGCAATCTGAATTAATTGAACTTATAAAACATCATGATAATTTAACAATATATAACCCAAGAAGAAAAAATTTCCCAATTCACAATCCTAACGCCAGTGAAGAACAAATTGTCTGGGAATATCGTCATCTTACAACTGCAGATATAATAACATTTTGGTTTTCTAGAGGAAGCCCAAACCCAATTGTTCTATATGAACTTGGTAGATATGGACTATCCAATTATGATAAACGAATTATTATTGGAATTGATCCTGAATATGAACGAAAAAGAGATGTGGAAATACAAACAAGTTTATCAAGAAAAAGTACACCCATTGTTTATTCTCTCGAAGAACTTGCAAATATGATAGATGAATATTTGAAATGGTAATATTATCTAATTTATAAATATCTATTCTCTAAATAGTTATATATTGATAATAATGTCTGTCCACTATCAAGTTGGTCACGATAAATAATTTCATAAATCGCAACATTACCCCATCTTTGTAAATTCGGTTTGGCCGCCCATGTAGCACCAAGAAGAACTTCTGTTGAAGTGTAACCACCTAATGTACCAGTATTTTCTACTGGTGTGCCATTATTTAATGAAAGTGTCATTAATGGTATTGTTGGATCGGGTTGTAATATTAGAACACCAACACTGCCAATGGTAAAACCTGTTATTGCAAATCCATAGCCAGATGATGATGCTGCATGAATATTTGGTGATGCACCTTGTGCCGTAGATCTTTGTGCAACACGAACGCCACCAGTCCCACCATATCCAAATAATACATCTGAATTTGTCCAAGTAATTTGTTTAACAACAGCATATATTGTTCCAAAAGTTGTCCAACCAGAAATTGGTACAATCATAGCATCATCAACACCATCAAATGTCACACCACTACCAGGAATGTATATTGGCATATTATCTATTGTACCAGTATCACCAGTTACAGAAATAGGATATAAATTATAACCATTTCCCGAAATGTCGTCCCACTGGGCAACATTATTACCAGTGAGCGTTAGACCCGTGCTCGAATCATACCAAGCTTTCGTGTGACCATCAAATAAACTAGCAGGATATAATGGCGTTGACGGTGTGACACTTGGTGTAACATTCGGTGTCGGACTAACCGCAGGTTGTGTAGTTGAATATATTGTTTGTACCTCAGATAACGTTATCGCTCTATTATAAATAAACGCCTCATCTATGTTACCATAAAATGGTATAGAACTTTGTCTATCACCAATCATGAATAAACAATTAGTGTCATATGTAATACCATTTGTCCAAGATGGCGATGTACGAATTAAACTACCATCTAAATATATTTTACCATTTATTCCATCATATGTTCCAATAATTAAATGCCAATTACCATCATGAACTGACGATGTTGAAATGTTTACTGATAAATTTCCATTAGTACCACCTCGAAGACCAAACTCTATTCCTGTATCTGATAAATTTAAATCAAAACCAAATGAGTTTGGTGGTAATGCATAATAGTTGGTTATTATACTTTGATAATCATTATATGTTGTTTTTATCCAAGCACCCACACTAATTTGTGCGTGTTGATAAATTCCGGTTGCACCACTTAAATATCCGTTGTTAAATAAATATGATGTACCCATAACACCCGGCTCACCACGAGTTATCGTACCACTTAATATCAAATCATTATTACCCATCGAATCAACAGCATTACCTGTCGTATCATTTAATCTCCAATGACCAGTTAATCCACTTGTTGGTAAATATGTCATCTGACTTGGTGTAATACTAGGCGTAATACTTGGTGTAGGCTCTGGTATATATCCAGGTGTTGTGTAAACATTCTCCCAATCAACACCTTCTATCCCACTAAATCCTGTTGCCGTGAGCTCATGATCAATACAATACGCACCCTCTCTAATTACATGCCTATACCCAACTACACCATTGTCAATATTAATAATGATATTGTCTTCATCTGGATAAAGTTGTACCAAATCAAGCTCCCAAGTCAAACCACCATCA
>Ga0208040_1002791_pt1 | contig 14854 bp, 11 predicted proteins | sample AD_UKC083_MetaG_FD_184431 | JGI IMG/M metagenome (GOLD analysis project Ga0208040, IMG submission 184431) | Active sludge microbial communities of municipal wastewater-treating anaerobic digesters from USA - AD_UKC083_MetaG (SPAdes) (version 2) | ecosystem: Engineered > Bioreactor > Anaerobic >...
ATCTCCTCGGTCAGCCGTCCGGGAGTGGCGTGGCGGGGAGCCTGGTTGATGGGGGTGGCAAAGTTGCAGTTTCCCTTGCCTCCGCGTCCTCCCTTGGAGAGGATCACCTGTTCGTTGTGGGCGGTGATGTCCGCCAGTTTGACGCGGCGTCCGTCCTCGCCGATGCGGAAAACCTCGGTGCCCAGCGGCAGGCGCAAAAAGACGTCCTCTCCGCTGCCGCCGGTCTTGCGGGCTTTGGCTCCCGGTTTTCCGTTTTCGGCCTTGAAAAGCTTGTTGTAGCGGTAGTCCAGCAGGGTGTTCACATTCTCGTCGCCCAATGCGACCACGTTTCCGCCCTTGCCGCCGTCGCCGCCGTCAGGCCCCCCTTTGGGGATGAATTTCTCCCGCCGGAAGCTGACCACCCCGTCGCCTCCGTTACCGGCTTTAACCCGCACCCTGGCGTAATCTATGAACATGCAAAGCCTTTTATTTTTGGATGATGAACCGCTGTTCGCGCAGCGAATTCCCCTGCGAAATCCGCAGCAGATAAAGACCGCTGCCCAGGCGCCGGCCGTTCAGACGGCCGTCCCAAGTCAGTTCCAGACGGGGCGAATTGCATTCCCGGGAAACGATGCTACCCAGGTTCTGGCCGCGCAGGTTGAAAACTTCCAGCTTCAGCAGGCCCTTGCCAAGCCCATCCAGCGACAGTCGCCAGGGAGCTTCAGAAGATCGCAACGGATTGGGCATGCGGCAGTTCAGCGCGGCGGGCACCGTGCCGGGATCGGAGTTTGAGACCCATTCCCAAGGGATGGTGACCAGATCGATGTCGTTGTCGCTCACCCGCAATTCGCCCTGCTTGGGAATGGGGCTGATCAGAGCGCTGTAACTAACGCTTTGCGAGTAGTCCAGGCTGAGGGGCTGGGGCGAAAAGCTGTTGCCACCCGCGTCCACAAACTCCATGGTGAGAGGAAAGTCCCCCTCGGCATCCAGATAGTCAAAAGTGAGCAGGCCGCTCTGCTGGTTCAGGCTAAGGTTGGATATCTGCGGCAGGCTGTTCGCCATTGCCAGATAGCGGTGGTCGTCAAAGTAAGCCAGCGCCGTGCCCGCATAGTCTCCGAAGCCAAACTCCGGTGTGCCGCTGCCCAGATCGACGGTCACCCGCATCGTGGCGCCAACGAAGAGCAGGGTGCCCGACGCGCTGGGCCAGCCGCCGAAATCCGGATCATTCGCCAGATCCTGGATATTGCACGCCAGCCAGAGTTTGCCACCGGATACGGTGGATTGCACCGCTCCGAGCTGGGCGAACTCCGGAACCATGCCTTCCCCGATGCCCAGTTTGTAGAGTCCGGACGGCAGCAGCAGAGGGATACCGCCATAGACCATGGCGTAAGCCACGCTGTCCGCCACGGTTTCCGGGTTGAAGATCATCATCATGTAGATGTTGTAGGAGGTAAGGCTATTCATGGTGGGAAAGCTGCCTGACGCGTTGGCGAGGGTGGCATAGAGCTTGTTTTCGGAGGCTCCGAGCCAGGTGTCGGTGAGATCCAGCATGGGCGCGTAGATCGTCACGGAATCGCCCACGGCGTCAGATGAGATCAGCCCCAACTGCCCCAGGGAGGGGGGAAAGGCGTCTGAATCCAGCCTGGGCGCGTGCATCATGGTAAGGCTTTGGCCCAATTCCTCAACCTGCATGCGCAGCCGGTATTTTAGCTGCTGGCCAAACTGGAAGGGGATCAAAGCCTGCTGGGTGCCGGTGCTGATCTGTTCGGAAGTGGCTTGCTGCCAGTCCGCTCCGGCGTTGGAATAGTAGCATTCGATGGCGTCCAATCCTTCCCAACGCAGGCGGATATTGCCATCCGCGCAGCGCGAGCTGTGGCGCATAAAGAAAGGGTCTATCAGTTGGGCGGGCAACAGTGACGCCAGCAGAAGCAGCGTGATAAGTGCGGCCAGTCTATTCATATTCTTCCTCCATTAAGTCAAGGATTTCCTGCTGGGCAGCCCGGATCAGGTCTAATTGCCGTTTGAAGCTGCCCCAGGGGGTGTCGTTTGGTTCCGTGTAGCTTTCCGGGGCGGTGGTGAAGGCGGGAAATTGTTGCCGCGTAAAGTCTTTAATCTCTTCAGGCAAGTCCTGGAAACCTCCCGCCAGCTTGCAGCCGCGGCAGACCAGAATCACATTGCCGGGAGCGTCGCCCATCTCCATAAAGGGTAGCCAGGGCAGGACTTCCGTGAAGGTGAAGATGGCTGGAACGCTGTCCAGGCGGACATCATCCAGGTCGCTTTGTTCCACGATATATTGGGTGAATTCGCCTGCCTGGAAGGTATCGCTCTGCGAGTTGTGGGGATAATCGCGGCGCGGCAGGGGGCTGGGATAGTTGGGAAAAAGCTCGCGGTGCCAGACCACCTGCTTGCACAGGCGCTGGGAGGGCAGGATCATGGGCAGCAGCGAACGCTCCTCTTCGGGAAACACCAGCCTCTGGTTTACGGGATCCAGTCCCAGGTGGAGCGCCTGAACGTCTTTGTTGGTGTAGGGATTGCGCCATTTGTTCAGGATTTCGCCCGTGCGGTGGTCCTGCCACAATAGCAGTTCTTTTTCCAGCAGATAGGGGCCATCCTCGCCATCCCACATCACTCTCCCGATGGTAAAACCTTCCACTGCAAAGAGTTCCCTTCGCTTGTCCCCGGGCGTTACGCCATAGGCCATACCCGAAAAATGAAACACGGTTTCCCTTCCCTTCAGGTCTGCCCGCACCCGCAGATAATTGTCCAGATGGCTGAAGCAGCGTACGCCGGGGCCTGTGTCCACCGTCTCAACGCCACTATTGGCGGAGTCTGCCTTGCCACCTTGCCGCGGAGTCCGTCCCGCATCTGAGATCTGGCCTTGCAGCAAAGCCAGCGCGGCCAGCATGGCCAGGATCGAGGCAATTTTTTTGCGCATTTCACCTCCACTCCCTTTGGGGAGCATGTTAACGCAAAAGAAAGCGCCTGTCCATTTGTGTCAAGTTTGTTTTGCCCTTTCCGGCGTAGCACCTATATATTATGGGGATGGAGTTACGCTCGGGATGGATGGAGGACCCTCATTTGCATCCCGGGCTCCGGACTGGGTCTTCCGGCAGTCATCCTTAACCCGGTGAGGGATGACCTAAGGATGATGGCTTAACCGATTGTGGCAGCGAAGGAGGGCGGTATCGCAAAAGCCCATTCTCATAAAGAGTTATCCCCACTTGTCCAAGTGAGACGGGCTTGCAAATTAGGGTGAGAATCTATACAATCCTCGCCATCCCGGAAAGCGGTAGTTTTTTCTTGACAGATTTGCCTTTATTGTAAACATGTGGATATCGTTTTTATTGGGAGGATGTATGAACAAGCTGCCGCTTTGGCTTGCCTTGTTTCTGATCTTGCTTGTCAGTGGTTGTGCCCTTTTTGACCGCTTTCTCACCCACCAGGCCCAGCCTGTGATCAAGTCTGTGGCGGATAGCCCCGTTCACCTCAGGACCTTTGCCGACCTCCGCGGCGACGGCGGGGACTTGATGATCACAAGTTCCATGTGGAAAGATGGTATATGCGCCAATATCATCAGCAAGTTGGACGGCAAGGCTGTGTCCCAGATCAATTCGGGGGATCGGATACGGCACGCTAAAGTGCTGGAGGACAGCCTCCGGAGTTCGCTTTTCCTCTCCTTCAATGACCAGCACAAGCTTTGGCTCTTTGAAGCCAATTATGCCTGGGGTGACACTATCAAGCGGGATAACAGGCTCTATGAACCCATCGACCGGGTGTTGAGCTTCGACGAAAACGCGTCCATCGAGTGGGAGGCGATCATCGTGCCCGACATCATGGGCGATATCGACGCCGACGGCAGCCCCGAACTGGTTTGCCGGGCTTATGACGGCTTCACTGCCAATCCGCGCGGCATAGTCGTTTACGATTACACCACCCGCAAAATCGAATGGAAATATATCCTTCCGACCAATGTCAAAAGCATGCTGTTTGACGATTTCGACGGCGACGGGCAGAGGGAGTTCATCTGCTCCACGGTCGCCCTCAAAAACACCACCAGCATCTTCAACGACATGGACGACGCCTCCTGCTGGCTTTTTGTGATCAACCCCAAGGGCGAAAGGGTGTTTTTGCAGAAGATATTTGACGGCTATGGAGAGCTAACCCTGGAAGCGGACGAGGACAGCTCTGGAAAGTATAAAGAGATTTACATGCGCAAAACCACCTGGGGAGCGGCTGAAATCCCCAACGGCGTGTCGGTGCTGCGCTGGAATGGCTCGGGCATGGTAACTTTGCGGGAATGGACGGTATTCAAATCCCTGGAACGCGGCGGTCACAGTTTTCTGCATAAACTCAAGAGCAACGAACCCAAACAGCTATTGCTGGTGGACAAGACCTCCCGCCTGATCTTACTGGACGAGCAGCTCCGGGAGCAAAAACACGGCTACACCGGCTCCGTGCGCGTGATCTGGGATGTGGCAGACCTCGATCTGGATGGCGACAGCGAAATCATTTTGGAGACAAATGACAAGAAATATGAGATTCTGGATTCCGATCTCAGAGTCCGCGCCCGCTTCGCCAGTCCGTTTGAATCCGATGAGCGGGTCACGGTGGCGACAGTTCAAAAGGGATATGGCGAGCACAAGCTGATCGCCATGTATCTGCCCTCCAAGATAGTGTTTATGGATTACACGTCCGTAGCCCCGCTCACCCTCCTGGCCAGGGGTTACAAGGCCGCGGCGTTGCCGCTTAGCCTGCTGTTTTTAGCAGGTTGCCTGCTGTTTGTCTTCCACAACCGGCGCCGGTGCAAACTGTTTATCACAACCGCCAACAGCATTGAACAGGGCGTGATAATAATGAGAGGCAAAGACCGGATTCACCTCTACAACCGCTATGTCCAGGAACTGCTTTCCGAGGGATTGCCTCCGAATTTGGAGCAGAGGCACAAAAGCCTCAAGCGGTGTTTGCCCGCAATTTCCGAGACTCTGCGGCGCTTTTGCCTGGTCAAGACCGACTCGCAGGATAGCGTCATGAATCTGGGCGCCAAGCTCATTCCCCACAAAGTGATGATCTACAATCTGCACGGGTTGCGCCTGCGCTATCTGATCACGCTGCTGCCGCAGTTCACCGATTCCGACATTATCCAGGAAAAGCTTGCCTGGGCAGACACCGCGCGCAGGTTGTCCCACAACGTCCGCCGGCATATCACAAACGTGCTCTGGGCACTCGATCCCCTGCAAAATGATGAGGACCTCAGCGACGGCGGCAGGGATAATATCGGGACTATCCGCAGAGAGGTGGAAAAGATCAGGGTCTTCACCCACGCTTTCCAGCGCTTCACCGAGATGCGGGATAACGAACTGGAGACCCAGGACATCATCCCCTCGGTGGAACACTGCATCAGCCGCATCAATCTGCCGGGCAATATCCATCTGATCAAGGACTGGTCGCTCAATTCCATCGCCACCCTCTTTGAACCCATCCGCTTTGAGGAAGCCCTCGGCAACCTCATCCACAACGCGGTGGACGCCATGCCCCAGGGCGGAACCCTGCACATCACCGTGAGGCACTTTCCGCTCCACGAAAGCCCGAAAGGCCCGCTCACCGTGCTGGTGGAGGTCGGGGACAGCGGCAAAGGCATCCCCGACAAGTATTTGGAGGAGATCTGGCAGGCGTTCTTTACCACCAAGGATTCCGGCACCGGCATCGGTCTGCCCGAAAGCCGCAAGATCATCCGTTCGATGGGCGGTGATATTACGCTGGAAAGCCACGAAGGAGAAGGCACAGTGGTCTCCATCTGGTTGAGAGAGGGCGACAAATGAAGGCCAGGATACTTCTGGCTGATGACGACAAGGTGTTTTGCAACCTGGTGTCGAGGGTGCTGAAGCGCAACGAGTACGAGGTGACCAGTGTCAACAGCGTGGAAGAAGCCCAAAAAAACGTTGCAAAGCTCAAATTACGACATCATGATGCTGGATATGTGCTTTCCCGCCCTGAGTGACGGCTTTGGCCTGCTGGAAGAGGTGCGCCAGCAGTGGCCTCGGATGCTGGTGCTGATGATCTCGGGCTCGGGGCACATCCCCGATGCCGTGCAGGCAATCAAATATGGGGCTGCCGACTTCATCGAAAAGCCCCCCGAGCCTGAACACCTGCTGCTGCGCCTCAATGCCCTCAGTGGGCACCTGCTCAGGGAAAAACAGCTAAAGCAGGCGCGGGTCGCCGCCATCGGCATGGTTGGTGTTTCCCGGGAAATGAACGCAGTCTTCGACGGCATCATCCAGGCTTCCCGTTTCGACAACCCGGTGCTGATCACCGGCGAGACCGGAGTGGGCAAGGAACTGGCCGCCCACGCCATCCACCGTCTCAGCGATTACGGGGACAGGAACATGCTGAGCATAAACTGCGCCTCTGTGCCCCGCGAACTCTTTGAAGCGGAGCTGTTTGGCTATACTCAGGGAGCTTTCACCGGAGCGGTGAAGGAACACAAGGGGTTCTTTGAATACGCGCATAACACCAGCTTCTTCCTGGATGAGGTGGGGGAACTGCCCCTGGAGCTGCAGGCCAAGATCCTGCGCGTAATCTCGGAAGGGGAAATGCAAAAGATCGGGGGCGACATCCGTCCTGTCAGGACACGCATCATCAGCGCTTCCAACCGCGATCTGGAACAGGCGGTCGAGCAGGGCACGTTTCGCGGTGACCTCTTTTACCGGCTCAACGCCATCCATATCCACATTCCTCCCCTCAGAACCAGACGGGAGGACATCCCCGGCCTGGCTCAATACTTCCTCAACGATTTCTGCTCCAAACAAAGCATCACCCCAAAATTCCTCACCCCGGAAGCCCAAAGTTGGCTGAGCCAGAGAAAATGGAAAGGAAATGCGCGAGAACTAAAACATTGTGTTGAACGTGCGGTAATTTTTACCACAAGCGACTATCTTGATGTGGTAGATTTTACCACAGCCGAGACTTCTGTCCGCAAAAATTATTCAGGAGAAAGGCATCTCTCTATGGCAGAAATGGTTAAGGCTTATGAAAAGCAACTCATCGAGTTCTATCTCAAAGAAAACAATTATAATGTCAGCCAGACAGCCAAACACCTTGATACTGACCGCTCTAACCTGTTTAAGAAGATAAAACAGCTCAATATCCAGCTTCCTCAGCAAGACCAATAACCCTGTGGTATATTTTACCACACCATCCCCTCTGCTTTTTCAGCTAAGTCGCTGATATCTATGCCGCTATGTCTTTCTGCCGGAATTGGCTCGCCACTTGTTACTATATAATGCCAATTCTATGTCTTTCGGAATCGGTTTTGTGGGATCTGTAGGCTTGGTCTGCAGGCAGGTGAACCAAACCAAGGAGTGCAGGTAAGGCTGATGGCAAAGCTGAAAGCCTTCGGGCCGGGATTTTAACGATCCCGGCTTTCTTTTTTTGGCAGTTAAGAAGATTGACAATAATTCGCGGCTGTCCAAAGTGGATTTATCAAAACAATAGGAGTGGAAATGAGCGACCTGCGCGTGAATCTTTCCAATCTGAACGAGTATTTTAGCGAGCGTTTCCCCGCGGAGACCGTTGCGGCGGCACAAACGGCATTTCTGAAAAAGCTTTCGGAGCTAACCCACCGGTACTACCGGGGCAAGATGCAAACCCTGCCCAAAGCGGGTATCTGGGGTTTCAACTGGTTCAATGTCTGGTACACACCAGGTGTTTCCGCCGTGTCCACAACCATCCGTGATAATCAGGAAAGCTCTTGGGAACTGAGCAACCGTGGCAATCTGGTGGCGGTGGTGAGCGACAGCACCAGGGTCTTGGGGGATGGAGATTGCGGGCCTTCCGGCGGTTTGGGCGTGATGGAAGGCAAGGCCATGCTGATGAAGTATTTGGGTGGATTCGACGCCCTCGCCCTCTGCGTGAACAACCGGGGGGAGGACGGCAAGCCTGATCCCGCCAGGCTGATAGATTTTGTCAGGATGCTGGCTCCCAGCGTGGGCGCGGTGAATCTGGAAGACATCTCCCAGCCAAATTGCTACCGGGTGCTGGACGAACTGCGCGAAAGCTGCGGCATCCCTGTGTGGCACGATGATGCCCAGGGCACCGCCTGCGTCACTTTGGCGGGGCTGCTGAACGCGCTCGAGCTGGCTGGAAAGCAAATCGGGGAGATTCGCACGGTGCTTTTTGGCGCAGGAGCTTCCAATACCACGATCGCCAGCATCTTGCTGCAGTCGGGGCTTGATCCCGCCAACCTGGTCATGTTCGACAGCAAGGGAGCGCTGCACGCCGGCAGGGAAGACCTGGCCAGCAATCCGGACAAATACAGGCAGTGGGATCTGGCAAAGATCAGCAATCCCAAACGCCTGCGCGACATGGACGAGGCGATGGCGGGGGCTGACGTGCTCATCTCCCTTTCCACTCCCGGACCACATACTATTAAACCCCAGTGGATCAGCCGGATGGCGGAAAAGGCCATCGTCTTCACCTGCGCCAATCCGGTTCCGGAGATCTATCCGCATGCCGCCAAGGCAGCCGGAGCCTATATCGTGGCCACCGGCAGGGGAGATTTTCCCAACCAGATCAACAACTCCTGCGGCTTTCCCGGCATCCTCAAAGGGGCGCTGATGGTGCGAGCCAGCAAGATCACAGACGGCATGGCCATTCGCGCCGCCCATTCTTTGGCGGAATACGCGCGGCGCAGGGGGATTGACACGGAAAACATCGTGCCCCGCATGGACGAGGTGGATGTCTTTGCCCACGAGGCTGCCGAAGTTGCGGATCAGGCCGTTGCCGAGGGCGTTGCCAGGCTGCCGCTGAGCAGGGAGGAAGTTTTTGCCCGCGCCAAGGCGGATATCGACGCCACCCGCGCCCTCTGCCACAAGATGATGGACGACGGCAGCATCCCTGCCCCTCCCGCGGAACTGATCCAGCAAGCTCTGGATTTCGCTGCCGCGCAGGTTGGGAAGTAAAAAGGAATAGAACTATTGTCGAAGAGCAAGTGGCGCCTGGTTTTTAACCTGCTCAAGGTCTGCCTCACAGCCTTAATCCTGTGGGGTGTTTTTGCCAGGATCGACCTCAAAGCCCTGTGGACTGGCATCGCGGCGCTGCCTCTGTGGCTCTTGCCTGCCCTGGTGCTGCTCAGTCTGATCCGGCACTGGGGGCAGTTCATCAACTGGTGCTATTCCCTGCAAATCAACCCCAAATATATTCCCGATCGCAAGGAGCAACTGGTTTCCTATCTGATCGGCCTGCCTCTGCGTTTCGCGGTTCCCGGGGGTTCTGCCAGCGCGGGCAAGGTCTTTTTTGTGAGCAACAGCAGCCGCTGGGCTTCCCTATTTTCCTTTGCTATGGAGCGGGCTTTCCTCACCTGGAGCACCTGGACTTATGCCTTTGCCGCCGCGCTTATCTACTACCGGAACTTTCCTCTCTGGCTGCGCCTGGGGCTGCTGATCCTGACCCTGACCGCTCCACTTTGGGGCTATTGGCTGTTGGGGACAAGCCCTAAAACGCGCTGGCTCAAGCCCGGCTATGCCCGCTATGCGCCGCGTATCTCAGCCATCCAGACCGGCATCGCGGCGCTTTCCTATGTCCAGTATTGGCTGATCCTGAACCAGATACACCCGATCAGTTTTTGGGAAAGCACCCTGCGCATGTCTCTCACCCAGTTTTCAAACAGCATCCCCTTCACCGTAGGTGGCCTGGGACTGCGCGAGGGCTTTGCCATCCATTTCCTTGCCGGAGCGGGATTTGACGCCAGCCAGGCGGTTACCGCCACCCTTACCCTATTCGCCGTGCAAGACTTGCTCTTTGCCCTGCCGGGCTTGCTGCTCCTGATGTTTAACAAGAGCCGGAGGAGTGATTACGCCCATGCCGGAAATTAAGATCATCGGAGCTGGCCTGGCTGGCAGCGAAGCAGCCCTCTGCCTGGCAGAGATGGGCATTTCCGTGAATCTCCTGGAGATGCGTCCGCTGCGTATGACGCCCGCCCACGGGACGGATTTGGCGGCGGAGTTGGTCTGCAGCAATTCGCTCAAGTCTGACCTGCTGGACACCGCCTCCGGGCTGCTCAAGGAGGAGTTGCGCCTGTTGGGTTCCCGGCTGCTGCCCATTGCGCTGAGCTGCGCCGTTCCCGCCGGGCACGCCCTGGCTGTGGATCGCCTCCTCTTCGCCCAAAAGGTGACCCAAGAGCTGCAAAACCATCCCCGGATCAGGATAACAAGGCAGGAGGTGACCGAACTTCCCGTCGAATGCAGCATCCTCTGCGCCGGGCCTTTGGTCTCGGACAGCCTGGCCAGATCGCTTCAGGAGGTGGTGGGCGAGTCCCAGCTCAGCTTCTTCGACGCCATCGCCCCCATCGTGAGCGCGGAGAGCATCGACTCCGCCAAGGTTTACGCCAAAGACCGCTATGACAAGGGCGAGCCGGACTATCTGAACTGCGCCTTCACCCGCGAGGAATACTACCGCTTTGTCGATGCCCTGCTGGAGGGCGAACAGCATCAGGCCCGGGAGTTTGAAAACGAGTTCTTCCGCGAGGTGGATTTCAACTACTATGAGAACTGCACGCCGATCGAAGAGCTGGCCAGGCGCGGCAGGGAGACCCTGCGCCACGGCGTTATGCGCCCCATGGGACTGGAGCGCGACGGAGTGAAGCCCTTCGCGGTATTGCAACTGAGGGCGGAAAACAAAGACCGCACGGCCTTTAACCTGGTGGGCTGCCAGACCATGCTGCGCTATCCCGAGCAGCAGAGGATTTTCCGCCTCATCCCCGGTCTGGAGCGGGCGGAGTTCCTGCGCTTTGGCTCCATCCACCGCAACAGCTATCTGAACGCGCCCCGGGTTCTGGCCCCTAATCTCACTTTGCGCAACGCGCGCCACATCTTTGTCGCGGGGCAACTGGCGGGGGTGGAAGGCTATGTGGAGTGCATGGGCATGGGGCTGCTGGTGGCGAAGATCATCGGGGAAGGCATCGATATGTTGCCGCCGCAAACCATCCTGGGACAGATTTGGCGCCGTCTGATCGACCCCGAGCAGAAGAACTTTCAACCCGTCAATGCCAATTTTGGTATCCTTCCCGCCCTGGATGACAATGTGCGGGACAAAAAGCTGAAAAAGCAGCTCTACTCAAAGCGCAGCCTGAAAGCGCTGAGAGGCTTTTTGGAAGAGAACAATGGTTAAAACCCGGTTCCGCCTGCCGCCAGCGGAAGCAAGGCCAAAAACAGAACTGAATACCCACACTATGAGGACATTACATGCAATATGAAGATCAAGACTATCTGGTGGAGGAATACGATCTCGAGCCGGATTCCTGGGAAGATTTAGAGCAGGAAGGCAAGACCGCCTTTCTGGCAGCGATTGTCCGCCAGGACGAGACGGAGAAGGACAGCCAGGCCAGCCTGGATGAATTGGAAAGGCTTGCCAATACCGCTGGCATCGAGGTGCTGGGACGCTATACGCAGAGGCGCAACAACCCCGAGAGTGCCAGCTACTTCGGCAAAGGGTTTCTGGAGGAAATCAGCCACCGCATGCACCAGGCCCAGGCGGATTTGCTTATCGTGAACGAGGAACTCAACCCCATCCAGCAGCGCAACATCGAGCAAAACTTCAGCATCCGCGTGATCGACCGCACCGAGGTCATCCTTTCCATCTTCCACGACCATGCCCGCACCCGCGAAGCCAAGCTGCAGGTGAAACTCGCCGAATTGCAATATCAACTGCCCCGCCTGCGCCGCCTCTGGGGACACTTCGACAAGGAGCGCGGCTCGGTGCGCTCCAGCGGAGGTTCCGCCACCCGGGGCATGGGCGAAAAACAGATTGAGATCGACAAACGCCTCATCCGCACCCAGATTCGCCGCATCAAGGAAGAGATTGCCGCCATTTCCCAGAACAAGGAAACCCAGCGCAAGCAACGCGGCCGCACCAAAAAGATTTGCCTCGTGGGCTACACCAACGCCGGTAAATCAACCCTTTTCAACGCCCTCACGGAAGCGGATGTGCTGGTGGAGGACAAGCTCTTTGCCACCCTGGATTCCACCTCGCGCCAGCTCAAGCTCTCCACCTCCTTTCCCGTGGTGATTTCGGACACGGTCGGCTTCATCTCCAACCTGCCCCATCACCTGGTTGCCTCCTTCAGCGCCACCCTCATGGAAGTGCAGGACGCAGACCTGCTGCTGCATCTGGTGGACGTCTCCGATGAACGCTTCGAATACTACATCGGACAGGTGAACCAGGTGCTCAAGGGATTGGGGGCGGACAAGATTCCACAGTTGCTGGTGCTGAACAAGACCGATTGCGTGGACAGCATCTTCCTCACCTTTGTCCGCAAACGCTTTCCCGAGGCGCTGCAGATTTGCGCCCTGAAAAAGGATCAGATTCCCGAGCTGCTGGAGCGCATCGAAAAGGAACTCTTCCACATCCAGGCGCTCAAGGTGCTGCTGCCTTACGACAGGGGCGGACTGGTCTCCCTCTTGCACGACATCGCCGTGGTGCAGGCGGAGGAATACCGCACCGATGGCATCTACATGGAAGTGCTGGTAAATCAGGAGGATATCTACCATATTCAAGAGTATTTGTTGACATAAAGGCTGGGATATAATTTTCTGCCCCTGATGCATTTATCATAAAGCAAGGAGTAGTTATGTTTAAGCTCATCACCGCTGCGGAAGCCGCAGCCCTGATCAAGCCTAACAACCGCTTGGCGATAGGCGGGTTTTTAGCTGTGGGTGCGCCCGAGAGCATCATTGACGCGATCGTGGCCGCCGGCATCAAAGACCTGCATATGATCGTGATCGCCTCTGACTGGGAAGACCGCGGCGTCGGCAAACTTGTGGCTAACCGCTGCATCAGCAGCGCGCAGGTTTCCCACTTGGGCACCAACAAGGAAATTCAAAATCAGATGAACTCAGGCGAGATTAAGATCGAACTCGTCCCCCAGGGCACCCTCATGGAAAGAGTAAGGGCCTTTGGCACTGGTTTGGGCGGAGTTCTGACCCCCACAGGCCTGGGAACCGTAGTGGAAGAAGGAAAGCAGATTATCAATGTGGATGGAAAAGACTACATTTTGGAAACCGCCATCCCCAGCGATTTTGCCCTTGTCAAAGCCTGGAAGGCGGACAAGGACGGCAACCTCGTCTATCGCAAGACAGCCCACAACAGCAATCCCATCATGGCGATGGCTGGCAGAATCACCATCGCTGAAGTGGACGAGATTGTGGAAACCGGCGAACTTGACCCGGAGGAGATCGTGACTCCCGGCGTTTTCGTTAACTATATCGTGGTCAACAAGGAGGTTTGAGATGGCTATCGATAAACGTGCGCAAATCGGAGCCCGCATCGCCAAGGAACTGAAACACGGCGATTATGTGAACCTGGGCATCGGCCTCCCCACGGAAGCTGCCAACCACATCCCTGAAGGAGTGAGGGTGATCTTCCAGTCTGAAAACGGAGTTATGGGCGTGGGCCCGGCTCCGGAAGAGGGAGCAGAAGATCATGAAATGATCAACGCCGGCGGCGGTTTCATCACCACCCTGCCGGGCGCTTCGTTCTTCGATTCCGCCACCAGTTTCGGCATCATCCGCGGCGGACACATCGACGTCACAGTGCTTGGCGCGCTGCAAGTGGATCAGGAAGGCAACCTTGCCAACTGGATGATCCCCGGCAAGCTGACCCCCGGCATGGGCGGAGCCATGGACCTCGTCACCGGCGCCAAAAAGGTGATCGTCGCCATGGAACACTGCGACAAGCGTGGCAACCCCAAGATTCTCAAACAGTGCAATCTGCCCCTCACCGCCAAAGGCAAGGTGAGCCTCATCATCACCGAAATGGCTGTGCTCGAAGTCACACCCAACGGCTTGCTGCTCAAGGAAGTGACGGAAGGCTTCACAGTCGAGGACGTGGTCAAAGCCACCGAAGCCGAACTGATCATCCCGGAAGGGCTGGCTTAAGCCCTGCCCCGCAAAAAGATAATGGCCGCGGAATTCCTTTCGCGGCCTTTCTATTGATGCTTACACTGTTTAGTTTACGTTATTACAACAGGATATCTTTTTACCATTTCAACCTTCCTGCTTTATTACTTTAATCCGTAAATCAATTAAATCCGTCAATCCGTATAAGATTTGCATGTCGAGTATCATACGGATGAAACGGATTACACGGATTAACGGATATCGTTTTGCCAAGTTTTCTGTCTCATGGCTCAACGACACCTTTTCACCGTCCCACACTTCCACGGGCTTTACAAGGGAATGACAAATTTCAACTTGCATAGATAGCTTGCTGAAAGCAGATTGGTGCGCCACATTCCGAAGCCAAAAGCCGGATTCCCCTCCCCTCTCCTATGTCGCTATCATTTTGTCCCGCAAAGCGTTATCCCATCATCCTTAGGTCATCCTTATAAATTATAAGGTTGACCCCAGGATGACCCACTACGGAGAGGGTTATACAAATGAGGCCCACCTTCCCCCCATATATATAGGTGCTATGATAAGTGGAAAGGTGGAAAGGTGGAATGAGGTGCCCGCCAGAGCTGGCCGGACGGCAAATATGTCTTGACAGCAAAGCATTTATCCAAATATGAGTTACGAATAAATATAAGGAATAATATGAAAATCTGCATCGTATCCAACAGTCACCACACCACGGATGTGCGCCTCTATTATAAAATGGGGCTAAGCCTGAAAAAGCTTGGCAAGGTGTATCTGATCTGCACAAGCGGGGTGCGCAATTCAACCAGCAATCCCTATCAGTTGGTGGTGGATACGGAATCCCAATGGAACGCCCTCCGGCTGCTATACGAGGAGGCGAAAAGGATCAGGCCGGACATCGTGATCTGCGTGGAGCCGCTCACGGTGTTTGTGGGCCTCGCGCTCAGGCGCAAGTTGGGCACCCGGGT
>Ga0208040_1002823_pt1 | contig 14738 bp, 15 predicted proteins | sample AD_UKC083_MetaG_FD_184431 | JGI IMG/M metagenome (GOLD analysis project Ga0208040, IMG submission 184431) | Active sludge microbial communities of municipal wastewater-treating anaerobic digesters from USA - AD_UKC083_MetaG (SPAdes) (version 2) | ecosystem: Engineered > Bioreactor > Anaerobic >...
TTTCTAATTGACAAGACGGTCCTCTTTGCCTATCGTTTTTGGCCTTACGGTTCCCCGGTAGCTCAATCGGCAGAGCGGGTGGCTGTTAACCACTAGGTTCGAGGTTCAAGTCCTCGCCGGGGAGCCATGCATTCCTCAGGATTCCTGCAGAACGACCATACGGGTTCGTCTAGGTTTTCCGGCTCCACCATAACGGGCACAGGATCAGTTAGCAGCATCGTGCTCTCATGCTCAGTCTATAGTTCTCGAAATCCCTGAAGCCGTATGCTCTGCGGCTGATCATCTCCATCTTTGTTATGGAAGCCTCCGGTGCTCCCGTTCCTCTTCGTGTAGCGCCATATCCGCACGATCTCTTCGACTTCCATTTGAGCAGGACTCTGCATTCATGGTTGACAAGACTGGCGTTCTTCTGCCATTCATCACTATTGTGATGAAAAGTTACGGGCTCTGGCAATTGATGGAGGTTGAAGATAATCCTTCTTTACCTTGATGAATTCGGCCATCTGATCCATATTTTCCTATCTGTATAATACGGTGGCGTGTAGAGGTAGTATATGTATTTGCTCATCGCCTTCACTTAATAAGGAGGAATGTGTGCCTGACATGGCTGTGTGCTATATTGATCTTTTAGGGTTCAGCAAACTCACTGAACGGCATGTTGGTGCGGGTGTTGATCTTCTTGGTGACTATAACGATATTATCAGTAGTACGATAGACGAGGATAAGTTGGATGATGATACAGAATGCACCCTGCCCGATGAAGAAACGAGTTCTTTCCTATACTTCTTGCCGATGAGCGACTCGATCTTCATCACATCTCAGTCTGCTTCTACACTCGTTGTCAGAGTATCATCATTCCTATCTTCAGTATTCATGTACACAGGCTATGTCTATGCTAATGGGGCCGGGATGATCGATCCCCGAGAAGTATCCGTCATGGAAGTCAGCCCAGACGGCATCAATCGTTCAACTCAACTCTGGCACCCTTCTCTCTTTCGTGGTGGTTGCTCATATGGTGACGTGAAACTACTATCGCAATATGCGCTTGTAAACGGTCATCCTGTGAGAGAACATCCGAATCTTGCTGGTCCAGCAATTACGGCAGCTGTCAATGTGGAAAAGGGGAAGAAGGATATTAAAGGACCCCGATTGTTCTGCAATACAAGCTTATATGAAAGACTTACTAGGAAGGATAGGGAATATTACATTCGCGAAGATCATTGTTCGGGACCTGAGATTCTTTGGCCTATTGCTGCTATTACCGATATCACAGGAAGTGCTGACCAACTCCGACTTGTAGACATTATTAAGTCAGCTCTTGGTCTGCTTTCAGCATTTTGGGATCAGACATATGGTGGTCATTACATCGAATTTTTCAGACTCGTTGTTAGAAGTGCCATTCGCGTTGAGCAGCATTCTCCTCGGGGTTTGGATATCAGGGCTGCCATAGGTCGGCTTCAAGGTGAATACAGAGTTGATGCACTGAGTTACCTATCTGATATTAACTTCTAGGCATACGTTTTGTGTTTTGCAGGTTACACACTCACTCAATTGATCAAAGGAAGCATTAGTAGGGCTCGACTAGGCAGAGCCCTTGGAGATACACATGGGTAAGAGCTACGCCGCAGAGATCAAGATGCTCCCATCCACACTTGAGTGGGCGTCATCCTTGCCAATTAGTACGATACAGCGTTTCGTCGATGAGACCTGTGGCGCTTCTCTGGTGGCAGTTGGATCCGGAGGATCTTTTGCTGCAGCTCACTTTGCTGCCCTTCTTCATCGACGCGTTGCATACGGCATGAGCAGGCATGCTACACCGCTCGAGCTACTGCTCGACGAAGCCTCACTCCATGCTCGCAGTGTTATATTCCTGTCTGCCTCGGGCAGGAACGCAGACGTTCTTGCAGCCGCGCGAGCTGCAGTCGCTGCTGAGGCGCAAAGTGTTGGGGTGATCTGTACCCGACAGGGTAGCTCGCTTGCTTCTACTGTCCGTGCCTGTTCCCACGGATATGTGCTCGACGACCCTATTCCCTCGGGAAAGGACGGTTACCTCGCCACGAATTCGCTCCTGGCGACGATGGTCATTCTCGCCCGAGCCTATGGTTGTTTCGAGCAGCTCACAGAGCTACAACGTCCGCTCCTTGACGCTTCTTGGAAAGGCCGTGATTCCGTCGTGGTTCTTCACGGCGGCTGGTCGTCGCCTGTTGCGACGGACCTTGAATCGAGGTTGCACGAGTCAGCGCTACTCCATGTCCAAATCTCGGACTATCGCAACTTCGGCCACGGGCGGCATCTCTGGCTCGCGCAGCGCCTTTCTTCCACCTTTGTTCTCGCGTTGCTCACACCCGAGACTCAATCGTTGGCAATGAAGACCCTTCGGCTCTTTCCCAAAGACGTGCCTGTGCTCCGGCTTATCACCAAACAGAAGGGCCCTTCTGCCAGCATCGATCTCCTTGCCCAAGCTCTCCACTGGACGCTCGATGTTGCCGAGAAGCTTGGCATTGATCCAGGTAAGCCAAACGTGCCCGACTTTGGAAGACGCATATTTCACCTTATGCCTCCCCGTATGCCTAAGAACCAAGTCACGGTCCCACCTGCCGTCGACAGAAAGTTGCGGCGTTTGAATTCCTCATCAGATGCTGCTCGCTCCATCTATATGAATGAGTATAAGTTATTTCGAGAAGAACTCTCTGCGACCGACATCGGCGCGGTTGTCCTAGATTACGATGGTACTCTCGTCCATCAGTCAGAGCGCTTCGACCCACTTCCATCTGCCACCGTAGATGCTTTATTGTACGTTCTTGAGCTCTGTCTCCCCATAGGCATTGCAACCGGACGGGGGCGCTCGGTGCGTCAGGCCCTGCGAGATGCTCTTCCCTCAAAGGTATGGGACAAGATCTATGTCGGGTACTACAACGGCGCCGACGTAGGCAGCCTCGCAGACGACACGATACCCGACAACACTAGGCCGATATCGGCCCCATTGGCGACTTTGGAGAAGATACTACTGACAGAGGACGAACTCGTCGCATCCCTTGCCACCATCGAGGTGCGGCCTTCGCAGATAACGGTGACGCCAAACGAAGCCGAACCACGCGTGGACCTGCTTCGACATCTCGCTGACATGGTTCTGGCAGCGGATCTCCCAGGTGTTCGAGTGCTATGCTCGGCGCATTCGATCGACATCATTGAGGCGAAGACATCCAAATTGGCCGTCGTTCGACGATTGGCGGAACTTGCTTCATCTCGAAAGGTTCTCTGCATCGGCGACCGAGGAGGGTGGCCGGGAAACGACTTCGAGTTGCTCGGACAGCGTTTCGCCCTAAGCGTCGACGACGTTTCCGCGGCTCCACGCACCTGTTGGAACCTCGCGCCTCGGGGGTGCCTTGGGCCTTCTGCTACCATCCTGTACTTGACCGCACTTCAGCGCTGCTCGGGCAATGTGCGCATCAACCTGGATGTTGTCGAGGAAGCGAGGTTGCGCGGATGAGAGCCCTTCTTGCAGAGAGACTCCTTGCGCAAGTCATGGGGTGGGATCCTGGGGATGTCGCTCGCGAGCGACCCATTCTCCAGGCGCTCGCCGATCTCAAATACGACGGCTATCAGCAATTCTCCCCTGGAATGCGGTTCGTGGAGAGTCTCGCCTTATGGCTTGCTCAGTTTCAGGAGGCGAGTGAGAGACAAATAGCCTATGACTTTGTCAAGCGCCGCTTGGTCTTCTTCTCTCATGAAGAGATGGCTCATTTTGCAGCTATCGTCTTCCCTGACTTCATCCGGCCTCTGCTGATCGACCGCGCCGTTTCAGCTACGGATCTCCGCCATTATCAAGTAGGTGCCATCGTTGCGACGGACGCGTTCAAGACACTCCAGACGTCCTCACTCTTCTTCGGCCTCAGCGATGGCGCACGTATCGACCTGTTCCGAAGGTCTAATCGTGACCTGAGCCACGAGCAGATCTTTCAGAGCTACGACCTGCCCCGACAGAAACTCGAAGAGCTCGCCAGTAGATTCAAACCGATCAATGGACAACCGGCCATTCGCGCTCTTGTCCTTCTCGATGATTTTACTGCAAGCGGCACGAGCTACTTCCGGCGAGAGAACGGTGACTTCACCGGCAAGATCGCCAAGTTTCTGAAACGCCTACGCGAAGACGAGTCCTGGAAGGCTCTCGTTCGATTGCCGGATACTCTCATCATCGTTGCACTCTATGTTGCAACCGCTACTGCGCTCCAGCGCATTCGGAACGCTGCGACAGAATGTCTGGGAGAAGAAGCTTCATCATTCGTGGTAACCGCCGTTCAATCTCTTGACGACGGTATTCGCGTGACCTCCTCCTCAGACGCATTCGCTGCGCTCGCTGAGAATTACTACGATGCGTCGCTCGAGGACGAACACACCCGGAAGGGCGGGACCGACTTGAAGTTCGGCTTTGCCGGGGGAGGCCTTCCCGTAGTTCTACATCACAACACGCCGAACAACTCCCTGTTCCTGCTCTGGGCCGAGGAACGCTCGTCAGTCCGAGGGCTGTTTCCGCGGATCAGTCGCCACAAGGGGGACGCATGAGAGATATGCGCAATCCCTTTCGGCTGCAGTCCGCCGAGAGCATCGAAACGGATGCCGACTTCCTCAGGCTCTTCGGGCCTGCGGTTCTCGACTTGTTGCCGGATGGAGCAACCCGAGGAAAGCCCTTGTTCATCCGAAGCGCTCCGGGAGGCGGTAAGACGTCGTTGCTCAGGCTGTTCACTCCGTCAGTTTTACAGACTCTGCTGTCGCTTCGTACTTCAGATCCGTTCCGAGAGATCTTTGCGAAAGCTCGATCACTGGAAGTCGTCGATGACACTGGGATCCAAGTCTTAGCAATCATGTTGACCTTGCGACGGACCTTCCCAGCCCTTAGTGATCTCGGACTTCCAGACGTGCGCGTAAATCGGCTTTTCCTTGCGCTACTGGATGCTCGCATCGTCATGGGTGCCCTCCGCAGTGCCTTGGTTGCCAAGCAACTCCATTATCCTGAGGACCTATCGCACATCACGATCGATGCGCTGCCCGATGACCCACCGATTCCTGACTTGGATCTTCCTTGCGACGGAAGTCATGCTCGAGCTTGGGCAGAGCACCTCGAGCGAGCTGTATGCGACGCCATCGACAGCCTTGTGCCCTCAGGCAACTTCGCTGTACCCGGCCACGATTGCCTGCATTCTCTGCGCTTGCTCGATGCCGGTGCGATCAAGGTGGGGGGTGTGTCTCCGGCCCTGCGGTGGCTCGTTCTCATGGATGACGTCCACAAACTGACAGCCCTCCAGAGACAGACACTCAGAGCGACTCTTCTTGAGCAGCGAAGCGCGACCAGTACATGGATTGCTGAGAGGCTTGAGGCGTTGTCTCGTGAGGAGCTACTTGCCAACGGCGCACTTGAGGGCCGTGACTATGGCGAGGTGGTCAATCTTGAGGATGCATGGGAGAAAACGAAACGGTTCGAGAAGGCGGTAACGGGGATTGCCGAACGTCGGGCTCGCATGGCGTCCGATGTCGCCGCTGGTGCTTGGGCCATTGGTTCTTTTGAAGCTTCGCTCAAAAGCAGCCTCGATTCGGCGGAGTTCGAGAAGACCCTGTCCTCGGCGCTGGAGACCGTCCAAGGTCGAGTTATCCAGCTTGTAGCTACGCACCAGAAGTACCGCGAATGGGTGCGCGCGCGCACCGAGTTCGACGGCACGCCGCGTGAGAAGCTCGTCGCGTGGCGCGCGCTTGAGATTCTCATCGAGCGCGATCGACGGAAGTCGCAGATGACTTTCGATTTCGACCTTCCGCCAGAGACGCTTGAGGCGCGCGAGGACTCCTCAGTGCGTGCCGCCGCGGACTTGTTTGTCGCGGCCGAATTCGAAATCCCCTACTACTTCGGAACTGCCCACGTCGCGAACCTGGGATCGTTCAACATAGAGCAATACCTTAAACTGGCTGGTGATTTATTTGAGGAGTCTCTTGGAGCTGCGCTCCTTCGCCGAAGTCCCGTTCTCTCGCCACAACGACAAGAGAAGCTGCTGTTGGATGCGTTCGAGTCCCGCATCGCGGAGCTACCCCGGCGGGCGGCAAACGGCAGAGACGTCTTGCGGTTCATCGAAGCTGTTGGGCAATTTTGCCACCAAGAGACCTACCGACCTAATGCACCCTATTCACCCGGGGTCACAGGTATCGCCATTTCCATGGCTGACAGAGACAATCTTCTCGACAAGAAGTTTCTTGGGAAGAACCCAGCCTATAGTCGTTTCGCCGAGATGCTGGGCACCTCGCTGGCTCACAACGTCTTCCAGGCTACGCTCGACTACAATGTCAAGCGTGGGCGGTACATGGTCCTCTATCTGAACCGCCTCGTATGCATGAAGTACCGCCTGCCCCTTCAGTACGGCGGTTTTCGCGAGAAGCCCCTGCGCGACTTTGTGGGTTGGCTTGAAAGAGGCTATACGTCTAAACGCGGAGAGGAGCTTCCACTATGAGCCAGGATGCAATGCCGTGGCGATGGAGAGACTACTTTCTCCGCAATGGGGATGACTTCACGAGGTTCTGGGAGGAGTTCCTGTCCGAGAAGAAGAGGGATATGCTCTTCGTCCTCGGGCACGGTTTCGATACTCGCATGTGTGATTGTGCGAACGTGATTCTCGGTATTGGCAAAGAGGGCACACGCGACGCTCTCGTGATCGAGTACGACGAGGGGCCTCAATCGCCGTCACAACAGTACCAAACACAGCGGGCCGCCAACGGCACTCAGCTGAAATTACTTTTCAACGGACGAGGCAAGATTGGGACTCGGAAGATCCAGATGTTCTCGCCTGATCGCCGTCGCATTGGAGATCGTAGTATCGCCAACGGGTTCATGAACATCGACGAGTTCTTGAGCTACACCGACGTCGTCGTAGACATCAGCGCTCTGCCGCGAGGCCTCTACTTCCCGCTGCTCGCAAAGATGCTGTTGCTCTTTGACCAAGGACAACACGATCGACGCCATCCCAACCTCCACGTTGTGGTGTCACATTCGACGGAGCGCGATGACCAGGTCGTCGACGAGGGCGTTGATGAGGCAGCCACGTTTCTTTACGGGTTTTCTGCTGCCAGTTTTGAGTCGGAGGCGACGCGCGATCAGCCTCGTATTTGGATCCCGCTCCTGGGCAAGAACCAACGTCTTCAAATTGAGCGCGTGTACGAACTCGTTCAACCCGACGAGATCTGTCCCCTGTTGCCTTCGCCCGCATCGAATCCCCGGAACGCCGACGATCTCGTCCTCGAATATCGCGAGCTGCTCTTCGATCGGCTCCGTGTGGAGCCACAGAACTTCATCTACGCAGACGAGACCAATCCATTCGAAGTCTACCGACAGATCATGAGGTCGGTGCTGCACTACCAGCAGGCGTTGCGCCCACTTGGGGGCTGCAAAGCCGTTGTGTCGGCGATGTCGTCGAAGCTCCTGTCTTTGGGGGCTCTGCTCGCTGCCTACGAGCTGTGGCAGTGGCGCCATGGGGGGGATCGAATTGATGTGGGTGTCGGCCACGTCGATGCCCAGGGATACAGCCTGAGCTGCCCTGTTCCAGCTGCGACAACCTCCGAGTGCTACATGGCATGGTTGTATGGAGAGTGCTATGCCCCTTCAAAATAGCTCGCAAGGAATCGCCGGGGATTGGTGCCTCGGTGCTGGCTTTGTTGCCTTGGATATCGTACAGTCAATCAATGGGCACACGACCGAGCAGCGTTTTGCAGGCGGTTCGTGCGGCAACGTCCTGACAATCTTGTCGTATCTTGGTCGGAGATCCGCCCCTATTGCTCGCATTGGTGATGACCAGCCAGGGCGTGAGCTCGTGAAGGACTTGAAGTACTGGGCGGTCGATACGCGGTTCCTTACGAGAGAGACAGCCGCGCAGACGCCTGTCGTGTTTCAGGAAATCGTCTTCAACGGGCAGGGGGAAGCGCGGCACCGGTTCAGCCGCATCTGTCCCGGGTGTGGAGTTCGCACTGCGGGCTATCGCCCGTTGCTGCAGCGGGACATTGGCGAGCTCTTTGCATCGATGCCATCCGCATCGTTGTTCTACTTCGATCGGGTCGCTCGAGCAAACCTTGAGATTGCCACTCGTGCGCGACAGGACGGGGCACTTGTCGTGTTCGAACCGTCTGGCATCAAAGACCCTGACCTGTTTGCCGCGTGCCTGCGCATGTGCCACGTTTTCAAGTACTCTCACGAGAGATTATCTGGGGTGCGCGATGCTGCCGGCGATGCGGAAGTCCCGGTGGAGATCGAGACGTATGGCAGTGCGGGGCTGAGGGTCACAATTCGGCAGGGCCGAAGTATCGTGCATGAAGAGGAATTGCCCGCAGTTCCCGCTCCACGGCTCCGAGATGCTGCTGGAAGCGGCGATTGGTGTTCCGCTGGATTCGTTCACGCGTTGCTCTCCGACCGAGACAGGTTGCCGAACCTAGCCAAGTGCAAAAAAGCAATAATCCGCGCTCTTCGTTGGGGGCAGGCTCTCGCTGCGCTGAACTGCTCGTATGAGGGTGCGCGAGGTCTGATGTACGTCATGCCGAAGGAAGTAACGGTCCGAATCCTCGCTGAAATGTTGAAGGGGAAGAATGTGTGCGGTCACGTCGAGTCTGCAGCGCCAAAGTATCGACGAGGCAGTCGACGTGCAGGTCTCTGCGTTGTGTGTGACCGCGAACTCATGGGACAGTAGAACTGCCGCTTGTTCTCGATCATTTTTGTCTGCCGCTGATAGTGCCGGTATAGTCAATGGTGGTACGGGAGAGGCTTGCCTGGATTCGACGGTTGACGCTAGGCAACCAGATCTTCCAAAAGAACACTGGCGAACAGATCGGCCTCCCCGGTCCAGGCCATGATCGGCGGCAGGCCCCCGAAGAAGATGTAACAACGGGCTCTTCGGCGTGCGGCTGTTCGTGACGACCACGCTGAACCGGCGGGGTGTCTTTTCAGGATTCACTGGACAAAAATAACTTCCCGAGTTATCCTGGTGTAGTGATTTCTGGAAGGGAACGATCCATGGCGGCAGTGGATGTCATCGACGACCTGGCGTCCCAGGGGCGGTACCACTTCACGATGAAGGAAGCAGTGGATCGACTTGGCGTGTCGGTCATTGCCGCGCGTGCCTCCATCCGCCGGCTTAAGAGCAAAGGGCTCGTTGCTGCTCCACACCGTGGATTCTATGTCGTGGTACCCCCGGAGTACCGGAGGCTCGGGTGCCTGCCTGCCGACCAGTTTATTCCGCAACTGATGCAACATCTGGGTCTATCGTACTATGCCGCGCTCCTGACGGCCGGTCGCTACCACGGCGCGGCTCACCAGCAGCCTCAGGTGTTCCAGGTCATGGTGGCCCAAAACCGGCCTCCTATCGCCTGCGGAGAGGTCCGAGTCTCCTTCGTCGCCCGCCGAAACGCTGCCGATGTCCCGACGATGAACTTCAAAACCCCGCGTGGGTATCTCGCGGTCTCTACTCCGGAGGCCACGGCGTTCGACCTCGTCGGCTACCCCCAGCACTCGGGCGGCGTCGACAACGTCGCCACGGTCCTCGCTGAGCTTGCCGAGCAATTGGACCCCGCCGCCCTGGCTTCGCTCGCTCCTCTATCTCCCGTGCCCTGGGCGCAACGACTCGGCTTCCTACTCGAGCGAATCGGTGCGGCTGACAGAGCGATTCAGCTTGCCAGGCACGTCGCGGGCGTCGTGAACGAGACGACGGCGCTGGTTCCGAGCGCACCGGTGGAGGGAGCGCCGTATGACAAGCGCTGGCGGTTGCTGATTAATGTCCAGGTTGAGCCCGACTTATGATTCCCATCGACTTCATCACCGAATGGCGCCGTGTAGCTCCCTGGATCTACAAGTTGTACCGGGAACGGAGGTGAGGCGGAATGACCAGGGGATTCAATCCCGTGTTCACGATCACCAACCGGATTACCGCTGGCCTGACTAGCATTGAGCGGGCCCGTGGGTTCCTGGATGCCGCGACTCTGTCCGAGGCCTGGGTGAATGAGATGGGACGCCGTGCGCTGGTTCTTGAAGCCCATCACACCACGCACATAGAAGGAACTCGCCTGACCCTGGATCAGGCCGGTCGACTCCTGGAAGGCAAGCTGGTGCCCGGGGCCGATCGCGACGATGTTCTGGAGCTGCTGAACTATAAGAAGGCCTTTGAGTTCGTTTCCGAGTATGTCAAAGACGGTGGTCCGATCACGGAGGGGCTGGTCCGGGAAATCCACAAACGGCTCGTCGATGGCGTGCGCGGGGGAGCCGCTGCTCCAGGCGAGTACCGGAGAATCCAGAACTATGTGGTCGATTCCGTCACCGGCGAGATAGTCTACACACCGCCTCCGACGCACGATGTGCCGATCATGATGGCCGATCTGGTGTACTGGCTCAACAAGGAGAAGGCGATTCACCCGGTTCTGGTGAGCGGCATCTCTCAGTTCCAGCTCGTGCATATCCACCCGTTCCTGGATGGCAACGGCCGGACATCCCGGCTGCTCTCGACATTGTGCCTCTACCGGGCCGGGTATGATTTCAAGCGGCTGTTTACGATCAGCGAATACTACGATCGGGACCGGCCGGCATTCTGAGCTGGCCTTCCAGAGCGTTCGCGAGACCTGGGATTGATCGTCACCGAGGGCGAAACGCACCAACTGCGCTACCGATTGGCGGATGGGAACTGATCTTTGCGACAGGTTTGCGACAATGTTTGCGACACGATTACGACAGTTTCGGCGACAGGCGTTCACAGAGTCCATGGCAAGTATGCCCGGGGCTGGAGCAGTCACCTCGTCTGCTCCGGCTGACTCCGGCCGGGATACTGATTGACAATGACCCGGATGCAGGCGATCTTGTTTATCGGTATTGGTGAATTATAGCCCAGTATTAAGGAGTGTGGAAGGATGATCGCTTCCCTGCTCGTTTATTTATTTGCCATCGGCAATCCACTCGACATCACGGCATCGGGACTCGACTACTGGGTTGCCTGCTGCGCGCCCGGCGGGAGACTCACGGTTCACTCCAGCTCTGGTCACGAGGTTTCAATGCCCTGCTTGTGTACCAATACAAGCCTGACCATACAGAAGGATTCGGTCGGTGTTCCCGGGAATCTGATCGTAATGAGATCTCTCAACAGTTTTGAAGACTCTTCGAAGATCTACTTGCTCGATCCGGGCACTCTTGCTACACTCGGTCACTCGCATGTCCCATATGCTCAGATCTGTCCACCGGCCAGCGTGCACTATGGATGCAGTGTTACTCAGCTTGAAGCCCAGAACGTGATCGATGGGGACACCGACTGCGTCGTCTTCGCGAGTGTCCAGACCAACTACACGCTATCCGGCTCTGGAAACCGAACCTCCGACTGCACATGTCCGGTTGCAAAGAGCATGTGCACGCAAGACCACTCATGGCAGAGCGCAGCGATCATTGACATGGAAAACCCGGGGCAGATGACCTTACGCGAACCGGCTGCAATCGAGATGAATGTCCTTTGTGCTACGTCCATCCCACCGGTGCAGACCGGTCCTTTATATTGGGTTTCCGGCTGGGGTGACTTTTCGTGCTTCAACTATGGTACGATCTCCATGGTGCAGGTAACCGGCTATGGCGGATCGAGCGGTTCCGGATCGCTCGACACCTGTACTCTGGAAAGATACTATCAAGGGGGGCGAACTGCTCACCGCCGCCTGGCAAGGCCTTGACGCCTCCGACGAGCACATCTACGAGGGTGTCGACGTGCCGATGTTGCTCACGCAACTGCGCATCATCATCAACAACTCCCTCGCATCCATCGACCGACTCCGAAACGAAAGAAGAGCATTATGAACACGACGCAGCAGACCGGCGCGCAGCCGGCTACTCGCGCGAACAACGCGAACAACGCGGGCAACGCAGACAGCGCAAACCCGGCAGACAACCCGAGCACGATCAGGCGGATCATCGGCCTCGTGATCGCCGTCATCGGCACGGGCAGCATCCTCGCGCTGTCGATGACGATCGGGCAGCAGCAGCACGAAGACATCTGGCGCCACCTAGTCTACCAGGCGGTCACGCTCACCCTCGCCGCGGTCGTTACCGGCCTGGTTATGCTCATCACGCGCGCGCCGCTGCCGCGCTGGGGCAACCTGCGCGCGCCGGGGCGCCGGATCAGCCTGCTGATGATTCGAGAGGGCGAGAGCTGGCTGCGCACGGGCACCACCTTCGCCGTGGTGATTTCGATCGTGACCGCCATCTACCTCGGCAGCGTCTACGGCGAGCAGTTCGTGCAGGCTGGCCCGCGCGCCTGGTTTATCGCGCTCGGCCTCGCGCTCGTGTTCTCGACGACGAACGCGCTGACCGAAGAGCTCGTCACCCGCTGGACGGTCGTCGCCTCGATGCGCGGCTCGTGGGCGCGATTCGCGCCGTGGGTGTCGGCGGCGATCTTCGGCGGTGCCCACTGGTTCGGCATTCCCGGCGGCCCCGTCGGTGCGCTGATGGCCGGGTTCTTGGCGTGGTTTCTCGCCCGCTCGATGCAAGACACCCGCGGCATCGGCTGGGCGTGGATTTTGCACTTCTGCCAGGACGTGCTGATCTTCACCATGACGCTCGCGCTGTTCGTGTAGCGGCGTTTCACGTCGCCCGAGCAGCGGGTCGGCACCCGGACAGCGGGCCGGAGTTCGATAGTGGGCCGCGCCGATTTCTTCGGCGCGGCCCACTGCTGTGCGCGGCAACACGTCGCACGTGACCCGCCGTTCACCCTCCCGCAACCGGGGTTTGCCTGAGTTCACGGGCAATTGATGCTGCATTGACCCTGGGCCACCCGGCGGCAACATTGCACTGATTGACTCTCCCATGTTGTGTCGAAACGGGTCGCGGCTCAAACCGCCGCGGCCAATCGCGAATAGGAGAGTGCTGATGTCGGGGGTTCAGAACCAGCGGAGTCGCGGGCGGCGGACGCTTGTTCGATTGGTCGCCTGGGTGGTTGCGGGGGCGGCAGCCCTGAGCGGCGTCGCGCTTGACGCGAGCCCCGCGCGGGCGTCGCTCGGCGGCGACGTCGTGACCGCGCCACTGCACGCCGAGCTCTACCCGCTGGTCGCCGACGGCACCACTACTGCGGACCTAACGATGCTACAGTCTGTTGTGCAGGTAACTGCTCCGCAGGTGCCGTCATTGTCTGGGTGAATTCCAATAATATCCACCAGTACTCGCTGATAACCTCCACTTCGTCTCCGGTACCCGATACGACTCTGGTCATGCCGCCCTGGCCATATGACAAACCCCCGCTGTTTACAGCGATGAGCGACCTCCGTGAAGATCCGGGGGCTCTCCTGGTCTGGTACGACGGCGAACGCATCTGGTGCAGATACTTCGATGGACAGTGGAATGACTGGTGCTATCCGCTTTCCCCTGCCGGGGCTATCGTCGTAAATGAAGGATTCCTCAGTATCTGCAGTGCTCAGGACGGCTACTATGTGGCGTGGCTCGAACGCACGAGCACTGATCCTACCGTTGTCTACGTCCCTAGATCGGCAGTGGTGGGGCTGGAAAGCTCTGCTCCGGAATCGGGGGCTCTGCAGCTCCTCCCCTCGGAGAACCCCTTCGCTTCCTCGATCATTGTGTCCTGCAGCGGATCGTCGATGCCTGCCGAACTGAGCGTCTTCGATATGACCGGGAGGCTGGTGCGAAATCTCACGGATCGCCAGGGCTTATCCTTCATCTGGGATGGACGGGATGGATCCGGGTCTGCCGTGCCGACCGGCGCCTATCTGATCCAGGGCGAGGCCGACGGGCAGGTATCGTCGATCAGGGTGGTGAAGTTCTAGGCTTCATCGCTGGGCCGGGACAGCCCCCCCGGCCCAGCCCTGGCTTGAGATGCTTGAGTTGCACCCGTAACTCTATGTTGGACAAACATATGACTATTTTGCGTTTCTTTTGGGCTGCATTAACACTGCAATAGAATCACAATCATCTATTTGGAAATCGGATCCCGCCTGGATCATCCCGGTCCTTAGTACCATGTCATGGGACGGAGGGTCGGGCATTTCCAGCAGAATTATCTTTACTGATCAAGCCAATCCCTCTGTGAGAGACAATGCGTGAAAATGTACTCTGTAATCTCATTGACCACCATCCCGATCGGGATGATTCAGTCTTGGTTCAGCTCTCAGGCACAAAATAATACCGAGCGGGACGAATCTGCTTGACGGGAGGGATACGAACTCATATTCTCCCGAGCGGGAAAGAAGGTGGATGATGCCAGAGCGAGAGGCTCCCGTTTTCGGAGTGGTAGAGACGACGGAGGACCTGGGGAGGATGCTGAGGAGCAAGAGGAAGGCGCTCGGAATGACGCAGGAGAGAGCTTCCGGCCTTCTCGGTGTGGGAATCCGCTTCCTCTCCGAACTCGAACGCGGCAAGCCCACTGCTGAGATCGGCAAGGTCCTCCAGGTGGTCAGGAGGCTCGGTCTCGAGCTGCGCGTGGAACCTAAGAGCCGGAGAGGCTGACAGACGATGTCCGTGGACAGTCTGAACGTCTTCTTCGAGCAGAGGCTCGTGGGTCGGATTCACACTGACAGCCGAGGCATGATGCTGTTCGAGTATACCAGGGAATGGCTGGATTCTGAAGAACGCTTCCCGATATCGAGAAGCCTTCCGCTGGATGGCCCGCCGCTTCCGTCCGAACGCAGCCATGCCTTCTTCGCGAACCTTCTTCCGGAAGGGATGGTTCGAGAGGCGGTCTCGAGGAAGC
>Ga0208040_1002826_pt1 | contig 14714 bp, 5 predicted proteins | sample AD_UKC083_MetaG_FD_184431 | JGI IMG/M metagenome (GOLD analysis project Ga0208040, IMG submission 184431) | Active sludge microbial communities of municipal wastewater-treating anaerobic digesters from USA - AD_UKC083_MetaG (SPAdes) (version 2) | ecosystem: Engineered > Bioreactor > Anaerobic >...
TGAGGGCGAGTACACGATCAAGATCGACGCGAACGGAAAGGTCGCCGGCATCGGTCTTGTGAACGGACCTACGGGGTCAGAGTTCGCAATCCGTTCAGACAAGTTCTACGTCGTCTACCCGGAAGGAGACGGGTCAGTGTCGATCGTCCCATTTGTGGTTGGCATGGTGAACGGAACCTCGACGGTTGGTATCAATGGGGCCCTGGTCGTGGACGGGACCATTCTCGCAAGGATGATCGCTGCAGACGCCGTGACGGCAGACAAGATCAATGTGTCTTCCTTGGCCGCTATCAGCGCAAACCTCGGGTCGATCAATGCAGGAGACATCAATATCGGCTCTGGAGTTTTTCGGGTTTACTCAACCGGGCAGGCATATTTCGGGAACTGCGACCTGCAGAGCACAAACTACCAGGCAGGCGTCCGAGGGTGGAGGCTCACCAGGGGCGGGCAACTCTATCTTACGCAAATCAACTGCGTCAATAATGCGAACCTGATCAACGGAGCGGTTACGAGAGACAAGATCCTCGACGGTGAGATCGTCAGGTCGAAGATAGATCTTCTGTCCGTCGACGCCGCGAGAATCGAAAATGCGGCGGTCACCACGCTCAAGATTGCCGGGAACGCGGTCACCGTCCCTGTGTATGCGTATTGGCCCACGAGGACGCTCACGCCAGGAAATGTGTGGACGTCGATCATTGCGATTCAGTTCGATGCCGGATCTGGTAGTTCCATGGTCTACAACGGGTTCGAGGATGTATCTTTCATTATCAGGTTCACGAACAACACGACGAGCGCAATAAAAAAGGCAACATACCAGTTCAGAATCTCGCGGCCACAGGACAGCATGGCGTACAACTCCCCTGTAATGAACGCACCCGAGATACCGGCGGGAACAGATATCATACCGGGCACGCTGACAATTCCGGTCTGTTTTTGTGGCCACGATGTTCTTTGGCACGGAAAAAACACAAAGGAGCTCTGGATCAGATTCAGCGCGCCAAGCAACGTGACTGCGCAAGCCCTTGAGAGCCACCTCAGGTGGGTAGGAGCCAAAAGGTGAGATTTTTCATCGTCTATAAGACCGATGACGGCCGTGTTCTGCGGTCTGGATGCTGTCAGGACGAGATGTTTGACGCCCAGGCGATGGCCCCCAATGAGGGCGTCATGGAGGGGGTGATACCAAGAGGGTCTCCCGAGGATATCTTCGTGGACCTCTCAGGCGATACACCACGACTCATCACGGAGGGCGAATGACGTACGAATCCGAGCACGAGTTCATCTCCTGGGTCCTTATGGGCCGCCAGGACGCGATCAGGTTCGCGAACGAACTGTTCTTCGTCTCCCAGGTGTGGGACGACCTGGTGGACCGCGACGTGCCCGTGGACAACAACAAGATCAACCGCATGATGTGGGTTCTGCTTACTGAGATCCCCATGAACCCATTTTTCTACGAGAACATAGCCCATCTGCTCCCCGCCATTCGCGCATCCATGAGGGACTGGATGGACGCCAACGACTTCGAGGACGATGCCCGCGACAACCCGCACGACGCATGCGGCATGGAGTTGCGGACGGCGTACATAATCAGGGACACCATCGGAACGATCCTCTCCGAGATGGCATACATCATCGGGGGGTACGACTGGATGAGGCAGGTGTCTCCTGAGGTTCGCAAGTGGGTACACGACGAGGACTACGACGATTACGTCAAGGGTATCTGCAGGAGGGAGAAACAATGAGCAGGAAGGTGGTTATCCCCCAGACTGAACGCGAAAAACAGATGCTCGGGATCAGCGAGGAAGCATGGTCGACATATAACGAACTCTTTATCCCGATCGAGGATATCTGGCTCGAGACCGTAAAGCCTCCCTCAGAATCCGAGTATGCGAGAACCCAGGGCAGATGGACCGCGGAGGCCGCCGGGACGTTCGGCGAGCAGGAGCGGCAGACCAGGCAGGAGCTCTTCGCGGGCGGCATAGGACCAGGAAGCGGCGCCTTCCTCTCGAACCTCTCAACGTCAGCCGCGAACAAGGGCAGAGCCGCAGGAGCCGCGGTGAACGAGGGCCTGAACGCGGCCGACATGGACTACTACCAGAAGGCGATCCTGGCGGACAAATTCGGCCAGGGCGTTACCCAGGAGAGCATCGGCGGCCTCTACTCGGGCGCCTCGGCAGAGGCGACTGCGCGCAGGATAGGTGAGGCCAGCAAGGCGAACGCAGATCTCGCGCGGATACAGAACCAGATGGGATGGATGGACGTTGCGGGAACCGGCCTTGGTCTCGCGACCGGATACGGACTGAGCAAGGCATCCAGTGTCGGATCGAACCCAGGAGATCTCGTCGTTCAGAAGTCTCCTAACTCGTTCTGGGAGACAGAGGTTGGGTCTTTGTACAACCCGTTTTCCGGGCAAAGTTTCATCAGTCACGTCACACCGTAACAGGGGGTACTGGATATGAGCATGGGCGGAAAGACGTACAAATACGTTCCTGACTACACCTCGGCAAACCTCATGGCACAGAGGGCGACAGACCTGTGGGACCGCTACAACGAAGCGTATGCCCCGAAGACAAGAGAGCTCATCAGTGAACTCGGGAACATACCCGGCAGGACGGAGCGGGCCGCGGGCATTTCCGGGGAGTACGCTGACCGGGCAAACGCTGACATGCTCAGGACGATATCTCAGTACGGCATACAGCTTTCCCCTCTCCAGAGGGAGTCGCTCGCAAGGAAGATGGAGTCGAGCAAGGCCCTCGGTGTCATTGCCGGGAAGACAACACAGGACGACGTGAACCGCGAGCAGACCGAGTGGCTCAGGCAGAACCTGATCCAGGCCGGCGTCGGTGTCCGTGGCGCGTCGAACGCCGCGCTCGAGGCGGCAGTGAACCTCGAGAACCAGAGGAACCAGGAAGGGTACCAGAAGGCCGCACAGAAGACAGCGAAGTCTCAGGCCAGGGTTGCCGGGTGGCAAAACCTTATCGGCACCGGCGCCAGTATAGCAACCGCCGCCGCATTGTCGTAACAGGAGGGCAGATACATGCACCCCATGGGATATAGCTCGTTCGGACAGGGTTTCGCCAGGGGCCTGGGTCTGTACCAGGACATCAGGAAGGCAAACATCATGGAGGAGGAGGTCGCCCTCCAGCGTGAGCGACAGGCTCTCTCCCAGGACCTGGAGATGAAGAAGACCGAGGCGTACCTGAAAAGCCTCGATCAGCAGACGCGGCTCTCCAGCGAGAAGGCCGAACGAGAGAAGCTCGTGTTTGACAGGGCCCTTGCGGCGGAAGAGGCCGGGAAGATCGCCTCCACGCTCAGGACCATCGAGGGCATCGAGGACACGACCCTCCGCAAGAACACCATGAAGATGCTCGCGAATAAGATCAATGGTGACGAGAGGCTCCGGGGCCTCCTCGGTCTTACGCCGGACAGGCAGATCGAGGACGTGATGCAGGTGGTCAATCCGAAGACGAAGAAGCCCGCATACACCCTGGTCGTAAAGAACGCGTCGCTCGACTCGACCGGGCCCATGACGCCGTCAGGCGCCAAGTTCGGACAGGAACCTGCGGTCATCTTCGACATCGACATGCTTGAGCGGATCTCAGGCACGCCGCGCAAGGAGCCCAGGTACGTCAACACGACCCAGGGCCTCATGACCGAGGAGGACGCCGCCGCCAGGGGTCTCCAGGAAGCGAGTCCGAAGAGCAGTAACCCGCGGACGCTCAGGACGCAGTGGGTGAACACTTCCGAGGGAATCATGCCGGCGGAACAGGCGTATTCCCTCGGCCTTCCTGCCTGGAGCCTGAGCCGCAGTGGCGCAGGTGGGGCCGGAGGGGTAGGTCGCGGTGATTTCTCTGCCAATAGAAAAGACTTCTATCAGGCATTCCCGAACGTGAGGCCGGGAAAGACGTTCAATTCATACGACGAGGTCAGCGAGTACGCAAAGATCGCCAGGGAAGACTACGGCCTGTACCTCAAGTTCAACCAGACTCCTGATCCTACGGGAGGCAAGAACCCGACATATTCCCTTGTAAGCGTGACCGGACAGAACCCCGAACAGATTACCGCTAGCGGCGCCGGATCAACAACGGACGTCAAGATGTATATGCTGGATGGCGAGCTCATGATTGAGGATCCTTCTACGGGAAAACTGGTGGACTACGATACCTGGAAATCAGGTGTCAAGCCTTCAGGTAGCTCGGGAGGCGGAGTTGGCGTCAAGCCAGAGGAGATAAAATCTCCGGCGAAAAGTAAGTCCGTGTCAGACGGCCAGGTCAGGAAGTGGGCGTTTTCCATAAGGGACAAGGCGAACCAGAACCCGGAAAGGACCAGACAGTGGATCAAGGAGAATTACGGCGAAGACGTGCTCAACAGGGTAGACAAAGAGGTTGAGGCGCAGAGGAAGAAGAAAGGCACAATGACCTGGAAAGGCGCCGCGGGTGGCGTTGTCTCCATAGATCTTGGCGGAAGCAAGGGAGTCAGGTAATGGCAGACGCTCGGTATCTCGGCTCAATGAACCCTGACGAACTGAGGAAACTAGGGAAACAACGCGCCATCGAAGAGCTTGCGAAGAGGTCCACCAACCGTAGCGAGAAACCCTCCGGCGAAGACCCGTCTAAGGGGCAATACCTGGGGAGCATGCCTCCTGACGAGCTTATCTTGCGCATGGAACTCATGAGGGACAAGGCAAAGAAAGACTACCTCAGGGAGAACTATGAGAGCAGGAACGTACTCGAGGATACCGCCGCGGCCCTGACGGCGGGCACTCTCCAACTTGCCGAAATGTCTGCCAGGGCGGCCAGGCTCGGCAGGGAACCCGAGGACACCCCGAACCTGACGAAGTTCATCGAGGGCATCGACAAGTTCAGAGAGGACAAGCAGTTTCTCAAGCCGTCCAGAGAGGCCCTGACGAGGGAAGGTCGCCGGTGGTTGTACGAGGGCGTGAGCTCGGCCATCCCGTCGGTTGGCCTTGGTCTCCCCGGCGCCGCGGTCGGATCGTTCGGCGGTCCCATCGGCACTGTCGGAGGGTTTGCCGGATCGGCCGGTACCGTCTTCGGCATGGCGGAGTTCGACGAGTTCTGGGAGAACGCCAGGAAGGGCGCCAAGGAAGGAAAGATCGATCCCGCCATGATGAGCGAGATCAACAAGAAGGCGCTCATGTCCGCGTTCGCCGAGGGCGGCATGGAGGCCGTGAGTAACGCCATAGACATGCTCGCGTTCAAGGTCGGCAAGGTTGTTACGGCCCCGCTCAAGGAGTCTGTGCGAGGCATGCTCACCAAGGGCGTGAAGGGCGTCGCGAAGGACATGGCGAAGGGGTATGCCGTTGCCCTGCCAAACGAAGTCGCGACAGAGATGATGCAGAACTACCTCACCACGAAGATGCGCAAGGACCTTGGCATCAACGAGGTCGAGCCGATCGAGGCCGCGAAGCAGTCGGCCGGTCCTGCCGCGGTGATGACCCTCCTGTTCGGCGTAGGCGCCGCGAAGATCAACTACGAACAGAGACTGAGCGCGCTGAAGGCGCTCCAGGACCCCGACACCAAAACCAAGGCGCGTATGGCGGCGGCCAGGGCGATCGCCGACGAGCTCAAGGTCTACGACGACAAGCACGGCACGACATACGCCAAGCAGTGGGTCGGTGACTCGTTCAGCAGTATCATGAGGAAGAAGCCGGTCGACATCGACTCCAAGATCATAAAGAAGTATTCACAGGAACCCCGGAAGGGAGAGGAGCCGCCAGAGGCCGAACCTCCCGTCCAGGAAGCTCCACCCGAGACCCCGCCGCCTCCTCCTGGATCAGGAGAGATCACCGGGGGGCCCGGAACGACACCTCCTCCCATGGGCGAGGATGAGCCGATCCTTCCTGAGGATGAGCTCGATGCCGAGGACGCCGCAAAAGAGCACGATGAGGACGATCTCGACAAGATCATCGAGACAGACGACGCGGCCGACGAGACCGACACCGAACCGACTGATGCCGAGATCGAGGCCGGGAACTACAAGAAGGGCCACGTCAAACTTCATGGTATGGACATCTCCATCGAGAACCCAAGGGGATCGACCAGGAAGGGCGCGGACGAGGACGGCAAGGAGTGGGAGACCACATTCACGCATCATTATGGCTACATTAAGGGCACGGTCGGACGCGACAAGGATCACATCGACACGTTCATAGGACCGAACCCGGCAAGCGACCGGGCATTCGTCGTCAATCAGGTGAACCCGAAGACCGGAAAGTTCGACGAGCACAAGATCATGCTCGGGTTCGACTCCATTGAAGAGGCTCAGCAGGGATACTTGTCGAACTACGAGGCAGGATGGACCGGGCTCGGGAGCATCCATGAGCTCGACGTCGAGGACCTGAGGACCTGGACAAAGGATGGCGACACAAAGATCGAATACGACCCGCAGGACTACCCTGAGTTCCACGAGGAGACCATCGATGACGAGGAGACGGTAACAGGGGGCGCCCCTGGTACCCCTGCGCCTGGTGGCGAAATAGGAATAACGGGAGGCCCTCGTCCGCAGGGAGAAACCGGCGGCATTGGTCTTCCCGAGGACATCCTGAAGGGACTCGAAGAGATCTTCGGAGAAAAACCACCGGCAGGTGAGGTCCAGGGTGAGGACGAGTTTAAGTCCACAATGGATCGTATGGAAAATGACGGGTGGGGTTTTGACGGCACAAACTGGTTAAGGAAGGGAGACCTTGCGATAAGGGCCGACACCGAAGAAGCTGAAGAGAACCGACCACCAGAGACCATGGATGATCCTGTAATCTTCTTTTTCAGGAACAAGAATGGAGACTCTGATTTCAAAAGGTATGACACGTTCAGGGAGTGGGTAGAGGAGCACCTGGGCGAGAAGAAGGCTCAGCCAGAAGGTGGAGAGGGGCCCGGCGAGATAACCGGCGGACCCAGGGGCGATGGCGGCGAAAAAGAAGCCGAATCCGAGGGGGAGAAACCCGGTGGGGTTACCGGCGGCGCGCGCGCGCCTGTCGGAGAAAAGGAGTCCGAGGGAGAGACGAAACCATCCGAGGGTGAGACCCCTGCCCCTTCCGGCGAGACGAAACCCGAGAAACCGAAGAAGGAAGAGTCGAAACAGGACAAGGCCGTCAAGGCGTTCGACGAGCTCAGCGCCAAGACCACCGACGAGACCGGCAAACAGGCCCATGCCATCGTCGATCATGAAGACGCAGGACAGTATGGGCGTCTCGTGGACGAGGTCCGCAACATCCTGGCGGACATGACCAAGTCGGCCAAGACCATGAAGGGGTCTCCGAAAGAGGTCCAGCGTGCCGTCGAGAACGCGCTCAGTATTCTGAAAGAGTCTCGGTCGTGGCTGGATCAGATCACCGACGAGATCAAGGATCTCGGTCAGAAGATGGCCGAGGCGTTCAATGGACTGACCGTCTACAACAAGGCGCAGTGGCTCGCCCGAGAAGCCGCCGATGCCGTCGGGGAAGGCAGGCTCAATGATGCCGTGAGGCACCTGGGCGAGATCAAGAGTCGTCTCGACAAGGGTAACGCCGATTACTCGAAGTGGGCCATGTCCTTCAAGGTGAACGAGGACGGGACCCTCAAGCCGTACACGTCCCTCCAGGAGAAGGGAAAGCTGAAGTGGGGCAAGACCATCGGCGGGTCCAGGGCGGACATCGCTCAGCCCCTCGGAGGAACGGAGAAGGACATCGAGGATATGTCCGACGAGGAGCGGCAGAAGAAGGTCACCAAGGACTTCGTGTGGCCGACCCCGAACTACGAGATCATGGTTAATGAGGGCGCAGAGGCCCATGTCGCATATCTGGTGAAGGAGATCAGGGACGCCATACCGCAGAAGCCTGACCTCAGGGACGGCACGCAGTATGCGAAATTCATTCGTCAGGTGAGCGAGATCCGGGACATCCTCATGGCTGTCAAGACCGAAGACGACATGAATGCGACAGCCGAGAGGATCAAGGCCCTCAGGGAAGAGTCGACAAAGACGCCGTGGGACCTCTACACAGGGGATCACTGGTGGAAGATCGTCAGTCTCCTCCAGCGGGCGACCTCCAAGATGTATAAGAAGGAACTGAGGTTCATCGAGGAGAACGGGTGGCCGGGCGGTGGCGCCTGGAGGCGCGGCATCAAGATCGAGCAGGAGAGGTCCGAGGAAGGTCATGATGTGTGGGCAATCATGAGAAGGCTCGGGACCGGGAGGTATCAATACTGGTCCCTCATGGCTACCGGGTTCGAGACCAGAGAGCTCGCCGAGGAGTACCTCGTCAACACCCTCAAGCCCCTGATCGAGAAGGAGCTCAAGGACCGCAGGATGGACCGCCCTATCCTCTCCAAGGTCGTCAGGAAGGGCCCGGACTATCGTGGCGGGAAGGACATAGAACCAGAGAAGTTCCTCAAGACCTTCGGGTTCAGGAAGGGGTGGGGAGAAGAGGGCGCCGGCATGGAGACCGGCAAGTGGAACAAGTCCATTCTCCAGACTTACCTTAATTGCGCATACGACTCGTTCATGGATCTTGCCAGGATACTGAACGTGGACCCCAAGGTCATGTCCCTCAACGGCACCCTGTCCATCGCGTTCGGCGCCAGGGGCAGAGGTGGCAAGGCGGCCGCTCACTATGAGTCTGCTCGAAAGGTCATCAATCTCACCAAGTTCAACGGGGCCGGGTCCCTCGCTCATGAGTGGGGTCATGCCCTGGACGATTACATGGGAAGGTCGACGGGGATCAGCGGGTACCTCTCCAAGGCAGCAGAAGACGCCTACCGGGCCGAGGTCTTCGCGGGCGACAACGAGACGAAGAGGGCCATGTATGAACTCTGGCACGAGTCCATGTATAAGCGGTACTCGACCGCCGAGGAGCTTGAGGCCGAGGTCCAGCGGGGCATCGATGCGAACAAGGGATGGGTCGACTCCCTCGTCCGCGATCTCGAGCGATACAAGGTGGACGAGGCGGGGATAGAGCGGTTCAGGGCCTTTGCAAACGAGATCATGTCAGTCAAGCCCGACGTGGCATCGAAGAGGGTCGGCGAGATCCAGACCTTGTTCCTGCAGATCTCGAAGCACGACATGAGCAAGAAGGCCGCCGCGATCATGGTGGACAACTTCCGGTACTCCGCCGTCAAGATGCGTGAGGCCGAGGACGTGAGGGCCGGGAACGGCAGGATCGGCAGCCTCAGGAAGACCAAGTGGTACCAGAACTGCTCCCAGGTGGACCCCAAGGGAACCTACTGGAGGACCCCGGTGGAGATGTTCGCCAGGGCGTTCGAGTCCTTCGTGGAGGACACGATCACCGGGTATGCCACACAGAGCGACTACCTCGTCCACGGCACCCATAGCGCGACCTACGCGAGACCCGTCTACCCCGATGGCGGAGAGCGCGAGCTCATCAACGCCAAGATCGAAAAGCTGGTCAAGACATTGGGGTTCCCCGAGTTCAAGGTCGAGGACAAGCCGGTCATCACGACCATCTGGGATAACCCTCAGTACGACCAGGAGGAAGAGGGCGGGGATCAGGTTCCTTCCGACCAGGAGACGAAGGGCGAGGAAGAGGGTCCGGAGATCATCATGGAGGACTATAGCGACAAGTCCTTCGTGATACGGGACCGCACCGGAAAGCACAAGGCACGCATCGAGGGTGCCGGCGGCAAGTTCAACCCGAACCTCAAGGGCGGCGCCGGGTACATATTCCCCATGTTCAGGAAGGAGTCCGTGACTCGCGAGCTCGTCGACATCCTCTTCGGTGGAGAGAAGGGCAAGCCGACGTATCCATACCAGAACATGACCCTGGAGGACCTCCACAAACCCGACAAGTACGGCCTCATCGCGAAGAACATGCTCCACATGCTCAAGTCCGGGTGGCACATCGACAAGAATGCGACCGCCATCAGGGCCGAGGTCGCCCGGATGCTCAACGGAGACCCGAAGGAGCTCGTCTCCGGGTACGGCTATACCAAGATCATCGACGAGCTCATGGAATACGCGGTGGTCATGAGGGCCCGGGAGATAATCCAGGCCGCAGATGCCAACGACCTGTCCGAGGCCGATCTCTATGATCAACTCAAGGAGCTCTACGCCACTCAGCCGATCCTCGGGGCCAGGACGAGCTACAGCGCCGAGAGACAGGCGTACTCAACCCCGGTCCATATCGCCTGGATAATGCAAGCCGCTGCGGGCGTCAGGGGCGGCGTGAGCGTGTACGAACCGACTGCCGGTACCGGCATGCTCCTGACCAAGGCCGACGAGTCGAAGGCCATGGTGAACGAGATCGATGAGATGAGGCTCAACATCCTCAAAGACCAGGGATTCGCCAACGTCATGAACAAGGACGGGCAGAAGGCGGTCTCTCTCGCGGGCGCGAACAGGACCTTCGATGTGGTCATGGCGAACCCCCCGTTCGGCAAGACCGACACCAAGAGCATCGATGGGTATCTCATGAGCAAAAAGGAGCACCTGATCGCCGTAGACGCCCTCAAGGCCATGAAGGAGGACGGGGTCGCGGCCATCATTATCGGCGGGCACAACTACGACGGAGACAAAATGAGCACGCCCGACCGGCTGTTCTTCAACTGGTTGTACTCCCGGTACAACGTCACGGCCAATGTCGAGATACCCGGCAAGGAGTATGCCAAGCAGGGCGCATCGTTCCCGTTCAGGATTCTTTTCATCAACGGAGTAAATAAATCGGGAAAAGGGGTTGCGCCGAGCAAAAAGGATATTATATCATTGAATAGCGCAGACGAATTGTTTGCCCTGTTCAGAAAGGGAGAACTTTATGGAGCTCGTCGTCTTTCTGCCGAAGGAACTGAGGGGGTATCGAAAGGCCCTGAAGTTATGGGGGGTTCTCGTCAACCCGGCTCGAAAGGTGGATCAACAGGTGTACGCCCTGGCGTATCAGGCGAAGCTGGAGATGATGACGGACAGGGAAAAGTACGCCGAGGATCTTCTGGAGGATCATCTGGGGGCATTGGAGGTGGCAGAGGGAAGCCCGGCGGAGAAGATGCTGGAGAGCCCGGAGGTTCTGAAGGCGTCCTGGGCAATGACGAGTTATCTCCTGAAGGAAGTGAGCCTGGGGGATCTGAAGAAGGCGTGGGGGCTGGATCTGGAAAAGGAAGAGGCCCTCAGCGAGGCGGAGCAGTACGAACTGGTGGACAGACTGACGCTGAGGGAATACCTGGACTTAGTCCCATAGAGAACGAGCTCACGTCCCTGACCGACGACGGTATCGGGGACCTGCTCGACGACGTATTCGGAAAAGAAGCAACCGCAGGAGAAATCGCTCTCAAGGCCGGGTCAGAGGTCGCCGAGGGCATCCACGAGGCCGTCAAGGGCCTGTCGACACTCTTCACTCCCAAAGAAACAACCCTCACCATGGGCATCGTCTTCGACGAGGAGACATACGCCAAGGCGAGACCCCACTTCGAGAACGCGTGGGAGAGCTTCAAGGCCGCCGGGAAGACCCTCAAGGACCTCCTGGTCTACCTGAAAGGCAAGTACGGGGACAAGATCCTGCCCTACGTCAAGCGGTTCCTCCAGGACATGCAGGACGCGGTGAGCAACCTCCATCAGGTGCCCTACAAGGCCATGTCCAAAGCCCCTGCGGTCGAGGAGACCTTCATCCCGAGGAACATGGCATTGCCGCTGCGCAGGGCCCTGGAGAGGATCGAGGAAGAGGTCGGAGACATCGACGACTTCGTGACCGAGAAGCTCGAATACAAGGACAACGAGACACTCTGGAAGCACCTGGGCCCCGATCAGGTCGACGCATGCGCCATCGCCATCTACAACATGAGCATGGGCAAGACCGCCATCATCGGCGACCAGACCGGCGTGGGCAAGGGCCGCGTGGCGGCCGCCATGATCCGGTACGCTCACCTTCAGGGCAAGAGGGCCATCTTCTTCACCGAGAAGGCGAACCTGTTTACCGACATCTACCGCGACATCGTTGACGTGGGGTGGGGTGATAAGTTCAAGCCGTTCATTCTGGCGTCGGACCCCAAGCTCGCGACCATCTACGACAAGAATGGTGCGCCCGCGTTCAAGCTCATGGACGACGAGAAGAGGAGGGATCTCCTCAGGAAGTTCGTGGGCAAGGATGTGCAGAAGAACCCGGCCGTCCTCGACCCGTTCAACACCATCGTCACGAACTACTCGCAGGTCAACAAGGCCAATCTGCAGCAGGAATTCCTCATGGAGGCCGTTCCCGGCTCGGTCCTGATCCTGGACGAGGCGCACAATGCATCGGGCATCGACTCCACCACCGGCCTATACATGCAGGAAATGATCGAGCACCTCGGGGTCGAGGGCGACCTCATGTTCCTGTCCGCCACGTTCGCGAAACGGCCGAACACCATGGGCATCTACATCAACCGCACCGCTCAGAAGGCGGCGAACATGGAGCCGGGCGAGATTCTCGACGCCATCATCAGGGGCAAGACCCCCATGCAGGAGTATGTCTGCTCGGCCCTGACCAGGGTGGGCGAGTACCTCAGGCGCGAAAAGAGCTTTCGTGGCATCGAGATGCGGACCTACTATGACAGCAAGAACCGCGAGCTCCACGAGGAACAGGCCAATGCCAACACCAGGAATCTCCGTGAAATCGTGGACTTCGACAAGGAGCTCAAGAAGTGGCTCGATCAGGTAATCCATGAGGCCGCGAACGGAGACATCGACGACGAGCTCGAGATCGGCGGCGTTCAGTGGATACCCGGCGGGGAGATCGTCAACAACAAGAGGTCGTTCAGCACGACCGTCACCAAGGCGAATTTCGCCTCCACGGTCCATAACGCAGTCCGTCAGTCGCTCCTGTGCATGAAGTGTGACCTTGCCGTGGAACAGGCCATCAAGGAGCTCAAGGGCGATAACGAGAACGGAAGGAGGCAGAAGCCGGTTATCGCGGTGTCGTCGACCCTCGGGTCCTTCCTGAAGGAGATGCACGACGAGAAGCTCATCCAGTTGGGCCAGGAAGCGAACATGAGGCTCGCCGACGTGATCAGGGTGTACCTGAAGCGGTGCCTCAAGCTCACGCTCAAGGATGATCATGGCAAGAAAGAAGTTTACTTCATGGACCCGAAACAACTCCCCAAGAAGCTCAGGGACCGTTACTTCGCGGTCGAGAAGGCCATCCTTGACACGACACCGGATCTCCCCGGGTCGCCCATAGACTACATGCTCTACAAGCTCAGGGCCGCCGGGGTGAAGGTCGACGAGATAACCGGAAGGGGCCACTGCATCGAGTACGACGCCAAGACCGGAAAGGGCAAGTTCACCTACCGGGAGGACAGGAGGGCGGCCGCGATCCGCGACTTCAACTCAGGAGAACTCGACGCCCTGGTCATCAACGCCGCAGGGTCGGTCGGCCTCTCCATCCATGCCGCACCGAACACCGACAAGGTCCCGAGGATCTACCTGGGCGTCCAGGCAGAACTCAACATCGATACCGAGGTCCAGAAGATGGGCCGCATCAACAGGAAGGGACAGGTGGTCCTTCCCGAGTACCGGACCCTGGTGCTCGACATCCCGGCCGAGATCAGGCCCGCCGCAGTGCTCGCCAAGAAGATGCGTTCCATGTCGGCGAACACCTCGGCGAACGCGGACTCACCTCTCCAGAACAAGGAAGTCCCGGACATGCTCAACGAGTACGGAGACAAGGTGACCTACGAGTGGATGATGGATCACCCGGACGTGCTCTACCGTACCTTCGCGGACAAGGACCCGGAGAACATCGGCAAGGAGGACCTCGTCTACGAGAAGGTGTCGGGCAAGATAGCCATTCAGCCTGTCGACGTTCAGCGGGAATTCTTTGAGGAAGCGGAAGAGTCCTACAACATCATGAAGGAGGACATGCAGAAGAGGGGCGAGTGGGATCTCGATATCGAGACCTGGGACTACAAGGCCGACACGGTGTCCAAGGACATCACGGTCGAGGGCTCGGACGAGGACAACCCCTTCGGCGGATCCACCTTCATCGAGGAGGTCACGGTCGAGAACAAGGCCAAGCCGTACCGGGCCGACCAGATCCAGAAGATGATAAGTGACGAGCTCGGCGGGAAGACCGCCGAGGACTACAACGCCGCGATCCTGAATGATCTTCAGGCAAAGTACAACGAGTACCGACAGCAGGTCCTCGACAAGTGGGAGGAGACGAAACGGCTCAGGAAGGAACGCGAGGAGGCCGAGGCCAAGGCGGCCGAAGAGGAAGGGACGGCACCTCCGCCGAGACATCACGGGGCGGACGAGAGCAAGCCGCCGGCCATCATCAAGAAGATGGAGGACCAGTTGAGGACTCTCCAGAGGGCCCTCGGCGACAGGTACGACGCCCTTCAGGTCGGCAAGCTCTACACCATCGAGCAGAACATCAAACTCAGGGGCGTACTCTTGAGGATCGAGTCCCTCGGCAAGACCGGCAATCCGGTAAACCTCAACAAGATCAAGCTCACCTTCGCGTGCAACGGCATGTACCAGGAGCTCAGCGTCATGCTCGGCGACATCAACATGATAGAGCGCGAAGATGACAAGTATTATGTCTCCGAACTCCACGACGACCTGGAGAATTGGGACGCAAGGATCGAGCCCCTCATGAGGGAAAACCGGTTCATGGTGACCGGGAACCTGCTCCAGGGGTTTGTCAACCTGCCAGAGGGCACCAGGGGCGCGAAGCTGATCCGGTACACCACCATCGACAACCAGACCAAGGAGGGTATCATCCTTCCTCGTGGTTTCCAGAGCCCGGC
>Ga0208040_1002831_pt1 | contig 14699 bp, 13 predicted proteins | sample AD_UKC083_MetaG_FD_184431 | JGI IMG/M metagenome (GOLD analysis project Ga0208040, IMG submission 184431) | Active sludge microbial communities of municipal wastewater-treating anaerobic digesters from USA - AD_UKC083_MetaG (SPAdes) (version 2) | ecosystem: Engineered > Bioreactor > Anaerobic >...
TTGATCTTACCCCAGAAAAACGGACAGCTTAGTTAGGGGTCACTCCCGGCCATTTCAAAGACCATGGGACTTCTATAACTCAACGCAGAATGCCTGCGCCTGCGATTGTAAAACAGCTCAATGTAATCAAATAAACTGGCTTTGGCCTCCGTTCTTGTCTTGTAATCTTCAAATCCTGTTAACTCGGTTTTCAATGTGTGAAAGAAACTCTCCATCGGAGCGTTATCCCAACAATTGCCTTTCCGGCTCATGCTACATATGATACCAAAATCGCTTAAGAGCTTTTGATACGATGCCGAAGCATATTGCACACCCTGATCGGAGTGTAAAAGAACGCCTTTGATCTCTCCTCGGTGAGCCGCAGCCATCTTTAATGAATCTTCAATCAGTTCGGTATTGTTCTTCTCTCCCATGGACCAGCCCACGATCTTCCGGGAATACAAGTCCATCACTGCCGATAAATACAGCCATCCTTTACGGGTTGGTATAAAAGTAACGTCCGATACCCATTTCCGGTTCGGTTTGTCTGTTGTAAATAGTCTTCCCAATCTGTTCTCCGCCGGTTGCTTCGTCTGCCGGGAATCGGTTGTCACCACAAATCGTTTATGTACCTTTGACTGGATACTCGCTTTCTTCATTAAACAGGCTACGGTGTTTTTACCAACCCGCTCTCCATGATCAACCAGTTCCTGGTGAATACGCGGTGAACCGTAAAGCTTTCTGTTTTCTATATGCGCCTGGCGTATCTTTACCGTTAAATCACGATGTCGCTTTGCTCTTATACTCTCCGGTCGATCATACCAATCGTAATATCCACTCCGGGATACTTCTAATACCCGACACATGACCGCTACTCTATATTGCGTTCTCCACGTCCGGATAAACCGATATTTTATTTCAGTTCCCGCGCAAAGAACGCCGCGGCTTTTTTTAAGATTTCGTTCTCTTCCTTAACCCGGTCCAACTCCCGTTTTAATCTGCTGATCTCTTCTGCCTGCCTGCCGCTGGTCATCCGGTGACCTGATCCCGGAAAGGCGACGCCACCCTGTTTATCCGTCTTCTCTTTCCACTTATACAACTGGTTCCTTCTGATTCCCAGTTCCCGGGCCAGCTCTGCCGGCGGTTTCTTGCCTTCTTCCATTAACCTTACTGCTTCCAGCTTAAACTCCCGACTGAATGTCTGTCGCTTGCCTCTCATCGAACACTCCTTTCTTTTGCATTGTATACCACTAGCCTGTATACTTTTTAAAGTGTCCGTTTTTCTGGGGTAAGTTCAAAGTGTCCGTTTTTCTGGGGTAAGTTCAACTTGACCCCTTTTATCTTAATTGCCGATGGAACCATTGCCCTTAACTGCTTAATTACTTAAAACTTAAAACTTTATCCCTCTTCCGAGGGATATGATAATGTCTTTGAATTATTATTATTTTTTTCTTGAAATGTTTTTTTAAAGGAGTATTATTCGCATCGTATCATGCATCACGTCTCAAGCATCAACTAAAAAAATTTAAATATTTACGGAAGCTAAAAGCTTATACCTAAGGACTGAAAGCTTAGCATTTAGAACTAATAATTAAAGGATATTATAATGTTCGATATTAATAAATTTAAAGCAAATAGATCTTTTTCCCAGCGATATGAAAAACATCTTCAGAAATTAAGGGACTCAAGTTTTATTACATCGTACATTGAAGAAACTGTTTCTGGTGCTATAAAAAATCTTAAAGAAGACGTTAAATCATTCATTATATATGGCGCCCCGCAAAGTGGAAAAACTGAAATGATGATTGCCTTGACTGCAAGGCTACTTGATCTAGGACATAAAATAATTATTATTTTACTAAATGACAACGTTGGCTTGTTGGAACAAAATCTTCGTCGATTTGCAAAATCGGGCATTGACCCTGATCCAAAAAATTTCAAAGAAATATTAGATGATATAATGGAGATAAAAGATTATGATTGGATAATTTTTTGTAAGAAAAATGCATCTGATTTAAAAAAGTTAATCCGAAAATTAGATGGTCATAATCAAAAAGTAATAATTGACGATGAAGCAGATTATGCAAGTCCTAATGGTAAGGTAAACAAAAATGAAAAAACAAAAATTAATGATCTCATTGGTCAATTATTGCTTGATGGCATCTATATTGGTGTAACTGCGACACCTGCAAGATTAGATTTGAATAACACGTTTGATAACGCTAATGATAGATGGATTCATTTTCCATCACATTCGAGCTACACAGGACAGGATGTCTTTTTCCCCTTTGACCTCAATGCACCAAAATATAATTTAAATATTTTACCACCATCTTATGACGATCCCAAATTTCTTCGCGAAGCATTATTTAGGTTTATGATTAATGTTACATATTTAAATTTGTATCAAAATGAAAATATCGAAAATTATTCCATGTTGATTCATACAAGTGGCCGTAAAAATGACCATCTGAAAGATCAGGAATCTATTCTGAGAATTCAAAATATTTTAAAAGATCAAACCAAATTTGAAAAATACGTTAAGCAAATATGGGATTTAGCAGAAAAAAGTTATGGCGAGGATAAAGCAAACGAAATAGTTAATTTCATAATAGCAAGCAGAAATAAGAATAAGGTGCTTGTAATTAATAGCGAAAAAGACAAGGAAAATCTTGATAAAGCCGCGAATCCGATACAACTTTTCACAATAGGCATAGGTGGAAATATCGTTTCAAGGGGAGTTACTTTTAAAAATTTACTATCAATGTACTTTACTAGAGATGTTAAATCAAAAATTCAACAAGACACATATATTCAGCGGGCGCGTATGTTTGGCAATCGTGGCAAATATTTACCTTTATTTGAATTATCAATTCCCGAACAATTATATCTTGATTGGCAGAAGTGTTTCGCTTTTCACAAATTGGCGTTAGATTCCGTAAAAAGTGGTAACCCGCCTGTTTGGCTTGAAGACAAGCGTGTTAGAGCTGTAGCATCTTCAAGTATTGATAAAACAACGGTGGAAATGAATAGTGGAGAAATGAGTTTTGAAATATTTAAATACAAGCAAGAAATTGATCATATCGTAAAACAAACACTGAAACCAATCAACAAATTGCAAGAATTAAGACATTTATTAGGTGATAATGTAATACCCAATCATTTAATTAATTTTATTGATCACTTTAGTCCTGATGGCGCAGATTCGCTAGCCATACATGAAAGTACGGATATATCTAATCGTGGTGAAGACACTGACAAAGCACATATCTATCGAGCAAAAGGATTAATTGGTAGTCAAGAAATGGAAAAAACTAAGTTTCCTCATGCAATACATCACATAAAAATATTTTATAATAAAAATAATTTAAATGCTCGAGTCTTTTACCGTTTTGTTGGCAGTATTAAGTTTTTAAAAAATTCGAGGAAAAATGCTGAAACAAAGTGATTTTTTTCATGGTGTTCTACTATCAAAGTTGTTAGACCATGATGAATTAAAAGTAAAAAAACATCCATATTTCTCTGCTTACATTATTAATAACAGAGCATATTACATTAAATATTCATCAAAAAGAATCTCACCTTGGAGTTTTTCATTTTTAGAAACTCATATTAAAGAACTAGTTGATCTTTCAAGTCAATTTAAAGAAGTCTTTGTTGTGTTAATATGCAATGAAGATGGTATCTGTTGTTTAAATCTTCAAGAGTTCAAAACGGTGATCGCGATTGAGAACTTAAATTTTCCTAAATGGATAAAAACGACCAGACAAAAAAGAGAGAAATACTCAGTCACTGGTTCTGATGGTAAACTAGCATATAAAATTGGCGATAATTGTCTACAAGCATCCATAGAAAAAAATGGTGACGTTAAATGAACAAGTTAGCCGATATAAATTCTATGGATTTTAGTGCTATTCCGGATGATGTTTTTTGGAATACAAGTACCGAAAAAGAAGACAAAATGCATCGTATACATGCATACCCAGCTAAATTCCCCGCATTTATCACCACAAAAGCACTTGTTTTTGCCAAGAAGAAAAAAATAAAAATTTCTCGTATTGCAGATGTGTTTTGCGGTTGTGGAACGGTAGCTTATGAATCAAAGCGCAATGGCATACCTTTTTGGGGCTGCGACATAAATCCTGTTGCAACATTAGTTGCTAAAACAAAAAGTTATTCTTACCAACAAAAACAGCTCAATTATTATTATGAAAATGTGATTCAAGACTTCTATACTATGAATCGTGATTATGTTCATCATGAAGTCAATGACCGATTAATGTACTGGTATGATAGTGCTCATTATAAAGAACTTTTCATTCTAAAAAAAGCAATAGACAACAATATTCCCAAACATAGCAATTATAGACTGTTTTTTTTATGTGCTTTATCTAACATTCTTAAACCAACGTCACGCTGGTTAACCAAATCAATTAAACCTCAAATCGATCCAAACAAAAAACCCACTGATGTAATTAAAACATTTGAAAAACAATGTAAATTTATGATGTCAGCAAACACAGAAAGCCATGTAAAGAATAACATACCTACAAATATCATTACAGGAAACTTCCTTAACAGGAAAACTACAATACCTGAGGTAGACATGATAATTACAAGCCCACCATATGTAACATCTTATGAGTATGCTGACTTACATCAATTGTCAACTTTATGGCTTGGGTATGCGTCAGATTATAGAGAATTTAGAGAAGGTTCCATAGGTAGCCTTTATCACGTTTATGATTTTAACAAAGAGTTAGAAAGATTAAACTCTACGGGACAAATAATCGTCACCGAATTACTTGAGAAGTATAAATCAAAAGCAAACGCAGTAGCTAAATATTTCTTGGATATGCAAGAGGCGACAAATAAATGTTATAAAATGATCATCCCGGGAGGATTGGCACTCTTTGTAATTGGTAATACCGAGTATAAGGGCGTTATCATAAATAATGTTAAACACCTTGCTGAATCTCTTCAAAATAGTGGATTTAGGAAGCTGTATGTAACTAAACGAAGAATACGACAAAAAATTCTTACACCATACCGTAATTCTTTAGGGCGCTTTTCTAAGGATAGTAATAGCAGAAAAGTTTATAATGAAGAATTTATTTTAATCGGGATTAAATAGGTGCAAGACCAAAATTCGGGAACATCCATACTAGTTTTCAAAATCTTCCCCTCACCCCTCTTTACAAAAGAGGGGAACGAACCTTATTGTTCTTGAAAATTACCGATTCGAAGCATCATTTATACTTTGAAAAATCAACGCCCCGCATTCGGCCGCGTTTTTCAAGCCAGTCGTCTTCATTGACGGGCGGCTGCACGATCTGATCGGGTCCTTTACGCACCAGCCGAATAGCCTCGCTCGGACAGGTGCTGATGCACAGCCCGCAGCCGATGCATCTTTCCCGCGAAATCCGGGCGAAATCCGGGGACACCATACTAATTATTTTCCCCTTATGGCCTTCCAGCCTTTAAACGACTTTCTTGCTGATTAAATTGCGCTTCTTGTTCTCGAGGTAAGCTCTATATCGTTTGATGATGCCTTTGACGGTAACTGCGATCAGTTTTCTGGTGACAGCGTTCTGTACCAGAATGCTGTGATACAACGTGCCAAATATTTTTATGCGTGTCCTGTCAAGCCATCCGGCCTGGGGCAGAGATTTTTCTATGTCGATTGGCCGGGGCATGAATCGTTTGGGCGCAAAAAACCATTTCAGAATGAGGTTGGTGGTAACGGCCAGGATATCCCAGGCGCGCTGCTCGTGTTTATGCACGGGGGTTTCTCCGGCGGCCATCTGCACCAGTTCCAGGGGAAGATATATCTCCATCTTGCTGTTGGTCAAAACCTTGATCAGCGAAAGGAATGTGCAGCAGCCTGGGCAAGGGACAACCAGGGCTTTAGCGCCAGTTGCCTCCGCCTCTTGCAAGCGGAGATACAGGCTTTGTATCAGGTTGAGTAAAGTGTGCAGGGGATTGCCGGACGTTTCGCCGAACAAGGTGGGAACAGTTCCGGCCCAGCCGCAGCAAAGCGCATTTTCCCGGGTATGCGGCATTTCAATGACGTTACAGCCGATGCGTTCCATTATTTCACGGGTGGTGTCCGGCAGTTTTGCGTCCATGTATCTCCCGCAGCAATTGTCGTGGACGGTAACGTCCATGTTTAATTTATTACTGACTTTTATTTTCCCGGTCTTCAGCCGGTCCAATATCCAGTCGTCTAAAAGCTTGACCTCGAAGTCAAAATCAATGCCGAATTTTTTAGGCAGGACATCGGTAAACATCGAGGCTTCAACCACCATGAAACAATACATTTTTTCTATGCCCATCTTGGAGAACTTCTCTTTTGCGAGCATACCCAGCCGTTTTGCTTCCTCCAGAAACCCGATTCGATAAGCATCTTCCCCCATCCCGAACATGCTGTCACTTCCCACGATGGACGGTTTCAGTTCGTCAAGGAGTGAGGTCTGGGCAATATACGGCAGAAGGTTATTATAAAAACCGGTGAGCAGGACTTCCTTTCTGGGGGTCTTCAGGTTCTCTTCCCAGGCATACAGTAACGAAAGTTCATCCTCTCCCATTAATACCCGGGTGTTGGTCCACATATTCTCGGGCTCGTTGGGAAAGATAAACTTGGCCATAAAAGGCAGGCCCTGTTTTTTTCTTGTTTCGTTATGACGCTCCAGAACCAGTCCGTAAGGGTTCGCCTTTTGCGGGCAGACAAAATCACAAATATTACAGGTGACACAGGTCTGAAGCACCAGAGAGGCATCCGCATTTCCGTTAATCAGTTTTGCTATTTCCTGTTTCGCCTCGTTTTCCGGAAGCTCCAGAACCGGACAACGCTGAAAACAGACACCGCATCGATCGCACAAGTCTTCTTTAAAAAAACGGGAATCGGATTTTGAATTCATTTCACACACCTTTTCCTTTCAGTGGCTCCGTGCTTTGTATCAACGGATCCGGTCTTCCCTATGCGCACGCAGACGCGATGAACCGGGCACATCCATATCAATCGCATTCGGAGGGATTGATCCATCATTCCAGGCTCGTTCAAAATCAGCCGGACAAACAGCAACTGCTGTACCAACTTTTAATGAATACTGTTTCGTAAAATTTGAAGATGAAGGAGTATAGGAATTACAGAACGGTGTGTCAACCACGAATATTTTCATCACGGGAATTTCAAAGCAATCAGGGGAACCATATCGTAATATGCAGGGCAGAAATCCAGGGACACCTTACTATTTTTTTAACGTAACAGCCATTACGTTTCGAGAATATTTTTAAGGTACATTTCCTGCGTCGCTATGCTCCGGGGATAATTCCACCAGCGCCTCGTGCTTCATTCCATTTGCGCTTAGCGTGTGTCATTAATACTGGAAAAAAAGAGAGAAAAACTTTAAACTCCTCCCTAGACACAGGAGGATACGCTATGAAGAATGTCATATCCGTTCCCGGCAGGGATGTGCCGATTCTGGCTCACGCGGACGTTGTGGTCGCGGGCGGCGGTCCTTCGGGATTTGCCGCGGCAATCACAGCGGCGCGCGCCGGCTTACAGGTGATTCTCATCGAGCGCTACGGTTTTCTCGGCGGACTCGCTACGGCAGGAGCGGTGGGCACGCTCTGCGGCTTATACCTTCATCACCCCGACCGGATAGAACCGATCATTGCAGGCATCGCTACGGAGATAACCACTGCCCTGTCTGCCCGTGGAGGCGCCTTCGGTCCCCTCATCCGCGAAGGCTTCACAGCGCTGCTTTACAATCCCTGGCACATGAAACGTCTGTGCGACGACTGGATCGAAAAAGAAAAAAACATCAACCTGATGCTGCACAGCACCGTCGCCGATGCCGTTGTCTCCGACGGCGCCATCCGCGCGCTGTTGATTGCCGGACCCGAAGGTCTTAAGGCCGTCACAGGGCGCGTCTTCATTGATGCGACAGGCGATGCCATGGTGGCGACGGCCGCGGGCGTGCCGACCGTCACAGGCGATCATGCAGGCGCTGTCATGAATCCCACGATGATGTTTTTCGCCCAGGGGATGGATTTTGCGCTTTATCAGGAAAAGGGAATGCCGGCGCTTGACGACCGCATCCAGGATGCCATCAAAGAGAGAAAATATCCGCTGACGGTCAGCAAAGGATTGGTCATCCCGACGTTTCGTCCCGGAGAAGCGATTGTTAAACTTTCTTCTCTGGCCAAGGACGGCCGCGCCCTCAGCGGGAGTGTGATTGCCGATATCACCTATGCTGAATTGAAGGGAAGAAAGGACGCAGAGATCGCCATGGAATTTCTCAATAAAGAGATTCCCGGATTCGCGGGCGCGTTTCTTTCCGACACGGCCGTTCAGGTAGGCATACGCGAAACCAGGCGCATTGTGGGCCGGTATGTGCTCACGGAGGCGGATGTGCTTGACGGCCGCCTGTTCGACGATGCCGTCTGCCTGAGCAGCTGGCCGCTGGAAATCTGGGAAGGCGGTAAAGAACCGCGCATGGTCTTTCTCCCCGAAGGGCGTTATTACGGCATCCCGTACCGGTCGCTCCTTTGCCGTGAAATCAACAACCTGCTGGTTACCGGCAGAGCGATTTCGATGGATCACGGCGCGCTGGCCTCCGTCCGTGTGATGGGCCCGTGCCTTGCGGAAGGACAGGCGGCGGGAACGGCGTGCGCGCTGGCTCTTTCGTCGGGACAATCGATTGACGCCGTTGACACCGGCAAGCTCCGGGAAATGTTGGCCAAGGATGGCGCACGTCTGAAATGAACTTAAAAATATGGTTTAACGTTCTGCGCTCAACGGTTCATGTTTAAGAATCAAAAAAAATGACAATTTTAAATAGAACGTGGTAAAATATAAAAAAGTTCCATACAGATGTTCCTGATTCCCTCTCCTGCTCAAAAAACGTCATCCCGCTCTTTTGACTGGTCTGTTTGCGGAAGCACTGAACCCCGTCAACACGATTCAAAGGAGGTCCCTTATGCCGGCCAAAAAATTGAAAGAGTTTCTGGACAGCCATGCGGTGAAATATGTGAAGCTCACGCATTCGACGGCCTACACAGCCCACGAAATTGCTGAATCCCTGCACATCAGCGGAAGGAAGGTGGCCAAGACCGTCATCGTGATGATTGACGGGAAGATAGCCATGGCGGTCCTGCCGGGCAACCGTTCCGTCAATTTCGATCATTTTCAAAAAGCCGTCGGCGCGCATAAGATCGAACTTGCCACCGAAGCGCAATTCAAGGGCATGTTCCCGGATTGCGAACTCGGCGCCATGCCGCCTTTCGGCAATTTATACGGGATGGAGGTTTACGCGGACCAGCATCTGACAGACGATGATGAAATTTTTTTCAACGCCTGTTCGCACTCGGAACTGGTCGAGATGTCTTATACGGATTATGAAAGACTAGTGAAGCCCAACGTGATGAAGATGACGTGAGAACAATAGTGTCTCCCGTCGCGTCGTTCCCGGAATAAGTCGCAATCCCGATGTGTTGGACTTGGAGAGTTCGGATGACACTTCAGAGGTCGTTGCACTCGTCTTGAGCGTGCCTCATTACCCCTTGCGTTTCTCGCGTTGTTTCGCTTGCGCTCAATGAGCGTCACTGCGTCTGACAATGACAAATCCCATTATTTATGGATCACGCCCCGATGCCGCGCGTATTCGACCATGCGTCCGAACGCGAACATGGCGCGTTCCGGCGTGGGATAGCAAGGCACATTCAGTGCGGCAAACCCTTCATGAATGTGGGCGATTTCTTTGGCTGTGCCTCCGTAGTAACACGCGAAGACCGGCTTTTCCGGATGACGGCTGAAAATTTCCGTGAAGGCTTCCTTAATATCGAACATGCTTTCCGGCATCAGAACTAAAATGATCAGAAGGGCATCGATGTCTTTCTGATCCAACAGGCACCGGGCAATATGAGCCGAGGTCTTCTTCGAGCCGTGCTGCTCAATGGCAGACCACGTGTCGATGGGATTGCGCACCGGCGCCCATGAAGGCATCACCTCGCTGAGTTTCCTGAGTGTGGCGGCGTTCAGTTCGGGTAAAACAATGCCACACTCCTCCGCGGCATCGGTGGCGGCAACACAGCCCATGCCCGTAATGGAAAATGCGCCCATGCGGTTCCCCCGCGGCAGAGGAAGTTTTTCAAACGCCGACAGCGTGTCGAAGAAAGCTTCCGGGTTGTGCGTCCGCACCAAGCCTGTTCTGCGGCAGACGGCATCGAATACCGCGTCTGATCCGGTCAGCGAGCCTGTATGCGAAGCAACGGCGGCTGCTCCGGCCTCACTGCGGCCCGCTTTCATGACCACCACCGGTTTTCTTTTACAGACCGTATCGGCGGCCTTGATAAAACGCCTTCCGTCAACGACTCCTTCCAGATACATGCCGATGGTTAGCGTCGCTTGATCATCGGTCAGGTATTCCAGAAGGTCGCTTTCATTGATATCGCCTTTGTTGCCGATGCAGGCTACCTTGGCCAGCCCGAAAGGTCTGGTGTCGGCTATCCAGCGCGCCCAGCCTGACGAGAAAACACCGGACTGGCCGATGATCGACACGCCGCCGACCCGGATCGGATCCAGACCGACGATGGATGTGGCCATGCCGGCGGACGGGTTGAGCGTACCGATGCTGTTGGGGCCCATAATCCGGATGCCCGCGCGGCGCGCCTGCTCGATAATGATTTTTTGCTCTCCGGCGCCTGATTCTCCCATGTCCGAGTAGCCGCCCGTGCTCAGGATGATGTTCGTCACGCCCTTGGCTTCACACTCCGCCAGAGCATCCGGCACCGCCGCTTTGGGAATCACAATCATGGCCAGGTCCACCGGCGTCGGCACATCGCAGACGCTGGCGTAAGAAGGCATGCCCAGAATTTCCTTCACCGTGGGATTGATGGGATGCAGGGCGCCCTGGAAACCGGCCTTTTGCAGGTTGCGCAGAATGATGTTGCCCCCTTTGCCGGGACTTCGCGAGGCGCCGATAACCGCCATGGACGAGGGATTGAAGAACGGCGCCACGGTGGCGGGGTTGGAACGTTTCCGGGAAGATCTGAAATGGCCGGCATCCAGCCGCACGAGAGCGTCCACGGCCACGGCTCCATCGGGATACGCAATGAAAGGATTCACATCGATTTCCAGAATGTCCTGACGTTCAAGCATAAGCCGGGAGAGCGCTGAAACGGCATCGGCGATGACGGCGATATCGAGAGGCTCCTGGGAACGGTAGCCATTAAGCAGAGCCGCGCCTTTGAGGCGCCCCAGCATCGCGTGAGCCGTCGTGCTGTCTACAGGGGCGAGTTCGATGGCCGTATCACGGAATATTTCGGTGAATATGCCGCCGATGCCCACGAGCACAACGGGACCGAATACAGGATCGCGCCTGCCTCCGAGGATAAGTTCAATGCCCGGCCGGGCCATTTTCTGTAAGAGCAGCGCATGGGGAACATCAGAGAATTTATTGTTCATCTCCCGGACGGCCTTCTCCAGAGACAATGCATCCGCGATATTTAGCTTTACCCCGCCCCGCTCGGTCTTGTGAGGAATATTTTCCGAACAAATTTTCAGAGCTACCGGAAAGCCCAGCAGTTTGGCCGCCTTTGCGGCCTCCGGATAATCATTGACCAGAACATTATCGATAACGGGAATGCCCCCTTTCTTGAGCAGAGCCGCACCTTCAAATTCATTAAGCGTTGTGATGTTATTTTTCAAAAACCAAATTGCCTCCTGATTTCATTTGCATTATTTAAAGCGTATTGTCGCGGCCGGCTGCCGCGGCGTTTACTGTCTTTTCTATTCTTTGCAGCGCCTCTTCCAGAACGGGTCGGGGACACGCGATATTCATCCGCTGAAATCCTGATCCGCCGGAGCCGAAAAGGAAGCCGTCGTCCAATCCTACTTTGGCTTTGTCCCGCATGAAGCTTCTGAGCGCCATATCGTCCATGCCAAGGTCACGACAATCCAGCCAGACAAGATACGTCCCCTGCGGTTTGACAACCTTGATTCGGGGAATGCTGTCGGCAAAATATTTCAGAAGAAAGTCCAGATTGCCCTGCAAATAATCCAGAAGCTGGGCCAGCCATTCATCCCCGAAACGATAGGCAGCTTCCAGAGCCGTGTAACCGAAAAGATTCGGATGAGGCACAATGCCGGTCATCGTGTCGGTAAAAAGATGACGGAGTTTTTTATCGGGAATGATGATTGAAGATATTTCAAGTCCGGCAAGGTTGAACGTCTTGCTGGGCGACATGCACGTGATGGAGTTGCGCTCAAACGCTTCGGAGATTGAAGCAAACGGCGTATGCTGATGGCCTTTGTAGAGAAGTTCGCAGTGGATTTCATCGGAAATAACAACGGCCTCGTGTTTGATGACAATCTCGCCCAGTCGGGTCAGCTCTTCCCTGCTCCAAAGACGCCCTACGGGATTATGCGGATTACAAAGCATTATGGCTTTGATCCGCCTGGGCACGGGAAACATGCCCATCCGCGCCTGAAAGTGATGTTCCAGATCATCATAATTCATCTCGTAATATCCGCTGACGAGCTTCAATTGATTATTGACAACCTGACATCCACTGGACGTAACGGCGGGAAAAAACGGGTAGTAAACCGGTTCCTGCAAAATAATTTCATCGCCCGGATGCGTCAATGCTCTCACGGCAACGTTCAGCGCGGGAACAACCCCCGGCGTAAAAACAATCCATTCCGGATTTATCTTCCAGGCATATTTGTTCCACATACGATCGACGACGGATTGGATCACGCCGGGACCCGCCGTCGTATATCCATAGACGCCATGTTCCGCGCGCCTTTTCAGCGCTTCAACAATAGGCGGCGCAACGGGAAAATCCATGTCGGCCACCCACATGGGTATCACGTCATCATGCCCGAATATATAGCGATTGAAGTCCCACTTGATACAACTTGTATTCTTTCTGTCGAAGATCTGATTGAAATCGTACTTCATAAAAGTCTCCATTTTCGACGCAGGAGTATATGAAGATTGAAATGGTGTGTCAAAGTAATTTTGATTGCAAAAGAGAAAGCTTGAAATAACCGGATAACCGGTGGCACCGTACCGGTTTTTTCAAATAAAAAACCGGTCTATCAAGCAACACTCTTTGATTCGCTGAGCTTCGGGTGTAATTCCCAATTTCGATGAATCGGGATTGGATAATTCGACTTACAAAATTAAGTTCATTACATTCCTGAATTTTGAGTCTCATTACGCCTTACGCTTCGAACTTCGCAAACCTCGTTCTCAGCTTGGCTCATTATTGACACTTCCTCACTTATGATGTATGTATATTCTAAACAGTATGTATTTTTTACAGGAGTATGTATAAATATGGCAAAAATCACGATCAGTGTCCCGGATGAGCTTTATGAAAAAATGCAGGAATGGAAATCATCCCTGAATTTCTCCAGGGTATTTCAAAATGCCATATCCGGAATGATCCGGAAGAAGGAATCTTTGATATCCAAATGCAGGAAGGAAGTCGATTTCTCCTCCATCGTGGATCGCCTGAAAAAAGAAAAAGTCGAGTTTGAATTCAATATCAAAGAGTGGGGAAGAAAAGACGGCCTCGAATGGTGCAAAACCGCCCATTACCGTGAACTTCAGTACGCCCTCGCCTTGACCTCTTATAAAAACCCCGACCAGGACGAAGAGCTGGGCGACTATTTTTCCCATATGTTTGAAAAACACCGGAAACAGATCAAGGTAACCGGCAAAAAAACACAGGACATCTTGAATGATTTTTCCGAAAAATACCTGAAAGGCTGGAAAGAAGGCGTTGAATTGTTCTGGAGCGAAGTGAAAGACAAACTGTAACCGGCCGGAAGATTTTAATTTACAAGAACCCTATTTCCCGGGGAAGCGATATGGGATTAGAAAACATAACAAAAGAATTTTTCGAAAAATACCGGCAGAGATATCTGGATAACCGAAAAAGATTTTCAGACAATTTCAGGTCACTTGCCGAAAAAAAAGACTGGATCACCCGCATAAGCTACCAGCCCTACAAGTGGCTTTTTATTTTGCCTTTGCTGCTGACGACGACTTTGATCTGCGGCATATTTGCCATCATCTTCGCGCTGCTGTTCACGCCGCGCGTCGGTACGATTTGGGGCGTCATCTGGGCGAGAATCAACAGCTTTTTCACTCCGATGACCGTACATGTCGTCGGCGCGGAAAATATAGAGCCCGGCACATCTTACGTCATTGCATCCAATCACCAGAGCATGTATGACATCTATGTTCTTTACGGCTGGCTGGGCGTGGATTTTAAATGGGTTATGAAGAAAGAACTGGAACATGTTCCGGTTCTCGGTCTGGCCTGCAAGGTCCTTGGACATATTTATATCGACCGGTCCGACACGAAAAGCGCCGTGGAAACGATCAACGCCGCCAGGACAAAAATTGTCAACGGAACCTGCGTTTTATTTTTCCCGGAAGGCACACGAAGCAGCGATGGGAAAATCCGGCCGTTCAAAAAAGGCGCCTTTAAGATGGCCATGGATCTTGGCATACCGGTTCTTCCCGTCACCATCAACGGCACCCGAAACATCCTGCCGAAAGGAAGCTTGGATTTAACGCCCGGCGGCGCGACTCTGACCATTCACAAGCCGATTCCCGTAAACGGTTATCATGAAGAAAATTTGACGGAACTCATGGATCGAACCAGAATGATTATCAACGGATCGCTGGATTGAAATA
>Ga0208040_1002833_pt1 | contig 14699 bp, 9 predicted proteins | sample AD_UKC083_MetaG_FD_184431 | JGI IMG/M metagenome (GOLD analysis project Ga0208040, IMG submission 184431) | Active sludge microbial communities of municipal wastewater-treating anaerobic digesters from USA - AD_UKC083_MetaG (SPAdes) (version 2) | ecosystem: Engineered > Bioreactor > Anaerobic >...
AGTCTACTGTGGTAGAAGCCCAGAGCCGAAGCTCGCCGCTCACCAGACTCAGGCCATCGCGGCCTGGGCGTACACCGCAGGCAGTTGCGCGAAAGCGACAATGTATACGTTAAAGGACGCCCCCATGGGGGATATACTGAAAACGCCCGTAAATGCCATTAGCGTTGGGCGCGCCAGGCGTATCTCCCGTGGTAGGTGTCTCAGCGGTCCACTTCCAGTCCTTACGGGAGATATGGTACAAGGTTCTCGTGTCGCCAGCGGCTCCCCATGCCGTGAATCGGTCTCGACGGGAATCATACACGAACCCTGGAGCTGGCACGTTTTGGATTTCCGTGTCTCCTGTGACATCCACGTTTGTGATCTCGTAAGTTGTTGTATTTACTCGGATAGGCGCCTGTTTGCCGCCCGTATAAACGAATTCCCCGTGCGTGGTATCCAAGGCTCCCGTTCCGCTATACCACCTGGTGGCGGCTCCAGTATCCGTTAGCGTGGACGTGATGGGATCGAACCACACGATATACGTGTAGCCGCTCGCTTGAGACGAATTCCTGCACAAAAATACCCGATTTGTTGTGGGATCCCATCGGGCGACATTGCCATGCGGATCGTTCGCGGGAACTGGCGTTTTTTCCCATTTTTTTGTATTCAAGTCGAAAGCCCAGAGGTTCGACAGAGGAGAGCCGCTTTTTCCAGCACGATATAGCTTGTTCGTGGTGGGCGCGTAGACAAGATTGTTGTAGGTATGAATCGGCTCGGGAGCCCCATCCGGATAGATTCCGTCCGCGCTGGTCCCAGGTCTGTATAGGCTCGGATCGTTTATTCGCTCCCAGCGCTGGTGAGAGACGTCGAAGGCATACCATTCATTTCCATCGTAATCCCCATGACCGCCGCCATTGACATACAGACGATGATGTGGGGATGCATAGGTGCCGCCGCTCCATGCATCCATGATTCCCTGAAGATTCGAACGAAATCCATCCGGGGTTGCCGCGGAGCCATAATCGAATATGACGTCTGTCATCGCATTCGTTCCAATGGCAGTCCATTCGCCCGATGTGGCTTCGACAATGTAGCTTGGGATGTCATCCAGCGGTATATCGGCATCCGGTGTCGTGATATCACGGTCAGGGGCTTGATCGTCGGAGGTGTCCAGCAACATGGAGTCATCGGATGAATCCGTCGAGCCCGTGCCCGAGTCGTGGGTGGCCTGAACCTGTGCAGGGGAGGACTCCTCTTCCCCACAGGAAAGTAGCGTGATCAAAAGTAGACTCAGCCCAATGGGTAGGAAACGGTTCATGGTGGTTTTCTCCTACCGGGAACTCTGCATAATTCATGCCCGTCCATGTATTTGTAGCTTGTTGTAAATATTAGTTAAAATATTATGTGCTGCGTCGGTTCTGTCGCACGAACCTTCCGTTCAAAGCATGAGGAGGGGGAGCCCAGCATCTTTTTGCCGGTCTCTCATGGCTTCGGTGATGGACGGCGCTTCATGGGCGAACGCGGCGTTTGCAAAACGAGCCATGGTTCGGTGGATGTCGAAAACAGGGGCAAGCCATGACCTCGCTCCGTTGATTCGTCGCGATGGGGCGGTAGTGGAGGTCCTTCGTTGCTGGGTTTGAGACGTGGCCTCGCAAAGGTGTTGCTTGTCGTACCGGTATTTGGGGCTTAGGAAGCGGAGCCATACGGAAAGACGGCAATGGCTACTAAGGAGTCTCGCAGCCATAAGCTCCTCGTTGCCGTTGGGGTATTCCCGTGAAAAATGAGTCATCCAAACGCCTGACGCGTCTTCGACCCTTTCGAGCCCATCGCTTTGATCATCGCATCGACTCGCAAAACCCGGTTGCCACTGCCCCAGCCATCGGTACAATCAGCCGATCGGTTGCACCAAAATTCGCCCATGGCTCGTGATTCCACAACGTTGACGACCTCCCATTTCCGCTCTGATTCGATCGTCGAGCCTATGTACGTCCCTGCGCTCGTGCTCGTATGGTCCGCCATGCAGCCTTGGCGGGTGGGTGAAGTCGCATTGCTCGATCCGCAGCGCGGACCGTTCCTTTTGGGCCGTGGCGATTCTTCCGAGCAGCCCATCGCCGAATTTGCCTGGCAGCGACCGACGGGACTCGATAGGCAACCGCCTTTGGCAGGACCGCGGATTTCTCGACGTCAATTGCTCCTATTTCCTCATAAAAATCAATCTCTTGGCGTCGAAAGGATCGGTCGATGCCCGATGATCGTTGGCGGAAACCGGGTGGACAAGGCCGAGCTTATGCCGGGCGATATTCTCGAACTCGAGGAGCAATTGACGTTTTGGGTCACCTCGCGGCCTTCGATGCTCCCAGCCCTCGACGCTCTTCCCGAGCATGCGGTGCCTTGTTTTGGGGCTGCGGATCCCTACGGCATCGTGGGTGAGTCTCCTGTCATCTGGACCTTGCGAGAACAGCTTGCCTTTGCAGCGGTAGCCAATCAGCATGTGTTGTTGCTGGGAGAAAGTGGTTCGGGCAAGGAACTGGGAGCCCTTGCCATTCATGCCCTGTCCTCGCGTGCTTCCAAGGCCATGATTTCCCGCAATGCCGCTACCTTGCCTTCGGGCATCATCGATGCGGAGCTTTTCGGTAACGTGCGTGATTACCCCAACCCGGGGATGCGCGAACGCCCGGGCATCATCGGGGAAGCCGATGGTTCTACTCTATTTCTCGACGAAATCGGGGAATTGCCCCACGATCTGCAAGCCCACCTTTTGCGCGTCCTCGACGCAGGCGGTGAGTATCAACGGTTGGGAGATGCCAGGCCCCGACGGGCTCATTTGCGGATCGTTGCGGCGACCAATCGCGATCCGGATCAATTGAAACACGATTTGCTAGCGCGTTTGACGTTGCGGATACGTATTCCCGGCCTTGACGAAAGACGGGAAGACATTCCGCTTTTGGTGCGACGTCTTGTGAAACAAGCGATGCGTGCGTCGGCCATGGTGGGGCAACGATTTGTGCAACACTTCGAAGGCGGGCATGAAGAACCGCGAATCACACAGTCGTTGATGACCAGGATGCTACGTCTTGCCTATTCTCATCACGTTCGAGATCTCGAACAGGTCCTGTGGCGAGCCATGTCCACGAGCCGTCGTCACCGGATTGAGGATACCCCGGAGGTTCAGGAGGCGTATCCCGTGGCATCGCCCATCGTAACCCTGGAACAACCGGAACTGACACCGCAACAGATTCGGCAGGCGCTCGATGCCCATGGTGGAAATGTCACCCATACAGCTCGCGCTCTGGGGCTATCGAGCCGGTTTGCGCTTTATCGACTCATGAAAAAATGGGGGCTGGAATAGTACCGCGGTTTCAAGGGCAATCGTCGGTCAAATACTCGGAGCCGTACGAACCAGCCTCCACGAGCCACGTGGCCGTGCCCTGCTTCGAGCGATAATATGCCTGAAATCCGAAGTGTCGAGCCGGTGTCCCCGTGGTGGAAGCAAAACGTTCGATGACGTTTCTGAGCCCACAACGCGGCGACGGTACGAAAGGCTCGTCACAGGTCGAAATAGGCATATAAGCGGACAATCCTCGCTGGTCCACGGTAATCGCGACCGAGCATCGGGTTTCGAAAGCGATATTGGAAGGAAACGACGCAGGAGGGGTAGATGCTTGCTGCGAGCGAAACCAATAGGTGGCAGAGCCGTTAGGCACGGCGAGCAAGTTTACGATCGAATGTTGCCAGACCCCTATCACTTGGATATTGGTCAAGGCAGCATCGGCGAATTCTTTCTGGGCTCGGACCTGCGCTTCCGGCAAAAAAGCAAGCGGATCGAAAGCGGATAGGGTGATGGCACCCGAAAGAGGTTCCGACTTTGGGTGCCAATCTCGTTCCATCTGCATGGAAAATGCATTGGATGGTACCGCTCGGGGGGTGTCCTGAACGGTCGGATTGGAGGGCATGTCTTTGGGGCTGGAGGGATTGAATAGCCACAATATCCCTGCGCCTAGCGAGGCCACGACCACCACGCCCAGCCCCACCGAGAGCCGAGAACGTGTTTTGCCCTTTTTCGTTTCCGTTCCCACAGCCGTTATGCAAGAGGTGGATTCGGAAACGAGGACGGGTTCGAGAGTCACGGGTTCCGAGCACGGATGGTGGGATGCGTTTTCCTTCATCGTGAAGGGGCCTGGACCGTTCGCAGCGGCCATTTCCTCGAGGATCGTGTCCCGCATGGCAGCCGAAGAGCCGAAACGTGCTCCCAATCGTTTGCGTGTGGCTTGTCGGATGGCTCTGCCCAACGGTCCTTCCAGTACCTGGGGGTCGATAGGAAGATCGGTTTCCATGGCTTGAAAAGCCACGGCCTGGGTTTTGCTCGAAGCTTTCACCATGGGTGAGCCTGTCAATGCCTCCGCCATCACGAGTCCAAGAGCATAAAGGTCAGTGGCGGGAACGACTTGTTTGCCTAGAACTTGCTCGGGGGCCATATAACGAGGAGTCCCCACGACCTCTCCTTCCTCGGTCAGGTCGTTCAACGCGGTGAGTACGTCTTTGGCGACCCCGAAATCGAGGACCTTGACGAAATCCTTTTCTCCCTCGAAATCACAAAGCATGAGATTGGAGGGTTTGATGTCTCGGTGGATGATGCCCAGACCATGAGCTTCTTCAAGAGAAGACAGGACTTGTCTGGCCATGTTTGCCACCTCCTCCGGGGGCATGGGCCCCTTTCGTTCTAGCCGTTCGGCAAGGGTTTCTCCGCGCAACAATTCCCAAACGAGGAAAGGCTGGTCGTCGTCCAGTCCGCCAAAGTCGAGCAAACGTACCGTATTGGGGTGTTCCAGGCGTTTGGTAAGCTGTGCTTCCCGTGCGAACCGTTCTCGCGTTACCCTGCTTGCCTGGGGTTTCATCACTTTGATGGCCACCGGACGGTCCATGCGTAACGAATGCGCACGGTATACCTCGCCATAGCCGCCTCCGCCAAGCCATTCTTCTACTCGGTAGGCGCTGCCCAACAACACCCCTTTGGGGATTCGTGAGACTCGAGGCTCGTTCATACTTGCAGTCCTTGCATCATGATTGATTTTCCCTCGAAGGCAATGTCGAAGTCAAACCATGACCTTTTCCCATGGTGCTACGTAGATCGGCCTTTGATTCTTCCTTGGTCCGGGTGCGGTGGCTTTTATCGGGTAGCGAGCAAGCGTGCGCGAACGTGCGAGCACGCGTGCGCATGGGGGAACGCACAGGGGAGTCGTGCTAGAAAAGCCCATATTTACTCATATTTCTTGCCAAAACACGATTGGCATACTAATAGCTATGAATTGGGCGACTCATCAAAATGGGATCCTTCAACCAGACTGCGGAGTATGATTATGAAATCCATTGCCTTTGTCTCCAGCACGCTTGTTTTTTTCCTGGCGGCCATGGTCGGCTGCTCCTCGACGAATGATGACGAGTCGAATCCGAATGGGACGGGAGGCTCGGGGGGAACAGGTCTGTCGGATGCAGGCCCAGACACCAGCGCTGGCGGAGAAAGTGGAGTGGGCGGTACTGGTGGATCTGGCGCAACGGGTGGGTCTGGAGGTGCCGGACCCGAGGACGCCGGACCGGATGCCACCAAACCCTTACCGGGTTCAGGATGTCCCTCCACCACGGGAAATAAAATCAAAGGCGTCGTTCGCCTCTCCACCTTGCACGCAACTCCTGAACCCACCGGCCCGAGCGTGGTCGTCAAACTCCCCTGCGGTAGAGAGGTCAAGGACCCGTCGAAAGCCACCTGTGGCAAAGCGCCTTTGCACGTTTTCCTGTGCTCGACCGCGGATTGTTCGGCAGCCGCGGACCCGATTCGGAGTTATCTGGAATCCGATGCCTCTCTCGTTCAGCCCTCTTTCGATTCCGTGGCTTTCGAATTCTGCGGCGTGGAGTCCGGAACCCATTACATCCTACCTTTCCTCGATCACGACGAGTCCAGCTCCATCACCAACTTCGACTGGACCATGGGAATCAAAAATATCGCGGACCCTAAAGTGCAATGGCCGGCGCGGGTCCACGGCTATGAACTCGATGTCAAAGGAGATGTTGCGTTAGGAGAAAGTCTCGTACCGACCAACCCAGATGCTTCTCCGGTCGTCATTGACTACTTCTATTACGATCACCCAACGCCCCCCTGGACTTCGGAAAATGCGTGGCTTTTCCTTGCTTCTTCTTTGCACCCCGATGTCGCCGTCAAAAGCGTCGGTATTCGTGCCCTTGATTTGCAGTCGCGTTCCGAAGTGGATCAGGTTCCCTCCACGACCGCGATGGACGGTTTTGCTCTCGCGGATCCGGATGGCAAACGCTACGAAAGCGACCTCGAAAAGCTCGCTTACCACGATGGCGTTGCCTACCTTGCCACCACGACCCCTGGTGTCATCCTCACCGTGCGTTTTGCCAACGATGGAACCATCGAACAAGGCAACAGCATCGATCTTCGGAAAAGCGGCCTGAATCTTGGATCTGATGTCATGCACCAGGGGGTTGTCGTGCAAGCTCACGGCAAAAGCTTCCTCGTGATTGCCAATGCGGAAATGGCTGGAAAGCCCTTGCCCCATCAGCCCGCCAACCCGCTCATGGTCGTGGACCTTTCCGGGCTCGCCAGCGGAGATGTGACGACGGCAACCCTGGTGAATAAGGCCGTAGATCCGGTTTTTGATAAGGTTCGTTTCGACGAACTGGCGTCTGTCGATGGGTTGCTGTTTGCGGCGGAGACAGGACAAAACAGCCGGGCTCGTCAGAACGATGGGCTGAATCGATTGTGGGCGTTTACCCTCGACGCCGATGGAAAAATCGGGACCATGCACACCTACGATGGCCCAAAGTATAATTCCGAGGGTGATGTGCCGGAATGCGGAAGCAAAGAGCCGTATCGAAGGGCCGGATTGTGGGCCGGAACTCTTGCCGGCAAAACCCATGTCATGCTCGGAAACCTGAGAACCATCGCGCTATGGCAATTCGCTACCCCCGATCCGAAAGAAGGAAAACGCATCCAGGAAGGCTCCGGAGTCAACGCCACCGACCTTCGTCTCGACGATTACTCCGTGGGCTATAGCCTCATGCGTCCGAGTCCGGATGGTAAAAGACTGTATGTTTTTGGTGATTGCAAGAGCCGTTGGCTGGCGGTTCGCCCCAAAGACTGGGCGGGGGATCAGGGAACTCGAACGCAATCGCGACGACGCATCGCCGTGCTGGATCTCGAACATACGGAAGCCAGCGGCTTGCCCAAAATTGATCTGACCGTGGGTGATACCGCCACGGCGCCCGATATCGTGCGCGAAAGCCTTTCCAGTCCAGACAAAACCCTCGACAAAGATCGAGTAGGTGGTATTGGAATGGATTGCCGCGGAGTGCTCTGGGACCTTTACGACGCTTTTGGCTATCAAAATATCGCCGGAAATACCTTCGGCTCCGATTGTGTCATCAACAAAGCCGCGGATGCCGTCGTGACCAAACACCATATCTACGTGATTGGCGAGGGCTCCGTCGGCTTCGGCACCACGGGTCTCGGGGTATCGTCCGAAGTCCTCGTCCTCGACTTGGCCACTGGTCGCGAAGTCCTCGATCCATCGTGGTCTTGGTTCTACGAAGGTTCCTCTTATAAGAATCGTTATGGCTACTTCGGTGTCACCCTTGGCGATAGGGATACCACCGAAACCTCCAAGGGGTTATTCTTCCTGCCTAAACCCTGATAGCTTTTCCCACCGCGGGGCAGAAGCGTGCCTCTGCCCCGTTTTCCCCTCCATCCATAGCGGTTCCGACTTGCTCCTTCCCTACCGTCCACAACGAGACATGACCGAATCCGGGAAGATGGAAATTATCAGATAATACAATGGGTTATATGAGTTAGGAACGAGATGGTGCGAGAGCTTCAGCGGTCTATTTCTCATCAAATCCGATGTATTCCGAGCGCGAAGGAGAGGTTGGCGTCAACCCTTTGCGGGCCAACAGCTCCAGCAAGAAGGCTTCCGTACCACGCATGTCCATGGGAATGGCGTTCATCGGGCAGGCAACGAGGCAATTGGAGCAGTGGATGCAAACGCGGACATCGGTGACGAAAGGCGAACCGTCTTTTTCCTGGATACAACGCACGGGGCAAACCGCGACGCAATCGAGACAGCAGTTGCATAATTGCTCGTCGATGGACGGCATGGGATAGGAGGCGGCGATGACTTCTCTTTCGTCTTGCAGGTTGGGATGTTTTTCGAACTGACGGGCCAGCTTTTGGGTCGAGTCCACGGCAGGTGTTCTGTGGTGGAGTACGTCAGCGATGTCTGTGGCGGCTCGACGGCAGAGGGCATCGATTTCGGGGCCGGGTAGCCCAGCGCCAATGGGTTGGGGGGCAAGTCGGGTCGTGCAGTGGGCTGCATCGATATTCAGGCCGGCTAGAACCAGACGACCGGAGGCGGACAGGGCTTTGGCGGCTTCCGCCAGGGCAACACCCGGTGAGATTTTGCCGAAGCTTGCCACGGCGACGGCTTTGTCGGCCCACTTGCCGTCGGGAGGAGGGAGGCTTTGCAAGAATTCGAGTACATTATAGTGTAAGTGATTGATATAGACTGGGCCTCCGACAAGGAGAAGGTCGTGGGCCTCGACCTTCTGGAAGATTTTGTCGTAGATTTTTTGGGGGAAGAGGTCAGGATCGCCGGTGATGTCGAGGTATTGGACTCGCACCCCCTCGTTTTCCAAGTGTTTTCCCAATATCTGGATCGCTTTTTGAGTGCCTCCCGCGGGGCTGAAATAGATGGCTGTGGCCTTCATGGGTTTTCGGCGAACTCCTGTTGTGCTTGGGATCCTTCCCTTTTCCCCTTGTCCTAACGCAAGATCCGGGGGGTTGCCAGGCCTGCAAAGCCCTCGGTGTCATTTCGGGTGGGGCAAGATACCGTGGGTTCGTTTCAAGCGCTTGGAGAAGAAGCAAACCGATTCACAGACCGAAAAAATAGGTCGGAAAAGCGACCAACAGCAGCCGTGAAAAGGTGAAAACAAGGGTGAATCATTGGACGGCAGTCATTTCTGGCTAATGGAACTCCACGACGACGAGCAAGCTTGTCAGCAGGGCACGGGCTTCATGGTCACTTTGAAGAGCTTTGCCATCGGGCTCGGCTGCGACTCCTTCGGAATATAGGCAAGGGGAACCTGATTTGTCGACGATGATGAGGCCGTAGTTCTGTAAGGCGTAGCCCAGATGCTTGTGGGCCGTGGGAATGGGTAGCGAATCGATGTCGACGGATTTGGGGATGCCGAAGCGTGTCCCCATCGGGATATCGCCCGTGGGTTTTTCGAGATCATCGGTGTGGGTGGCCGGCCAGACGTAGGTACCGTCGAAGGCGGCGGCGGGCAGAGCTGCCGCTATCGCGTGTTTCATGGGGCCGGTGGTCGCCTCGTTTTCTCGGATGAGCCCTCCCAGGATGGACCCTCCGTAGGCGCGTCCGGCTCCCCAGCCGTAGGTTTCGAACTCAGGGTTGTAGGACCCAGTCCGACTGATATCGACCCCAAGACCATCGAGCGGCACTTTCGCGTAGGACGCGGCCGTACGGTTTCCGGGCGAGCCCTGGGTAAACCAAAACTCGTGGGAAATCAGTCGGTTGGGCTCGATGACGGCGAAGTGCGCGTCATTCTGACTGTCTGGGTGCGCTCCCGTAGGGATGCGAATGGTTACGGTTCCTGGTCTCGGATTGCTGCTTTGGGGGGCCACATAGCTCGCCGATACTTGAATTGTCTCGTAAGGGTCGGTATCCGAAGCGTACCACGTCCAGATGGTCCAGTTTACCGTGTTGACACCGAACGCGCCGAAGCTACGAATCCGCTGCGTTCGGGGGTCATTGGGCAGGTAGGTCGCATTCGGAGGTATTTCGATATTCCAGGGCGAATCATCCGAAAAAGGACGCAGGCTGTAATCACGAGGCTCCCCACCGCTGCCTCCCACGTTGGTGCCTCCTGCGCCACTGCTGCCCGCGGTGGCCCCGGAGCCCGCCGCACCGCTGCTACCTGCGACTCCGCCACTTCCTCCCATTCCACCGCTTCCCGCAACCCCACCTTCCCCTCCACCCCCGCCGCCACCCGCCGCGCCACCGCTTCCCCCTACGGCAGCGCTGCCACCTTGGTCACCCCCGCCGCCAGAATCCGCCGTCTCGTCGGAACTGCAAGCCACCAGCATCAGCCCCACGCCAATCCACGCGATCTTCATACCATCTTTGGTACGGCACTGCGGTTTATCTGTCAAGGTGAATAGGTTGAAAGATCCGTTCATGGATATCGAGGAGTGTCGAGAGAAACCACCACGCTGTACGCCATTTCCCGAAGACTGACGTGCAGGCGATTCAAGGAGTCATTCGCGGATAATTGATAGCTAACTATATGAATTATCGGTGTTTGTTCGTGAGTTGCCGATTCCTGGGAATCGATGGCAAGACCCGGGAATTGCCAACATGCGCTCCTCGATGCCTGACGTTGGATTGGGTCTGGACCCTCGTTGGCTTTTTCCCGAGTGATTCTCATGGGATAGGCGCAGCCGGACAGAGAGCAGCCGGAGGCTTGGTAGGAACGACTTGGTTGGAAAAAGGTGCGTCCTCTAGCGGGAATACGAATCGATCATTTCCCTAAAAGGGAGTTGAGAAGGGTTTGGGAGCCCTCTTTATCGTTTTTGATCAGCACCCCGAGCAGAATGCCTTCTTCTTCATGAATCGAAGCGCCATCTTTTTCGAGGCTCTTTTTCCAGAAGTCGCTACCGCCGCGGAAATAGCTCACCGTGGCTTTGGCTTCCCCTTTGGTAGCGACGACCGTAATGCTGACAAGATTCGAGGACGTGGTTTCAACGGCGGAGCCCACCATCCAACCACTTTTTTCGAAAGCCGATTTGACGTCATCTTTTCCCCATTCCGCGACAGCTTTTTCTACTTTAGACGCTTTCATATCCCCTGGGACCGCAGCCGGTTTTGGGGATTCTTCTTTCGCCTTTTCTGGAGCTTCCACAGCGGGCTTGTCCGCTGAGGTCGCCGAGGCGGGAGCTTTTTTCTCGTCACAAGCGCCCAGACAAAGGGATAGAATGCCAACGACCGTGAGTCCGACGAATTGGGTTTTCATCCTTCAAAGCCCTTTCCATGGATAATGAAATCGGAGCCTACAGGATACCTGTGGTTGTCGATACCTGTCCATTCCTTGATATTTTTCGTAACCGTGTCGTGAATCGGACTTTCGTCACCCTTGGGAAGTGACTCGTTTCCCGCCACGATCGTCATCGATTCCCCACGAATTGGGCCGACTTGTGCGAACTGCGCCCCAGGCCGAACATCGAACCGTGAAATGACGACATGCGGCACCTTCTTCTGGTCTTCGAATTCGAAAGGCCCAGAGTCCGCCTGGATGCCATGGATAAGGAGCAGTTAGAACAAGATAATTAGCCCTGTCCTTCAGTATTGACAAACGATGACGCAATCGACCAGCAAATCGTCGGGAGCATAGATTTCCGCGGCATCAGGGCTTACCGACCAGGTCGTTTCCGGCAACACCGCGAAGTCCACATAGGGACGAAACGCTTTGCGCAACGCCTCGGCGAAGTCGGTTTCTTTCACGTTGCCCGCAAAACCCGAGGAGGCAACCGTCGTTTCCCGCAACAACTGAGGAGGGCTATCCGCGGTATCACGATAATAATACCGAACGATAGCGGGGCTGGTACCAGCATCCCATTGCACTTCCCAGACGTGAAAACTATCCGTAAGTCCCTGGAAAGGTCCGACAGCGGGACCTTTGGCGTGGTATTTGGCCCCTGCTCCAAAATGCGTCGTGACCACGAAGGTATCCGGGGCCGCGGGGACGTTTTTCGGCCGATCCCACGTCATTTCGATCAAATCAAGCTCGGTATACAGATCCCCTCCTTCCGTATTTCGTGCCCATAGCGCCGGAAACGAACCTGGCACCGGCTTGGGCATCTTGGCTCGGAACCCTACGGACCCCTTTCCCCCGGCCGCATACCCCCCTTTCACCTTGAGCCACGCTCCAGAATAATAGTTGTCTCCCGTGCCAGGACAACGGCTTTCGTGAATCGGGGCATTCCGATTCGAACGGGGATTCTCGCAATGCCGCCACGACGAAACCACCAGATTCCCATCCTGAACCTTCACGTTTTCTCGACGCATATAGGTCTTTTGCGTAAATGTCCCGCCTCCGATCCCCTGATCGACGACATTCCATTTCGATTCGTCCACCTCACTGCCATCGAAATCATCGCGAAAAACCTCCGTGCTGCCCTTCGGGCACCGAATCGTCTCTTCCGGTTCTTCAGCGACATCGAGGATGCTACCATCGTCGTCAGGATCACCGTCCTTCTCCAAACCCGCATCTTTTCCGCCTTCCATGCCGGAATCCTGGCCGCCGTCGATAAGAGGGCCGACTTCACCATCGTTGGCGTCTTTTCGGTCCCCATCGCCGTTTTGAGCGTCGGCTTCGGCGCTGGAATCTTGTACGGAAGCATCGGAACTGTTCATGTCATCCGAGGTAGAAGAACTCGAACACGACAGGGGCAGACCCGCGCTGACCGAAAATAGAAACATACCGACCCCTATGCTTCGCATATACCTTGTTCGCAGGTTCATTTTGCTTTCTTTGCCTCCGGAGCGGTTGATGGTAGGGGAGCCAGGCGTCGCACTTGCTTGTCAAAGCGCCCATGGGATTGCCGCGGCTCACCCTCATGACGTAGAATCTTGAATATAGGGGCATACTCTGCCCCCGTCATGGCTATGAGCTTAGGGTATTTTGTCGCGATAAGTCTTCCACATATCCGTCACGAACGAGGATGTCGTTTCGCCTCCTTCCGGGACGTCGCCACTCATCCAACGGTCCACATAATCGAAAAAAGCATCATTGCCCCAAGCATCACGGGCACCCAGGAGTTGCGCCGCCAACGCCACTCCAACCCAGGTATGGGATGTGCAGCAATTGCGATAACCACTGCAACCATCCACGAGATGGGCGGGATCTCGACAGTCTTTCGCCCCGCTCTGACAAGAACCGGAATAGGTGCATCCGTTCGAAAAATAGCAATCGTTGCAGTCTCGTCCCCATAACGCCTTACCATTGACTCCATAATAGGTCATTCGGTCCTCATTGCCGATATGGGTCCCCGGGCTCTTCATACCAGGGTCGCCAAGCATCAGGCCAGCAAATACGATGGGCCACTTGCGACCGTTGAAGTGACCGCCGTTGGCACCCCAGCCCCCGCCAGCCTGAAGCACCCCAAAATTGTCGATGCCCAGTTGGATGAGCCGAAGGGCCACGTCATCCCGATAAGGGGTATCCAGCAGCGCGAATTGCGCCACCGTGGATACGATATCGCCAATTTCTCGACCATAGCAATACATATTCAGCGTCGCACAGCCGTGTTGCATCGTCCAGCTATCGAGGTGATCGATCCAGGGCCTCTGCACATGTCGAAAAACCTGGGCACCGTCCGGAGCGCTCGAAGGCGCCGGATAGCCAGGCAAGACGGACCATAGAACATCCCCAAGACGGTAGTGGGGTTTTTCGTCTCCCGCGTAAGGAGGGCGAAACGCCTGGGACAAATCAGAGTCCGTCTCGACCACCGTGAGAATGGCCTGTGTGGCAATCGGACCACGCTGACACGTGCCATCGTACGTGAACCATCCGTCGGATCCTCCCTGGGAACAGGCAGGCTCGTCTGGATGACTCACCGAAGACACCAGAGATTGTCCGGGTTTGATGGCGAGGGGAAAGGAAAGTCCTTTGCTCGCATCGTATTCGCCAGCGCGAGCATCGTAGGCCTGGCTTCCCACCGGATTGAGCATGGAACCATTTCTTGCCCCGGTTGGGGATGGCGAAACGCTCGATACCGTGACCGGACCCAAGCACCACCAATCACCCGTCAGATATTGGCCGCAGGGGTAGGCTTTGTCGAAATTCCATGTGATATCGTATTGAGATACCTGGGCAAGCATCTGTGGGCAAGGCCCGCAATCGTCAGGGCAATTGTCGCAGTTTTCGCCAGGCTCGCATTTTCCATTTCCACAAACCGCAAGGGCGGCTTCCGTGTCGCTCTCCGATACGACATCCGAGGAAGGAGAATCCTTTCCCGCATCGGATATGGAACCATCACCCGCAGAGTCCTGCGCCACCGACGCATCGTCCGGATGGGTATTGGGGGGCGCGCCACTTCCGTTGTCCTTTCCTTCCTCCGCACCGCAAGAAACGAGCATGGCGGTCAGGGCAAGATCGTTGAAAAGGCTCTTGAAACGCATGGGAACTCCTTTCGCGCCTGGCAGCCCAACCTCCCGCCAGCGTTGTGGAGACAAAGTTTGCACGATGAAATGGGAAACGGCAACCGTGTTTTGTCGTGGACAGCTCGATACCCTGGTTTCTTTCGTCCCCTCACACCCTGTTCATCAGGTGTATGGGCCATTTTCACTCGAGGGTGGATGCTTATGGGTATGGGGAGAAACGTTCATGCCCGCGGGCTTTGGCCGTCATGTTTGCGACGCTGTAAGGAGGAGTGAGATCCCCTGACAATGACTCTGATCAATCTACCGAAAGCGTGAGATCGAATGTTCCGGTGGGGTATGATCCATTACCCGGTCAGACAGCACCTCAATGGGAAGAGGCTTGGAACGCAGTTACGAGGCAGTCAGCAAGGGCAGGTTGGTTCCAGAATTCGTCCCACCGTCCGACCAGGGCCAGCATGCGAAGGTTGAAGA
>Ga0208040_1002860_pt1 | contig 14584 bp, 17 predicted proteins | sample AD_UKC083_MetaG_FD_184431 | JGI IMG/M metagenome (GOLD analysis project Ga0208040, IMG submission 184431) | Active sludge microbial communities of municipal wastewater-treating anaerobic digesters from USA - AD_UKC083_MetaG (SPAdes) (version 2) | ecosystem: Engineered > Bioreactor > Anaerobic >...
GAAGAAATCAATATATTCAACACTCGCATCAAAGCATTTTTTGTAAATGTGACGTATATCCGATATGTCCTGTTTTGTGGCTGAGCGAATCATAGCTGTGTTTAGATGCCTTCTTAATACTATTTGTCTTCTGATTTGTCTGTTTTAAATATATCGTTGATAAGATTTGCGTACTTTTTATGGATGTTGCGGCGTTTGAGTTTGAGAGTCTGAGAGAGCATGTCATTATCAGCTGTCCAATCATCAAGTACAATTCTTTCACGTTTAACTACTTCATGGGCAGCCAGAGTCTTGTTGACTTTTTCCACTTCAGCATGGATGAGTTTGACAATCTCCTCAGAAGCGATAAGTTCCCGATCAGTCTCATATTGGATTTTACGCTTTTGAGCATAGTTCTTAAGTTTTGGTAATGAGGGGATTATGATCGCCGATGCAAATTTCTGGTTTTCCCCGAATACTATACAGTTCTCGATATATGGTGACTCTTTGAGACGGGTCTCGATTACCTGCGGAGCTACATATTTTCCTGCCGAGAGTTTGAACATTTCCTTTTTGCGGTCAGTAATCTTAAGATACTGTCCATCAACAAGATAGCCTATATCTCCGGTATGCAGCCACCCCTCTGAATCGATTATTTCAGCAGTGGCTTCAGGATCCTTGTAGTAGCCGAGCATTACATGAGGTCCTCTGGTTAAGATTTCGCCATCTTCGGCAAATGAGAGTTCCGTACCTCCAAGTGCTTTACCTACTGTGCCGATCACATTTATACCGTCAGCAGGGCTGTTTACAGCAATTACCGGAGATGTCTCAGTCATGCCATAGCCTTCATATATATGGAGTTTGGCAGCGTTAAAAGTTCGCACAATCTTGGCCTGAATGGAGGATCCGCCCGATACTACAATCATTTCCTTGCCTCCAAGAGCTGCTCTCCACTTGCTATAAACCAGTTTATCATAAAAATTACGTTTGGCGAGATAGTACTTACGTTTGTTGTAATTATCAAAGTTGTTGGCAAACTTCCATGCAAGTTTATAGATGATTCTCTTGATGCCTTTCAGCTTCTTGCCGGTAGCCTCAAGTTTACCATACATTATCTCCAGTACGCGGGGTACGGCACAAAATCCGTCTGCCCGGCTGTCCGCAAGGTCTGTGGCAACAGTACCGAGAGATTCTGCATAATAGATACTGATAGCCAATTCCTGATACTCATAGTTCATTGTGCGCTCATATACATGGCAGAGTGGAAGAAAACTCAGCATTTTATGATTCCAATTCCATACCTGGCGCAGTGCGTGACCGTGGGCATTGGAGGTGAGGTTGCGATGAGAGAGCATTACACCTTTCGGCAAACCTGTTGTGCCGGAGGTATAGACGATGCTACAACACTCATCGGGTGATATTTCTTCTTTGTTGCGCTCGACAATGGGTGCAAATTGCTCTTTATGTTCGCGTCCGAGTGCCTCGAGCCGGGACATGCAGAAAATCTCGTCAGAGTCATCCATCATTATGATTTTGATTTCGCGTTTCACTTCTGCAACGATCGGAGCTACCTTTTTGTAAAGGCTTTGGCTACCCACAATAATGATTTCTGCATCCGAATGGTCAAAAATGTGTAAGAAATCTTTTTTGCTCAGCGTAGTGTACACCGGTATATGTATCATGTGAGCAAGATTGGATCCCATATCCACGAAATTCCATTCGGGGCGGTTGCTACAGATGGTTATTATTTTAGTACCGGCGTTATAACCAAGTGCCAGAAGGCCGTACGCAACGTTGTGCGAGTGTTCTATATATTCATCGATACTGTACTTAATCCACTGGCCTTGTACTTTGCGTGCCAGCATATCATCTTTTGGGGGAAAAGAGGCTTTCAGATTTGAAAGCAGGTCAAATGTGCGGGTTATTGTCATTTTTTTGTAAAAAAAAAGTTAGAACTTCAAAGTTAATAAAAAACAGTGATTAATAAAAATAAAAAACAAGGGAGGCCCTCGCTCGGACCCCCCTCAACACATCACATTTGATTTACAAATCAGATTATTTCTTCATACTGCTTAGCAGAAAGAAGAGTATCAATTTCCGAAGCGACGGAAAACTTGATCTTAATCATCCATCCCGCACCATAAGGGTCACTGTTGACCAGCTCCGGAGCATCTTCAAGCTCAGGATTGACCTCCAGAATCTCTCCTGAAAGAGGCATAAGCAAGTCAGCAACTGTTTTTACAGCTTCAACCGCGCCGAATATTTCATCTTTCTCCACAAATTCGCCCTCGGTCTGAATATCGACAAAAACGATATCACCAAGTTCGCTCTGTGCAAAATCGGTGATGCCTACAATAGCGGTGTCCCCATCGATTTTTACCCACTCATGGTCTTTGGTATACTTAAGTTCTGCAGGAATTTTCATCACAAAAACCGATTAAAAAGTTAATACTGATTTCAAAAATGATTGTACAAATATAGCGCTAATATTTGAAATTAACAAAAAAATCTGAAAATCAGAGCAGTTTGAGCGCTTTTTTTATCAATTCCTCAAGTGCAACGGAAGGATCCTCTTTGAGGAGCTTATCAAGAACCTTTTCGACGTTGGGTTTTGTGAAGCCCAGGAGCACCAATGCTGTAGCGGCCTCCTGACGTATCGCCGAAGGTGCAACTCCGCTATCAAAGGGAAATCCGGCAGCAGAAGCGCCTTTGCCGATCTTGTCCTGAAGTTCAAGAATCACCCTTTGTGCTGTCTTCATGCCTATACCCTTGACACTCTTGATTCGGTTGACATCCTGAGTAACAATTGCGTTATAAACCTCATCGGGAGTCATGCTGGAGAGCATCATACGTGCTGTTCCGGGACCAATGCCGCTTACGGAGATCAGATGACGGAACATAATGCGCTCCTCCTTGTCAAAAAATCCGAAAAGCAGCTCTTCATCTTCGCGAAGATGCTGGTGGAGATAGAGTTTGACACCCTCTCTACTCCCTTTTTGCAGGCTGGAGTAGGTAGTAAGTGAAATCAATATGTGATAGCCAATACCACCTACCTCAAGAGTCACATCAGCGGGATTGAGCTCGATAAGCGTGCCCCTAATATAATCGTACATTCTGTTTTTGTTTAATTTTCTTGTAAAAATATGCTTTTTAGGCCAAAAACCAAAGTTTGTTTAGTACTTTTGCAAGTTATGGATATCATCGAACAGATACGTGAAGAATTTCCGGCGCTGCACCAGCAGGTCTGGGGCAAGCCGCTGATATATCTGGATAATGCTGCTACTGCACAGAGGCATCGCAAGGTACTCGAATTGCAGGAGCTCATGAGCTCGCGTATCAATGCCAATATTCACCGCGCTCTGCATAAGCTCAGCGCAGATGCCACAGATCTTTACGAAGCGGGTCGAGAAGCGGTGCGCAACTTTATAGGAGCGGAGAGCAGGGAAGAGATCATCTTCACTTCCGGAGCTACTTCAGCTCTCAATCTGATAGCATTTTCGCTTGTACGCAGTCATTTGACTGCGGGAGACAAAGTGCTGGTCTGCGAGGCTGAGCATCACTCAAACATTGTCCCCTGGCAGCTCGCTTGCGAGGTGTCCGGAGTATCATTAGAGGTACTGTCGGTGGAGGAGAGCGGAGAGATATCGTTAGAGCGATTGAGAGAGTTGCTGGAAAAGGACGACCGTATCCGCATACTCTCCGTCAACCATATCTCCAATGTGCTGGGAATTATCAATCCTATAGCGGAAATTGTGCGCATAGCCCATTCAAGAGGAGTTTTGGTTGTGATTGACGGTGCACAGGGAGTGGTGCATGACAAGGTTTCTGTAAAAGATTTGGATTGCGATTTTTATGTTTTCTCCGGACACAAAATATATGCACCCTCCGGTATAGGAGCACTCTATGGACGGCGATCACTCCTTGAGAATATGCCTCCCTATATGGGCGGAGGCGATATGGTGGATAGAGTGAGCTTCGGTCGCACAACCTATGCGCCGTTGCCGCTCAAATTTGAGGCCGGTACTCCTAATTTTGTCGCTGCAGCCTGCCTTAAGCCTGCACTGGAATTTGCTACTGCAATCAGAGAGGATATTCAGGTGCAGGAGCACGAAAAGAGCATTGTGAGCACTATGGTTCAGGGATTACAGCAGATAGAGGGGCTCAGAATATGCGGTTTGCCGCAGGAGCTTTCCCTTAAGGTACCGATTTTCTCTTTGGACATTAAGGGAGTTCATCCGGCGGATGCTGCACAGATGCTCGACAAGATGGGCATCGCAGTACGTTCCGGATTTATGTGTGCAGAACCGCTTGTGAGTCGCTATTCGGAGAGTGGGTTGCTAAGGGTATCTTTTGCCCCATACAACACTCTTTCCGAGTGTGAAATATTTATAAACAAGTTGAAACTTGTAACAGATATGTTAAAATGATTGAATCACAGGTAAATATCAGGAGTATCGGCGAAATGGAGGAGGAGATTGTTTCCGAATTCACCGTTTTTGATGAATGGCTCGACAAATATGAGTATCTGATCGAACTTGGTAAAGAGCTGGAAAGCATCGATGAGAGTGATAAAACGGACGACAATCTCATAAGGGGCTGTCAGTCGCGTGTCTGGCTCGTTTGCCGAAGTAGCGGAGGACGGCTGTGGTTTGGCGCAGACAGTGATGCCGTTATCACAAAAGGTATTATCTCGCTCTTGTTGAAGGTTTATAACGGACAGAAATATGATGATATCATAGCCTCTGATTTTTCTTTCATCGAAAGGATAGGGCTTAAAGAAAATCTCTCCCCGACACGAGCAAACGGTCTTTTGTCGATGATTAAACAGATTAAAGCCTATGCTCTGGCATACAAAGAGAAGGAGACGCAACAATGATAGAACCTAAAAGCGACATAGAGAAAGATATACTTCTTGCATTGCAACAGGTATTTGACCCCGAAGTACCGGTCAACATTTATGAGCTTGGCTTGATTTACGGACTTGAGGTAGATAAAGCCAACAATGTTGTAGTGACAATGACCCTTACTGCACCCAATTGTCCCATGGCGGATCAGCTTGTGGAGGATGTCAAAAGAGCTGTAGAGGATGTGCCCAAGGTGGCAGATGTAGATGTCAAGATAGTTTTTGAACCCGAATGGAGTATGAAAATGATGAGTGAGGCAGCTTTGCTTGAGCTGGGATTGTTATGATTTTCCTGCTTCTAGGGAGCAACATGGGCGATCGGTCGGCTAATCTGGCCGATGCTCGTAAAAGATTGCATGAAGCTCTAGGAGTTGCAGATAAGGAGTCACAGCAGGTCTTTTTTTCGCCCGAAGTAAGGACAGAGGCAATCGGATTTGAAGCTCCCTTTTTCCTCAATCAGATTGTGGTTTTTGATAAATTGGAAATTACTCCGCGAAAGTTATTGAAAATTTGCCAAAAGATTGAAGTTGAAATGGGACGTGAAGTGCACCAGGCGGAGTACAATGAAGAAGGAGAGAGGATTTATAGCGATAGGATTATAGATATTGACATTCTCGCTTTCGATGATGTACATTGCGATACCAAAAGCTTGACATTGCCCCATCCTCAGGTCCGCAGCAGACCTTTTGTGATGGAAATTGCAACATTGTTGCCTGCAAATATTTTTATGCATTTTCAAATGATAGTAAACAAATAGAAACGATTATATGACACAAGAAGAACTTTTCAAAACCCTGACGGCTCATGCCAAAGAGTATGGATTCATTTTCCAGTCGAGCGAAATTTATGATGGTTTGGGTGCCGTATATGACTACGGACAGATGGGAGTTGAATTGAAAAACAACATTAAGAAATATTGGTGGGAAGCCATGGTCCACCTCAATGAAAATATTGTAGGTATTGACTCGGCAATCTTCATGCATCCCAAAGTTTGGGAGGCCTCAGGCCACTTGAGCGCATTCAACGACCCTCTGATTGACAACAGAGACTCCAAAAAGCGCTATCGCGCTGATGTGCTGATAGAAGATTATATGGCCAAGCTTGAGGAGAGGATGAACAAAGAGGTCGAAAAAGGACGTCGCAGATTTGGCGAAGCCTTTGATGAGGAACAATTTAGGACAACCAATCCTAATGTGCTACGTAACAAAGCCAAATGGGATGAGGTTAACACCAGGATGGTTGAGGCACTTAATTCCGACAATCTTGCTGAACTCAAGCAGATTATTATGGATTGTGAGATTGCCTGCCCCATTTCGGGCACCAGAAACTGGACGGATGTACGCCAATTCAACCTTATGTTCAGCACTCAACTGGGCACCATTTCCGAAGAGGCGAGCACCATATACCTGCGTCCGGAGACCGCACAGGGCATCTTTGTAAACTTCCTCAATGTTCAAAAGAGTGCCAGAATGAAGGTTCCCTTCGGAATAGCTCAGATAGGCAAAGCTTTCAGAAACGAAATTGTTGCCAGACAATTCATCTTCCGCATGAGGGAGTTTGAGCAGATGGAGATGCAGTTCTTCGTACGCCCGGGCAGTGAACTGGAATGGTTCGAAAAATGGAAAGAGGCTCGTCTTGCCTGGCATAAGGCCCTCGGTCTGGGCGATGAAAAATATCGTTACCACGACCATGATAAACTTGCGCACTATGCCAACGCAGCCACCGATATTGAGTTTGAATTTCCCTTTGGATTTAAGGAGCTTGAGGGTATTCATTCCCGCACCGATTTCGACCTTGCACAACACCAGCAATTTTCCGGTCGCAAAATGCAATATTTCGATCCCGAGACCGGCGAAAGCTATGTGCCTTATGTGGTAGAGACCTCCATCGGACTTGACAGGACCTTCCTGGCCATCCTTTCTGCAGCATATTGCGAAGAGAAACTCGAGAATGGTGAGGAGAGGGTAGTATTGCGCATTCCGCCCGCTATAGCTCCCGTCAAACTGGCCGTACTGCCTCTTGTCAGGAAAGATTCTCTTCCCGAGAAGGCCCGCGAGATAATGAATGAACTCAAGTACGATTTCAACTGCCAGTACGATGAAAAGGATAGCATTGGCAGACGTTATCGCCGCCAGGATGCTATCGGCACCCCTTTCTGTATTACAATCGACCACGATACTTTGGAGGATAATTGCGTCACTATCCGATATCGCGATACAATGGAGCAGGAGAGGGTTCCCATCGTTTCACTTCGCAGCATAATGGAGAAAAAAGTGAGCCTCCGCAGTTTACTCGAGAAACTATAGAAAATCAGCTGTTAAGAAATAATTAATAACTGTTTGTTATAGGAAACAAGAATAATATGATAGTTCAACTCGTCGGAAACTTCTATAGGTTCTAAAAAAAACAGCGCCAGAGAACACTCTGGCGCTGTTTTTTGTTGTGCGGTGAGAGGGGGATTCGAACCCTTGAAATAATAGAGAATATTAGGATACATAAAAGCCTTGATATTCAAATCAATATAAATAATAGATAATATTGCAAAATATTTGGAGATACAAAAAATAGTGCGTAAATTTGGTGCGTAAAACAGAGAGGGCATAGAAGGATAGAGTATTAATGTTTGTAATAACCTACATTTCCTACATTTCCTACATGCCGCCTCAACAATACTAACAGCAATGACTAATTTTTATCTTGACACGCGCCCTGATAAAAACGGAGAATGCCCTATCCGCGTATCAATTCGCACTGGCGGCCGGCGCTTTATGACTTCAATCGGCTATAATATAAGTCCGGAAAATTGGAATAAAAACACGCGCTTAGTGCGTGTTGGTACTAAAAACAATCCCGTTTTTAATGCAAAAGGCGTCCCGGCTGCAACTATTAATGCTCGAATTGCCGCAATTACGGCGGCCTTCGCTAAGATTGAGGCCATACCGGGAGCTGCTTCTGTAGAGGCCTTTCAGGCTGCGCTTAATAAGATTACTGGGCGGGTGCCAAAGGCTACAAAAGGCCTACAGGATAAGGCCGCTCTTTCTTCTGATATGCTGGCGGCATTTGATCAATTCGTATTGGAAGAGGGCGCAGCAAACCAATGGACCGCCGGTACGCGGGAACATTTGCAGGCCTTCAGGCTGCACCTGATAAACTTCAGGAAGAACCCCACCTTTTCAGACTTCGATGAAAAAGGGCTGGTACGCTTTATTGATTACCTGCGAAATAGGGCTATCAGCGATGTTAAGGCGGCAAAGGTCAGTAATGAGAAAGCGCAAGCTGAAGCCGCACTAAAAGCTGCTAAATCTGAGGGAGCCGAGGAACGCGCGAAAGCCGCTATAATTAAAGCAAATGCCCAGATAGAAGAGTTTAGGCAGGAGCCGGAAGGCTTAGCGGAAATAACTGTACAAAAACACTATAATAACTTAAAATGGCTACTGCGCTGGGCTATTCGCAAAGGTTATTGCGATTGTAGAGATATTGAAAAATATCGGCCTAAATTCAAACTGACCGCAAAACCGGTCATATTCTTAACTCAAAATGAGCTGTTGAGGCTTTATAATTTTGAGATACCGGCTAACGGCACGAAGGTAATGCTTAAAGATGCCAACGGCCTTGAATATGAAAAAGTGGTACAGGAAGCCGGTGCGCTCGCTAAAACACGCGACCTTTTCTGTTTTTGTGCTTTCACTTCCTTGCGATATTCTGATATGGCTGCCCTGAAGCGCAGCAATATTTCCGGCGATAAAATCATAATTACCACAAAGAAAACGCACGATCTTTTAGAAATTCCGCTAAACGACTATAGTAGGGCAATTCTGGACAAATACGCTGATCTGTTTGATCCGCGCGGGCTGGCGCTTCCGGTGATTACCAACCAGAAAATGAACTATTATTTGAAAGACCTTTGCGAGTTGTGCGGATTCAATGAGCTGATAAGCCGGGCATATTACCGGGGCGGCGAACGCGTTGAGGAAACAGCGCCAAAATGGCAGCTGATCAGCACACACGCTGCACGCCGCACCTTCATTTGCTATGCCGTTACTATAGGCATATCCCCTCATATTATTATGAAATGGACCGGCCACAGCGACTATGACGCTATGAAGCCCTATATAGATGTAGCCGGCGCAGATGCCGCAAAGGCTATGCAACTTTTCAATAAAATGACTTAAACCGGCGCACTATGAAAAAATCAAATAAAACTGAATTTGAAGGCGCTTTTATTGACGCCAGAGGTCGTAAACACTTAGATACCGGGGATCTGTGGCATGCTTATATGCCACGCGAATTTTGGAACGCCAGGGCCCGGCACCTTTTCAAATCGGCAGTAGCGGCCGGCCTTATTGTTTGGGTTGATGAGGCCAACACTTTTGCCGCCGGGGAAAGATTGACAAAAGCGCAGTTAGCCTATTGGTGCAAACGCGCCAGTACCTATCTAGGGCTAGATCGTGGAAGTACCACTAATTGGAAACCTTTTGAACGGGTATTCAACGCCCCGGGTATGGATTGGAAGGATCGTAAAAGGGAGCCGTTGGATGATGACGAACGCAAAAAGCCGCAGGAAGCCTCAACTTCCAGCGCGGAAACAATAGAACCGCAGGAAACAAAACTGCCCGCCTCTAAACCCAATACAGCGTTGAAGGCTTCATTATGGTGCTTAAGAGATCAATCCCCAAAGTATCCGCCCAAGCCTACTGACGCTGACGGCTACAGGCTGGATCAGATCGAGGAAATAAACGATTTTTTTGTAAGGCTCGATGCCTCAACTCCCGGCGCGTAATCCTTAACCAATGAGCCATAAATATTAATCAAAAGCATATAGCAATGACAAAGCAAACTACCCCTTATTACAGAGTGTCGTCCTATACGGCAAACTTAGTTGAAGCGCTGCGCGCACTTATGCTCCTGCAGGAGAGTTTTTACGAAGCCTTGACAGCCATGTACGGCAAAAATGAAGGCGATCGGATGTATAACGAAGAACACGCCATATTTGACGCCGTTAGCGCTAAGATAGGCCAGCACTTAGTTTTTAGTATCAGCTCGGTTCTAAGCCTTAATAAAGAAGAAACAACGGAAATTTGACCTATTACAGCGGGTCAAAGCGCAGAACGGCCGCAAAGCCCCTTAATGTGGCCGCAGAGCGGCGCAAACGGCAAAGATGAAGCCCAGAGCCTTTTTGGTTTTGGGCTTTATTTATGACCTTATTTCGGCCTTCTGTTAGTGTTGAGGCCCGTCTTGAAAAGTGTATATAAAATATCAACAAATTGTTACGAAGGTGTATATATTAATACTCGATACCTTTGCCAAAGAAAAGTAAATGAGCCGCTAACAGCACACCTCAACACTTCATAAAAAAGGCCTTACCACATAAGGACTTTAGGGGAGCTGCTTATAATGCGCAGAGTAAAATCATATTTGATAATATATACAAACCTTAACACTCATAGAAAATGAAAACTGAAATTACACGCGAAACCCCGCTACTTCAAATGACCGCCGGACAGCTGACCGACTTCCTGAAGGATGCTATACCGGGAGCAGCGACCGAGCCGGCAAAGACGCCAAAGAGCGTCAGCCGTTATGTATACGGCCTTAGAGGTATAATGCAACTTTTCAATGTATCAAATGTAACCGCTCAGCGCTACAAAAACGGTATTATCAAAGATGCAGTAAAGCAGTATGGCCGGAAAATAGTGGTTGATGCTGACCTCGCTCTAAAATTATTTGCAGAGGCAAAGGGAGGAAAAAAAGCCGGCCGCGGCCGGGATGAATACCCTGAGCCAAACGGCCAGCCACTAACAGCACCACAAATATAGTGCTATTTTGCAATCTTAACAAGCAATAAATGAATAAGATGCTAAATAAATCTTTTATTGAAGGGCTGGCCGCGGATATTGAAAAAAGAGACGCCAGGTTGAAAGTTGATCAGGACGCCTCCGCTAGTGGACTACTGGGTTTTTTGGATAGATTGACTGAGATTGACGTTAAAAAAGCCGCTAATACCTTAGACTTGGAATCAAATGAGAAAATAACGGCGAAAACATTAGATGCTATAGCTAGCAGGGAAATCCGGAAACAGTTTGAAGCGTTGGGATCGGGGCTGACGTTCAGCGAAGGCAAATACTATGTTTACGCTGACGGATATTGGCAGTATATTGAAACCGGTTTAATGCAGGCCCTTCTAGCTAAAGCTGCCATTAAATTAGGTATGAAAAGGCATCATTATGTACACTATGAGCGACAGGAAAAATTGCAGCAGCAATTTAATGCCGATGTTAGGGCTGAGCGGCTCGTTGAATTTAATTTGGAACCTCCTAAAAATAGCAAAAGAAAGGTACTGATAAACTTTGAGAATGGCACACTCGAAATTGACGGCGATAGCCTTGATGTGAGGGACCCGTGTCCGGCCGACTTCCTGCGATATAAACTACCATACGAATACGATCGTAGTGCAAAATGCCCGCTTTTTATGCAGTTTTTGAATAAATCCTTACCGGACGAATCCTCACAGAAGGTACTAGCCGAATTTGTTGGTAATGCATTATGGCCGGTCCTCAACCTTCAAAAAGCTCTGATATTGCTAGGGGAAGGCTCCAACGGCAAAAGCGTTTTCTTTGAAATCGTAAAGGAGTTGCTAGGCCGCGATAATGTTAGCAACTACTCTATAGAAGGGCTGACTAAACATGACAGCCGAACCAGAGGAAATGTAGGTAATAAGTTGATAAACTGCAGCAATGAGGCGGCTCCTAAATTAGATATAGAGAACTTAAAAACAATGGCACGTGGAGAACCAATAGAGGTCAATCAAAAATATGAGCAGCCCTATACAATGGAAAATTATGCTCGATTGATGTTTAATTGCAATCAATTGCCGCGCAATGTAGAACATACCGAGGGCTATTATAGAACTTTTCTGATAATCCCCTTCAATGTGAGGATTACAGAAGCCGAAAAAGACCCTATGTTAGCGGCCAAGATAACTGCAAAAGAATTGCCCGGCGTATTCAACTGGGTACTGGAAGGGCTGCTACGACTGCAAAAGACTGGCAAATATACCGACTGCAAAGCCGCCGGGGAAGCGCTGGCAAACTACAAAAAGGAATCAAACAGCGCGCTTATGTTTATTGATGAGAGTGGCCTAAAACCGGCGCTTGGTACTGCGGGCAAAATTACGCGGAAATCTTTGTATGCGGAATATTGTGCTTTTTGTGAGGAGAACGGCTATTTTAAGCAAGCTAGTATCACCTTCAGCAAAACCCTTTGCTCCGCGGGCTTCATAAAAAAGAGGGACAAAGACGGCTATTTTTTTAATATTATCAGGGACAAAGCTCAAAATACAGAACTGGAAGCGTCAGAAGACGAAAACAGACTATTTGACTGATTCAGGCAATGGGCGGCGAATATCATTACATATTAGAACCTTACAACGGACCGGAGAGCCGGCACACCTGCCCTGCCTGCGGCGCAGCGCGTAAATTCACACGCTATATTGATACCGGCACAGGCCGATATGTAGCAGAGAACTGCGGCCGCTGCGACCGCGAGAATAACTGCGGCTATCACCTTACACCGGGCGAATATTTTAGACAGCACCCGGAGCTGAAGGGCAGTTACAAGCGTATGAAGCCCAAGAAGCCGGCCCTTTTTAGGGCCTACACGCCACCGCCGCCGTTGGAGCTGTACACTATACCAAAATCCAAACTAAAGGCGCTCAGAGGAGCGGAAAAGGCCGCAGAAGCTAAAAGAATGCCCAGCAGGAAGCGCGGCAACACCTCAACACTTTACCGGTATCTGGCCCGCGAGCTGGGTATGGAGCGTTTCGAGAAAGTGAAGCGAATGTACTACTTAGACAGCTGGCGCGGAGCCGCAGTATTCTGGTATATTGACAAAGGGCGAAGGATCCGCACGGGTAAAGCAATGTACTACCTAGACAATGGCCACCGCAATAAGGATTACAGCCCCTTTTTTATGCATCCGATCATAAGCCAAAATATAGGACTTCCTGACGGCTGGAAGCTGCGCCGCTGCCTTTTTGGAGAACATTTGTTGAACAAAAACCCGAGCGCGCCGGTGTTGCTGGTTGAATCCGAAAAGACGGCAGTAATAGCCGCGGCGCTATTGGAGAGTAGCGGCGTTTGGCTGGCGTCCGGCGGCCTTAAATACCTCAACGCCGATGTTTGCGGCGTGCTGAAAGGCCGTAAAGTTATTGCCTATCCCGATCTGCAGGCCTTTGATAAATGGGGTGCTAAACTCCGGAATTTATCGGATCAATGCGGCTTTAGCGTTGAGGTTGCAGATTTTATAGAATGCAAAGCAAGTCCGGAAGAAAGAGCCGCAGGGCTAGACATAGCCGATTTTCTTATAGATTGTCAATTTCAAACCAATATAAGCATAAGGACATGATTAATGTACAAAACAAACCCACCTCGACCCAGTTGGGCCAAAAGCGACAAAGATTATTATGAACAGTTGGCCGATTTTCGCGAAACAAGTCATTTGTTGCTCTGCAATAAATACTACGGCTATATACCGCCAGTCAGGAATGGGCCGAAATTCTTTGAGGATCGCACCCCGGATATATGTATAAAAATTGAAACTATGTTGAAATGTTGGCGGCGCAAAATGCGCAACCTCAACACGATAGCGGAAGACTTCAAACGACAAAGCGAAAGCGAGGCAAAAATGGAACTATACTACTGGCTTGAAGAGTGGTTAGCTGAAACCAGAGAGCTGGAAGATCAATTAATGAAATCAATTAAGGATAACAGCCTTTTGCGCTGAATATATTAAACAATCATTACACCTTAAAAATGAACAAAATGGACACTATAAAAAAGGAGATGAGCTATGCATAACACCAACCTACCTCAACCCTGCGGGGCTAAAGTAGAGGAGCCTACAAAAGCCGAAATAGAGATGAGCCAAGGACTATCCGACTGGGCAGCTAAAAAAGCAAAAGAATTTGAAGCCCTATACGACTGGGCGGCGGAAAAAGCAAAAGAGTTTGAAAAAATGGCAGACTGGACTGCAGGAATAGTAGGCGAACTGGAACAATTCAGTATATCTATTGAAGATAACGGCGATCAGAGCTGAAATATCAACGGGTATTTATTCCAAAAAACAAAGGGCCTTTGTCAAAGAAGGCCCTTTTTGTGTAAAAAGGTTTATGGCATAGGCCTCAAATAGAACATACAAAACAGCCTATGCCCGCGCGCTATGAACTTAATACACCCCATTGGGCCGAAAATGTAGGGAATGTAGGAAATGTATAGCCGATAATGTAGAAAATGTATGAAATGTAGGCTTTTTTATGAAATTTACCCTTTGTAACTTTATTTGTTAAATATATATAGAATAAGGCCTAAAAAAATACGCACTGGTGCGTAATTCAGTGCGTAAATTTTATAAAGCATTGATAATCAATATATCTTGCGGTGAGAGGGGGATTCGAACCCCCGATACGGTCACCCGTACGTCAGTTTAGCAAACTGATGGTTTCAGCCACTCACCCACCTCACCGTTGGGAGTGCAAAGTTATGCAATTTTGCCGTTTTCGCAAAATATTTCAGCAAGTACAAAAAAAAGGTTATCTTTGTCGCCCCGTTAAGGGATGATTTCGGGATGTGGCGCAGTTGGTAGCGCACTTGGTTTGGGACCAAGGGGTCCTCCGTTCGAGTCGGAGTATCCCGACAAAAGGAGCGA
>Ga0208040_1002866_pt1 | contig 14563 bp, 8 predicted proteins | sample AD_UKC083_MetaG_FD_184431 | JGI IMG/M metagenome (GOLD analysis project Ga0208040, IMG submission 184431) | Active sludge microbial communities of municipal wastewater-treating anaerobic digesters from USA - AD_UKC083_MetaG (SPAdes) (version 2) | ecosystem: Engineered > Bioreactor > Anaerobic >...
TCAAGTATTTATATTCAAAATTAATTTTCTAACTTCTTATTTCTTCTTTCTTATTTTGAAATTAAAAAAATCAGGGGGCAGGATTTGTGGTGTCTTTTCTGTTAATCTATCACCCCACTCTGGAATATTATATCTTTTGGAGAATATGTGATCAATTATGAAATCATATTGTCATAGAGACGCAAAGCATTGCGTCTCTACAGCCACAATTAATTTAAATTCCTCTTTTCGTAATCGCTTGAATATCAAATATTTGTTGTAATTTTAATCTATTGCATAATAACATCATGGAGACAGGGCATGCCAATTCTAAATTCTAAATTCTAAATTAAAATTCCGAAATCCGAAATCCGAAATCCGAAATCTTTCGTATTTTTGTTGCATAAATTAGACGTTAGCGGTCAGTTTAGGAAAGACCCTCATCACAAATATTAAAACATAAAAAACAGAGACTATGAAAAGAATAATAATACTGTTTTTGACACTTTGTTCATTTACAGTTTTCGGACAGACAGAAAGTGAAACAATCAAAAAGGCAAATGAGTTTATTGCTGACAAAAAGTATGAAACAGCGTTCAAGTTGCTTGATGAATTCGACCCGCAAAATGACAAACCTGACATCGTTTTGCTCAAAGAGGAAATTTTGCTGAATTACTTTGTAACAAGCATTATGCACCGACTGTTTGCTTTGAAGGACATTGATAAAGAGGAAGATATTTTAGATTACAGGGGTAAAGAAGGCTCGTATGGTATGCAAATGTTTGAAGTGGACAGCATTCTTACAAGACTTATTACAATTTACCCGGACAACTGCAAACTTCACAAAGGACTTGCGGATTATTATTATGACGTACATTTGAGATATAGCGGACGTTGGCTATTAGACGACGATGAATTGTTTCCGCTAATAGAAACAAATTTTCAAAAAGCAGTTGACGGAAATTGTGCTGACTATTTATCTTATTATGTTTTAGGCTACCTAAATCTTGCACAAGAAAAAACGAAAGAAAGTATTCCGTATTTTCTGAAATCAATTGAACTGAATGAAGATTATGCAAGTGCTCATTACAACTTAGCTTATGCTTATCTTTTTACAGACGACATGGAAAATGCGTTGAAATATGCAAAAACTTCTCTTGACTTATACAACGACAATGAATATAAAAGCGATGCTGCACGAATGGTTGGAGTAATTTATACCGAACTTAATGACGATAAAAATGCTTTGAAATATTACGAAATGGCAGACAAAATCGACCCGGAAAACTATTACAACATTAAACCTATGCTCAACTTATACTTAAAGAGTAACAACAAAAAAGCAGGTGAGACAACAAAAGCGTTTTTCGATTTAGCACCTGCAAACCCGACAATTTACAACGACCTTGAAGAAATTTATTTCAGCTACCAAAAAGAGAAAGACCTAATTGCCTTTTACAAGACGCAATTTTCTGAGTTTAAGGACGACAATAAAATTCAAGGAAATTTAAATTTTTATATGGCAAGAATTTACCTTTACACAAACAAAAAACTTGCAAAAAAACATTTCAAAAAAGCGAAAAAATATTTTGAAAAAGTATTTGACGAAAACCACGCTGTATTTAACGCCATTAACGACGGACTTGAACGATGCAGATAACGGTTATCTTGAAGGCGGAAAGCGGAAGGCGGAAGGCGGAATCCAATTACGAATTACGAATTACGAATTACGTACCCTAATTTAGAATTTGGATTTTAGAATTTAGAATTGGATTATTTGCTTTGTTACATCATAACACCTTGAAAATCAAGTTTATCAATTGCCACGTCCCTTTAGGGCGTGGATTGGAATAACCCCCAAGCCATAAGGACTTTTGCCCAAATTTATTATAATGTCACCCCTTCGGGGTTCTATTGGTTCTTGGGGTCAACATTTTGCTATAATAATGCCACCCCTTCGGGGTTATCTTGAAGTCGAAAGGCGAAAGTATTTATTATTGAAAATTGAGAATTAAATAAAGGTAATTATTGGCATATCTTGCTGATATTCAAACTAATGCAAAATCCTTCTACCTTGTAAATTCGTAATTCGTAATTCGTAATTGATCACACATTCTCCAAAAGGAACAGCATTCCAGAGTGGGGAAATGATATAACAAATGAGCGAAATATAATCTGCCCCCTAATTTTTTTAATTTCAAAATAATATATATAATTAAATATCAATGGGTTATATTGAAAAGTACTCAATACTAAACTTCCGAAATCCGAAATCCAAAATCCAAAATTTATTATACTTTTGCACCTACATTATATTATTCCATGATTCGTAAAAATCTACTGTTTGCTTTGCTGTTTTTTACGGTGACTGTAGGGAAAGCACAAACTGATATTTTTAGATCCCTTTTTGATACCATCAAATCATTTGCTCTGGAATTGTATTTAACTCCCGAGGGGAATGACTACAGTGCTTACGGAGATGGGTTGAGTTATGGTATGGAGGGGTTGTTGCGGATGTATGAGAATACCCATGAAAGTGAATACCTGCACGATTTTATTTGTGCCTCTTCGGAAGTAATCCAAAATAGGGATGACTATCGGGGTGTGATGAGAAAACTGCCTGTTTGGTCAACCAACCACAGAACAAAATGTTATGGTCCGATGACACACCAAACCGCACTGATCTTGATTCCGATGGTGCATTACTGTTATTTAGTGAAACAGTCTCATTATGAAGAAGTTGAGAAACTCCCCTTTGGAGAAAGCTGGTACACCTTTGATTCTGTTTCTATTACACATTTCACTGATTATGCCGATTGGCTGGAAGAGAAAGTGATGAAAACGGTGCGTTATTACGACCAATATTACTGGAATAAAGACTCTTGCATGATTCAATATGCTGATGATCATTGTACGCAGCGGTACGTCATTGAGGGAACCGACAGACAGATGAACTGGGGATATGTGTTTCTTTACCTGGCAATGATCAATCCCGGTACTGAGCAGAGTGCTTTCTATCTTGATAAATATGAGTCGATTATTTGTCGGTTTAAAAGCAGATTATCGGAACAAAACAGTCGCTCACAAACAAGCTACTATCTATGGCCGGAATTGGGGTGGACCCAATCTCAAAGTGGAAAAGTTGAGGATATCTCCCATGGTGCAGCCAGCATTGACTTGATTCAATTCTCTTACGAGCATCGACAGTTTATTCAGGAAAACTCTAAGAACAGATGCACTACAACAACCTACTTCTCGAAGCAAGAAGCACTGAAATTTGCCAATACTTTCAGTTATTCCATCTACCACTCCCCTCTGCATTATCACAATGCCATTGATGGGAGTTGCTACTTTTGGAAATATCCCAAAGATTGCTCTGAGAAGGATTTTACCTTAGAGTATGGCTTAGCCCGGTGGCTGGGATTGAGCAAAATTGAGATTCACAACTCCTTATCCGATGCACAACTTTTCTACAGCAGAATTGCCGATTACTACACTTCATACCTGTTCAGACCCAGAAAGATGTTACATGGAACCGTAGGAACCAATATGCTGGGATTGGCTAATGCATCAAAATACAAGCATCATTTCTCCCCAATTGGTGCAATCTCTTTAGACTCTTTATCAATTCCTACTTATAGCAATAAGGTGATGAATGGGGTTTTAAATAATAAAAAGGGGAGGTTCTCCATTTTATTTCAGAAAGACAAAAATCAATACAACGAATATCGATTTGAAATGATCCCTACCCGAGTAGAAGTACCTCATCGCATCAGGGAGATCCGCTTTGATGGGATTGGATATACTTTGAAGAATATCCCCTTGACTGAACAGGAAAAACAAAAAGTGGAAGAAAATATTAAAACCACCAGGCCCAATAATAAAAACATGTTGTTGGAGGGCAAGTTTTTAGGTTCTAAAAACAAACAACAACTCCATATTCGGGGAGCAAGATTGACTCTAACTGACTCCATCTCTCCAGAAAAAACAAACAGTTATTCACAATCATTACCCAGGGGATCTTACCTCTATTGTGTTGGGAACTTTGATAAAAGTTCACAGGATCAGCTCATTGTTTACAATAAAAATAGCGGATTGCTGGAAGTTTTTAAATGGGATCCGACAGAAGAACAATTTATTGCAATAACCAACTATACTTTTCCACAAGATCAATTTATTGAGTATATCACCACTGTAGCGTTAAATGATAAGTCCATTTTGCTCCTTTACAGGAGTGCTGATCGGATAATTTCTCTTTTTGAAGTACAACTTTAACTATATTTTTGTACCTTTGCGTCTTTTTCTATATAGACTATATGAGTAATTCGTCAATCAGCATAAAGGGAGCCAACGTTCACAATCTTAAAAATATCGATGTAGATATTCCGAGAAACAAATTGATTGTTATTACCGGTTTATCCGGATCGGGGAAGTCTTCATTGGCATTTGACACACTTTATGCTGAGGGTCAAAGACGATATGTTGAGAGTTTGAGTGCCTATGCGCGTCAATTTATGGGCAAACTTTCCAAGCCTGAAGTAGAATTTATCAAAGGGATTCCTCCGGCGGTGGCTATTGAACAAAGAGTAATCTCAAAAAATCCGCGTTCTACTGTTGGAACAACAACTGAAATATACGAATACATCAAACTTTTATTTGCCCGTATAGGTAAAACCTACTCTCCCATCAGTGGTGAAGAGGTAAAACGGGAAACTACCAGAGATGTGGTCAACTATCTGCATACCATACCTAGAAACAGTAGACTCTATATTCTATCCCCTATTTCACTCATCTCCGGTCGGAACTGGTTTGAACAACTGGAGATATTTAAAATGCAAGGATTCTCTCGGGTAGTTCTCAATCAATCTCTGACTGAAATAGATCAGATCCTATCCAACAAAGAATCAAAAGAATACGCCGAATTTTATTCCTCCAAATCAAAAGTTAAGCTATTTCTATTGATAGACCGTTTCAGGTCTGAGCGACTAAAAGAGCATCCTCAACGAGTTGGTGACTCCATTCAAACCGCCTTTTTTGAAGGCAAAGGAACCTGCGTCATTCAGGTTGAGAATGAAACGATTACCCAACGTTCATTCAATAACTTTTTCGAGTTGGATGGAATCCAGTTTGAGGAACCGATTCCTCATCTTTTTAGTTTTAACAATCCATACGGGGCTTGTCCCGAATGTGGAGGAACCGGTGTAGTGGAAGGTTTCTCAGTAGATAAGATTATTCCGGATAAATCCAAATCTGTTTATGACGGAGCCGTTTCTATTTGGAACAGTGAGAGTCTGGAACCTCATAAGCGCAGATTTATCAACAAAAGTGCTGCATTAAATTTCCCCATCCATCGTCCCATTCATGAATTGACCCAAGAGCAGTTTTTACTGTTATGGGAAGGAGATCATGAAAAGGATGTTTTTGGCGTATTGAATTCCCTGAGCGGATTGAAAAAAAATAGCTCCTACCACAATCACCTGATGGTTGCCAGAATTTCAGGTTCCACATATTGTCCCAAATGTCGCGGTAAAAGGTTGCGTGATAGTGCTCTTTATGTGAAAGTAAAAGGATACAGCATCTGGGATATGGTTAATGTTCCGGTTAAACAACTCTATCCCTTCTTCCAACAGTTTGAGTATGAAAGCGAAACCGAGAAAAAAATTGCTTATCAACTTGTTCATGAAATCACCTCCCGATTGGGCTTCCTCAATGATGTCGGATTGGGGTACCTCACTCTGGACAGAAACAGCAAAACACTCTCCGGAGGGGAATCGCAAAGAATCAACCTGGCAACCTCTTTGGGAAGTAGTTTAGTGGGATCTCTCTATGTATTGGACGAACCGAGCATTGGATTGCATCCCAGGGATACGGAGCGTTTGATCTCAGTTCTAAAACGTTTACGGGATATCGGCAATACCGTTGTAGTTGTGGAACATGATGAAGAGATGATCAAAAGTGCCGATTATATCATTGATATGGGACCTATGGCGGGCAGATTGGGCGGTGAGGTGGTCTTTACCGGAAACTATCAGCAACTGATCAAAGAATCGGATCATCTTACAGCACAATATATGCGGGGGATGAACAGTTTGGCAGGAATTGCAGCTCCTACCGGAAAAGAATCCCTCACTATTCCTGTTCCAAAAATAAGGCGAAAATGGAAAAACTACATTGAAGTAGTTGATGCAGTGGCACATAACCTAAAAAAAATCAGCGTTAAATTTCCCCTCGATGTCCTGACTGTAGTTACCGGTGTGAGTGGTTCCGGAAAAAGTACCTTGATCAAATCTGAGTTGTTGAATAGAGTCAATAATTACTTTTCAGGATTTGAACCCAAGGAGAAAAAAGATTATAACCTGTTAAAAATCACTAAATCTGGACTCAGTGAAGTACTTTTGATTGACCAAAACCCGATTGGTAAATCCAAACGTTCCAATCCGGCGACATATCTCAAAATATTTGACGATATAAGAAACCTTTACGCTCAACAACCTTTGGCAGTGCAGCGGAATTATAAAGCCTCTTATTTCTCATTCAATACTGAAGGTGGGAGATGTGAAGCATGTATGGGGGAAGGAATTATTTACGTCGAAATGCAATTTATGGCTGATGTTGAGCTTCACTGTACTGAATGTGACGGCAAACGATACAAAGAGGAAGTTTTGGATATCAAGATTAAAGATCAGACTATCAGTGATATCTTAAACATGACGATCAACCAGGCGTATGAGTTTTTCACTTCACTACCTAAAAGTCGACTTATCACTTCGATCATTGAAAAGATTACTCCTCTCATTGAAGTAGGACTAGGGTATTTAAAAATGGGGCAACCCTCCTCTACCCTCTCCGGAGGAGAAGCGCAGAGAATTAAATTAGCCTCTTTTTTATCCAAAGGGACCACTGATAAAAATTATCTTTTTATATTTGATGAACCTACTACCGGACTTCATTTCCATGATATCAACAACCTCTATCGTGCTTTTAATAAGCTGATTGAGATTGGAAACAGCATTATTGTGATTGAACACAATACGGAATTGATTAAGTGTGCCGACTGGATTATTGACTTAGGACCTGAGGGAGGAGATGAGGGTGGATCTGTGGTTTTTGAAGGAACTCCCGAAGAGTTAATCCACTGTGAAGCATCCTATACCGCAAAATATTTAAAACCCAAATTATCGTAACTATGGCAACGTTTAACATCATCACCATGGGGTGCTCAAAAAATAGTGTTGATTCAGAAGTGATTGCTGCTAAATTAATATCGCAAGGCAACAGTGTGCTGTTTGAAAGCGTTCAAAATACGGATTATGTGATTATTAATACGTGTGGCTTCATCGGGGATGCCAAAGAGGAATCGATCAATGAAATATTAATCCACCTGGAAAGAAAGAAAGCCGGAGATGTAAAAAAAGTTTTTGTAATAGGCTGTCTTTCTGAACGTTACAAAGATGAGCTCATCGAAGCGATACCTGAAGCAGATGGAATTTATGGTTTTAAAGATCTCAATCTCTTTTTAAATGACCCCCAATTTGACCTGTTGAAATCTCCCGACAGAATTCTCTCTACTCCTTCACATTATGCCTATATGAAAGTGTCTGAAGGATGTGATAGAGAGTGTTCCTATTGTGCAATTCCATTAATTAGGGGGAAGCAAATATCCAAGCCCATTGATCTGTTGGTGTCTGAGGCTCAAAAATTAGCCTCTCAGGGAGTTAAAGAGCTGATTTTGATTGCACAAGACTTGACCTACTACGGCATCGATATCAGTGGAAAACGAGATTTGGAGCCCCTACTTCGCAGGTTGGCCTCTGTCGACGGATTAGAATGGATCCGGTTGCATTACGCCTATCCCATCGGGTTCCCTTATGAGATTCTGGATGTGATGAATGAGTACGGCAACATCTGCAAATATATCGACATTCCTTTGCAACATGTTAATGATCAGATACTTCAAAGTATGCGCAGAGGTGGCAACAGTGCTCAAAACTACAAATTAATCGAAACGATGCGCAATAAAGTACCGGGCATTGCGATTCGTACTTCTCTAATCACAGGATATCCTACAGAAACCAGAAAAGAACACAAAGAACTGGTTCAATTTGTAAAGGATATGCGTTTTGAAAGATTGGGTGTTTTCACCTACTCACCGGAAGAAAATACACCCGCATTCCCATTGGGAGATCCTGTGAGTCAAAAAGAGAAGAACAGACGTCAGGAGGAGTTGTTGAGTGTTCAAAATGAGATTGCGTACGAGCAAAATCAGGAAAAAGTAGGATCTGTAATGAGGGTACTTATTGATGACCTGGATGGGGATTTCTATATCGGAAGAACCGAATTTGATTCTCCTGAAGTGGACAACATCGTTTTGATTGATAAGAATGAGAAAACTCTTGAAATCGGCACCTTCCAACCGGTATATATTGAAGATGCCGGCGCTTATGAACTCATTGGTAAAGTTATTTAATTCGGAAAGTTATGTTTGCATTGATTGGTGCTATTTTGGGATTTTTCTTCTTCCGGATTCCGGGAATGCTTTTGGGATTTTTCTTTGGAAGACTGATTGACATCGTCCGGAGAACTAAAGTAATCCGTACCGGTTATTTTACCAGTCGTGATAACTTCCTCAATATGTTGCTGGTTCTCACGTCAGCTGTTGCCAAGGCTGACAGCAGCGGGAGAATGTTACGCTCAGAACTTCAATATGTCAAAAGTTATCTACTCCACACCTTTGGACCTGAGGTTACCGGTGAAGCACTCTATCGACTCAGAGATTATCTGGAACAAGATTTTGATATCCCTACAATATGTCATCAATTCAGTCTCAAAGCCACCATCCAGGAAAAACTCATTTTATTGGAGTTTCTGTTTGGTTTATCCGGAGCAGATGGTTCGAGCAGTAATGCAGAAATGGAAATGATCCGAAACATTTCAGATTGGATGGGAGTAAGTCGGCGTGACTTTGAATCCCTAAAAGCAATGTTCTTTTCCAGAAACTACTATCAGCAGCAACAATACAACAGAGGAGGAGGTTATCAACAGTCACGACAAGAATCCTATGTCGGGAGCTACTCCAGAGAAAACGATTATAAAATGTTAGAGATTGACCCCAATGCCAGTGATGAAGAGGTAAAAAAAGCGTACCGAAAAATGGCTATGAAACACCACCCTGACAAGGTAAATCATCTGGGTGAAGAGGTGCGTAAAAAGGCGGAAGAGAAATTCAAACTCCTTAACGAGGCTTACGATAGAATCAAAAAAGAGCGTAACATCAATTAATAATAATGAATTATGAAAAAAAACAGAATCATTCTATTTATATTCAGTTTTGTTTTACTCAGTTACTCCCTTGCAGGTCAAGAATTGAGTAAAAGCGGAGGTAATATTAAAGGAGGAGCCCGTCTAGGATTAGTTGCTTCTCAGATCTCCGGTGACAATTTAGCCGGATACCATAAATTGGGGGCTTATGCCGGCTTATTTGCCAACACTCCTATTTCGTTATCCGGCAAATGGCGCTTCCAGATGGAACTCAATTTTGTTATGAAAGGGAGTCAAACTTTTGTGTACGCCCGTGAAGATGGTTCACTAAACGATGTTTACAAATTAACTCTACTCTACACTGAGACACCTTTTCTATTTCAAAGGGAGCTTGGATACTATACCAGTCCCGGTGATAAAACCTATACCTTCTATTTTGAAGCGGGTCCCTCACTCAACTTTTTATTTCACCAAAAAGAAACATTTAATGGTGAGGTGATGCATCGTTCACCATTGAGGTTTTGGGAAGCAGCCGTTATTGCGGGTCTTTTTTGCAGAATAGAAGATCATTGGGGGCTCTCTTTCCGTTGGAGTTCCTCTATCTATCCTGTTCGTGTTCCAACTTGGGTATTTAACGAAAGAGTCAAGCTGCAATTTAACGATTACATCTCATTGACTCTGCAATACCATTTTTGATTTCAGATTTCGGATTTAAATCCAATTACGAATTACGGGGTTTAAATTAAAATTGAACGCTGCTGTAGAGACGCAATGCATTGCGTCTCTACGACCATATGCGCATCACATATTCATAACAAAAAAATCAAAACCGAAATCCGAAAAATTTTTACAAATAGTATAATATTCCAGAAACCACCCCGCCCTTCGGGCACCCCTCCTTCTTCCAGAGGAGGGGAGTTAAAATAACAAAAGAGACACCTCAAATCCTGCCCCCTAATTTTTTTAATTTCATAATAAAAAATAAAATTAAAATAATCGGATTATTACTTATTTTACTCCAATAAATTCAAAAATATTATTGCTTCGGTTCAGAATCTTCTCATCAATTGAATATTTTACGCATCATATATCATTGATTTTAAATTGATTAGAATAAATTTATTTTTTTAACTCAAAAAAGTCATCAATTCAAAAAAAAATTGTACTTTTGCGGTCTCAATTGATGAGCGGTGCTGTAGCTCAGTCGGTAGAGCAACGGACTGAAAATCCGTGTGTCGGCAGTTCAATTCTGTCCAGCACCACAGAAGACCTGAGATTTTTTTCTTGGGTCTTTTTGTTTTTGGAGGGATGGAGATCCTATTCTCCCGGCTCCTACCCTCTCTCTTCTCATAAAAAATGTGATTCCCATCAAAAAAGATTAAAAAAGATTAAAATTAGTTAAAAATATATTCTCTTTTTTTTATATCTTTGTAGGTTTTTTATGAAACCCTAACAGAAGGAGGTATATTATGGCGGAGTTCACTACAGAAATTCTTGAGTTATATAAAAACAAAGAATGGAAACGATTAAAGCAGGCTCTTTCGGAATATGATACGATCCAGATTGCCGACTTAATTGAAGAGATAACGGATGAAGAGGATTTGATTCTGTTTCGTTTGCTTTCGCGCCAGCAAGCAAAGCTGGTTTTCCAGGAATTATCTCACGAGAAACAACAAGGTATCATTGAAGGATTTGCTCAGAATGTGCATTACATCTCCAATCTATTGAACGATATCGAGCCTGACGACCGTACTGCCTTTTTTGAGGAGTTACCCGGAACATTAACCCAACAACTGTTACAACACCTGTCTCCTGAAGAAAGAGCCATCTCCGTTCGCCTTTTGGGTTATCCTGAAGATAGTATCGGACGTTTGATGACGCCGGAATATGTTGCCATCAAACCTCATTATACGGTTGCGGAAGCATTCAGTCATATTCGCAAATATGGACGTGATTCTGAAACATTAAATGTGATTTATATCGTAGATTCCGACTGGAAGTTGCTGGATGATATTCGGATTAAAGAGTTGATTTTAGCTTCTCCAGACCAGAAAATAGAGGATTTAATGGATGGTCGTTTTGTTTCATTAAATGTACTGGATGACCAGGAACAAGCGCTTCAAGTGTTTCAAGACTACGACCGTGTCGCATTACCGGTAACCAATCATGAGGGTGTCTTATTGGGGATTGTAACTTTCGACGACATGATGGACGTTCTGGAAGAAGAAAGCACGGAAGACTTCCACAAGTTCGGATCTATTCAATCTGCCATCATATCGCCACTCAAAGAGAGTATTGTAAATCTGTATAAGAATCGTATTTTATGGCTGATTACCTTGGTATTCATGAATGTTTTTTCCGGTGCTGCTCTGGCAGGATATGGCAATATTATTGAAAGTACTGTTTCATTGGTATTTTTCTTACCCTTGTTGATTGCCAGCGGTGGAAATGCCGGCTCGCAATCGGCCACACTGATGATTCGCTCTATCGCTATGGGTGATGTTGAACTGAAAGACTGGAGTAAACTGATGGGTAAAGAGATTTTAGTTTCATTGCTACTCGGAGTTACTATGGCTGTTGGGGTTGCCTTAATTGCAAGTATTCGGGCACCCGAAGTGATATTGGTAGTCTCCCTCAGTATGGTGCTGACTGTCGTCATAGGTAGTTTGATCGGGATGTTACTTCCTTTTATCTTCACCAAATTGAAATTAGACCCCGCGACAGCAAGCGCACCGTTAATTACCTCACTTGCAGACATTTGTGGAATTATCATCTATTTTTCCATTGCACAATGGTACCTTAATCTTGTGTAGGGAAAGAAGGATTTCGGATTTCGGAATGACGTTTTATATTAGAGACGCAAAGCATTGCGTCTTTACAGCAATCTCTTACTTCTTTTTTCTGATTTCTTATTTGGTATTTTAAATAAATGGGGGGCAGCATAGATTTTCCTTTTTAGTAATTCCACTACCCCACTCTGGAATCTTGGACGCTTTGGAGAATGTGTGATCAATTACTCCTTCTACTTTCAAAAAAGGGCCATCTCGCTATGAGACAGCCCTTTAAATTCATTATATATCAGGTTAAAACCTTATTGTTTAACAAAGCGTTTGGATATCTGACCTTGTTCTGTAGTTAAGCGTACAAAATAAACACCAACTGCAAAATCACTCACATCAATAGTTGTGATCTCTTCCTCAATAGGTAAAATACGCATTAACTTACCGTACATATCGTAAATACGACACTCTGTTGCTATTAAATAATCCTTATCTAATTTCAAGTCAATATAGGATTGAGTTGGATTAGGATAAAGTGTCACATATCTTGACAATTCATTCTCATCAATACCTACCGTAAAATCAACATGAATAGTATGATTTGCCTGAACATTCTCAAAGGTATAGGATGTTGGAATAGGTTCTATTGGTTGATTATCTACTATCACAGTACTGATTTGATAGCCTTCATCTGGAGTAAAGATAAAGGTTTGAGATGCACCCTCATTCACCGTAACTGTACCGGATGGAGTAATGGTTCCGTTAGAACCTGCTGTAGCCGTAATAGTGTATGTAGGAATAGCATCGGTTGTAAAGGTTACAGGCTCAGTATAATCACTTTCTACTCCACTACCACATAACGATTTCACCCGTACTTGATAATTAGTAGAAGGTTGCAAACCGGTTATGGTATAGGTTGGAGCAGTTACGACTTGAGTTGTCCAGGTAGTGGCTGCTGTTGTCTTATACTCAATTTCCCAGGAAGTTTCAGAACCACCGGCAGTCCAGGTTGCTGTTGCTTCGGTTGTAGAAATATTAGAAATCGCCAAATTAGTTGGAGCAACACATGGAGGTGCTAAAGTAGTAAATGAAACAACGGCAGTGTAGCCACTTTCAGCAGTAGTTCCACACAACGATTTCACACGTACATCGTAGCTAGTATATGGTTGTAATCCGGTCATGGTATAAGTTGGAGCAGATACTACTTGAGTTGTCCAGGTAGTAGCTACCGCTGTCTTATACTCAATTTGCCAGGAAGTTTCAGAACCGCCGGCTGTCCAGATTGCTGTAGCTTCGGTTGAACTGATATTGGAAATCGCCAAGTTAGTTGGAGTAATACAAGGAGTCAAAGTTGTAAAGGAAACAACGGTAGTGTAGCCACTTTCAACTCCGGTACCGCACAACGATTTAACCTTAACTTCGTAAGCAGTAGAAGGTTGTAAACCGGTCATGGTATAAGTTGGAGCAGTTACGACTTGAGTTGTCCAGGTAGTGGCTGCTGTTGTCTTATACTCAATTTGCCAGGAAGTTTCAGAACCACCGGCTATCCAGGTTGCTGTAGCTTCGGTTGTAGTAATATTAGAAATCGCCAAGTTAGTTGGAGTAATACAAGGAGTCAAAGTTGTAAAGGAAACAACGGTAGTGTAACCACTTTCTACTCCGCTACTACACAACGATTTCACCCGTACTTGATAATTAGTAGAAGGTTGCAAACCGGTTATGGTATAGGTTGGAGCAGTTACAGTTTGAGTGGTCCAGTTAGTAGCTGTTGTTGTCTTATACTCAATTTGCCAGGAGGTTTCAGAACCGCCGGCTGTCCAGGTTGCGGTTGCTCCGGTTATACTAATATTGGAAATCGTCAAATTTGTTGGAGCAACACATGGAGGTGCGGCAGTAGTAAATGAAACAACAGTCGTGTAGTCACTTTCTACTCCGGTACCGCACAACGATTTAACCTTAACTTCATAAGCGGTAGAAGGTTGTAAACCGGTCATGGTATAAGTTGGAGCAGATACTACTTGAGTTGTCCAGGTAGTGGCTGCTGTTGTCTTATACTCAATTTCCCAGGATGTTTCAGAACCACCGGCAGTCCAGGTTGCTGTTGCACCGGTTGAGCTAACGTTAGAAATAGCCAAATTAGTTGGAGCTACACACGGAGGTGCAGAAGTAGTGAAGGAAACAGGAGTAGTATAGCCACTCTCTTCGTCATTATCACACAACGATTTAACTCGTACCTCATAAACTGTAGAAGGTTGCAATCCGATTATGGTATAAGATGGAGTAATTGCAAATTGAGTGGTCCAGTCAGTAGCCGTCTCTGTTTTGTACTCAATTTGCCAGAAACTTTCAGTACCTCCGGCTATCCAGGTTGCTGTAGCTTCGGTTGAACTGATATTAGAAATAGCTAAATTGGTTGGAACAACACATGGAGGTGCGGCAGTAGTAAATGAAACAACAGTCGTGTAGTCACTTTCTACTCCGGTACCGCACAACGATTTAACCTTAACTTCATAAGCGGTAGAAGGTTGTAAACCGGTCATGGTATA
>Ga0208040_1002867_pt1 | contig 14560 bp, 16 predicted proteins | sample AD_UKC083_MetaG_FD_184431 | JGI IMG/M metagenome (GOLD analysis project Ga0208040, IMG submission 184431) | Active sludge microbial communities of municipal wastewater-treating anaerobic digesters from USA - AD_UKC083_MetaG (SPAdes) (version 2) | ecosystem: Engineered > Bioreactor > Anaerobic >...
CCTCCAGTCGGAAATGGACGTTCCCCGGCCGGCAATGGCTTTTCTCAGAACGCGCCGCGCCTGGCGAAAAATCTTTCTCCACTCGGTTTCGCTCAACGCGGCGGTGGGCCTCGTCGGAGAAATGCCCGCGCCGTGCAATATCTCGCAGGCGTAAATGTTGCCGATGCCCGCAATCGCTTTCGGATCCATTAGCAGAATTTTGACGTGAACCCTGCGCCCAGCATGGCTTTGCATGAATTTCCTGAAGTCAAAGCGTTTCATCAGATCATTGGACAAGGGCTCCTGACCGGCAGGAACCACCCGGACAGTTGCAAAGCGGCGGGGATCGACAAGATCGAGGTTGCCGTCAGCCAGCGTGATCCGCCATCGCGTATGCGGCTCCTTCTTCCGGTCCGCTCGCCAGAACAACCGTCCCGTCATGCGCAGATGAATAACGATGCTTCTGCCGTCATGAAGGCGCATCTCAACGGTCTTTCCCCGGCGGCAAACCCCGCAAATCCGCATCCCGCGGACATTCGCGATGCCGTCGAGTTTGTGATCGAAGACTTTCGCCGCCAGAATTTTCTTTCCGGCGATCTTTTCCTGCAACTGGCGACACAGCGTTTCAACTTCGGGCAGCTCCGGCATTCTCGATCCTGATCGCGTTGAAAAAAATTTTTCCACGCACTTTTTTTTAAATTTTTTTCATTTTTTCTTTCAAAATGCAAAATAAATGTTGACAAATTTTTTTGCTTGCGTAAATTCAAAAATCAATAAAAGTTTTTTTTAGCAGGATTTTTTTTAGCGGAAGGATGCTTCCGCAAGGAGGATGGATGGAAAACGAGACCCTGTTTAATGAGGACGCAGAACCTCCTGGTCCCACGGCCGGTCTTGTTGTGGTGCAGAACAAAACAACGAATTTTTTTTCGTTGACCACAAATAATCAACTTCCCTCCCTGGCAAAGGCAAAGCCGGAACGGCTTTATTTTCCCTTTAAAGATTCTCCCCGCTCACGGGCTTTCCGCAAGAAACATTACCCCGACATCAGCCGCATCGAATGGTTTGACTGGCGTTGGCAGTTTCAAAACGCCATCCGCAATGTCCAGAACCTGGACGCCATGATTCACCTTTCCGACAACGAACGCCAGGCCATGATGCATCAGTCCGGGGATCTCCCCGTCGCCATCACGCCTTACTACGCCAGCCTGATTGCCCCGGAAGACCCGTCTTCTCCGCTTCGCCGCTGCGTCATTCCGGTGGTGGATGAATGTCTGCATACCAAAGGCGAAGAGGAAGACCCTCTCGGCGAGGACGCCGATTCTCCGGTTCCCGGCATTGTGCATCGCTATCCCGACCGCGTTCTGTTTTTGGTCACGGACATCTGTTCGACCTACTGCCGCTACTGCACGCGCTCCCGCATTTTCGGCCGCCAGCATCAGTGCTTTATCGACTTGGCCAAGTGGGAAAGCGCTCTGGACTACATCGCGTCCAATCCGAATATCCGCGACGTGCTCCTGTCCGGCGGCGACCCCCTGACCCTTTCCGACGACCGGCTGGAATGGTTGCTTTCGAGGCTCAAGGAGATTCCCCATGTGGAACTGGTCCGCATCGGCACGAAAGTCCCCGTGGTGATGCCGCAGCGCATTACACCGGCTCTTGTTTCCATGCTGAAAAAGTACCATCCCCTCTGGATGAGCATTCATGTCACACACCCCGACGAACTGACCCCGGAAATGAGCGCCGCCTGCATTCGCCTGGCCGATGCCGGCATTCCCCTGGGCAGCCAGACGGTGCTGTTGGCCGGCATCAACGATTCCGTTTCCACCATGACCCGCCTGGTCCACGGACTCTTGCAGATCCGCGTCCGTCCTTACTACCTGTACCAGTGCGACCCGATTCCGGGCTCGTCCCATTTCCGCACGCCCATCAGCAAAGGCCTGGAAATTATCCAGGGCCTGCGCGGCCATACCACCGGCTATGCCGTGCCGACCTTCGTCGTTGACGCTCCCGGCGGAGGAGGAAAAATTCCGCTGCTTCCCGAATATGCCATCGGGTGGGACAAGGGCGACCTGATGATGCGCAATTACGAAGGCAACATCTTCCGCTACCCGGATAACCACGCCGAGTCAAAGGATATCCACTAGGATATTGAAATAGCTTATGTCCGGTAACCCCGTCTGTCCAGCGACCAACCCTTGCCGAACGTTAACCATAGGCCTGACTTACGACCTGCGCAACGATTACCTTCGCGAAGGATACAGCCTCGAAGAAACCGCCGAGTTCGACAAGCCCGATACCATCGAAGCCATTGAAAACGTCCTGAAGAAAAACGGTCACACGACCGACCGCATCGGCCATGTGAAGGCGCTCACCCGCCGTCTGGCCGCGGGCGACCGCTGGGACCTTGTCTTCAACATTGCCGAAGGCATGCACGGTTTTGGCCGGGAGGCGCAAGTCCCCGCGCTGCTGGACGCCTACCGGGTCCCCTACACCTTTTCGGACGCCCTCGGTCAGGCGCTGACGCTCCATAAAGGCATGACCAAACATATTGTGCGGGATCTGGGCATCCCCACGCCGGACTTTGCCGTGGTCTCCTCTCCGGAAGACATCGGGCGCGTCCTGCTGCCTTACCCCCTTTTTGCCAAACCGGTCGCAGAAGGCACGGGTAAAGGCATCACTGCCCGCTCCAGAATCGACAACGCGGACAGCCTGCGCTCGATCTGCGAGAATCTTCTGCAAACTTTCCGCCAGCCGGTGCTGGTGGAAACGTATCTGCCCGGACGCGAATTTACCGTCGGCATCGTCGGGACGGGCAAAAACGCCCGCGCCATCGGCGCCATGGAGGTTCTCCTGAATCCGGACGCGGAACCTCATGCCTATTCCTACGACAACAAGGAGCATTATGAAAACCTAGTGCGCTATGCCGCCGTCTCCGACCCGGAAGCCCGGCGGGCCATGGAGGTCTCCCTGGCAGCCTGGCGCGGATTGGACCTGAAGGACGGAGGGCGCGTGGATCTTCGCTCGGACGCTTTCGGCAGTCCTCATTTTATAGAGGTCAATTCCCTGGCCGGCCTGAATCCGGTGCGCTCCGACCTGCCGATTTTGTGCGGACTGGTCGGCATATCCTATGATCAACTGATTACCGGCATCCTGAATTCAGCGCTGGAGCGCGCGGGTCTTTCCAGAGAGCATAGCCTCCAACCCGACGGCCCGGGAACGGAAAAGTCTCCATGAAAAAAATTCTGATTCTGCACAGTGATGTGCCGGCGGATGCGGGCGAAGACGAGCTCGATTGCCTGACACAGGCCCGGACCATCAGCGAAGCGATCATTTCGCTGGGCCACCGGCCGGCGACTCTTCCCTTCGGGATGGATCTGAGCGCCAATATCTCCAGAATCCGCGAACATCAGCCGGACATCGTCTTTAATCTGGTGGAAACGCTTGCCGGAAAAGGCAGCCTGAATCATTTCGCGACCGCGCTTCTTGACTTTTTACGCCTGCCCTACACGGGTTGCCGGACCGACGCCATGTTCACCACATCCAACAAGCCGCTCGCTAAAAAAATGCTGCGGCAAGCGGGGATCGCCACGCCTGCCTGGATCACCCTGGAAGGCGAAACAGAAGGCTTCGCCCAAGGGGACACCTATTTTCTCAAACCCTGCCGGGAAGACGCATCGGTCGGCCTGGATGACCGGGCCGTTTTACAGGCGGACGACCTTCAGGCCATCCGGAATGCGCTGAGGGAGCGCCAGGATGCGCTCGGCCTGGACTGCTTTGCCGAGGCCTACATTGACGGGCGTGAATTCAACATCGCCCTGCTGGCTTCCGATCAGGGGGTGCGGGTTCTGCCCCCCGCGGAAATTCTTTTTCTGGACTATCCGCCGGATAAACTCAAGGTGCTCGATTACCGCGCCAAGTGGGTTGAAGATTCCTTTGAATATGAGCATACTATCCGGTTGCTTTCCATCGCGCCGCAGGATGAACGCCTCGCGGACCGGTTGCGGGATATCGCCCTGCGGTGCTGGCATCTGTTCGGGCTTCGCGGGTATGCCCGCGTGGATTTCCGCGTGGATGGCAACGGCGTTCCCTGGGTGCTGGAAATCAACGCCAACCCCTGCCTCTCACCGGATGCCGGCTTTGCCGCCGCGCTGGATTTCGCGGGCATCGAATACACCGTCGCCATCGACGCCATCCTTCAAGACGCCTTAAAACCGTAAGCAAGGGGGGAAGGATTTTTTGAAAACGATCACCTACCGTCAGGAAATTCAGCCGACCGATCCGGACGCGATTGCAGAGATTGTGCGGGGAAGCGGTTTTTTTTCCGCCGCGGAAGAGGCGCTGGCCCGTGAACTGGCCGAGGAGCGGCTAGAACAGGGCGGACAGAGTTCATATCAGTTTTTGTTTGCCGAAGAAGACGGCCGGGTGGTCGGATATACCTGTTACGGACTGATCCCGGCCACCGCCGGCAGCTATGATCTTTACTGGATTGCCGTGACGCAATCCCTGAGGGGTCAGGGGACCGGCAAACGTCTTCTGCAAAAAACCGAAGGAATGATCCGAAGCATGGGAGGAAGGCAGATTTACGCGGAAACATCTTCCCGCCCCCAATACGCGCCGACCCGGCATTTTTATGAAAAATGCGGCTACCTTCCGGAAGCGGTTCTCAAGGATTTCTATTCCTCCGAAGACAGTAAAATTATTTACTCTAAAACCCTTATATAACAAGCAATAACGCCTTTTTCGCCCCGCGTCCGCGCGATAAAATCTTGCAATTTCCCTGATAATTCGCTAGAGCACTTTTGGCTTTTGGGTCACCCGAACTGCCTATCTAAGGAGAGAAGGGGAATTTGTTTATGCGCCTGTTTCCGAAGGAAGAAAATTTCTTTGAGTATTTTGAAGAGCTGGCCAACAAGATAGAGGAAGGCGGCCAGTTTTTTCTCGATATGACCAGGAACCGGGACTATTCCGAGGCCAAAGTCGCCCGGCTCAAGGAACTGGAGCACGAAGCGGATGGCATTACGCATAAAACCTACGAAAGAATGCATAAAACCTTCCTGACGCCCATTGACCGGGAAGACATTTACGCTCTGGTCAATAAAATGGACAGCATCATGGACGTCATTGAAGCAACGGCTATCCGCATCCATATGTATAAGGTTAAAAAGCCCGATGACGAGATTATCAAGCAAGCGGAAATTCTTTTTCAAGCCATCAAAAAAATCAAGGTCGTTGTCCACGGCATGCGCGACATGAAAAACTCCCAGATGATTCTCGACGGCTGCGTCGAAATCAATACCCTGGAAAATGCCGGAGATGTCGTTTTAAGAACCATCATCACCAATCTTTTCATCAAAGAACAGGATGCAATCGAATTAATCAAGTGGAAAGAAATCTTCGAAAGGATCGAAGAAGCCATCGATGTTTGTGAAGACGTCTCCAACATCGTGGAGGGGATCGTTTTGAAACATGCTTGAGTCAATGGGTTTTGTCATATTCCTGGTTGCTGTTGCTCTGATTTTCGACTTCATTAACGGTTTTCACGATTCATCCAATTCGATTTCAACGATTGTTTCCACCAGGGTGCTTACGCCAAAACAAGCTGTCGTCTGGGCGGCTTTTTTTAATTTTTCCGCCGCGTTTTTTATCGGAACGGCTGTTGCCCACACCATTGGCCGAGGCATCATCCATCTGGATATTGTCGATAATCTGGTAATTTTTTCCGCCCTTACCGGCGCCATTCTCTGGAATCTAATAACCTGGTATTATGGCCTTCCCAGCAGTTCATCCCACGCTCTGATTGGCGGTCTCATCGGCGCCGGCATTGCCAAAGCCGGCACCAGCACGCTGGTCTGGTCCGGTATTCTTAAAACCACCGCTTTCATCGTTCTTTCTCCGGCCATCGGTTTGTTCTTGGGTTATTTTTTTATGATTCTTTCCCTTAATTTGAATCGTCATTCCAATATGGCCCGTTCGGACAAGTTGTACAGAAAATTGCAATTGTTTTCTTCCGCTGTCTATTCTCTCGGTCATGGCATGAATGATGCGCAAAAAACGATCGGTATCATTGCCATCCTCCTTTATAGTAAAGGCCTGATCGATTCCAGCTTCAACATCCCCTACTGGATTATTGTCATGTGCTATTCCGTCATTGCTTTGGGAACGATGTTTGGCGGCTGGCGCATTGTTAAAACCATGGGCACTAAAATTACCAAGCTGACACCCATTGGTGGATTCAGCGCCGAAGCCGGAGCAGCTTGTGCGATTATCGGCGCATCTATTGGGGGAATACCCGTCAGCACGACGCATACGATCACCGGCGCGATTGTCGGTGTCGGAGCCACCAAAAGGCTCTCCGCCGTGCGCTGGGGGGTCGCCGGCAACATCATCTGGGCCTGGGTATTAACCATCCCCATTGCCGCCGCTATTTCTGCGGCCACCTTTTTTATTACAAAGCACTTTGTCTATTGATTATCCTGTCCGCCTGTTCTGACGCAAAATCATATTGATAATTTTCCTCTTTTTCCGTAAATTGTTTCGCATAAAAATTTAACAGATTACGATTGTGGGAGATTCATTCATGCCGGAAAAACGACTGCCTTTTACCCAGAAACAACTGTCTGCCATTCTTGAAAAATATCCGACCCCCTTTCATCTTTATGACGAAAAGGCCATTCGGAAAAATGCCCGCGCCTTTGCCAAAGCCTTTTCCTGGAACCGGGGTTTCAAAGAATTCTTCGCCGTCAAAGCCTGCCCCAATCCCTACATCATGAAAATCCTCCATGCCGAAGGATTCGGAGCGGACTGCAGCTCCATGGCGGAATTACTGCTGGCGCAAAAAACCGGCATCACCGGGGAAGAAATCATGTTTTCCTCCAATGACACCCCCGCCGCCGAATTTGTCCAGGCCCGGAAACTCAAGGCAACGATCAACCTGGACGACATCACGCACATTGATTTTCTGGAAAAGCACGCCGGACTCCCGGACCTGATCTGCTGCCGTTACAATCCCGGCCCCCTGAAGAAAGGGAACATCATCATCGGCCATCCGGAAGATGCCAAATATGGATTCACGCGCGAACAGCTTTTTGAAGGCTACCGCATCTTCCGGGACAAAGGCGTCCGGCGCTTCGGCATTCACACCATGGTCGCCTCCAATGAACTGGATCCGGATTACTTTGTCGAAACAGCGGAAATTCTTTTTCATTTAATCGTCGAATTATCGCATGCCTTGAACATCCGTTTTGAATTCGCCAACTTGAGCGGTGGCTTCGGAATTCCCTACCGGCCCGAACAGAAAGCCATCGATCTGGAGGCCATGACCCGCGGCATCCGGGAAAAGTATGAAAAGATCATCGCGGGCGGCGGCTTGGCCCCCCTGAAAATTTTTACGGAAAGCGGCCGCTTCATCACCGGCCCTCACGGTTACCTTGTATCGAAAGTTCTGCACATCAAGGATACGTACAAAAAATTCGCCGGCCTCGATGCCTGCATGGCCAACCTGATGCGGCCCGCTCTTTACGGCGCCTACCATCACATCACCGTCGTCGGCAAGGAAAAGCGCCCTCACGACGTCCTGTATGATGTCACCGGCTCTCTTTGCGAAAACAACGACAAGTTCGCCATCGACCGAATGCTCCCCCGGTTGGTACCCGGCGACACTGTTGTCATTCACGACGCGGGCGCGCACGGTCACTCCATGGGCTTTAATTACAACGGCAGACTGCGCTCCGCCGAACTGCTCCTTCGGGAAGACGGATCCGTCGTCCAGATCCGCCGCGCCGAAACAGCGGAGGATTATTTTGCAACGCTGGACTTCAAGGGGTTGAGTAGGTTTAAAGTGTAATGGCAAAGGAAAAAATCCCATCAACGCCGGCGGTTCTGGCCCTGAAAAAAGCTGCGGCAACTTTTACACTGCATACCTATGCCTACGAAGAGCACGGCGGCACCAGGGTTTCTTCGCAAAGGCTGGGCGTGGATGAGCATTGCGTGATTAAAACGCTGGTCATGGAAGACGAAAATGCGAACCCCTTCATTATTCTGATGCACGGAGACCGGGAGGTATCTACCAAGGCCCTGGCCCGCACGCTGGGCGTAAAGGCCGTCAAACCTTGCACGCCGGAAACCGCGCACCGGCACACCGGGTATTTTGTCGGCGGAACGTCTCCCTTCGGCGCCAAAAAACCTTTGAATCTTTACATGGAAAAGACGATTTCCGGCCTTCCGGAAATTCTCATCAATGCCGGCTCCCGCGGACTGCTGGCCAAAATGCCGCCATCGGAACTGGTTCGCATCCTGAAACCCACTGAAGTCAGCGTTGCGATATAATTTGCCATTTGAGGGGAAAAAAGAGATAATGCCTCAAAACTTCGGGAGATGATGTATGCCGGACAACGTTATCATCCGCTGTCTGAACTGCGGCACAAAAAACCGCATACCGCAGCAAAAATTTCAGCGCCGACCTACCTGCGGACATTGCCACGCGCCGTTGGATGAGCTGATTATCCGCTGCCTTAAATGCGGCACAAAAAATCGTCTGCCGGAAGAGCGCCTCGGATCAAAACCCCTTTGCGGCAAATGCGGCGAACCGCTTGTTATTGACAGACAAAACATCAAACCCATCGAGGTCACCGATGATTCCTTTGCCCGCGAGGTGCTGTCCACGGATATATCCGTTCTGGTGGATTGCTGGGCGCCCTGGTGCGGCCCCTGCAAGAGCCTGGCGCCGACCATTGACGAACTGGCCTCGGATTACGCCAACGGCGTCAAAGTCGCCAAACTGAATGTGGACGAAAATCCGGCAACGGCAACCCAGTACGGCATCCGCAGCATTCCCACGCTGCTGTTTTTCCGGGACGGCAAGCTGGTCGAACGTCTCGTAGGCGCCCTGCCGAAGCAGGAAATCGAAAAACATCTGCTCGCCATTATTAAAACAAACTGAAACGGAAACCTTTATTCCATGGAAGCCAAGAGGACACGACCTTACGCATGCAAAATCTTTTCCGTTTGGGAAGAAGACGTTTTGCTGCAAAACGGGAAAAAAACCAGGCAAAGCTGGATTGAACACAAACCCACCGTGGCCGTGATCCCCGTCAACGATCAAAAAGAACTGCTGCTGATCAAACAGTTCCGCATCCCCGCCGGGAAAAACCTGCTGGAAATTCCCGCCGGTTCCATGGACCACGGGGAGGAATCACCAGCCGCCTGTGCGAGCCGGGAACTAGCCGAAGAAACAGGTTATCGGGCGGAAAAGCTGACGCCGCTTTTCGCGGGCTACCTGCTTCCCGGATATTGCAATGAATTCATGTATTTTTTTCTGGCACAGGACTTGGTTTACGAACCGCTGCAGCCGGATGAAGACGAGTGCATTGAAGTCATTCCCGTAAGCTTCGCCCGCGCCGCTGCCCTTTTGAAAAGCGGTGAGCTGATCGACGCAAAAACAGCGCTGGGCATCCTGTTGGCTGAACGACATTTAAAGATCTGATATCAGCGCAACTGCTTTTCTCTCTTTTCCAGCCGGATCTCCAAATCCTTCAACTGCCGGATATCATTTTTCAACTGCTCGTTTTCCTGCTGCAGCCGGATCATCTCCGCTGAATTCTTCTCTTCCGCCTGCCGGATGCTGTTTTTCAAACCGTCGATTTCTTTCTTGAGTTTCACCTGTTCCTGAAGGGCTTCCGTCTTCTGCTCTTTTAATTCAGCCTGCAGCGCGGACATCCTGTCCAGGGCTGAGGACAGGACCCTCGCGCCGTCCGCCCATTTGCTCTCTGGAAATTGCTCCATCAAAGTTCCCAGACGGATTTTTGCCTCACCGTAATTCGGCTCGCTGCCGGACAAAAAGGCCATGGCTTCATCGAACAGATCCCTGTCCGACGGTCCGCTGTCAAACAGGCTGCCGGCTTTTTTTACCGGAGCGGCGGGCTTCTGGCCGCCGTCCCGGACGGCCTTTGCCGAACAGCCGGCCAGGACCAGAAGCGCGAGAATCAAAATAATCAGTTTTTTCGAATGTCTCAACAATTGCTCTACTCCAAAGTGCTCTGTAAATTTTGCGGCTGCGCCGCCTTTTGTCTTTCCACCCCTTCTTCCGTTACATAATTACTGCCGGGCATTCTTTTGGCGCACTCTTTCAACTCCGCCACCAGTCTGGCCATATCCAGCGGATTTTTAAAGCGCGAACCGTCATCCGTAACAATCGCCGCGGTAATCGTGATCAATGGAAATTTCTGAACGGTCCCCTGGCGATTCCGGCCGATGAAATATCCTTTTTGCGCATCTTCCGGCCGGTAGTAGCGCAGGATGCGTCCTGCAAAATCAACCACCAGCTTTTTGCAGATGCCCTCCACCTGCCCGGGATCGCCGATGAGAACAAAATCATCACCCCCGATGTGGCCCAGAAACATTTCCGCAAGCTTCATTTCAGCAATATACCCTTGGAGAAGATCGGCGACTTCTTTGATGACTTCGCTTCCCCACGCATATCCATACTGATCGGCAAAAGGCTTGAAATTATCCAGGTCCACCTGGCACAGGGAAAAGGGTTTCCCTTTCGCCAGCGACTGTTCAATCCGGTTTTCAATCGCCAGATTTCCCGGCAGACCTGTCAGCGGACTGGCGTCAAGGTTGAGCGCTTCCAGCACTTTGAGCCTTTGGGTCATATGGGCAAAAGAATCAGCCAGCGCTCCGATTTCATCATCGCGTCTGGCCTCGATTTTGTGATCCAGATTCCCTTCGGCGATCAAACGCGTGGCTTTTTTCAATTGTTTCAGAGGCTTGGAAATATTGCGCGTAATGATCAGCGCCAGCGTAATGCCCAACACCAGGCTCAGCAAACTCAGCCCCAGGGTCATCTGAACGGCCGCCCGCCCCTGCCTGGCAATCCGGTTCATTTCGTTATTGATGGCCTGGTCCATGTTTTTTTGGATGTCCCGCAACTGCATCGCCATGGCATCGATCACAGCCCTTCCCGTCGTGTCGGAAATGGCCTGCGCTTCCTGCAGCTGCCCGTTTTGCACCAGCAGGGTTTCTTCCGAAAACAATTCTTTCAGGCGACGGTGCAGCACGTCCACTTCGGAAACCGCGCTTTGCATACGATGGTCAAGTTTCAGCCGGCTCGTCTCGGCCAGCTTTTCCGTAAATTCACCGCTGCGCTTCCAGAAAATCTGCTCCAGTTCAGGGTCCTTTAAAATCAGGTATTTCTTTTCGGCGCTTTCTTGGGCCAGCAGAATGTCCATGAGCTGTTTGGAATTTTCCATCAATACAAAGTGATGATTCGTGATATTGTAGGCGCCGGCGCTGAGCTTCTGCAGATTGAACAACGCAAAGGCGCTGGCCAGGACGGTCAAAAGCGCCATAAACAGATACCCCAGAAGTAATTTGCGGCTGATCGTGAGGCTCATCTTTTCAAAAACCCGTGCAGACGGTTGGTCATGCGGAATGAAACACCAAACAAAATAATTGCCTTTTGCAAGTAGCACAAACAACCGGTTTCCGTAAAGAATAATTTGTTTTTCCGGGCTGCTTTGCCCTTTTTTCCCCTACCCCGAACCACCTTCGGAAAGCTGCTTGCCACCGGCGGAAAGTTTTGTTAGACTGCCGCACAAAACAGGCAGCCCCTTACGTCATCTCAGCAAAACCGCGAAGACAGCCTTCGGCCTGGTCTTGAAGCACCTGTCAGAAAGGAAAACGCCGCCATGATGTACAATGATGAGTTTGAAACCCTGCCGCGTGAAGCCCTGAAAGCCCTGCAAATCAAAAGACTCCAGCAGGTTCTGCAGCGCGTGTACGCGACGGTCGGTTTTTATAAAAAGTCGCTGGCCGCCGCCAAAATTTCTCCGGACGCTATCCGCTCTCTGGAGGACTTAAAAAAGCTTCCTTTCACCACCCGCGAGGATTTGCGCAACAATTATCCCTTCGGCCTGTTTGCCGTTCCTATGAGCAACATCGTGAGGTTGCACGCCTCCTCCGGAACCTCCGGCCGGGCCTCCGTGTTCAGCTACACGCGGCGCGACCTTGAAACCTGGACGGACCTGACCGCCCGCTCCCTGGCGGCCGCGGGTTTGACCAAAAACGACATGGTTCACAACGCGTTCAGCTACGGTCTGCTCCCCATCGGTCTGGGGCTGCACTACGGCATCGAAAAAATCGGCGCCAGCGTCATTCCTATCTCCGACGGCAACACCAAGCGACAAATCACGATCCTCCAGGATTTCGGCCCGACGGTTTTGTGCGCTACGCCATCCTACGCCCTGCATCTGGCCGAGGAAGGGAAGGCCATGGGCGTGGATATGAAATCCCTGCAGCTGCGGGTGGGCATCTTCGGCGCCGAGCTCTGGAGCAACGCCACCCGCGACGCCATTGAAGACACCTTCAACATCAAAGCGCTCAACATCTTTAGCCTTTCGGAAATGATGGGGCCGGGCATTGCCATGGAGTGCCTGGAAGGCCGGCGCGGAATGCATATCTTTGAAGATCATTTTATCGTGGAAACCATCCATCCAGAAACCGGCGACGTCCTGCCCGAAGGGGAAGAGGGCGAGCTGGTCTTTACCAGCCTGACGAGAGAAGCTTTTCCGTTGGTCCGCTATCGATCGGGCGACATCTCCCGCCTGATTCCCGAACCCTGCCGCTGCGGCCGCACGCACATCCGGATGGAGCGCGTGCTGAAAAGGAGCGACGACATGCTGACCATCCGCGGCATCAATATCTTCCCCGCGCAGGTGGAAGCCATCCTGAAGGCCATCGACGGCGTTGCGCCGGATTATCAGCTGATCATCGACAAAGTCGGCGCGCTGGATGCCGTTGAACTGCACGTCGAAGTCGGCGAAAAATTCTTCGGTGAAGCGGGCGGCGTCAAGGAACTGCAGAAGATTGAAAAACGCATCGTCAAGGACATGAAAGATTACCTGAGCATTTCACCGCGCGTGAAGCTGGTGGCCCCGCAGACCCTGAAGGACAAGAGCAGGCGGGTCATCGACAAACGCACTATTTGACCACAGGTTGGTTTGTTCCGCAGGGAACGGCCGCGGCCGCCTTTCGTGCGGCAAGACCATATGCTGCAAACATGAACTCAAGGAAGTGGAGGAATTTTACATGAAGGTAGAGCAAATCTCGGTTTTTCTGGAAAACAAACCCGGCACGCTGGAGTACGCCACGCGCATCCTGAAGGAAAACAACATCAACATCCGTACCCTGTCGCTCGCGGAAACGGCGGATTTCGGCATTTTACGCCTGATTGTGAATGACGTGGAAAAAGCAAACCGCGCGCTGAAAGAAGCCGGCTTCCGCGTCAGCAAAACCACCGTCGTGGCCGTGGAAGTCCCCGATCAACCGGGCGGGCTCCACAGCATCATGGAAGTGTTGAACAAAGAAGCCATCAACGTGGAATACCTTTACGCCTTTGTGGAAAAAAGCGGCCAGAACGCCGTCATCATTTTCCGCTTCGACGCTCCCGAAAAAGCCATTGACGTGCTCTTGAAACACAAATTTACGGTCGTGCCGGGAGCGAAGCTCTACGAGTTCTAAATCGCTCAACTTTCAGATGCGGTCCAGCGGGCTTTGCAGGCCGCCAATATCGCGGGACCTTACATGCGTATAGATTTCCGTGGTCTTGACATCCGCATGGCCGAGCAGTTCCTGAAGCAGCCGGATATTGACGCCGGCTTTCAGCATGTGCGTCGCGAAACTGTGGCGCCGCGTATGGCATCCCACTTTGCTCTGTGCGATAGCTGTAATGGTTATATCGAAGAACCTCCCGAACCTGATCCATCAGTGTGAAATTCTGATTTGGGCGGAATTTCGGTGGACTTACCTGTTTGATATTAAATTTTAAAATAATATTAAGATCATGCGTTAAGAAACCCGCCAGAGGCGGGACCGTCGGCAGTGAGGCTTACAATCTTGATTCCCATGTTTGCCGTTTAATAGAGGAATTATGAATAACCTCTTTCGTGTGTTTGGCGCAGGCCCCCTTGGGGTTCTCCTGACTTTTGGTCTCCTCGGCCTCGCATGGTGGTGCAAAACACAATTCCCTTCTGCCACTATGGGCCTTCCGGCGTTCGTTCGGTATATCGTTCTCATTGTCGCCGGCGCAGGCACTATCGCCGGAGTCGTCTGGTCTTTTCGATCCCTCCCGGCTTCTCAACGTGGGCGGAGTTTATGTACACAAGGAGCCTACCGCTGGGTGCGTCACCCGCTCTACGCCTCTTTTATTTCCGTAGGGGCTCCCGGCATCGCCGTTTTTCTCAACCAATGGATTGATCTCCTTTGGGTTGCGATGCTTCATTTGCTTTGGCATCTTGTTATCTCTTTCGAGGAAAAGGGCATGGTGGCCCAATTCGGCAATGAATATTTGGTTTACTCGAAACGGACGGGCCGTTTTATTCCTCGATTATGGAAATTCGGTGTCTAACAAGTCGTTGCAGCGGACGTTGGCCTTAAAATGATTTGACATTTGCCATTTAACGGCGTACCGTATATCGTACGTTATGGAGGTAAAAAAATGACAACATTTACAGCATCAGAAGCAAGAAAACGTCTATATAATCTTGTAGATGAAGTTAAAGATTCACATGTTCCGGTTCAGATC
>Ga0208040_1002877_pt1 | contig 14542 bp, 12 predicted proteins | sample AD_UKC083_MetaG_FD_184431 | JGI IMG/M metagenome (GOLD analysis project Ga0208040, IMG submission 184431) | Active sludge microbial communities of municipal wastewater-treating anaerobic digesters from USA - AD_UKC083_MetaG (SPAdes) (version 2) | ecosystem: Engineered > Bioreactor > Anaerobic >...
GTCGTGAACTTCCTTCGGTCCATCAATAGAAATAGCCACTACTGCTCCAGTTGTCTTACACTGAGTAAGAATTTCCTCATCAAGGAGAATACCATTTGTATTCACTGTAACCGAAACGGTCTTGAGAAGAAACTCTTTTTCTTTCAATACATCAATAACAAGTAACTAAATATTCTTCCTTATGTTAAAGATTTAATTTAGCCTACTTATTAACAACAAACTCTCGATACTTTTTAGGAAAACTCTTCAAATGGCCCCCTTTCTTAAAGAATATTTTTGACAGCTCTTTTAGTTTTTCCGAACCGACTAACTCTTTTTTGTTTTCTCTAACTACATAATCCACGCAATATTTTTTAGAATAATTCAAATCTACCTTACATCCGCAAGTACAATAGTGGAGAAAAGAACAATACGTGCATGGCTGCACGGTCCATCTTAAATCCCTGAACTCGTCAATCCCCTTTTTATAAGATTAGTCCATTGGTAACTATTGTTACCGAAGATCTCTCCGATAATAAATCAATATATTAATTAAACTTCTCTGTTTTTAGCGGAATACTATAATGCTTTAATTTTTAATCATAAAGTGAGAATAGGTATATCTTTTTTAATAAAGTGTGCCTGTTATTCCTCAATAGGCCGATTAGAAATTTTAATAATCTCATCAAAATTATCATCCGGAACAGATTTAACTCGATGTTTGAATCCACACTTGGTGCAACGGTAATAAATGATATATTTATCATTTTTAACTTCAACACCGATAGGCTCCATTAAACCACCGCATTCGGACTTTCTATCGCCCGGATTGATGTCAACATGCTTAGACCACAAACATTGAGAACAATGATCGGTATATCCCTTGCCCTCTATTTTGTTACCGCATTTCTCGCAGACAAAATCCTCTACACGTTTTTGAAATCTCTTTTCTTGCATAAAATCACCTCCTTATTATTTCGATCTCTTTCCGAGATCATACTATTAAACCCCTATTTTATCAAATTACCCATGTAATGTGCAAGGACATATGGCGGTTTTTACCAAGATTATGTAATATCTTGGCACATATGCATAAAAATGTCCAAAACAATTAAAAAAGAAAGATTGAGGTGGATGCTTCCAATTATTAACAAAGAAGACGAAGTTGATGAATTTGTGGCCAAGAATCTGCCCCACTAACGTGCAAATAGCAGGTTTTTTGACGGCTTGCGGAGCAAAAAAGTTTCCTCTTTCTTAACCCTCTAAATTTTTGCCCAATATTTGCACAAATCAATAAATTATGCTATTCTCGTACTAGAAAAACTCATATTGAGTTTTTCAAAATCAAGCACTTTTAAAGGGAGGTGAAAAACATGAAGGCATTAGAAATTCTTATTATTCCTGACACGGTAACACGTACAAGAATCGCCGAAAAAATCAACCTCAAAGATGCGGTCAATGCACGACCCTGCAACTGCACATCCTGCAGTTCTTGCAGATGCACTCCGTGCAAGTAGTACGGCATCACTAAAGACCCGAGCATGTCTATAAACTGCTCTTTTTTTGTAAAATAATAGTAAATTTGTTAGAAATTTGATAAAATGGTCATTACTAATTAATTTAAATTTAGAATATGAACAAACTTCGTTTTTATCCAAATAAAAAACTTGATGAACTTATGTCCGAAGAATTTCTCAATGTGCGCGGAGGAGGAATAGATTTCGGCAAAGAGATCATAAGAATACACCCGCAACTTAAATCAGTTAAATCACTAAAAGATGTTGCACAGAGAAAAAAAGCCATACATGTTTATTTTGATAATTATTATCAGATACATAAAACGGCTATGCTCCACAAAATAGAAAACATACGAAAAATTTGGCGTAAACAAGAACAGGAATATATTGCCATAACCGAAGATTTTTTCGGCGGTTTCCAATTTCCAGAGGGAAAATATATTGCTTATGCCTCCATAATTAATTGCAATCCCCGTTTTTTGGAATCAAAAACATTCCAGTTTTTTTATAAAAAACCTCCTGCCGATACCACTTATACAATTACTCACGAACTTCTCCACTTTATTTTTTTCGATTTTATTAAAAAGAAGTTTAAAAAAGAAATAAAATATTTATCAGAAGATCAATTATGGGACTTCTCAGAAATATTTAATGTGGTTGTACTCAAATCTCCACGATACCGCCACATCGTTAATCAAAAATTTGTAATTCCTTATCCTGACCATCTGCGTTATATCCATCAATTCGAAAAAACATATAAAAATTCTAAAAATGCTGAGGAATTTATTAAACACGGCTTGTCCATTATAAGTTTAAAAAAATAACAGGAAAAGATTATTCTCTTTCCCCGCTTAAATCACTACTTACTCGTGATTTGTTTTTCTTTTTGTTTTTCCCACAAATCGCATATCAAGAAATTGGTTGTTGCTTTTGCATGAGCACAAAACCGTTCATCAAGGGCATCAATGGATCCCTTTACTCGATACGCGTTATATGGACAACCTCCGCCACAATTACCGAGAGCTATGCAATTTTTGCATGTCTCATTGGTAAGCGGCGAGCGCCTTCTCCACCGTTTCCAGAACGGATGAGATTCTGGCTCAAACATTTCAAATGGCTCTGTGACAAAAAATTCTTTCTCGCCACAAAAAGCCTGACAAACGCCAATCTTGCCATCCGGACTCACTACCATTTGAAGCCCGCAACCACCACAATCGGAGAATACAGGTTCCTTGTTAAGAAAATTCTTAACCCGACGCATCATACGGTCTTCGTAAACACCCATTGCTCGTGCCACTCTAAAACTCTCAATGAGCTCTTGAGCAACGATTTCTGCATAGTGGTCATGTTGTCCAGTCGTGTTTTCAATGAGAATATTGAATCCCATTCCTTTCGCATCAAGTTCATCAGCAAGCCACCGCACCGTTTCCTTCATCCGAAAGAGATTGTGCCCGTCGATGGTCACACAAACACCAGTTTTGACACCACTCTGTTGTGCAAGCCGATATGAGTGAATTACTTCATCAAACGTGCCTTTTCCAGAAGAGTAAACACGCATTTGGTCGTGAACTTCCTTCGGTCCATCAATAGAAATAGCCACTACTGCTCCAGTTGTCTTACACTGAGTAAGAATTTCCTCATCAAGGAGAATACCATTTGTATTCACTGTAACCGAAACGGTCTTGGGAAGAAGTTCTTTTTCTTTCAATACATCAATATATCTCAGCGTCTCAAGAAATACCTCTTTATTGAGCGTTGGTTCTCCACCATAGATCACAATGTGTTGTTCGAGATGACCCTTAGCAACACTTTTTTTTACGCAACGAACAAAAAGGTTTAATGCGCTAATCATGGTTTCTTTCTTCATAAGAGAAGATCGATAGCCACAAGGCATCGGAGCCAAGAAATAGCAGTATCGGCAACGAATATTGCAGGCATCAGAAAGCAGTAGGTAAAGGATGTTGATCGCTGGTTCATTAAGAGCTTTTAAATACTCCCGATACAGCTCATAACCATCGGCCTGCTCGTCAATGAGAAGTCCGAGTTTTTTCAGTTGTTCAAGTATATGCTCCGAAACGGTATCAGAACTGATGAACATTTGCCCCTGTTGGTGTTGCTCGATAAAACTTCTTTTTAGAAACGCAACTTCTAGATTCAGACTGTTATAAAGAGCAACATACTCCTCATCTACAGATACTGTGTGTAGAAACGGACTTTGTTTGAGCTTCATACTTTTCACTTCCTTTTTAAAGTGCTTGATTTAGAAAAACTCATTGTGAATTTCTCCGATATGAAAATAGCATAATCTATTGATTTGTGCAAATAGCTGCGCTGTACTATACTACAGTTGACAGTATAGAGTAAAAAATATATTGCAAAACAAATCAATCAATAATTAGATGAAAAAAGATTATGCTTCAGGAGCTCTAATAGAGAAAAACATGTAATACGTACTTAAAATGGAGACTTCGAGAACCTCTACATGTTACCACAGCAAACTATTTTGCTTTCTTCTTCATTAAAGATTTTTTAACCACTTTCTTTTCTTTAACAGTTTTTATTGTTTTTTTAGCTTCTTTTACAGGAGTTACTTTGTTTTGAATTTCTGCTACAATCTTTTTGACTTCTTTCTTGTCTGGTTGCTTTTTCTCTTTAGGTTTTTTATCTTCTTCAATAATTTTGTCTTCTTCTGGTTTTATTACCAATAATATTTTTTCTAACTTCTTATTAATACCAATTAACTGATCTTTAATTATAGCAATATCAGATTTACTCAAACCATCATCTGGCTTAGTAATGTTTTTAAATCCAGTACTTCTGCTCGATCCAACGGCTTCAAAACATTTACTACAATAAATTGGTTTATCCCCTGTTGGACGAAAAGGCACTTCGCAACGAACTCCACAGTTTGTGCAAGTTGCAGAGAACATTCTTTTCGTTTCATTAAAATCCCTTCTACTGTCTCCCCTGCTATCTCTTCTGTTTGATGAAGACCCTCCTTCTTTTTCAAAACAATTACTGCAATAAATTGGTTTATCCCCTGTTGGACGAAAAGGCACTTCGCAATTCTTACCACAAGACGCACACACTGCACTATACATTTGTCGATTTCCATCATTTCTTCTTCGATTTGACGAACCTCTGTTTTTGGAATAATTTTTCATTAATTTTATTTTTAAATTACCTACTTATTAAGTGTAGACTATAAATGGATAAATAACAATAGGGATGGTGTTTTTATATATCTATTTCAAGAATTGAAACATATTTCTTTTAAAAAAATGAATTCCAATTTTTTGGAGCCTTTTGCTTATTAGTCAACAGCTATATGTGATTTTCTCCTTCGCCGTCACAGTGGGCACATGTGTAATTAAATATCACATCATATTACTATTTTTTAAGAAAAAGATGCCACTCTTTTTCTAGTTGATTAATGTTTTTTTGATAAACTTTATTTATTTCTAATGAATTTTCGGCTGTCTCTTTTTTTCTTGAAGTGCTTTGATATACCTTTTTAAAATTCTCTTTGCCGTAAGATTCGATAAGATATTTTATAAAAGAACCAACTTGAGGGTAAATTACTACTGAATCAACATTATTCCAATTACTATTTTCAAGAAGCCATTCAAGCGAATAGAGTTTATTCTTTTGAAGTAATTTTTTGGCAACCACATGAAGATCTTCGCCCATAAAACTATTCTCCATATATTGAGCTAATCCTTCGCAAAAGAGATAAATAGATAATCCCCAAGGCAATGATAGCAAGTGAGTATCTTCGTGTTCTCCTATAAATTTACATTTTTCACTATAAACTACATGTATTTCAAATTTTTTAGAATTAGATTCTCTATTTTCAATTTCAAGCTCTTCCCAAATTGCATTACCAAGACTATTATCACCCATTAAAAACTTTTTCTCTTTTAGAGATGGGTATAAATAGTAATTGATTTTTCGATTATTATTCAATTTTAACCAGTTAAGTACCTTTTCATAATGAACTTCTTTTATATCAATAATACTTTTAATATTTTTTTCCGCTAATGATTCTTTTTGAAAATAAAAAAAGTAATGAGGCGTCTCTTCTTTAATAAGATTGATGTTCAAATAATTATTTCTATACCAAGATATGTCTTGTATATATTTCATATTAATTCCATCTTTAATTACATACTTATTAAGTTTAGATTATAAATGGATAATTAACAATAACATGCGCTGTACTATGCTACAGTTGACAGTATAGAATAAAAATATATTGCAAAACAAACTAATCAATAATTGGATGAAAGAGGTAAGAAATTACTATTGTCCATTCTTCTAATATACTAAAAGTATAAACATAATTAAAACTTCTTTACAATATCAACAATGACTTTCTCTAATTTAAAATAGTCATTATAATAATCTATGTAAACATCATAAGCCCTCTCTTCTGTTTCGGTGTGGATAGAAATTTGCATTAAAGAATTCGTAGATGATAAACTCCATATAGAAGGTTCTATTTGCAAATTCAAATTGTTAGGATTAAAATTGTGTTCTATTAATTTATTTCTAGTTTCTGAAAATTTTTTACAAAAGATCCCATCCTGATAATTAATATCAATTAAGTCTAATTTTTTAAGTAAATCAACACATTTTTTACCATGATGATACATTCCGTATAAACTAACTCCGGTCAATTCATTAAAGTGTAACATTTTAAATTCATCTCCAAGAGCTTCTTCGATGCAAGCTACCTTATTAAATCTTAATTGTTCAAAGCTAAAATAAAAGAGCTTAAATGAATCATACAAAAAACGATAATCTTGCCTTTCTTTATTCCAGCTATTACTGAATGATTTCCATTTATTATTCCAGAAAACTTCAAGATCGATCAAATTAACTTGTTCGCTCTGATCTTCTTGAAATCTACTAATATATTCTTCTCCAAAAATTGATTCACGATTTAAATTATCATCAGGCTTAATGATAGTTGTTAGCATTATAAGCCTTTCAATGCTATTTTCCATATTTTCTATTTTTCTCACTATAAATAAAAAATCCCGCAACAACCAACATCGAACCCAATGTTATTAATAAAAGATTTTCCATAGGATAATAATATGCTACCCCCTCTATATTACTTTCCGCTGTTTCAAATACAAACTTGGAAAACCCAAATCCAGTTGTTGTAGTGTAAGAAAAATTAAAAACATTGAAAACAAATAGACCCACACCAATAATAGTAAGTAGTTCTCCTAAATTTTCTTTTATTTTTTCCATATTTTTCTTAATTAATTTCCAACTTTCTTCATTATACCACAGACAAAACAAAAAACACCCTTTTCGGGTAATTTTTAAATCTGCTGTGGAATTAAAGCGGGAACAAACTTTTAATATTATTTTGCCGAATTTAATCCATAAATCAAAAAACGAAACTTGACCTGACAAATTGTCCACCGCTCGCCTGTTCGTCGGTAAAAATTACTAAACAGTTTTCTGTTTAGTTTTTTAACATTTCATTAAATTTCTGCCAGTTAAAATTCCAAGGGTCTGTTTTACGAGAAGGCGCAATATCTTTATGTCCTAATATGTAGTCTATCCTATATTTCGATTTTACATTTTTAACTAAATCAACCAACTTCTGATACTGAATTTCATTAGGACCTTCGTTTTCGTGATAAAGAAGTTCAATGCCAATTGAAAAATCATTGATGTTAGTTCTGCCATCCGGCATTTTGCTGGTGCCTGCGTGATATCCAATATCTTGTTCTGGAACTAAGCGGTATATAATTCCATCTCTTGAAATAAGATAATGCGGTCCAGCAGTATAAAGTTTGAATTCATGAAGCACACCGTCAACACTATAAATATCGTCGCCTAAAGCGTCATAAGCAGAATGAATAATAATGGTGTCAATCGTCCGCTTCTGACTTGGAGTATAATGGCCCCAACTAATAAGTTTATCAACTATCTGTAAATCATTATTGGGCAAATTTGATATTACTGTTTTGGGTTTATTCCAATCGGTATAAATATATTCACCTATGTTATTGGCTGGCAAATGAGGTTCTAATTTAATTCCTAAAACATCGCTATAAACTTTGGCAATTGTATACATCCACTCATCAGCACGATAACCAACATATAATAAATGAAAAGCGTCTAAATCTTTTTTAGCGGCGTTTATGTAAATATCCCTCCTAATGCCTTTTGCAAATTCGCGAAAACCAGTTTCCAAATTTATATACTTTCTATTGCGAGAAGAAGCCGGCTCATAAGTAGGTAAACCATTTTCCATTAACGCATTTTGCCAATGATATGCCATTGGGTTGTTGTACCATCTTGGAAACGAACAACATCCGAAGCCACTTTCCGATACAATAATGCCAGTGAGAAATAGTGGGTTGATATTATACTCTTTTGTTGTATCAACAATAATTCGCGCAATTTGTTCTGGGGTTATAATATCTTGTCCATCAATTTTGGTTTGAAAATAAATTGAATTTGGATAATTGTCTGCTATGAATTGAGAGAGGCGATTTAAAAACTCCTCGCCATAAACATCTTCAAGGGGTTTATTTTCTGAATAAGTTTTATATTGATAGAACTGATATTGAGTTTTCTCATCAATTTTCGGATATTCTAAAATCGTTCCTTCTGCCAACCTTGCACATCTAAAACCGATGTCATAATTATAATTGCCGGGAGTTGTATAACTTCTTTTGGCAGTTCTGAGATAGTCGGAACTAATGCTACCCCACGAACCGCCACGCAAAACTTTTGTTTTTCCAATTTCTGGACCAGTTGGATTATCTTTAGGACTTATTGCATAATAGTTTTCGTCATACCAGTCATTAGTCCATTGCCAAACATTTCCGCTCATTCCATAAAGTCCATAATTATTTGGAGGAGTATCTTTTACTTTTGCTAATCGCCACCAATCGCCTTTCATTATTCCTTTTTCATCATCAAAATTTACTAATGATGAATCAAAATCATCACCCCACGGAAAATTTTTTCTCTCTAATCCACCACGAGCCGCATATTCAAATTCGGCTTCGGTGGGTAAACGATAACCATCAGACGAAATTTCTTCAATTGCATCTCGCCAATTACAATAATCAACCGCGTGATACCAATCTATACCAGTCACGGGATTTTCTGGATTATTATAGGTTTCATATTCCCAATATTTTGGTTTTGCCCCGCCGGCTTCCACATACTTTTTAAAATCCTCGTATGTTACTGAGGTTTCGTCTATATAAAAAGAATCCACTTTAACAAAATGCGCCGGTCGTTCATCAGAAAAATTACTATTTTCGTCACCCATCAAAAAAGTGCCACCGGGTATTAAAATCATTTTTTTAGCGCCGTAAATAAATTTCGGAAATTCGGCTATATTTATTTCTGCAATTTCTTCTTTGTATTTTTGCTCTCTTTTCTCAACTTGGGATTTAATTAACAGTAAATAAATAGATAAACTAAAAACACTTATAGCTAAAACAAACAAAATAATTTTGATTTTTTTCGAAATCATATTGTTAAATGATAACATTTTTATGATAAATTTGGAATAGTTTTTATCAACAAACAGGCAAACAGACAAAAATGGAGTTCAAGGGAAAAATTTTTTGCCGCGAGCTAATAAGGTTCCCTACCCACCACCCGCTAACGACAAGCAATTCGTCAGATCAAGTTTCGTTTTTTTTGATTTGTGGATTAAATTCGGCAAAATAATATCAAAAGCCTGCTCCTGCTTTAATTCCGCAGCAGATTTAAAAATCATCCAAAAATAGTGTTCAAGTTGGCTGCCGGACTAGGACTCGAACCTAGATTAACGGGACCAAAACCCGTCGTCCTACCAATTAGACGATCCGGCAATATACTAGCCCTTTATACCAACCATTTTAATAATTGCAAGTTCTAGAGGCAATTGAAGTATTGTAGAATACTTCATTTTGTTCTGCGTTTCTATCATTATCTCTAGATTATTAACAAGGTCTTCTGAACTAAAGTCTTCTGACTGTCTTTTCATACTCTTAAAATCTTCTTCTGTCAATCCAGCAAGGATTGTATTAATTACTGGACTACTCTTTTGGTTAGAGTCTTCGCCCATAATCTTAACAATCATAATTTTTCTTAAATAATCAGTAAACATCTTGGCAAACTCTCTAATATCTTTCCCCCTATCTCCTAGCGTATTTACAATATCAAAAGCTCCTTTGGCATCTTTGGCCAAAATGAAATCAGCCATTTGACAAGCAATACCAACATCTACTAAACCTAAAAGATCTTCGATGTCTTCAGCTTTTATCTTCTTTTTACTATCTGGAAAGAACGAAGCAATTTGCCCAAGCAAAACTTCAGAATCTCTAGCTGATCCTTCAGAATTAAGAGCAATGAGTTCAATAGCTTCCCGTTCTATATTTATTCCTTCTTTTTTAACAATCCCTTCTAATCTTTTAATCAATTCTGACACAGTGAGTTTCCTAAAATCAAACCTTTGACACCTTGAATTAATAGTACCCATCATTTTATGAGCTTCTGTGGTTGCAAGTATGAAAACAACATGCTCTGGAGCCTCTTCCAACATCTTTAAAAGGGCATTTGATGCCTCTTTGGTAAGTTGATGCGCTTCGTCGATAATATATACCTTTTTGCCAAATCCAACTGGAGTAAATTTAATCCCCTCTTTAAGCTCTCTAATATCGTCTATTCCACGATGAGAGGCGGCATCAATCTCAATTAAATCAACTGCTGAACCCTTGGCAATATCTATACAACTAGCACATTTACCACAAGGTTCAAAGCCAACTCTGTTTTGACAATTAAGAGCTTTAGCTAATAATCGAGCAACAGTTGTCTTGCCCGAACCTCTAGGACCACAAAACAAATATGCATGAGCTGTTTTGTTAGCCTTAAGAGCATTGGTAATGGTTTTGACAACATGCTCTTGCCCGACAATTTCGGCAAAAGTCTGAGGTCTATATTTTCTATAAAAAACTAAGTTTGTCATATCTTCTTAAAAAGACTACGATATATTACAAAAATGATCAAGAGTAAAAGCAAAAACCCAATCAACGTCTGGGTACCGAAATAATCATTAATCGCTACTCCAAAAACGGTTAGAAAACCTACAATCAACCCTGCAATCAATATTCCCAAAGTAATTAAAGGAAATGCTTTTTTAATAGGAATTCCAAAAACAAAAGAAATCAAAGAAGCTGTCCATCCTCCAGTTATGGGCAGTGGAATAGCGACAAATAGAATCAAAAGATATGGTCCATATTTGACTACCTTGTCTTGATATTTATCTCTAGTATGAGAAAATAGTTTGTCAAAGAATCGTTTAAAAAATGAACTATATCTTGATAAAAAGCTAGAAACCTTGTTTAATAGAGTAAGAAGGATAGCTACAATAAAAAGATTGCCCAAAACCGATATAATATAAGCTATAATCGGATTTAAGCCATAGATAGTAACAGCCATAGGAATAGCAATACGCAACTCCCCTATTGGCGTCATAGCTAGTAAAAATGTCTTAATTAATTCTATCATTAATTAAAATATAACATATTTTAAAAGAAAAACAATGCATAAGTTCAAACACATTCTGGACTCTGATGTGAATTAGGAATTATGCAAATACATAGATTAGGATACAAAATCAAGGGGCTTGCAATTATCTGTAAAGATGGTTTAAGATGGGGTATGTTAACATCTAAAGCAAAGCATAGGCTCAAGGTTCTTGGATTCTGGGAAAAGCATGGCCTATGCGCAACACTTGATGCTTTTCCCCACAAAAGGTCAACTCTCTTTGAATGGAAAAGAACATTTAAGCAAAGCAATGGTAAGTTAGAATCTCTTAATCCTAAATCTAGAAAACCTAAGAAAAAAAGAGTAAGTGAGTGGGACAACAGAGTTCTTAAGTTCATAGAAGAATTAAGAAACAATCATCCCAGGATAGGTAAAGACAAGATACATCCTCTCTTAGGTGAGTATTGCCAAAGAGAAGGTATTCAACTTCCATCCATATCTACTATTGGAAGGATCCTATCTTACCTCAAAAAGAAAGACAAGATACCAACAGGGAGAAGAGTATATTTGTCAGCTAGAACTGGTAGAATCCTAGAGAGACTACCTAAAAAGAAGAAAAAGAAGCTAAGAAGAAAGGGATATCAACCAACCCAACCCGGAGACCTTGTTCAGATAGATACCATTGTTAAATTTATCAATGGACTTAAAAGATACATCATTACAGCAATAGATCTAAACTCAGACTTTGCCTTTGCTTATGCATATACTACTGCATCATCATTGAACACTAAGGACTTTTTTGATAAACTGAGTTCAGTTGCTCCATTTACAGTCAAGAGAGTACAAACCGACAATGGTTCGGAGTTTGAGCACCACTTTAGAGATTATCTTAAAGAGAAGAATATCATCCATTACCACAACTACCCCGGAAGACCTCAGATGAATGCATTTGTTGAAAGGTTCAACAGAACAATACAAGAAGAATTTGTTAACTGGAATCAACAGATACTAGGGTATAACTTGGATGAGTTTAACCACAAGTTAATTAACTGGCTATTATGGTACAATACCGAAAGACCTCACCATTCTTTAAAAATGATATCACCTATGAAATTCATTATCAATAATACTTTTTTAACACCTCAAAAGTCCAGAATGATGTGGACGCATACAGAGCCTTGACAAATATATTCAATCAGATTAAAATGGTTTAATAGCTAAAAAATACTATGAAGATAATAAAAAATGTAGGTTTGGTGTTAGGTGTAGCTCTCTCAATTTTTACTATAAGTTGTGCGGTCTTAGCTTGGAATCCTCCAAGCGTGCAACCAACAGGTGGTAATGTAGCTTTGCCAGTAAATGTTGGTAGTGGCGCTCAGACTAAAAATGGTAATTTACAAATTAATGGACGTGTTGGTGTTGGCTCATCACATAGTAGCTTTGGTCTTAATGTGACTAGTGGAACTTATTCGGCAAGGTTTAGGGTAGGTTCTTCAGGCCCATACGTATACTTGGGATACCAAAATTACGGAATATTCGGTGTTGGAACAAGACACTACCTTTCAGGTGATGTTGGAATTGGAACTAGTAGTCCAACTCAAAGATTGGATGTAGTTGGTAACGCTAGAATTAGAGGTGATATAGTAGCAAGTGGTAATATAACAGCAAAGGAGCCAACCGCCGCCAATCATTTGACAACCAAGAATTATGTTGATGAATTATTTGGCAATGTAGTACAAGAAGCATCTTCGTCTAATTTGACATATGTAACTGGATCAAACCCTGGATGTCCTAGTGATGACGATATTATGATAATGAGAAGATGGAATCCAGCTACTTGTCAAGGTCAGAGTTATAGGTGGAATTGTCCTGGAAGTAGTTGCACAACGCCTATTGAATGGGTAAGTGGGGGTATTATTCCGACTTGTTCATATTATTCTACTGGGTATCCTAGTTGTTATATCACTAACTATACTTGTAAAGCACAAACCTGGAGTGAAGTTATTTGCGCAAAAATTGGAGAGCCTCTATATGGATCTATACATACGGTTGATCAATGCGAATTGTTGAACGGAGAGGTAGTATCGGATGGAACAAATAGTTTTTGTAGATTTGATTCAGGTACTTGTCCAACAGATTCTGCATGGACACAATATAAAAATTGGAGCACAACAATTCCTGCCACTGCATCATTGCCTGATTTGGGCGGCCCAGTTTATACAGGCTCTCATGATTGGTCAAATACACCGAGAGAAAGCTTTTATTGCTTTTATTCAAACAGTGGAAAATATTGTGTTGTAGGTTATAATTATGGTCACGGCGGGGAAACTGTTTATGCTACCATAACTCAAATCGGCTGCTATTAAATAATTAAGTCCTTGTAATACGCGTTGTCTTAAATAACTATGATTATCGAGACCGTTTTTAATTTTATCTTTTTGAACCCTTTTTAGGGTTCTTTTTCGTTAAGGCGCCAAGCGCCTTAAAGATTTTTATACTTCTATCAAGACAATTTAGAAATGTCCTGTTTTGGTCATTTTCTCTTCTTGGTTTCTCCTATTCTTATGAGTCAAATACTTTCTCTGTGAATTAAGGAACCTGGATTAAGGAGCTTAGCTCCTTAATTACCGATACATTTCTTTCTTGGAAGTAGGTTTTAACTTGAGACTCAAATCAAGCTTGGCAAACTCCCTTAATTGTCCTATACTAACGATGTGTGAGTCGTTCATTTTTGTTATCATACATCAATTATGTCTGATTCACACGTTTTCCGCAAGATGAGCATGAAATTCATGCTCATTTTGTATTGGAAAGCGGGGGGTATTTCATGCTCATGTTGCGTTGGACAAGACTAGATATTGACAAAGCATTTCAATAATGTATACTTTAAATGCGGTGGGAATCATCGCGTAAAGCCTGTGGAGTTGTCATCGGTAGATGAAGCTATGAAGCAGGAAGCTGTCGGGTCTTTAGCCCGATAGTAGCTCACAAAGATCGAATTAGTCAATTAACTAAAACATAAAATTTATGGACAATCAGGCTTTTTCTAAGATTTGGATTGTAGTTATAGTTGTTGCGATTATTGCTGGAGGAATTTTTGTTTGGCAATACTTCAGAGTATCTCAACCTTTTGATGAAACCACTGATTGGAAAACTTATAGGAATGAACCTTATGGATTGGAACTAAAATATCCAAAGGATTGGATGGAAAAAGAAGAATCATTCGGTGAGATGAAACTTGCCATACAATTTGCTAAACCTTCTGACATAGCTAAATCTCTTGAAAATTGGGGCATTACGATCTATATGAATCCAAACCCTTCTGGTGAAACGCTAGAAGAATTTGCTAATAAGGAATTAGCTAGTTTTACTGCTTCTATTTCAGAACAGAAACCCGTTACGGTGAAAAAAGGAATTCAAGGTTTAGTAGTTGAATCTGAAACCGGGGACCAATATATTTTCTTTAGGAATAATCATGATAAGTTTAAAATTATAGCGAGAGCCAATTACACGGATTATATTGATTC
>Ga0208040_1002887_pt1 | contig 14504 bp, 22 predicted proteins | sample AD_UKC083_MetaG_FD_184431 | JGI IMG/M metagenome (GOLD analysis project Ga0208040, IMG submission 184431) | Active sludge microbial communities of municipal wastewater-treating anaerobic digesters from USA - AD_UKC083_MetaG (SPAdes) (version 2) | ecosystem: Engineered > Bioreactor > Anaerobic >...
CAATTTTTATAGTTTACGTTACTTCGCCGCGACACCTCGACGCATGGCGGCGAAAGAAGAAATTTTTCTTTCTCTTTTCTCTCTAAGATGTGAGGAGCGAAGCTCCGAACTGCGTTTCTGGTTCTCTTTGCGCAGTCAAAGAGAACGTTTTCTGTTTACTCTTTTCTAAAAAGAGTAAATAAATATTCTACAATATTTTACATTTCGTTAATCAATATTTTACACTTCATTAGTCAATATTTTACACTTCAGTAGACGAAAATTTACATCCAGTAGACGAAAATTTACATCCAGTAGACGAAAATTTACATCCAGTAGACTTGAATTTACAATTCTTATGAACTCAAAATATTAGATTTCTGTAAAGTATTTTACACATTTATATTGGAGGTGATTATATGTCTACTATAAAAAATATTAGAGTATTATCTTCTGATTAGATACATAAGACAGATAAACTTTCAGTTAAACAATGGCTTGTATATTATTATTTTATGTCTATATGTAAATGGAATGGAATAGATAATGAAAGACATTATTTCATTTACAAAAATTCTCTTAACATAAGTGCCGTATCAAGATTATTAGATATTAGCAGACCCACATTTTACAAAGCACTCGATAATTTAAAAACAATGGGCATAGTTACGGAAGAAGAAAAATGGTATATAATAAAAATACCACAAATTTATGCGGCGGTTGATTAGAAAACTTTAACATTTCTTCTTTAGTTTCAAAAATATTTAGGAGTGGAACTGATAAGAACGTATGTGATTTTAAACAGAATTTATCAACATCAAGAACTTGAACAATGGTTTAATAAAGCAACAATTATTGCAATATTAGACCATAATATTAAAGATTCTTCTTACTATCCGCAAATTGAATTGTATTTAGGAGTTTTGTCTTATTGGGGTCTTGTCACTTTACAAGTGGAAGTTAGGAATGAAAATACTGGCAAACACAAGTATTATAAAGTAAAACAAGTAAATATGATAAATGAAAATAGTGATTTTGAAATTGATGTTAATGCACCAGTTAATCAATAGCTTGTAGATAAAATAAAGGAAGAAATATTTGGTAAGTAATATAAAATAGAAATATAAATTTATATAAAAGAGCATAATAGGAGGAGTGAGTTTTATGGAAGGTATCTACAAAATAACAAATAAGTTAAACGGCAAATCATACATTGGTCAATCTGTCCATTGCGGCAAACGTCTTGATGAACATTGTAAAGGTCGCCAATTCATTGACGATATTATTCAACTTGAAGGCATTGAAAACTTTACCTTTGAAATACTAAAACAAGTAGACAAGGAAGATATGAGTAGATGCAACAATACTACTATTTAATATAAATAAAATTTTAGTTTTCTAAACTCTTTACTTTTCCTAAAATTTATACTATAATCACGTGTTCATTTATAATATAATAAAATTTCCTTAAAATTTCCCCAAATCTAAATACTTGATTTTTTTAAAAAATTTTGATATAATAATTATAGAAAGTTTGAAAGGAGCGAAAAATGAAAGTATTGCGAAGCGGCGCCAACCTTTACGCATAGAAATGTAACTGCGGGTGCATCTTTGCTTATAGCAAAAATGAAACAAAATATGTACAGACTGGCATTCAGGAATACGAATATGCAATAAAGTGTCCAGAATGCGGCGTAGAGAATTTTGTTTATTTTAAAACAAAAGAAAGATATGAAAGAGGTTTTAAAAATTGTCGTGGCGATTGTAAAAATAATAATATTAAATTGGTTATTATTCCATATTGGGATTATGACAAGTTAAATTCTAATTATATATAGGAGACTTTATTGAAATGATACTTGGAGTAGATATTGATAATGTTATAGTCAACACTACAGAGTCAGTAATCGAATATCTTAATGAACGCGTTCCTAACCTTAATTTTAAATTGGAAGATTGTAAACAGTACTGGCTTGAAAAAAATCTTCCTCGCGGCTATGAGCTTCTTGTACAGGAAGCCTTTGAGTCCAAGCATATGTGGAAAAAGGTTGAGGTAATCAAGGGAGCAAAGAAGTATATCAACAAACTGAGAGCAGAGGGACACGAAATTTATTTCGTAACCAGTTCACTTCCTGAGAACCTCCGCAAGAAAATCAAGCATCTTGAAAGAGAGCTGGACTTTTTCGAGCCGGGGTACGTCTGGAGACACACAATCAACATTCATAAGAAGCAGCTTCTTGACCTTGACGTTCTTATTGACGACTGTATCGACAATTTGAACGGCGGCAGAAAGTATACTTCTATCTGTATCGACTACCCGTGGAACAGAAATGTAACTGACCATTCTATTATCCACTGTGATAGTTGGAAGGAAATTTATAATGAGGTAAAAGCAATTGAGGAAGGAGAATATACCGAGGAACTGTTCGAACTGAAAAAGACTATCTTCAGATTCATCGAATCACAGGAATGGCTGTGACGAGAGTCAAGTGATACTGAAATGGTCGAATACGACCTTGAAAAAAGCTATGCAGTTAAAATTAGCTACTTCAAGGCTCCGGGGCGGAGATAGAAATAAAAATATGTATTGTATAAAGAATTCTATTCCTTTAATAAGAATTCCCTATACTCATTTAAGTAATTTAATAATTGATAACCTGATTTTATCAAAAACAACTTATTGATGGAAGGAGTGATGCCATATGATGCCAATTTTATATATGATGATTGGCATTCCTTAACCAGGCTCCGGCAAGTCCTACATTGCAAATACTCTAAACGCTCCTGTTGTATCTTCCGATGCAATTCGCGCAGAGTTATTCGGTTCTGAAGAGGACCAGACTCATAACGGAGAGGTTTTCAATGAGGTTCACAACCGCATTAGAAAGTATCTCCTTGCAGGTACTTCCTGCGTATACGATGCTACCAACCTTTCTCGTAAGCGTAGAAAGTCCTTCTTGAAGGACCTTCCTGCTGGCGTGAAGAAGATTGCTGTAGTAGCCGCAACTGAGCTTGACATTATCCTTGAGCAGAACGCTTCTCGTAACCGCAAGGTTCCTGAGGACGTTATCATGAGAATGTACAAGCAGATGACTCTTCCTCGTCTTGACGAGGGCTGGGATGGCATTCGTATGATTGCACATCCTAAGAACATCAAGACTCTTGGAGAGTATCTTTACGATGCTTACGGTGTAGACCATGATAATCCTCATCACTCTGCGAACATTTTTGACCACATGATTCAGGCAGGTGCATACGCATCCAAGCACGGTGAAGAGAAGGGTCTGGATAAGGCTCAGATTCATCTTGCTCGTACTGCCGCATTATTCCACGATATCGGTAAGCCTGTAGTTAAGTCTCGCAAGAAGATGAATGGTGAACTCGATGACCATTCTCATTACTACAACCACGCTGAAATCGGCGCATACATGATGGCTTGCTGTGCAAATCAGTTTGAGGGTGAGAAGCAGCACGTTCTGCTCGCAAATATGATTGTACTTGTACAGTGGCATATGGAGTCCTATGCGGATTCTGAGCATTATCTTGAGAAGTTCAAGGCAACTTATGGAGAAGATATGTGCAAGGTGTATGAGCTTGTCCATGAGGCTGACCTTAACGCACATTAAGGCAGATTTGAATAACTTTAAGAATTAATTTCTTGACTTTTTCCAAAATTTTTGTTATAATTATTATAGAAACGATGGAAAGACAGCAATCCATAAAACAAATAACGAGAGACTTACCTCCCTTAGGCGGAGGATGAGACGGCATCACATAGCTAAGAAAGAGTGTGGCGTGTACGGTTACGTTACCCGTACTTTGTGGCGGCGAGAATCCAAGACCGCTCGTGTGGCTGAAGCCCGAAAATATTTCAGCTATGAAAGACAATCAGAAAACACCGTCCATCGTGATAATGTTATAGCATTATTCCTTAAAGTTTATCGGTCAGCGATAAATACAGTATGCTCTCAAAAGGAGTATGGCGTAGGTTTTAGTTTCGCTAAAGCATAAAAGAGACGCCGAACGGTGACGAGCCGCTGTGGGAAGAAAGAGATTGGCTTCAATAGGTTTGCTCCCTCCATTCTCCTATCCCACACCAATTGACGGGCAATGTAAACCGTCGAAATTTAGAAGACACGTTACAGCGACCTGTAAATTATTTAAAAACATTTAGATTTAAAATCATTTAGTGAATTGGTTATCAAGGATTTTCAGATTTTTCGTGTCTTGCGTATTTATCTATGTGGTCAGCACGCCTCTACCAGAACGAAAGTGTGGTAGTTGACAATCTTCCGAGTAGTCAGGCAAGTGTACCACGCTGCCCCTAAAGAAATTTTACCAGCCCTATGGCAGAAGTGATACAGGCGCCAGGATAGGGAATATGTATCATGAATGCGATATGGCGGCGGAGTTTGAGCAGACTTCGTATACAAAAAGCTCATTTTAAATGCTCCGGTAATCCAATTGGTAGAGGCATCCGTCTTAAACATGGTGTGTTGCGGGTTCGAGTCCCACTCGGAGTACCATTTCGTCACGTGCAGCAACCTATATAATTTGTCGCCATTTTCTTTTGACAAGAGAGGCGTGACGCGTTGTAGATTCTTACAGCACAAATTAAAATGAATCTTGTATGATTAAAGGAGGAACTTATTATGAGTTTTACTGATGGATTTCGTGGAAACAGCAACCTTACTCGCACTGAAAACGGTGCGGTGGTAAAGTCTACTACAGGTAGCGCACTGCTTAACCTTTTCGCACGTGTAGGTGGACTTCGTCAGGCATCTGAGTCTGAGATTAACCGTCTTTATCTCGATGCTCGTAACGAGGACAAAGAGCTTGCAGATAACCTTATTCTTTATGCCCGTAACATCCGTGAGGGCGGTATCGGTGAGCGTAGAATCGCAAGAATTCTTTTGAAGACTATTGCTATCAAGGACCCTGCAAAGGTTCGTCGTAACCTTGACACAATCGTGTCTGCAGGTCGTTGGGACGACTTGTTTGTCTTTGAAGGTACAAGCGTTGAGAATGACGCTCTTAAGTTCATGAAGGAGCAGCTCCGTAAGGACATTACTGACATGGGCAAGGGTAACTCTATCTCATTGCTTGCTAAGTGGCTTCCTTCTGCAAACACAAGCTCTAAGGAGACTCGTCGTCTTGCGAGAAAGGTTTACACATATTTCGGTTTGAGCGAGCGTACTTACAGAAAGACTCTTTCTGCACTTAGAAAGTACCTTGATGTAGTTGAGAAGAAGATGTCCGCACAAAACTTCGGCGCTATCGACTATCAGGCAGTACCTTCTGTCGCTATGACACGCTACCGCTCTGCATTCGGTAAGCACGACTTTGAGCGTTTTAACGCTTACATCAACGCTGTAACAAGCGGCGATGCAAAGATTAACGCTTCAGTTACTTACCCATATGAGCTTGCAAAGCCATATGTTGATGCTGTAGCTGGATGGTACAGCCTTTCCAGAACTCAGCTCGACCCTGTGCTTGAGGCTCAGTGGAAGGCACTTCCAAACTACGTCAAGGGTGAGCACAACGCAATTGTTCTTGCAGACGTATCGGGTTCTATGACTGGTTTGCCTATGGCAACATCAATCAGCCTTGGTATCTACTTTGCAGAGCGTAACAGCGGTGCTTACAAGAACCTTGTTATGTCATTCACTAACGAGCCTTCTCTTTACACTTTGAACCCAAGCGACAGCTTGCTTTCAAGAGTTCAGCAGATGACTTCTCACGAGGGATTTAGCACTAACCTTGACCTTGCTTTCGAGCGTATCTATGACATTACTAAGAGAGAGCATGACGCACCTTCTGCACTTATCGTAATTTCTGACGGAGAAATCGACAGCTACAGACGTAGTCTTGAGGCTCGCGGTTCTTCTTTCGAGGGAATTGCTGAGAAGTGGCAGGCTAAGTATGCAAGCATCGGTCTTAAGGCTCCAAAGCTTATTATGTGGAACGTCGCTTCCCGTGGTGACCGTTACATTGCATCTAAGGAGAACAGGGGAGTAGCTTATCTCAGTGGTAGCTCTGCTGCTACTTTTAAGGAGCTTACAACTCTTATCTCTCAGGACGCTATGTCTGCTATGATTGAGATTCTTTCTCGCTCACAGTTTAGCTGGCGTTAATGGGTAGATTTATTGATTTAACTGGACAAGATTTTGGACGTCTAAAAGTCTTGTCCAGAGATAAATCTATTAACTATTCCCCCTATACTGATTATTCTAAATTAAATAAGGAATATTTATAGGAGAAGATGAAAAATGTATAAAATACATAAATTCGGAACATTATGGGCGCAGGCATTAGCAATGATGCCTATGCTCCCTGATTATATAGCTATGGTTATTTGGCTAATAACCAAAAAAATTACAATAGGAGTGTAAGAAAATGGCAAATAAGAGTTATAAGTGTCCTATTTGTGGCAAGATTTGGTATACAGAAAAGGACGTAGCAAATTGTGTTGTTAAGGACGCGGCAGAGGCAGAGAAGAGTAAGAGCGAAGCTCGTAGAATCGAAGTGTGCCGTAAGTCTGACTACAACGACCTCATGAAGAGCAAGAAGCTTGTTGAAGACAAGTATGAAGAGCTCCGTAAGCTTGTATATACATACAACGTAAAGGCTCAGACATATGCTACAAAGTACAAGCAGCCTCTTTCAAGATACGATATTACTTGTGCTTTCCGTGCGGCGAGGTCCTTCCCTTGGCTTTACAGTAACGAAGCAGAGAAGGGTAAGGAGTTTGGCGAGGGCGCAACTGCAACCTATCCAAGCTTTGGAAATGACCTCAGAGATATTATCCGTAAGGAACTTGACTTCTAATAGGAGGGAAGGACTTGGCTCATAAGGATTACCCGACTCAGAAGGATTGGGGTTACAATAAGAGAAAAAGAAATTATAACTTCGAGGACAAAGACGGCAACAAAAGAGAGAAAGACCACAGAAAAAAGGACTCGGAGCGCCGCCGTTCAAAGCGTAAGCGTGACAACTATTACGACGATGACGACGAAGATTAAGCAAAGGGAGTCAGAAATGGCTCCCTTATTTTATTTTATGGAGTGGTATTATGGTTATGATTTTATCTATTCTTGGGGCGGCGTTTAGCTTAGGTGGTAACATACTGATTATCCTCAAGAAAAGAATGGGGTGGTTGGCATGGATTTTTGGCAATATTGCTTGGATTGCAGTTAATGTTGTAGGTCCATTCAATCTACCAATGGTTATAATGTATACAGTTTATTTCATTATTAACCTTGTTGGGTTTATTAAATGGAAGGATAAGTCTTGACATTAGACCATTTTTATGATATAATAATTATAGAACTAAAGGAGGGATAGTATGGACAAAACATATTCTTTTAGCAAAGAAGATTTAGACCAGTGCTCGTAGGCTTTCAGAGTTCATGTGGCACAGTGTGGCGGCAACAGTGGTATGTATAAAATACCAAAACATTGGATGAAGTTTACCATCTATTCACCGCCACGTTCTGGAAAGTTATATAAAGGATTTCAATGTAATTGTGGATGGGAGTTTTACTTAATTGAAAATGGAACTGAAAAGATTATCGAACCTGATGTTACTGGCTAATTTTATTAGCACACTATTCTATGCGACTTCTTATCCTTATATCTATGCTGAAACAATCAAGGTTGTGCCGCGTGGGTATATTGGATTGGAACAAATACTTTGTTGTATTTCTACAATCATTTTCTGTAAGTTGTGGAATAAATACAGCGACAAATTTTTCAATCATTATTTAGTAATGCTATGGGCAGAGATTGTGGCAGATGTAATTCTGTTTACAGCTGTACTAATACGATGGGATTTGAGTTTTTATTTTCTATTGAACATCATAATCTACTCATTTATTACACGAAACCTTTACTGCGGCGGAACAAAAATGCGAGCAAAGATTAACCCAACAGAAAAACTACGAGAATGTTATGACAATAACAATCAAATTGTTTCAGCAACAGCGACTTTAATGGGAGCAGGTTTTGCTATTATCTGCCCTCTCGATTTAAAATATCTATTTATCTTTGCACTGATTGGAAACATCGTAGACAATTTCTTCTATATCTATATTTATAAGAAAATTAAATGGAGGGACGCCCATGAAAAGACCAATTGTAGTTAATCTATTCGGAGCACCGGGTAGCGGCAAATGTTTTGCAAAAGGAACTAAAGTTCTTATGTGGAATGGTGAGATAAAAAATATTGAAGACGTAATGGTGGGAGATTGGGTTATGGGAGATGACTCTACCCCACGAAAAGTTCTTGAATTACATCAGGGTAGAGCGCCAATGTATCTTCTTAAAAGAAGTTTTTCAAAAGATATCGTTGTAAGTGCAAATCATATTTTATCTTTAATGTGCTATCATAGAGATAAGAGCTGGTCTCATGAAGATATTTCTATTGAAGATTATCTTAATAAAGGTGTTCAATATAAACACTATGCGAGATTATATAAAACAAAAGTAGGATTCTTTACTCAATCAGAGAGACAGAGCTTGAAAATTGACCCTTATTATTTAGGTTATTGGCTTGGAGATGGACTAAGCGAATCTATAAACCGTTTTTGTACTGCTGACCAAGAGATAGTTGATTATTGTAGATATTATGCAAAGGAATTGGGGCTTGAATTAAAACAACATTCTTATAAAGATAGCAAATGCCAAACGTATTGTTTAACAAAAGGAAATATTGGAGGAGCCCATCATCAGTTAAGTGGCAATATATATAATCTCATTAAAAATAAGCACATCCCTAAAGAATATAGAACAGCAACTTTAGAAAATAGACTTGCTCTTATTGCTGGGTTGATTGATTCTGATGGAAATCTTAATAGAACTTCTTATGATTGGATGAATAAAAATAAGACTTTAGCTTATGATTTTTACTGTTTAGTTAATAGTTGTGGACTTAGAGCGACAATTACTTCTTGTAAAAAATCTTGTGGAGATTTTGTTGGAGAATATTGGAGAGTTAATATTACTGGAGACCTTACCACTATTCCTGTAAAAATTCCACGAAAAATATGTAAAAATATAATTAAAGATATAACAAAACCATTAAGAGAATGCTTTGAGATAATGCCTCTTGGAGAAGACGAATTTTTTGGCTTTACGACAGATGGTAATCACCGTTTTGTTCTTGATGATTGTACTGTTGTTCATAATTCAACAGGGGCAGCTTATATTTTTTCACAACTAAAAATGATGGGTGTTAATTGCGAACTAGTTACAGAAGTAGCGAAAGACTTCACGTGGGAAGAAAATAAACAAGCTTTGAGTTGTCAGGAATACACCTTTGGCAAGCAGTCTTTCAGAATGAAGCGTTGCCGCGATAAGGTCGATGTAATTATAACTGATAGCCCTCTTCCTCTTGGTATCTTCTACAATACAAATCCAGTTCTTGGTGAACACTATGAACAGCTCGTTCTTGATGTATTCAATACTTATGACAATATGAACTATGGAATTGTAAGAGATAAGCCGTACAGCCCAATCGGCAGAAATCAGACCGAAGCAGAGTCAAATGAAATCGGCGATAGAATTCAGTTCTTCCTTGATGACCACAGTATTCCATATACTCTTGGTCTTGGCACAGAGAAGTTCTATGATTTTATCATTACAGATGTACTGCTTGCTCTTAAGGCAAAAAAGGAAACAATCCAGCCTCTTTTGAAGTTTAGGAATGGTCAGTCTATGGAAGTATTTACTTGCGAGGGTTGTGATGGCTGAGGCTAAAAATATTGAGCAAGTTATTATAATAGGACATGACGAAGAAGGAAATGAAGTCCTATTAAATTTTAAGGACATTGATAATTGTATGCTCATAAATCAAAGATTCAATACCTTTGGCGGCAAAAGCTATGACGTTGAATTCCATGCAAAAGAGCATTGGATTACATTTCAGGGTGAGGATTTATACCCCTCTATGGGAATGTATGCAAGAGAAACAAAAGAATCTCCCGCAGAAGAAAAGGAAACTTCATTCTATGATAGAAGTGGCGGCTTAAGGGAAATTTCTTGGTAATTAACTCCTTGACTTTTTTTGAAATTTTTGTTATAATTATTATAGAAAATTGAGGAAAAAGAAAAGTTTTAGATGAATGAATGAATGAATGATGTTACTTACATAGTATTTTTCTAATTCGTCTCCTTTAGAACTTATATAGGAAAGAGATGAAATAAAAAGATAGTTTTGTAAAAAGTATAATTATCCATTGATTGAAATTCCCTATACAAAAAAGGAAAAATAACGTTATAGGATTTAATTCCTTAAAGGAGATGATGTATATGTCACGTCTTTTCGTGACTGGTTAGCGATACGCACCAAGGGATAGATATTGCTAAATTAAACAGCCGCCATTTTAAACCCGATAATATGACTAAAGAAGACATAGTTGTTATTATGGGTGATGCGGGTTTTGTATGGGATGGAAGTGCAATTGATAAATATTGGCAAGACTTCTTAGATAAGAAGCCTTGGACTACATTCTGTGTACTTGGTAACCATGAAGCTTATCATCTTATCGAGAAGCTTCCAATCGTGGACTTCCACGGTACACCTGCTCGTAAAGTTAATGACTCAATCTATTATGCAATTAGTGGAGAGGTCTATAATCTTTGCGACAAAAAGTGCCTTGTCGTAAATGGTGCTGATTCTCATGATAAGGATTTTCGTAAGGAAGGTATCTCTTGGTGGGAACAGGAGCGTATTACTCAGGACGATGCAAACAAGGCTCTTATTACTCTTGGACGATGCAAACAAGGCTCTTATTACTCTTGCCCAGCATAATGATAAGGTTGATTTTGTCTTCACTCATACTGGCGGCACAGAGGTTTGTAAGATGCTTGGCTTCTCACCTACAAGTTCAGACCTTATGCTTGACCTTGTTCTTAATACGGCAGATTATGACTACGCATATTGTGGACATTATCACTGTGATAAAATCGTTAATACAAAACAAAGAATTGTATATGACGATATCATTATGATTGCGGCTGACTATGAAGACGCATGAATCGACATTCAGGCTTTGGACAACGGCGAAATTGCAAACACATATACCAATGGAGGTAAGAACAATGGAACTTAATGCAATTATTCAGCAGACTATTTTAACGGCAGAAGGAATTCAGATTGGTTGTACCCTTGCATATAAGGGTAAAGAAGCATCATGTGCATTTTTACTTGCTCCTACAATAGAGAATATCGTGAAGATGATTGCGATTGCAGGTAAATCTGCTTGGGAGCAGCTCGTTGGCGCACCCGTAAAACTTTGCATCGAAGAGGAAGACGACAAGGCAAAGGTTGTTGCTATTGGTCATTTCTTAGTTGACCAGTGGTTAGACATACCTCAGCCTGAAGATACCTCCGATACTGATAAGGAATCCGAATAAAAGCAAAAAGTCAAGGCTCAAAATGTCTTGACTTTTTTATAATTTTTGCCATAATTATTATAGTAAAAATAGCGAGCCTAAGCTATTTTATATAAATTAAATTTACTTTAAGGAGTGATGTTAAAATGGCAACTAATTATTCGTGTTAAGACCAATGGGTGGGGCAGTACCATCGACGAAATCGGTAATATAATTGAGGATAGATGGTTCAATCTCCGTGAGTTCTATGCAACTGATAAGGGGTAGGCAACCTTTGTTCTTGATGAAAGACCGCCAGAGGAAAAAGAGGAGGATTAACTAATGGAGAAGCGTCACGCACTTTATCTTTTTCTCGATGATATTCGTGAAGCAGACATTCCAAGCATCACCAAGCAGTTTAAGTACTACTACGTTACTAAGCACGTCAATGGCGCAAAATATTTTGTGCTTCAGGCTGTTACGAATGGCATCAACGAGATTTGGTTTGACCTTGACCATGACCTTGGTGATTATGCGTCTCAGGGCGGCGACGCTATTAAGTTGGTTGATTGGCTTGTTGAGAATTTTCACGATGAGAATGTCGTTTTCAAATTCCACTTCCATTCTATGAACCCTGTTGGCGTTCAGAACATGAAGAATGCAGTGGAGAAATATTGGGAGGTTTACTAATGGCTAATTTTAATTTTGATACACTTAAAGGATGGGGCTTAGATACTTTCTGCATTATGGACTATGTAGGATATATTCACAATCAGCACGATGCAAACAGCAACGTTCCTCTTGTAAAAGCAGGAGAATATTTCGCTGGTTTGGTATTATTTGACGGCGACACTCCGGAGACTGTTATCAGTTTTCTTAGAATGTGTCACATTGCAGATGTGTCTGTACTTCGTATTGACTTTTCAAATATTACTCAGACAGATGAGGGAGAGAAGTTCATTAAGTGGGTTGGAGACTGCATTGAGTACGAACTTGGTGCAACCTATAAGGACCTTGAATCTTACGAATTCGGCTTCGCTTGGGGACTCCAGAGCGATTGCCGCGGCGAAGTTGCGGAGAGATTTAATCACGGCGAATTTGGACAGGTGAAGGATATCCTGCCTATGTAAAAGTTGAGAAATCAAAGTATGGCAGAGTTGAGTTAAGGAGTGATGATTAATGAGCGAAGATGCAAAGGGATTTATTGCTGTTTTTATTATTTTCTGGATTGCCGTTGGTTTACTTGTCGGCGCTCTTAAATGGAAAGCCAACGATAATGAGAAAGATTTCATGATTGAAATCTCGTCATATGAAACCATTTCAATTAACGGCGAGGACTATAACACAGATGAGGTTACTTCAGTTATTTCCCATCCCGGAGTATATGAAGAAGACGCATATGAAATTATTCTCAAGGACGGCACAAAAGTTCGCTTCTCTGCGAATGGTTATACCTTAAAAGATAAGAGATAAAACAAAGGGGAGTAAAAATTTTTGCTCCCCTTTTCCTTTACTTTTTCTAAAATTTTTGGTATAATATATATAGAAAATGAGAAAAGAGGTAAAGGAAATGGGATTTCGTAAGGCTACAATCGCATTACAGATGATTGATGTGGCAGAAAATACAATCGAATATGTATCTGGTTGGCTTTCTGAAGACGGTGCTATTGGGTTCCATCGTACCTCAGATGGCAAGAGATGGGTCGCAACTGATATCGCTTCGGGTGCTCGTATCTGTGTTGGTGATACTCGTAAGGAGTGTGCCGCTTGGTGTGAGGACAATAAGGAGAAGATTGAGGACAGAAGACTTGACCCAATCTACACACAATATGTAATGAACTTCAAAGAGAAAATTAGGAAGGAGTTGAAAATCTTATGAGCTTAGAAAATAAAAATTGGGTAAACACATCTCCTTCTGTTGAAAAAAATAATTACAGCTCCTTATGGAGAATTTATCGTTCGTAATGAACTTGTAAAATGTTGCCAGTGCGGCGAAGAGTTTATAAAAAGACAAAAATATGATGCTATGAAAAAAGAATATTGTTAGCAACACAATATTCCATTATTAGAATTATCTTATAAAGAAGTTATTTATCTTGATAAAGACAAATTTTTAAGAAAGGTGGTAGACCTTCTTGAGAAAGAGAATAACTGAAGACCAAAAAATAATGATAAATGAGCTATACTTACAACTAGGTATAAAAAAACAAGTTGCAGAAATAATGGGGATTAGTCCTGCGAGTGTAACTCGTTATCTTATACCAAATTATATTAGTCAGCAAGAACGTGTTGCTCCGCCGCCTTTTGATATGAGTAAAATCACAGGTCCTAAGCGGTACACTTCTTATCAGGAGCTCATGGATAGCTGTATGCTTTCTGAAGAGGAATGGAATGAGATGAAGGAAATTCAGAAGGAGGTTTTGGTATGAAATATTTCCCAAGAGAACTCTGTCAAGAGGGTCACTGGATGGCAGCAATGGATGATATTGATTTCATCCGTGACAATAAAGTAATCTTCAGTGGTTCCTTCCAAGTTCTCGACTCTCGCCTGCTTGGACTATCTTATCCCGATTATCTTTGTTTCCTTCGGTCTCAGGGTGCAACCTTGAAAGGCAAGGAAGGATACTGTTATGGATACTTCAAGGACAAGGCGGCTTGTCAGAAAGTCTGCAACTTACTTAACGCTAAGTGGAAAGAAGTCATAGGAGGAATTGCGTAATTTGAATATTCCTATCGAAGTAGTTATATGTGTATGGAAAGTTCCTGAAGAGATTGCTGGACAGGAAGAGTTTCGTGGTTTCCGTATTAACGGTGAAATGTATATCTTTGAATTATCATATTCTATTTTTAAATAAAAAAATTTAAAGTCCAAAAGGGCTTTACATTTTTTATAATTTTTGTTATAATTATTATAGAAAGTTGAGGAAAGGAGCATTGTTATGAATAAAACAGTATTTTGTGCTGAATGCAGAAAAGACGTTGGTTTTGTTACAAAGGAAACGGTGTTTAAGAGAACTCTGAAGGATAACGAATATTCGTTTATTGGCTTGGAAGCATACTGCGCCGACTGCGGAAAGCCTATTTATGTTTCTGAAATAGAGGACAACAATTTAAAGCTGCTTTATGATGCTTACCGCAAAGCCAATGACATC